>ERZ777003.2243-NODE-2243-length-23536-cov-5.125846_pt1 | contig 23536 bp, 20 predicted proteins | sample MGYA00374956_ERZ777003 | MGnify/ENA primary metagenome ERZ777003 (study PRJEB29302, sample SAMN06268252) | bioreactor metagenome | isolation source: Joint BioEnergy Institute, California, USA | place: USA:Joint BioEnergy Institute, California, USA | collected... | reverse complement strand
GACGACGCCCACGATCTCGCGGGCGTCGCCGGAGTGATAGAAGAAGCCGCGGTCGCCGAGCGCGGCCTTCCGCATGTTGGCCGCGGCCTGGAAGTTGCGGACGCCATCCCAGTGGGTGACCTGCGCCCTGACGTGGTCGTCCCACGACCACGTCCCGGGCTCGGACTTGTAGAGCCAGTAGGCCATGGCGTCCTCCCTTCCCTGCAGATCAGGCTTCGGGCATGTGCGCAGGGTTCCAGATGCCCTTGCGCATCCGCTTGATCACGACCGATTCGAACAGGCCGCCCTTGCGGAACGGATCGCCCTCCGAGAACGCCTCGGCGGTCGCCCGGTCCGGCGCGTCGATGATGATCACGCTGCCCGTCATGGTGACGCCGTCGTCGGTGAGCGTTGCGCCGGCCAGCACGATCATCGAGTCCTTCTCCTTCAGGTACTCGAGGTGCTCGGGGCGCAGCTTCATGCGCAGATCGGTGCTGTTCGGACGGTCGACGCAGTAGATGGCCCAGAGCATGACGGGAGTTCCTCCGATTGGTTGGCGACAGGATCGCGGGAAGAGGCCGCGGCAGGCGGCCCGTGATGGCGGCCAGTATGGCCCTCGCCGCCCACCCGTCAATGCCGGCGCCGGCCGGCACCGGCGGTGACAATCCTGTCATGTTCGGCTCATGGGGCGCCGACGCGTTGATCGCGGTGCAGGCCGCCCGATACAGTGCACACCGATTCGGTAATGGGGGCTTCCAGCGATGCGGCAGCCGGCAGCACGAGGCAGTGCAGGTAGAGGGATTCGGTCGATCCGGGCGGCGCGACTCGGCTCCGTCGCCGCGCTCTGCCTGCTCCCGGCTGCGACAGGCGCGACCGAGCCGGAGCCGCCGGCAACCTTCCTCGAGCCCTTCCCCGATGTGGTGGAATACGTCATGGGCGCCGGCAACGCCGAGCCGGCCGCGGAGGAAGCCGCCGCGCCCACCGATGCCGGGCCGTCCGAGCTTCTGTCCGCAGAGGGCGACGCGCCGGCCGCCGCGGAGGAGCCGGCGGACGGGACCGCAATCGCCCTGGAGATGGAAGAGCCGGCGCTGAGCGACCCGATCGGCGGGCCGCTCACCCCCGACATGGAGCCGGAGCCGGGCGGCGACGGGAGCTTCCGCGGCTCGGCCAGCCTGGCCGAGGCCTACGGACCCGAGATCGCGCGCCACGTCGCCTTCGGTCACACCCCCGTGATCGAGCCCGGCCCGATCACGGCAATGCTGGTGGTCGAGTCCGGCGACACCATGGCCGGGCTGTTCACCGACGCCGGCATTCCCTACGGCCAGGCACTGGCCGCCATCGAGAGCCTGAACGGGATCTGGGATCCGCGCCGGCTGGCCGTCGGCCAGCAGGTGGCGCTGACCTTCATCCCCGGGGCCGACGAGGAGACGGCACCGACGCTGATCGGCTTCGCCACCGAGCTCAGCTACGACCGGCGGGTGACGGTCACCCGCAACGAGGACGGCAGTTTCAGCGCGGTCGAGGAGGTGATCAACTTCGAGACCGCCCTCCACCGCGCCGTCGGCACCATCAACAGCAGCCTCTACGCCGACGGTAACGCGGCGGGCATCCCCAGCGGCATCCTCGCCGCCATGACCCGCGCCTTCAGCTATGACGTCGATTTCCAGCGCAGCATCCAGCCGGGTGATACCTTCGAGGCGGTGTTCGAGGAGAGCGTGGACGCCGACGGCAATGCCGTCGCCACCGGGGCGCTGATCTACGCCTCGCTCAACCTGTCCGGCGAGCTGCTTGAGATCTACCGCTTCGAGCGCGGCGACGGCAGCGTGGACTACTTCACCCCCGACGGCACCAGCGTACGCAAGGCGCTGCTGCGGACCCCGATCGACGCCGCCCGCATTTCGTCGGGCTTCGGCATGCGCAACCATCCCATCCTCGGCTATTCGCGCATGCACGCGGGCATCGACTTCGCCGCGCCGACCGGGACGCCGATCTATGCCGCCGGCGACGGCACCGTCGCGGTCGCCGGCTGGAACCGGGGCTACGGCAACTACGTCCGCATCCGCCACAACGGCACCACCCAGACCGCCTACGGCCATCTCAGCCGGTTCGCATCGGGCATTTCGGCAGGCGTGCGGGTGCAGCAGGGCCAGGTGATCGGCTATGTGGGGTCCACCGGGCTCGCCACCGGGCCGCACCTCCACTACGAGGTTCTGGTCAACGGCAGCCAGGTGAACCCGCTGAGCGTGCAGCTCCCGCCGGGCGATCCGCTGACCGGCGCCGACCTGCAGCGGTTCCAGGCCTGGCGGGCCGAGTTCGACGCCGAGCGGCTGGCGCTCACGCCCACCGGCACGCCGCCTTCCACCCAAGCTGCGGCGGCCGACTGATCACGGATCGATGCCTGGAATTCCTGGCATCATGCCTAATTTCAGCCCCGGGCTGTGCTCAACCGGCCAGTAAGCGGGTCCCGCGCCACGCCGCGCCCGACCTGGACCCGCGCGTCATCCAGCCGGTAGCCGAACAGGCCGCCGCCCATGTCGGTCACCCGGTCAGGCCGGACCTGGCCGCGGGGCAGCATCCGGTTCACCGCCTCGCTCAGGGCCGGATCGTCGCTCTGCGCCGCCAGCAGCAGCGCCTGACCGGTCGCCGGACTGATCACCGGGCCGGGAAGCCCGGGCGCTGCGGCAGCATCCGTCGCGGCGGCGCTGGCGAGCAGCGGCTGCGTCGATTCCTCGACCAGCGGGTCGGAACGGACCACCACCGTGGGCGGACGTGTTGCAGCGAGGATTGCCGCGGAGTCGGCGTCGTCCCCGGCGCCCGCGCCGGCCGCGGCGCCGCCGTCCGCGGTGGCCGTTTCGCCGCTCTCGCCGTCGCCGCCGAAGGCCAGTTCGATCAGATGGCCGGCGATGTCGTCGCCCGTCGCCTCCTCGACCGCAACGTCCACCGCCTGGGCGGCAAGGCCGATCCAGCCGGTGCCGAGCAGCCCCAGCCCGTAGAGCCCGCCGCCGATCAGGCGCGCGGTGGGGTCGATCTCGTCGCCGGTGATCGCCCGGTACACCTGCGAGATGACCGGCAGGTGCTGCAGCGGGTTGATGATGTCGAGGAAGTCCCAGAAGTCGAAGCCATCCGACTCGGCCGCCCGTGCGGCGGAGGCGGACTGGGCGCCGAAGGCGGGCTGGACCTGGGAAACGGGAGCGGCCTGCATGGCTTCGTTCTGCCTTCGTTGTGGCAGCCCCGCTTCGCAACCGCCATGCCACCGTTCCGCGGCTTCTTCCGGAAATATATCAACCAATTCAACCGGTTACCGCCACTCCCCCTGCGGCGTGCCGGCCGGATGCGCCGTACCCGGCATTCGTTGCCGGGCAGGATCTGCCGGGTCCGGCAGCTTCTGCCGCCCCCGCGCGGCACGCACCAGTGACGGATATCACTCGGAAAACCGCCGTCGCGGCTATAGATTTCAGGAACTGACGGCGCCGCGCGGGACGGCGGCGCCGTCGCAATCGCCTGGGGCGCAAGCAGCATGTCGGGTGGCAAACGGATCCTGATTGTCGACGACGACGAAAGCCTGCGGAAGTCGCTGGCCGAGCAGCTGAAGCTGCACGAAGAGTTCCAGATCGCCGAGGCCGGCACCGGCCAGGAAGCGCTGGCGCAGCTCAAGCACGAGTACTACGACCTCATCCTGCTCGACGTCGGCCTGCCGGACATGGACGGCCGCGACCTGTGCCGGCTGATGCGGCGCAACGGCGTCAAGGCGCCGGTGATCATGCTGACCGGCGCCAGCTCCGACGCCGACACCATCCTCGGGCTGGACGCCGGCGCCAACGACTATGTGGTGAAGCCGTTCCGGCTGGGCGTGCTGCTGGCGCGGATGCGCGCGCATCTGCGCCAGCACGAGCAAAGCGAGGATGCGGTGTTCACCATCGGGCCCTACACATTCAAACCCGCCGCCAAGCTGTTGCTGGACGAGGAGAAGAACCAGAAGATCCGTCTCACCGAGAAGGAGACGGCAATCCTGAAGTTCCTCTACCGCGCCGGGGACAAGCCGGTCGGGCGCGACATCCTGCTGAACGAGGTGTGGGGCTACAATTCGGAGGTCACCACGCACACGCTGGAGACCCACGTCTACCGCCTGCGGCAGAAGATCGAGGCCGACCCTTCCAACGCCGAGATCCTGATCACCGAGCCCGGCGGCTACCGGCTGGTGCCCTGAGCCGCAGGGCGGGCGGCGGGCTCAGACGCTGGCCTGCGGCCCGGCGACGAAGGCGGTGAACGCCTCCTGCGCGTCCTGATCGACGTCGAGCTGCAGCGGCGGCAGCGACAGCGTGGTCGCGACCGACGGCGCACTCCAGGTGGCCTGGGGAATGGCGTCGCCGGAGAGCGGCTCCGACCACTGCAGGCCGGGCGTTGCGGTAGCGACGGCGGCGCCGGCCGCGGCAGCCCGGTCGAGCCAGCGCTGGGCGGCCTCGGGGCTCGGAGACGTGCCGTCGCCCGCAGCGAAGGCCTGCGCCACCCGCAGCATCGCGCCGGCGTCGCCGGCTTCGGCGGCCATCAGCTCGTAGCTCAGCGCCACCCGCGGGTCATGAGCAACGCCGTCCCCGTTCCGGTACCGGTCGGCCAGCATCACGGCGGCCTCGATGTCGCCTTCGGTGGCGGCGCGATGATACCAGGCAACGGCCCGCGCCGGGTCGTCGCCCGCGATCAGCAGGTCGGCCAGCGGCCTGTATGCGGCCGCATGGCCCGCACGCGCGGCGTCCTGCAGCCACAGCACCGCCTGGGCGGGGTCGGCAGTCGCCCCCGTCCCGGCGGCAAGCCGTGCAGCGAGCTCGGTCTGGGCCGCCGGGTCGCCATCGACGGCGGCGGCGCAGAGCTGATAGAGGCGATCGCGCTCGGCGGGGAGATTGGTGGGGCGGACCAGCCCCGCAGCCGCCTCGCGCCGGCAGTCGAAGCCGTTGCCGGCCGCCGGGATGACCGGCGGCGGCGGCGCGGGTTCGGCAGCATCGGCAATCGCGATCGGAGCAGCGGACGCCTCGGCGTCGGCCACGACCGCGACCGGAACGAGGTCGGCCAGGCGGTCGGGCGGGACCGTCGGCACCACGGCCGCCCCGACGATGGCGGCGGCGCCGAGCGCCAGCGCAGCCCCCGCGCCGATCAGGCGGCGCAGGCCCTGGCGGCGCGGCTTGCCCAGCGCAAAGACCACCTGGCTGTTCAGCGCCCGGGCTTCCGGGTCGTAGCTCTGCTTGACGATGCGCACCGCATGGCGCTTCGCCTCGGGCAGGATGCGGCGGGCGGCCTCGCCGGCGGCGTCGATGTCGTCGCCGCGGTGCCGCGTCACCCAGCCATGGCCGTCGAACGTCTGGACCTCGAAGGTAGCAGCCTGCGTCATTGCCGTCTCCATGCCCGCCCTCACGGCGTGCCGACGGCATTTGGAACTCGGCAGGGTTAAGAAAGGGTGTAGCGCCTTTCCCGCTCTGTCCGGCGTATGAATAGCGCTTAACGAGGTATGGTGCCTAGGAAAGCAGGCGTCGTTCCGGTTCTCTCAGGCCGGCACCGGCTGCCGCGCCTGGACGAGCGCCGCGCGCAGCGCCTGCGCCACCTCCAGCCGCTCGGCCGGAGTGAGGAAGCGGCCGACGGTGAGGCGACGGCCGTGGCTGGCGAGGGTCAGCTGGCTGTCCTCGTCGGGCGGCTCGTCGATCTCGACCCGCAGCCACGTCGGCTGGAAGGTCCAGACCATCGGCGAGCGCCCGGGCGGAATGCGGGCGACGGTCAGGGCCTCGCGCGTCAGCCGCAGCCGCTCGACCAGCAGGCCGGCGCGACGGCAGGCGCGGAACGCCCACCACAGCAGCAGCACGTCGAGGCCGAAGTAGCCGGCGACGGGCCACCACCCGTGGCTGAGGAAGACCACGCCCAGCCCGAAGCTGACGACGCTGACCACTCCCAGCACCCGCCTGGCGCTCCGCGGCGACAGGCTGCGGTTCGGCATCAGCACGGCGTCGAACAGCACCGCCGGCGGGGCGGCGGACTCACCGTCCGGACTGGTCTCGACGTTGGCCATCGGCTCATGATAGGAGCGGGCCCCGAAACCCGCACAATCCTGGCGGTGCGACCCGTCGTCACGCCGCCGCCAGCCGTGGAGCTCCGCCCATCCCCCGCAAGACGATGAGCCGCGCCGCGATCGATGCGCTGTTCGCGCGGCTGGCCGAGATCAACCCGGCCCCGACGACCGAGCTCGAGTACCGGAACCCGTTCACGCTGCTGGTCGCCGTGGTGCTGTCGGCGCAGACGACCGACGCGGCCGTCAACAGGGCGACGGCACCTCTGTTCGCCACCGTGGACACGCCGGAGAAGATGGTGGCGCTGGGCGAGGAGCGGCTGGCCGAGACGATCAAGACCATCGGGCTCTACCGGACCAAGGCGAAGAACGTGATCGCGCTGAGCCGGCAGCTCATCGAGCACCACGGCGGCGAGGTCCCTCGCGACCGGGCGGCGCTTGAGGCGCTGCCCGGGGTCGGGCGGAAGACGGCCAACGTGGTGCTGAACACGGTGTTCGGCGAGCCGACGATCGCCGTGGACACCCACCTGTTCCGGCTGGCCAACCGCACCGGGCTTGCCCCGGGCGACACCCCGCTGGCGGTCGAGCAGGCGCTGCTGAAACGGGTGCCGGCCCGCTGGCGCCAGCATGCGCACCACTGGCTGATCCTGCACGGGCGCTATGTGTGCAAGGCGCGCAAGCCGGAGTGCTGGCGCTGCCCGATCGTCGATCTCTGCCTCTACCCGGCGAAGAACCTGGCGCCCTGACCCCGCGAAGCGGCGACGTCAGCTCATCCGGCAGCTCGACAGCGGCGCGCCGTTCGCGCGGCTGCGCGCCTCGGCGTGGGCGACGACCCGGCTGCCGGCCTCGGGCGCGAGGAAGAAATCGACCACGCAGTCCGGGCCGGCATATTGCCAGACCTGGGTGTCGAGCTCGCTGCGGGCGCTGTGGGGCCGCCCCAGCGCGCCGCTGACCTCGGCCTCCGTCTGACCGATGAAGCGCGCCGGCTCGATCACCGGCCCGCCTGCGGCCGGGCGCCCCGACGACTGGCAGCCCGCAACCGTTGCCGCCAGCAGCGCCAGCGGCAGCACAACGGCCCTCATCCCCTATTCCGCTGCCTTGCGGCTGAGGTCGCCCGCGTCGCCGGTGCCCTCCCCGGCCGGGTCTGCCGACGCCTCCTGCGGCTTCAGGATCGAGGCCGCACTCGGCCGCGCCCCGGCATCGGCGCGGTCCGCAGCGCCTGCCGCAGCGGTCGCCGCCCCTTCCGCTGCGACCGCTGCGGTCTCGGCGGGTTCGGCGGGCGCCACGTCGCCGCGGAGCTGCCCGCCGACCGTGACCTCGAGCCGCCCGTAGCGGATGACGCCGGAGACACGCCCGGTGCCGCGGATGGTGAGCCGGTCCGCGACCTTGAGCTCGCCGTCGAACCTGCCGCCGATCTCGGCGTTGCGCACCTCGACGTCGCCCTTCAGCGTGCCCGCCGGGCCGATCTCCAGCCGGCCGCAGTCGCGTACGGTCGCATCGACATGGCCGTCGATCACCAGCACGTCACAGGTGGTGATCTCGCCGCTGATCGAGATGTCCTGGCCGATGTGCATCCGCTTGCCGGTGTCGCGGCGCGGCTCGGGCACCGCCGCCGGCTCCGTGGACGGCCCCACCGGCCGCGTGACCGGCTCCCCAAGCAGCGCGGTCAGCCGGTTCGGCACCGCCGAAGGGCGGGGCCAGGCCGAGCGGCCGAGGGCCGGATTGGGCTGGTCGGAGTCGGCAAGCGGCCGGCGCGCGGGCCCCGTCCGGGTGAGCGACGGGCCAGGCGCGGCGGCCTTGCCCGGCTCCAGCCGGGGCGTCTCCACCCCGCGCTGGGATGGTTTCGGGCGCGATGGCCTGTCCACACCGCGGTCTTTGCGGAACATCGATTATCCTCGTCCTGGAAGCGCCGGGGCTGCGCCGCGGCCGCTGCCCGTTCGCCGGGCCGGTCGGAAGCGGACTTTATCGCTTTTGCCGCACCGACTCCAACTGCCGCGATGAAAGCCGCGGCGAATGGCGCCGCGCGCGGGGCCCATCGGCGGGTGCAGGCCCCGGCACCCCATGCTATCCATGGCGAATTGGGCCCGTCGCCCGGCCCAGCAACCCGGAACGGATCGAATGACAGCAACGGCAGGCGGCGCCGCGCGCGACGTGGTCGGCATCGGCAACGCGATCATCGACATCATTGCCCATGCGGACGAGGACTTCCTCGCCCGGCATGCGCTGACCAAGGGCGCAATGAACCTGATCGACGACGACTTCGCCGAGCGCCTGTATGCGGCGATGCCGCCGGCGGTCGAGGCCTCGGGCGGGTCCTGCGCCAACACCATGGCGGGCATCGCCTCCTTCGGCGGGCGCGCCGGCTACATCGGCAAGGTTCGCGACGACGCCTTCGGCCGCATCTTCCGCCACGACATCCGGGCGATCGGCGTCGATTTCGAGACGGCGCCCGCCACCGACGGGCCGCCGACCGCGCGCTCCCTGATCCTGGTGACGCCGGACGCGCAGCGCACCATGCACACCCATCTCGGCGCCTGTGTTCACCTCGGGCCGGAGGATGTCGATCCCGCCTTCGTCCAGTCGGCGCGCATCGTCTATCTGGAAGGCTATCTGTGGGACCCGCCGGCGGCGAAACGGGCGCTGCTGAAGGCGGCGGAGGCGGCGCACGCCGCCGGTCGCATGGTCTCGCTCACCCTCTCCGACCCGTTCTGCGTGGAGCGCCACCGCGACTCGTTCCGCGAGCTGATCACCCGCCACGTCGACCTGCTGTTCGCCAACGAGGCCGAGATCCTGTCGCTGTACCAGGTCACCGACTTCGCCGACGCGGTGGCGGCCGTCCGCAACGACTGCGCGGTGGCGGCGCTGACCCGCAGCGCGAAGGGATCGGTGCTGGTGAGCGGCGACGCGGTGATCGAGGTCGCGGCCGAGCCGGCCGCGCGCGTGGTGGACACCACCGGCGCCGGCGACCAGTATGCGGCGGGCTTCCTGTTCGGCCATGCCCGCGGCCTGCCCCTCGCCGAATGCGGCCGGCTGGGCAGCCTGGCCGCGGCCGAGGTGATCGGCCATGTCGGGCCGCGGCCGGAGATCCGGCTGGCCGACCTGCTGGACGCGGCCGGGACGGACGCGGCGTAGCGCGGGCAACTCCCGCCGTCGTTGCGGGAAGCCCGGCGCCCGTGGCAAGGGTGCGACGCCCGGACCGAGCGTGCGCGTCCGGCGGTCCAGCATGACCCGACAGGCCCGGGAGAGAGCCCCGATGCGATCGCACTGCTCCGCCATCCTCGCGATCATCGCCGCCGTCCTGCTCGCCGTTCCCGGGATGGCGCAGGAGCGCGGCCCCCACGGCGGCATCGTCAGCCACGCGATGGTGATGGTTGGCGAGCCGGCCCGCGCCCCGGGGTTCGAGCATGTGAGCTACGTCAACCCCGACGCGCCGAAGGGCGGCACGCTGCGCCAGGCCGTGATCGGCACCTTCGACAGCCTCAACCACTGGATCCTCGGCGGCGTCTATGCTGCCGGTCAGACGCTGACCACCGAGACGCTGATGGGCCGGGTGTGGGACGAGCCGTTCACCCTCTACGGCCTGATCGCCGAATCGGTGGAGATGCCGGAGGACCGAAGCTGGGTCGTGTTCACGCTGCGGCCCGAGGCGCGCTGGCACGACGGCATGCCGATCACCGCTGAGGACGTCGCCTGGTCGATCCGCATGCACATCACCCAGGGCACGCCGCGGCGCCAGCAGTATGCCGACATGGTCGCCGACATCGCGGTGCTCGATCCGCGCACGGTCCGGATCGACTTCACCGGACAGGCGAACCGCGAAACGCCGATGATCATGGCGCTGATGCCGATCCTGTCGAAGGCGTGGTGGGAGGCGCACGACATCACCCGGCCGACGCTGACGCCGGAGCTGGCGAGCGGGCCCTACCGCGTCGCGGAGGTCGATCCGGGGGTGCGGATCGTCTACGAACGGGTCGAAGACTACTGGGGCCGCGATCTCGGCCTCAACCGCGGCCTCTACAACTTCGACCGCATCGTCTTCGAGTACTTCCGCGATGCGACGGTCGCCCGCGAGGCGTTCTTCACCCACGGCTACGACATCCGGACGGAGACCTCGCCGGCGCAATGGGCGACCGCCTACGACGTGCCGGCGGTCGCGTCCGGAGACATCCGGCTGGAGGAGATCCCCAACGACCGCCCCTCGGGCCTGCGCGGCTTCGTGTTCAACACGCGGCGGCCCCTGTTCCGGGACATCCGCGTCCGCGAGGCGCTGGCCTGGGCATTCGACTTCCCCAGCGTCAACGAGACCCTCTACTACGGCGCCTACGTCCGCACCGAGGGCCTGTTCGACAACTCGCCGCTCGCCTTCTCCGGCGTGCCCGAAGGCCGGGAGGCGGAGCTGCTCGCCGCCGTCGCCGACGCGTTGCCGGAGGGCATCCTGGACCGGCCGTTCGTCGTGCCTGGCAGCCAGCCGGGCGCCACACCGCGGGCCAACCTGGGCCAAGCCATGGCGCTGCTGACCGAGGCCGGCTGGCGGATCGAGGACGGCGAGCTCCGCGACGCCCAGGGGACGCCGTTCCGCTTCGAGATCCTGCTGGTCAACGCCGGCGACGAGAAGCTGGCGCTCGCCTACGCCAACGCGCTGTCCCGGCTCGGCATCCGCGCCAGCGTGCGCACGGTGGACAGCGCGCAGTACCAGGAGCGCCTGCTTCGTTTCGATTTCGACATGATCATTTACAGCTGGGGTGTCACCCTCTCCCCCGGCAACGAGCAGCGGCTCTACTGGGGCAGCGAGCAGGCGTCGCAGGAGGGCAGCCGCAACTATGCCGGGGTGGCGAGCCCCGCCATCGACGCGCTGATCGAGGCGCTGACCAACGCGCGCACCCAGGATGAGCTGGTCGCGGCCGCCCGCGCCCTCGACCGGGCTCTGATGTGGGGGCACTACGTCGTGCCTCTGTTCCATGCCACCGCGGATCAGGTCGCCGTCTGGCGGAACATCTGCCACCCCGAGCAGCCCTCGCTGTACGGCTACGTCATCGAGTCGTGGTGGAGCTGCGAGGCCGACGGTCGCTAAGGAATGACCCGCCGTTCGCGCAGCTCCGCGAACAGCCGCGCGAACATCGCCTCGGTCTCCACGTACTCGTGAAAGCCGAAGCGCCGCGCCTTGGACGTGTCGCCGAACACGTCGTAATCCCAGCCGAACACGGCATCCGGGAATGTCCATGACGCCACGTCGGCATAGGGAATCGGCGCAAGGCCGTGGCGGGCGACGACGGCGTCCCACAGCGGCGCCTTGTCGGCCATCACGGTGGCGAGCGAGAGCGGCAGCGGCGGCCCCGACTCCATCCGCAGCATGGCGGCGATCTTCGGCCACATCTCGCACCATCTGAACAGGTCGCCGTTGGCAATGTTGAAGGCCTGGTTGGCGGCCGCCTCGGTCGTCGCCGCCCACACCGCAGCCCGGGCGAGGAGCCCGGCGTCGGTGACCTCGAGCAGGCTGTCGTAGGCCCCGAGCTTGCCGGGGAAGCGCAGCGGCAGGCCCAGCTCGCGTGACAGCGTGGCGTAGACCGCGATCGACAGCACCAGGTTCATCGGCGTGCCGAGGGCGTGGCCGCAGACAACCGACGGCCGCAGCGCCGACCAGCCCCACGCCCGGCCCTGCTGGCGGTCGGCGAGGAAGTCCTGCTGGTCGAGGTTGAACTCCGGCGGCATGTGCCGCGGGTCGCTCTCGCGGGCCGGCGTCTTGAACGGCCCGAGGTGCGCGCCGTAGACCTTGTAGCCCTGCATCAGGCTGATGTGGCGGAGCCCGGGCGCCGCCTTCTCCACCACCTCCACCGTGTTGACCAGCATCGCCAGGTTCGGCGCCACCAGCTCCGCCCAGGTCGGGCGGTCCTGGAAGGCGGCGTAGAAGATGTGCGTAACCTCGCGCAGGCCGGAAAGGCGGGCCCTTACGTCGTCGGCGTCCGTCAGGTCGACGGCGATGTGGCGGACCGGTCCGGCGTCGGGGCCGCCGCGGCGCGACAGCCCGATGACGGTCCAGCCCTCGGCTGCAAGGTGCTCGACCAGGGCGCGGCCGATGATGCCCCGCGCGCCGACCACGAGGGCGGTGTTGGATGATGCTGTCATGATGCATGCCCCTTCAGCGGTTGCGATGCCGCGGGACATGGCCCTGACCCGACCTGTGAATTAGACTTCCGTCCGGAACAGCATCCGTGACGGACGGTCACAAATGCAGCGGCAGCTTCCCAACCGCCTGGCCGAGATGGAGGTCTTCGTCCGCGCGACGGAAAGCGGCAGCTTCTCCGCCGCCGCCCGCGCCTGCCGGATGACGCCCTCGGCGGTGAGCAAGCAGGTCGCACGGCTCGAGGCCCGGCTCGGGGCACGGCTGTTCCTGCGCTCCACGCGCCGGCTGGACCTCACCGAGGAAGGGCGGCTGTTCTACGAGCGCAGCCGGGCGATCCTCGACGATCTCCGGGAGGTGGAGCAGATCGTTGCGAAAGCGCAACGGCCTGCAGGCCGGCTGAGGGTCAATGTCAACGTGCCGTTCGGCCGGCATTACCTGCTGCCGCTGGTGCCAGGGTTCCTCGCGCGCTACCCCGCGGTCTCGCTCGACCTCACCCTCACCGACACCGTGGTGGACCTGGTGGCCGAACGCGCCGACGTCGCGGTGCGCGCCGGCCCGATGCCCAGCTCCGCGCTGGTGGCGCGCAAGCTGGGCGAAACGCGGAAGGTCATCGTCGGCGCGCCGGACTACCTCGCCCGCGCCGGCGTGCCGCGGACGGCGGACGACCTGGAGCGGCACCGCCGCATCGAGGCCGGCTACCCGCGGGCCCAGCGCGGCTGGCCGCTCCGGGACAACGGGCGGATGGTGATCGTGCCGCCGTCGGACGAACTCGCGGCCAGCGACGGCGAGGCCCTGCGCGCGCTGGCCCTTGCCGGAGCAGGCCTTGCCCGCCTTGCCCTGTTTCAGGTCCGGAACGATATCGCGGCCGGCCGGCTGGTCCCGGTGCTGGAGGCGCTGAATCCGGGCGACACCGAGGCCTTCCACGCGGTGTTCGTCGGGCCGCCCGACCGGGTGCCGGCCCGGGTCCGCGCCTTCATCGACTTCCTCTGGCGCGAGGTCCGGGTCGGCTGACGCCGGCGCCGGCGCCGGCGCTCAGGCGGCATGGCGCGCGGAATCCAGCGCATAGCCGGCGGCACGCACGGTGCGGATGAGGTCGGGCTCGCCGCGGGCGTTGATGGCGCGGCGCAGGCGGCGGATGTGGACATCCACCGTGCGCGGCTCGACGTAGACGTCGCGCCCCCACACCGCATCCAGCAGCTGCTCCCGCGAGAACACCCGGCCAGGATGGCTGAGGAAGTGGCGCAGCAGCCGGTATTCGGTGGGGCCGAGGTGGATCGGGTGACCGCCGCGGGCGACCCGGTGGGCAACGAGATCCATGACCAGGTCCTCGTAGGCCAGCGTCTCGGCCCGGCCGGCCGGGGACGAGCGCCGCAGCAGCGCCCGGATGCGGGCCATCAGCTCGCCGGGGCTGAACGGCTTCACCACATAGTCGTCGGCCCCGCTCTCCAGCCCGCGGACGCGATCCTGCTCCTCGCCGCGGGCGGTGAGCATGATGATGGGCAGCTCGCGGGTGGCGGCGGCGCGGCGAAGCTGGCGGCAGATCTCCAGCCCCGAGACATGGGGCAGCATCCAGTCGAGCAGCACCAGGTCCGGCTTCTGCTCGGCAACGGCGATCAGCGCCTCCTCGCCGTCCAGCGCCACCGCGGCGCGGAAGCCCTCGTGCTCCAGGTTGTAGCGGACCAGCTCGACGATCGCGGGCTCGTCCTCCGCGATCAGGATCAGCGGCTGCATCGGACGTGTTCCCGGCTCAGTCCGTGCGCGGGCCGCCGGCGTCGTCGTTCCCGTCGCCGGAGATGACAGCGAAGCTCGCAGCATCCGACTTGGGGCGGGCATCGATGAGGTAGGAGCCGGTGACCATGAAGTGGATGGTCTCGGCGACGTTGGTGGTGTGGTCCCCGATCCGCTCGATGTTCTTGGCGATGAACAGCATGTGGGTGCAGGCGGAGATGTTGCGGGGATCCTCCATCATGTAGGTCAGCAGCTCGCGGAACAGGCTGTTGTACATCTCGTCCACCTCGGCGTCGCTGGACCACACCTGGCGGGCGATGGCGACGTCGCGCTCGATGAAGGCGTCGAGCACGTCCTTCATCAGCTGCTGGGTGAGGCGGCCCATGCGCTGGATCGCGCCGGACTGGCGGATCGCCGGCATCTGCGACAGCGCGATCGCGCGCTTGGCAACGTTGGCGGCGTAGTCGCCGATCCGCTCGAGGTCGGTGGAAATCTTGAGCGCGCCGATGATGTCGCGCAGGTCGGTCGCCATCGGCTGGCGCAGCGCCAGGATGCGGACCGCATGCTCGGCGATCTGCTGCTCCGCCGCGTCGATCTCGTGGTCGCCCTCGACCACCCGCGCGGCGAGTTCCGCATTGCGCTGCACCAGCGCCGCGATCGCGTTGTTGAGCTGGCTTTCCGCCCGCCCGCCCATGCGGGCCACCATGTGGTTCAGCGCCTTCAGCTCCTCGTCGAAGGCCTTGACCGTGTGGGTGGTCGTCTTTTCGCCGGCCGCCATGATCATCGTCCTCTCGTCGAAGCTGTTGCGGGTCAGCCGAAGCGCCCCGTGATGTAGTCGTGGGTGCGGGTCTCCCGCGGGCTGGTGAAGATCTGCTCGGTGTCGCCGTACTCGATCAGGTTGCCCATGTGGAAGAAGGCGGTCTTCTGCGACACCCGCGCCGCCTGCTGCATCGAGTGGGTGACGATGACGATGGTATAGCTCTCGCGGAGCTCGTCGATCAGCTCCTCGATGCGCGCGGTCGCGATAGGGTCGAGCGCCGAGCACGGCTCGTCCATGAGCACCACCTCCGGGTTCACCGCCAGCGCGCGGGCGATGCACAGCCGCTGCTGCTGGCCGCCGGAAAGGCCGGTGCCGGGCTGGTTCATCCGGTCCTTCACCTCGTCCCAAAGCCCGGCCCGCTCCAGCGATGTCTGGACGATGGCCGCAAGCTCGGTGCGGTCGGCGGCGAGCCCGTGCAGCCGCGGACCGTAGGCGACGTTGTCGAAGATCGACTTGGGGAACGGGTTCGGCTTCTGGAACACCATCCCCACCCGGGCGCGGAGCTGGACCACGTCCAGCTTCGGGTCGTGGATGTCCTCGCCGTCCAGGGTGATGGTGCCGGTGACGCGCGCGCCCTCGATGGTGTCGTTCATCCGGTTGAGGCAGCGCAGGAAGGTGGACTTGCCGCAGCCGGACGGCCCGATCAGGGCCAGGACCTCGTTGGCAAGGACGTCGATGTCGATGCCATGCAGTGCCTCGGTCTGCCCGTAGAAGACCCGGACGTCGCGGGCCATCATCTTGATCCGGCCGGCTTCGGCGCGGGGCGCCGGGGCAGCCGGCGCCGCACCGGCAAGGCTCGCGGTCGTGGCCATGGCACCGTCATCCATTGCGGGTCACCACCTCTTCTCGAAGCGCTTGCGCAGGTAGATGGCAAGCCCGTTCATGCAGATCAGGAACACGAGCAGCACCAGGATCCCGGCCGAGGTGCGCTCGACGAACCCGCGCTCCGGGCTGTCGGCCCAGATGTAGATCTGCGCCGGCAGCGCGGTCGCGCCGTCCACCAGCCCGTCCGGCGCCTCGGTGATGAAGGCGTTCATCCCGATCATCAGCAGCGGCGCCGTCTCGCCCAGCGCCTGGGCCATGCCGATGATGGTGCCGGTGAGCACCCCGGGGAAGGCCAGCGGCAGGATGTGGTGGAATATTGCCTGCAGCTTCGACGCGCCGAGGCCCACCGCCGCCTCGCGGATCGACGGCGGCACCGACTTCAGGCTGGCGCGGGTGGCGATGATGATGGTCGGCAGCGTCATCAGCGCGAGCACGATGCCGCCGACCAGCGGTGCCGAGCGCGGCAGCCCGAACAGCTGGATGAACACGGCGAGCCCGAGCAGGCCGAAGATGATCGACGGCACCGCGGCGAGGTTGTTGATGTTCACCTCGATCAGGTCGGTGAGCCGGCCCTTGCGGGCGAACTCTTCGAGGTAGATCGCCGCCCCGATGCCGATCGGGAAGGAAAGCACCAGGCAGACCAGCAGGGTATAGAACGAGCCCTTGACCGCCCCCCACAGGCCGGCCAGCTCCGGCTGGCGGCTGTCGGCATTGGTGAACAGGATGGTGTTGAAGCCCGTGGCCAGCCTGCCGGCTTCCTCCAGCCGGTCCAGCATCGCGAACTGGGCGTCGCTGATCCGGCGCTGGTTCTCCGGCACGTCGCGGGAGATGAAGCCCTTGTAGGCCTGGTCGGCGTTGCTCGACGCCGGCACCCGGATCCGCACAGTCTCCCCGATCCGGTCGGGGTTGGCGAGCACGTAGTCGCGGACGATGAACTGCGCCCCGGTGGAGACCAGCGCCGCCAGCGCCCGCTCCTGACCTTCCGCGACGCCGCCGGCCGCCTCCCTCAGCGCTGCCTCCACCAGCCGGTTGTAGCGCACCCGCTGCAGCCGCGCCGGGTCGCGGGTGCCTTCGGGATCGATCGTCTCCGGGTCCAGGTGGACGTCAAGCGCGATCTCGGTCTGGACGAAGGCGGAATAGCCCTGGCTGACCAGGGTGAAGAACAGCACCCCGAGCACGCCGAGCGCGAGGGCGATGGCGACGATGCCGTAGATGCGGAACCGCCGCTCGGCCGCATAGCGGCGGCGCAGCCGCGCCCGCGCTTCCGGCGAGGTGTGGACGCTGGCGAACCGCGGCGCCGGCGGGTTGGCGACGCTGTCAGTCATATTTTTCCCGGTAGCGCTTCACGATCGCCAGCGCGAACACGTTGAGGAACAGGGTGACGATGAACAGCACCAGGCCGAGGGCGAAGGCGGAGAGCGTCTTGGTGCTGTCGAAGGCGGTGTCGCCGGTCAGGTTGGCGACGATCTGCACCGTCACCGTGGTCACCGCCTCGAAGGGGTTGGCGGTGAGGTTGGCAGCGAGGCCCGCCGCCATTACCACGATCATCGTCTCGCCGATCGCCAGGCTGACCGCGAGCAGGATCGCGCCGACGATGCCGGGAAGGGCCGCGGGGAGCACCACCTGGCGGATGGTCTCGGAGCGGGTGGCGCCGAGGCCGGCAGCGCCGTCGCGCAGTGCCCGCGGCACCGCGCTCATCACGTCGTCGCTGAGCGACGAGACGAAGGGAATGATCATCACCCCCATGACCACACCGGCCGCGATCGCGCTGTTGGCGGCCACCGGCAGGCCGACCAGCGCGCCGAGGTCGCGGAAGGCGGGCGCGACGGTGAGGACGGCGAAGAAGCCGTAGACCACGGTCGGAATGCCGGCGAGGATCTCCAGGACCGGCTTCACCACCGCCCGCACCCGTCGCGAGGCGTATTCCGAAAGATAGATCGCGCTCATCAGCCCGATCGGTACCGCGATCAGCATCGCGATCGCCGAGATCAGCAGCGTGCCGGCGAAAACGGGCACCGCGCCGAATGCGCCCGAAGAGCCGACCTGGTCCTCGCGGATGGCGGTCTGGGGGCTCCAGGTCAGGCCGAAGATGAAGTCGAGCGGGTCGTAGCGCTGGAAGAAGCGCAGGCTCTCGAAGAGCATCGAAAGCAGGATGCCGAGGGTGGTGACGATCGCGATCACCGAGCACACCAGCATCGCCACCCGGATCGCGCTCTCCACCCGCCCGCGGGCGAGGAAGGCAGGGCCGAGGCGGGCATAGGCGAAGGCGATGCCGGCGAGCGCCACCACCAGCACGATCGCGCTGGCCATCCAGCGGGAGTTGTCCTGCAGCGCGTTCAGATGGCCCGCCGCCGTGACGATGGCGGGGTCGTCGGAGGCGAAGCCGACGCCGGCCGCCGTGTTGCGGATGGTCGCGAGCAGCAGGTCGAGCTCCGCCTGCGACTTCCCTGCGGTCAGCGTTTCCGGCAGGCTGTCCATGACCAGGCTGCTGATCACCGGATCGCGCAGCACCAGCCAGGCGAGGAACAGCAGCGCCGCCGGCACGCCGGCCCATATGGCGACGTAGTAGCCGTGATAGCCGGGCAGCGAGTTGAGGGCGGCAGGGCGCCCGCCCGCCACCGCGACGGCGCGGCGCCGCCCCATCAGATAGCCTCCGATGGCGAGCAGGCCGATGACGATGAAGGTCAGGGACGGCGACATGGGACGTTGACCTCCCGGAGCCGGCCCCCCTCCCCTCCGGGAGACGGGGCCGCGCCCGGGGCGTTGGCTCAGTGGCGGGCGAACTGCGCTCCGCCGAGGGCGGCCGCGCGGGCCGTCTCCCGATCCTCCCGCGGCGGCGGCACCAGGCCTATGTCCACGAGGTAGCCGTCATCGCCGATGGCCTCCTCGCTGGAGGCCTCCTCGATGAACTCCTGCAGCCCCGGGATGACGGTGCGGTGGGCGTTCTTGAAGTAGAGGAACAGCGGCCGGGCGACCGGATAGGAGAAGTCGGCGATGGTCGCGATGTCGGGGGCGACGCCCTCGATCGAGAGCACGCTCAGCCGGTCGCGGTTCTCGTGATAGAACGAGTAGCCGAAGATGCCGTAGGTGGCGGGGTCGGACACCAGCCGCTGCACGATCAGGTTGTCGTTCTCGCCGGCCTCGATGAAGTGGCCGTCCTCGCGCATCCGCTGGCAGACCTCCTCGAACCGCGCCTCGTCGCTCTCCTTCAGCGCCGCGATCGCCGGGAATGTGGCGCAGCCATCGAGCATCACCAGCTCGATCCAGGCGTCGCGCGTGCCGGAGGTCGGCGGCGGCCCGAACACGGTGATCTCGATGCCGGGCAGCGCCGGGTCGATGTCGCTCCACCGGGCGTAGGGGTTGGGGACGATCGCGCCGTCCACCTCGACCTCGGCCGCCAGCGCCTGGAACAGCTGCGCCAGCGAGATGTCGAAGGTCTGGCCGCCCTGGGCCACCGCCACCGCGATGCCGTCATAGCCGAGCAGCAGCTCGGTGATGTCGGTGACCCCGTTCTCCACGCAGCGCCGGTACTCGCTCTCCTGCATCGGACGGGAGGCGCCGGTCGCGTCCACCTTGTCGATGCCGACACCCTCGCAGAAGATCTGCATGCCGCCGCCGGTGCCGGTGCTTTCCACCACCGGCGCCGGATTGCCGGTGTAGGCCGCGAAGTTCTCGGCGATCACGGTCGAGAACGGAAACACCGTCGACGAGCCGACGATGCGGATCTGGTCGCGGCTCTGCGCCGAGACGGTGCCGGCCGAAGCGGCCAGCGCAAGCGCCGCGGTCGTCGCGACAAGAGCGTGTTTCATGGCTACCTCCGTGTTGACGGCGGCGCGCAACGGGAGCGGCGGCGGGCGGCCGTCCCGGCCTGCCGTCCGTGCCCCCGGGTCCTGCGCACCGCCAGGCCCGGGCCGGTTCCCGGTGCCGCGGACGATAGTGAACGCGTGGCGGCAGTCTTATTTCGTTTGGGTGACACTTTGATGACAGCGGGGGCGCCCCGGCGTCACCCGCCTCCGGGTGCGTCATCGCGGACCGTCGGTGCGGGCGGCGGGCCAGTGGACGGTGAAGGTGCTGCCTTCGCCGAGCCGGCTTTCGATGTGCAGCGTGGCCCGGTGGCGGCTGACGATGTGCTTGACGATGGCGAGCCCGAGGCCCGTGCCGCCCATGGCGCGCGAGCGGGCCTTGTCCACGCGGTAGAAGCGCTCGGTGATGCGGGGGATGTGCTCGCGGGCAATGCCCTCGCCCTGGTCGATCACCGCCATCGCGATGCTTCCGCTGTCGGCCGCGCCGTCGCCGTCGTCGGCGCCCGGCCGTGCGGCCGTCCGCCACAGCCGCACGGTGACGGTGCTGTCGTCGCGGCTGTAGCGGATCGCGTTCTCGACCAGGTTCTCGATCACCTCGTCGATCTGGTCCGCGTCGCCGATCACGACCGGGGCGGGATCCTCCTGCGCCAGCGTCAGCACGATCCGGCGGCTTTCCGCCCGCCGGCCCAGCGCCTGCAGCACCGTCCGCACCCGCGCGGCGAGGTCCACCGCGTCCGACGGCCGGGTGTGCTCGTCCATCTCGATCCGCGACAGCGACAGCAGGTCGTCGATCAGGCGGTTCATCCGCCGCCCCTGCTCTTCCATCAGCCCGAGGAACCGCTCGCGGGCGGCGGCGTCATTGCGCGCGGGGCCGGCGAGGGTCTCGATGAAGCCGATCAGCGCGCTGAGCGGCGTGCGCAGTTCGTGACTCACGTTGGCGACGAAATCCGCCCGCAGCTGCTCCGTCCGCTTCACCGCCGTCAGGTCATGGATCAGCACCATCGCCGCCGGGCGCGAGTCGTCGGACGCAGCCGCCGCGTCCCCTTCCGGCAGCCGCTCGACGATGGCGTTGAAACTGCGGGCGACCGGCACCGGCTGCTCGAACTCCGCCTCCCGCTTGGCCTCGCCGGCGAGCACCGCGCCGACCGCGTCCAGCAGCGCCGGCACCCGCACCACCTCCGCCAGCGCATGGCCGGCGACGCGGCTGCCGAACGCCTCGCGCGCGGCGCGGTTGGCGCCGATGACGGCGCCGTCGCGGCCCAGCAGCAGCAGCGGGTCCGGCAGGTTCTCGATGATCGCGGCGTTGGCGCGCGCCGCCTGGTCGGCGCGCCGCTGCTGCTCCTCCGCCCGGCGGGCGAGCCTGACCACGGCGCCGGCGACCCCGGCGAGGGTCCCGGCCGGCTGCGGTCCGGGCAGGGCGTCGGTGCGGCCGGCGGCATAGTCGGCGATGCGGGCAAGGCCGCGCTGGTGGCGGAGCACGGGCGGCACGAGCGCGAGCGGCGTCGCGACGGCGAGCGCGGCGAAGCCCCACCAGCCCAGCTCCCCCGCCAGGGCCAGCACCAGCGCAAGCAGCAGCGGCGCCGCTGCCAGCGCGGCGACGGCGACCAGAACCGGCCTCAGCGGGACCGGCGTGCGCGGCATCGGTGCCCTTCCCCCGTCAGCCCGGCGCGGGCCGGAGCGCCACCGACCAGGACTAGCCGGCCCCGATGACGGTTGCGTGACGGCGGGCCGGCCACGCCCGTCAGCCTTCGTCTGCTGCCTTCGCCTTCAGCGCATAGAGCGCCTCCAGCGCTTCCCGCGGCGTCATCGAATCGGGGTCGAGCGCGCGCACCGCGGCCAGCAGCGCCTCCGCCTTCGGGTCGGCCTCCGGCTCCGGCGGCGGCGGAGGCACGGCGAGCGCGGCCTGGAACAGCGGCAGGTCCGGCAGGATCGAGCCGGCGCCCCCGCCCTTCGCCTGGTGCTCCTCCAGCAGGCGCAGGATCTGCTCCGCCCGCGCCACCACCTTCCGCGGCAGGCCGGCGAGGCGCGCGACGTGGACGCCGTAGGAGCGGTCGGCGGCGCCGGGCCCCACCTCGTGCAGGAACACCACCTCGCCCTTCCATTCCCGCACCCGCATCGTGTGGCAGCTCAGCCCGTCAAGGCGTTCGGCGAGCCTGGTCAGCTCGTGGAAATGGGTGGCGAACAGCCCGCGGCAGCCGACGCGGTCGTGCAGGTCCTCGAGGCAGGCCCAGGCGATGGACAGCCCGTCGAAGGTGGCGGTGCCGCGGCCGATCTCGTCGAGGATGACGAGGCTGCGCGCCGTCGCCTGGTTCAGGATCGCCGCCGTTTCCACCATCTCGACCATGAAGGTGGACCGCCCGCGGGCGAGGTCGTCGGCGGCGCCGACGCGGCTGAACACCCGGTCCACCACGCCGAGCCGGGCGCTTTCCGCCGGCACGTAGCTGCCGGCCTGGGCCAGGATCGCGATCAGCGCGTTCTGCCGGAGGAACGTGGACTTGCCGGCCATGTTCGGTCCGGTCACCAGCCACAGCCGGCCGCCCCCCTCCAGCCGGCAGTCGTTGGGCACGAAGCGCGCCTCGCCGGCGCGGGCCAGCGCCTGCTCCACCACCGGATGCCGGCCGCCGACGATGGCGAAGGCGTCGCTGCCATCGACGACGGGACGACACCAGCGCTCGGCGACGGCGACCTCCGCCAGCCCGGCGGCGACGTCGATCACGGCCATGGCCGCCGCGGTGGCGGAGAGGTCGGCGGCGCGGGCGGTCACCTCGCCGGCGAGATCGGCAAAGAGCTGCTGCTCCAGCGCCAGCGCCCTGTCCGCGGCCTCGGCGATCCGCCGCTCCAGCTCGGCCAGTGCCGGCGTGGTGAAGCGCACTGCATTGGCCATGGTCTGGCGGTGGATGTAGCCGCGGGTGCCGTCGGCGGTCTCGTGATTGCGCAGCGTCTCACCGTGGGCGGCGGTGACCTCGATGAAATAGCCAAGCAGGTTGTTGTGCCTGATCTTCAGCGAGGCGACGCCGGTCTCGGCGCGGCACTGCGCCTCCAGCTCCAGGATCAGCCTGCGGCTCTGGTCGCGCAGCGTGCGCAGCTCGTCGAGCTCCGGCGCGTAGCCTTCGGCGATGAAGTCGCCGTCGCGGGCGGCGAGCGGCAGCTCCGGCTTCAGCGCCCGGGCGAGGCGGTCGATCAGCACGTCGTAGCCTTCGAGCCGCACCCGCGCCGCGGCCAGGGCGGCAGGCAGGCCGAGGGCCGCGTCGCGCTCCAGCGCCCGCGCCAGCGCCGCCGCGGCGGCGAGCGCGTCGCGGACCGCGGCAAGGTCCCGGGGGCCGCCGCGGCCGAGGCTGAGCCGCGCCAGCGCCCGCTCGAGGTCCGGCGCTGCCTTCAGCGCCGCGCGCACCTCGGCGCGCAGCGTCTCGTGAGCGACGAAGTGGCTGACCGCATCGAGGCGGCGGTCGATCTCCTCGACGTCGGTCGAGGGAGCGGAGAGGCGGGCCGCGAGCAGGCGCGCGCCGGCGGGGGTGGCGCAGCGGTCCACCGCGTCGAGCAGGGCGCCCCGACGCTCGCCGGAGAGCGTGCGCAGCAGCTCGAGGTTGGTGCGCGTCGCCGCGTCGATCTGGACAGTGTCGGCGGGGCTTGAGCGTTCGGGCGGCCGCAGCGCCGGCAGCGCCCCCTTCTGGGTCAGCAGCAGATAGTCGACCAGCGCCCCCAGCGCCGCGATCTCGGCCCGGCCGAAGGCGGCGAACCCGTCCATGGTCGCGACGCCGTAGGCCTGCTGCAGCAGCTTGGCGCCGCCGGTGCTGGAGAAGCGGGCGTTGGGCAGCGGGGTCAGCGCCCGCCTGCGCTGCGCCAGCTCCTCGAACAGTTCCGGCTGCTGCAGCAGCCGCTCCGGCAGCAGCAGCTCGCTGGGCTCCACCCGCGCCAGCAGCGCCGGCAGGTCCGCCATCGTCGTCGGCTCCACCGCCACCGCGCCGGTGGAGATGTCCGCCCAGGCAAGGGCGAGGCCGCCGGCGCCGTCGGCCAGCGCGGCGAGATAGTTGTGTGACCGGCCGTCGAGCAGCGCATCCTCGGTCAGCGTGCCGGCGGTGACGAGGCGCACCACGTCACGGCGGACGACGGCCTTCGACCCGCGCTGGCGCGCGGCGGCGGGATCCTCGAGCTGGTCGCAGACGGCGACGCGGAACCCCTTCTCGGTCAGCCGGTGCAGGTAGGCCTCGGCCTGG
>ERZ777003.2240-NODE-2240-length-23611-cov-10.554466_pt1 | contig 23611 bp, 11 predicted proteins | sample MGYA00374956_ERZ777003 | MGnify/ENA primary metagenome ERZ777003 (study PRJEB29302, sample SAMN06268252) | bioreactor metagenome | isolation source: Joint BioEnergy Institute, California, USA | place: USA:Joint BioEnergy Institute, California, USA | collected... | reverse complement strand
CCCCGATCAGCTAAACCGCTGCAAGCCAGAAGCTTGCGGCGGTTTTTTCATGTCCCATCAGAACTGTCCCAGCGCCGCGAGCGGCCTGCAACGGACAGCCTCGATGCAATCGGTTTCCCGTCGCCTGAGTTCTCCGAGGGGTTGGATTGCCGGACCGGGTGCAGGCAGATCCTGGAGTTGACCAAGCGTGCCGCATGCGCAGTACCTGCCGATCCCTGAGCCGCCGCCGTTGACGGTACTTGCGATGGGCCAGGGAATGCCGCTTTGCGCGCAGCGCGGTCCTTACCCCCGATGCTGGAGTTTCGAGTCATCTCTTGGCATCCAGCCGACCAGCCCATAGGGTGTGCGGGCTGTGAACTGCTACTACTGCGATCAGATTGTGCGGCACGATCCGGCGTACCGCGGCGCGCCGGCGGCGTTTGACCTGGGATCGGAGGCGCCGCGATGCCCGCGTCATTGGCGTTACATCTGCGCCCACTGCGGCCAGCCGAAGCATTTCATGGCTTGTGCGTATGATGACCAGGCTGGGCGATTCTTCTGCTCAGACTGCGCCGAAGGGCGGCAAGAGGTCGCCGGGCGGTTCTGGCACTGGGAGTACTGGTGGCAGTACCGATCGCCGTGGACCAAGAAATGGTATCCCGCCCTCGATCGAGCCGAGTTTGAGCGTCGGCATCCGATGCAGCTCGATCCGCAGAGGGCACAGACGAGCATCTCGGCTGAGCCGTACCTGGTCCGCTATCCGCCTCAGCGCGTGCAGTGGCGGGCGGATGAGCCGATCGATGACGAAACCGTGGGGCGAAACTGGAACGCCAACGCCGCCCGGTGGAACTCCCGCTACGACGCCGACGGCGACCAGAATCGCCGCTATCAGAGCGATGAGCCGATGTTGGCGATGCTGGGCGAGGTACGGGGGCTGAACGTGCTCGATGCCGGCTGCGGGCAGGGGTATCTATGCCGCAAGCTCGCCGCGGCTGGGGCGCGGATGACAGGCGTTGAGCAGAGCGATGCGCTATTGTCCTTTGCCCTCCAGCGGGAAGCCGAGGAGAAGCGCGGCATCACCTATCACCACGGCTCCATTGCCGACATGCCGTTCCTCGCGGATGCCTCCTTCGACAAAGCCGTCGCCAACTACGTCCTGATGGATGTGCGCGAATGCGAGAAGGCGGTCGCGGAGATCCACCGCGTCCTCAAGCCGGGCGGCGTGTTCGTGGCTGTCATCAGCCATGGCTGCTTTTCGTCCGGCGATTCACGCTGGTACGCGCCGGCTGCCGATTCCCCGCGTCACGAAGACCGAGCCGGTATCCTCGCGGACAAATACTTCCACCGCGGGCCCATCTACTCGCAGTGGGGAGACCTGGATCCGGTGCTCGGGTTCCACCGGCCGATTCGTGACTATTGGCAGACCTTCACGCAGGCAGGGTTTCGCATCGACGGCTTCGAAGAGCCGAGCATCACGGACCGCGGCCGCCGCGAACTGCCCGTGTCGGTGGTGCAGAAGGCGCTCCGCATTCCCTACTCGTACATCTTCCGCCTCGTCAAGGCAGACGCACCACGCACCGGCACGCGATAGCGTGCCCCGCGCGACGCGAGCCTCCGGACAGGGTCTTCGTGCGAACGGAGATGAGCCAGGAACTAACACGAATGGACACGAACCTTCGCAGAGATTCGTGTCCATTCGTGGACGTCTTCGCCTCTCTGCTAGCCTGCGTGCAACGCCGCAGGTCTAGTTGCCCTGTGCCTGGACAGGTTTTGCATGCTCGCGCCAGTCAAGGCGGCAGTAGACCAGGCTGTAGACGCCGTGGTACCACACGGCATAGTCCAGCGATTTGTCGCCGGGCGCCGGCTGATCTTTCGAGCCGGCGCGAAGGGCGGCCTCAGCCTGCTCTGCGAGGTTCGGGAAGTGCTCGTTGATCACCAGGGCCGTGTAGTGGTGGATGTGATCCTTGTCGCGGCCGGCTTGCTTGGAGACCTTGAGCGTGCCATCCATCGCGAGCTGATAGGCCCGCTCCAGATGATCGAAGCGTTGCCCGTCGTAGTTGGCGCGGGCGTTGGACATCACATACAGCAGCCAGCCGGTGAGCTGACCGCTCCAGTATGGCGGCCGATCGCGCCATCGTGGCGTCGGCTCGTTGGTGACCATGTAGTAATAGCCGGCGCCGAGCTCCTCACTGTTGACCGACTCCCACCAGGTGAGGGCTAGATCCGGATACGGCGCCCACCTGTGGGTAGCCCGTTTGCCCGCGGCGCCACTGGTGCCGTAGTAAGGCGTGTCGTACTCCGGCATGACCATGGCAACGATCATCAAGCCGACCTCACGCGCCGTCATCCACATGTCGGCTGCGCTGCGCGCCGAAGCGGGGCCGCGATTGGGCCAGCCGTCCCACTTCCGCTGCATCGTCGACAGCGCGAACATGCCGAGATTGTCGCGGATCCTGTAGTCCTCAATGGCTGTGAAGCCGTCGGGATATTGCGGGTAGCGGAAGCGGTCGATCAGCAGGTCATACGCCAGCGCCACAGCCATCGGCGTGCGCACGAAGTAGTACCCGTGCGTGTTCAATTCTCGTGCGGGATTCGACGTGTTGTGCGAGTCCTCATCGCCGACCGGATCGAGAACCAGTTCATTGTCGAGCATCCGAACGCGCGCGAAGCGCGCCAGGTCCAGGTGCTTGTCCAGGCCCTCCATAGTGATGATGAAGGCGGCATTGAGCGGGCCGTCCCCAGCCGTCACCAGCCGCGTGCCGGTCTTGAGATCGGCTTCGGTCTTGCCGGCGATGCTCTGCTTGATACGCGACTTGATGCTCTCGTAGGCCTTGGGATGGACTTCACCCTCGCTGATCTGCCTGCGGACGCGCTGAAGCATTGCCTCATCCGCAAACAGTACGCGCGACGGCCGCGGCTCGGGATCGCTGGGGAACGAGGGGTTGTAGTGGAGCGTGCGCGTCTTCTCCGGCCCATCGGTACCGATGCGGTAGCGGATGGTGTAGACGGTGTTGCCCGTCAGATTGAGTGAATCCAGCGCAACCGGATTGGCGTAGGTCTGCCAGGTGTCGCCATGGATTTCGTCGATGCGCCACATCACCGGTTGATCGTTGGTGATGTTGCTGAACTGCATCTCGATGCCCGGGGTGACGTAGGTTGTCTGGCGATGAATCTTCGGTACCCAGTAGGTCTTGGCGGGCGTGGTGTACCACTGCGGCCGCTGGGACGCCGGGGCTGCCGCGTGGAAGCTGATCAGCGGCGTACGCGGATTGACGACGAACTGGTGGATGCGGCCATCCGAGGCCCAGTGCCGGTAATGCAGCGATTCGTGCGAGTCGTCGGACGCCACAGTCAGGATGTGCCACTCATCGCCGAAGTCGTCGCGCAAGCCGGCGAAGTAGAAGTCCGGGTCGCTGCGGTTCGGATAGGGCGGGATCGGCCGATTCGGCCCGATACGGCCCAACACGGGCTTGCCGTCGAAGTAGGTGAGCTGAGCGAAGGTGAACGGCCCTTCGTAACGCGGTGCCCGGCGATCCTCCGGAACCTCGCCGACCGTCCGGCCGTCGGACCAGCGGTAACGGCGATTCCAGTCCAGATCGACCTTGTAGCGGAGGATGCCCGGCTCGCCCGGCTTCGGGATGCCGATGATCTCTCCGCCGCAACGGCGGTGGTTCTCGTTGTAAGCCAGGCTGATCTGCACATCGCCGCGAATGTAGATGACGCCGTGATCGTCGATCATCGGGTCGTGGTAGAAGCGCTCGAAGGCGTAATCGACGCCCGGCTGTCCGTGGATGATCAGGCTGATGCCCTGCTTGTACTCGGTGCGCTCATTGCCCCCGCCGGCAAACGCTCGCAGCGAAAGCAGGGCGATCATCAGCCCGGACACGATCACACAACCCAGCCACCGGCCCGACATACTGCAGTCAACCATCGCACAACCCCTGATTTGAGAACTCAGCCCTGATCTGTCATCGATCCTGCGGGCGCCTGCGGCGGATCAACAAACCGGCTCCCAGGACCGCCGACAGCGATGCGATCGCCGGCTCGGGGACAACCGTGACAACGTGCTCCGTCGCCCACCGGCTGGTGTCCAGGGTGTAGCCTTCGAGGATAATGTTGGAACCATCACCCAGGATCAGGTTGTGTCGGCTGCTTCCGGGCACGACGTCAACCAGCTTGAACTCATCGCCGATCGCTGGCACGTACCCACCCTGGGGCCGCAGCAGCACCGTACCACCAAGATAGGTGTCGCCACTCATCCCGCTGAGGTTGAGCGTCGAAGCCAGTGTCTCGTGTCCGACATTGAAGTACTCGGACACGCCGTTGGCGAACACGTCGAGCACGATCTGTCCGGTCGTAAGCTCGACTCTTCCGACAGGGAGATTGATGGCGTAGTTGGCGCCGGAGGCGTCTCGCGGCTCCCAGGTTCCGCCGACGGTGAGGATCTTTCCGCCGGTGTCGGCTGTGCTGGTGCCCGATGTGCCGATCATCTTCCCGCCCAACTGGATGGTGATGTTGGTCCGATTGGCGACGATGGGGCTGGCGTTGAGCACGCCGCCAGCCTCAACCGTGATCGTGGCATATCGGGGATTGCTCGCGAGGGTCAGCACCCCGCCGTTGGTGACGAAGATGGCGCCCGTGCCAGTGACGAGCGTGCCGGCAGCGTCGTTGACGTTGACGATGGCGGATTTGCCGCTGGGGATCACGACGGTATCGGAGGTCCGGCTGGGATAGACCGGATCGCCAGCTGCGCCGTTGGTGATCGTCCAGTTGTCGGCGTCTCCCCAATTGCTGCTGACGTCGCCGCTCCAGGTGTATGTGGCTGCCTGTGTAGCGGGGACAGCCGCCAGCAGCCCCGCAAAGCCGATCAGGGCTGTCCTGTGGATGGGATGCATGCGTCCTCCTTCGAAATAAAGAAAGGGCGTCCAGAGATGTTCTGGGAAACTCTTACCCCATGCCGCACCTCATGTCAAGCGCTTGAAAAAAGAAATTCAAACGCTTGACAAGCGTCGGCGGGATGTTATTTTAACTTGCGGTTTCCATCTCCGGTGGTTCGTTTCAGACGACGCGTATGGCCAGCCTTCAAGACATTGCCGACGAACTGGACGTGTCCGTCTCGCTGGTCTCCAAGGTCCTCAATGCCCGCAAGGGCACCGGGGGGGCCAGCCTGGCGACCTACCGCGCGATCCGTGCCAAGGCCGCCCAGCTCGGCTATCGCAAGAACATCTCCGCTGCCGCCCTGGCGAAGGGGAGGCAGGGCGTCATCGGGGTGTTCATCCATCGCAAGGGCCTGCCCGGCAGCGCCATTGCCGAGGAACTGGTCGAAGGCATCGCCGACGAAGCCGGCGCGCAGGGCCAACGGCTGATGCTCCAGTTCTTTGAGACCGCCGATCAGTTCAAGGCCCTCTGTCCGAGTGTGGATCGCAATGTCCTTGACGGCTTGATTGTCGGTGGTGTCACCCACCCCGAGCTGTTCGATGAACTGGTGCAGTTCGAACAGCGTGACGTGGCCGTCGTGACGGTGCACGACCTGGGGGCTGACCCGCGGGTGATCAACGTCGGCATGGATCAGGTGGAGGTGTCGCGCCTGGCGACGGCTCACCTGATCGAGCGCGGATGCCGCAACATCGCGCACATCGCCGCGATCGATGGCGGAACGCCCCGGTTTGACGGCTATCGCAAGGCATTGGCTGAGGCCGGCATCCCGTACAAGCCGGAGCTGGTCATCCATGTTCCGGGCTACGGCGCGCGGCGCGGCGAGGAAGCCGTTGCCGAACTGACCAGCCGCGGCCTCGTGTTCGACGGCATCGTCGCGCAGTCGGATCATCAGGCCATCGGTGCGATGAACACGCTGCTGCGAGCCGGCCGCAGAGTGCCACAGGATGTGCGCGTGATCGGCGTCGATAATGCGCCGTTCTGCGAGCTGAGCATCGTTCCCCTGAGTTCCATTTCCCAGGAGTTCCGTGAACGGGGCAGCCGTGCTGTGCGGCTGCTTCTCGAAAGGATGAACGGTAAGGCGGTGTCGTCGATTACCATTTCCCCGAGGCTGTGCTGCCGCGCATCCTCCGCCTGACCGCCGCCATGATCTCCCGATTCATGTCTCGAAAGGAGGTGTTCTGTGAGCCAGATCCGCACCGACCGCCCCGTTGTTCGCCGTTACGCATCCCGGGGCCACGTGGCGACCGCCGCCGGTTGTCCCTCCAGCGCCCCAGGCGCATTTACGCTTGTCGAGCTTCTTGTAGTCGTCGGCATCATTGCGGTACTGATCGCTATCCTCTTGCCGGCGCTCAACAAGGCCCGAAACGCAGCCCGCACGCTCCAATGCGCCAGCAATCTGCGCGAGATCGGCGCGGCAATGCATCTGTTCGCCACCAACAATCGCGATCGTTTTCCCGGCCGCGGAGCACTGGCTTCGGGCGCCAAGGATGAGTGGATGGGCGTCGTCAACAAGCAGATCTTCGGCCGGAACATGATCCCGCGATACGGCGCCTACTCGGAGAGCCAGCCGTTGGGCTGTACGGAGTGGCCTACGGGGACCACCCTGCGCGGCTATCTCTACAGCCTCACAGCCGTCGGCGGAAGCTACGACAAGTCCAAGGACATCATCGGCCCCAATGGCATGGAGCTGCCCAAGATCCAGGCCTCTTCCTACGACGACACGTACGATCGTTATGCCCTGGGGGCGCGGCGATCGCGATTCGATCGGCCCAGCGAGAAGCTGCTGCTGGTTGAAGCCGAGTCGACCGGAGATTTCTTCGGCCCATTGCCGCGGCCCTATGGCAATGAGGGGCGCATGGCCCGGCTCGCGGACGACGTTGAGAAGCGGAGCATCTGGTCCTATCAGAACGGCAACTTCTCCTTCCGTCATCAGGGCCGCGGGAACTTCCTGTTTGTGGACGGACATGTCGAAACGTGGCAGCCGGACGGCGACCTGAACACAGCCAAGCGCGACGGGTTCAATTGATGCCGGCCAGCCAACCGGATGGCAGGATCCGACCGATTCCCTTTGGAGGCAGTGACACCTCATGGATGCGATCATGAAGCTGTGTGTGCTTGCAGCGGCAACATGCATGCTGCTGGGGGCAGCAGGTGTAAGAGGCCAGACGACATCGGGCGATGCCGACCCGAAATGGCGCAACGGTCTGCCGAATGATCCGGCGTACTTCCCGATCGGCGTGTGGCTTCAGGATCCGCGCCTGGCGTCGCAGTACCAGGAGCTTGGCATCAACCTATACGTCAGCCTGTGGAAGGGCCCGACGGAGCAGCAGCTACGCGCGTTGCGTGAGGCGAACATGCGCGTGATCTGCAGCCTGAACGACTATGCGCGGGAGCTGCTGGAGCGGAACGATCCCTTGCTGGAGGTCGTCGCCGGCTGGATGCATCAGGATGAGCCGGACAACGCCCAGCGGAATCCCGAGGGCGGCTATGGCCCGCCGGTCGAGCCCGCTGTCATCGTCGCTGGGTATGAGGCGATGAAGCAGACCGATCCGACTCGACCGATCTACCTCAACCTCGGCCAGGGCGTCGCATGGGACCAGTGGACCGGCCGCGGCGTCCGCAGGAACAAGCCTGAGGACTACCCGCAGTACGTCCAGGGTTCCGACATCGTCTCCTTCGACATCTACCCCGCCTCCAGCGATCGTGCGATCAAGGGGCAGTTGTGGCGTGTCGGCTTCGGCGTCAAGCGTCTGCGCGAATGGTCCGGCCCGGACAAAACCATCTGGGCGCACATCGAATGCACACGCATCCGCGGGGGTGAGAAGGCCACACCCGAGCAGGTCCGAGCCATGGTCTGGATGGCCCTGGTCAATGGGGCTACGGGCATCCAGTATTTCGTTCACGAATGGGACTCGAAAGGCAAGCTGGTCAGCGCGTCGCAATTGCTGAACGATCCGGAGATGCGCGAGGCCGTCATGCGGATCAACCAGCAGATCCACGAGCTGGCGCCGGTGCTGAACCGGCCCAGCCCTCCCGATGTGGTCACCATCCGCAGCTCAGCCGACAACGTCCCCATCGACGCGATGGTCAAGCGAACCGAAGACGCGGTCTATCTCTTCGCCGTCGCGATGCGCGGCGAGGCGACGACCGCCAGCATCCAGCTTGCTGGCCTTGACGGCGCCTGGCGGGCCCAGGTGCTCGGCGAAGACCGCACGATCGATATCACAAACGGGGCATTTGAGGATGATTTTGGACCGTGGGGCGTGCACCTGTATCGCATCACCCCCATCGGCGCGACGCCATGAACGAAATGCCCCAGCCGGCGTGCTTCAACCGAATCACGCTGGAGATGAGTCTCAAACCGTTTGTCGATCTGGACGACGACGCGATCCGGCGCACCTGCCGGCGTGCCTGGAGCAACTGGCGGCATTTGCTCACGCGCGCCAGGACGGCGGCTGTTCTGCTGTGGGTGGGCGACGGCAGTGAAATTCTCGAGTGGCGCGGCGATTTCGATCAGCCGATCCGCTGGGCCAGCACGATCGGCTTCTGCAACTACGACCGTCCGGGCGTCTATCCGCAGGACAATCCGCACTACCGCGCGAATCAGGCTGTGCCGTATCGCGCCGACGTGCCGGTGATGCGCTATCGCGATCTCAAGCGGATCATCGACGCTATCCGTGAGACGGGGCATGCGATGTTCGGCCAGCCGATCGAAATCGGCGCGACGATCGATCCCGGGCCGGAGTTCGTCGACAACGACTTCCGCTTTGTGCGTCATCCCGAGCTGCTGACACCCGGCATGCGCCAGAGGGCCCCGCGGATGATGCACTTCATCACGCATCACGCGCATCTGCGCGCCGACCCCGAGCCCTATGCGGGCTTTCCCCAGGGTGCGCCGGAGGGGACATCCCTGGGGACGTTCCTTGGTCGCCAGTTCGAAGCGGCTGCGCGCGATCTGGGGTTCGACTACCTCTGGTTTTCCAACGGATTTGGCTACTCGCCGTACGCCTGGTGCTATGACGGCGAGGTGTTTGACGGCTCGCGCTTCGACCCGCAGGCGGCTGGCGAACAGCTCCGCCGGACAAACGCATTTTGGCGTGATTTCCGCGAAGCCTGTCCCGATCGCCCGGTCGCGGTGCGTGGGACGAACTTCTCGGTTGGCATGGATCTGTCGACCGACGGCTGCAGCCATCAGGACATCTGGAAGATCGGGCGGGTGCAGGTCCCGCCGACCAATCCGCCGTGGGGATCGCGGGCGATCGGCCTGGAAATGGTCAGCTATCTGTCGCGGCTGGCGAAAACGCCTTCAGGGCGACTGCCGTTCCGGTTCTATGCCAATGATCCGTGGTTCGCAGTGACACCGTGGTACGACTACTACAACCGCGAGCCCTTCGACATCTACATCCCGATGGCGGCGGGGCGGATCGATGATGATGGCCGCGTTCAGCCGCCCAACGAGCTGGCGCTGCTCAGCATCGACACCTCGCGCGGCGAGCTGTTGGCGGATCAGTCAGCCGAGATCACGCCGCACCTCCTTCGGGCGCTGGACGAGCGCGCCGACGCGCCCGGACCGTTGGTGTGGGTCTATCCGTTTGACGAATACGAGCAGACGCTCAAGCGCCAGCCGGATCGGCTTGGCCAGGTGTTCGCCGGCGACTGGTTCATCTGCCAGGCCGTCAATGCCGGCCTGCCTTTGAACACGGTCTGCAGCAGCGACCGGTTCGTGCGCCTGGCTGGCGGTGATGCCTTGCGCGGCTCGATCATCGTGACGCCTGTGCCGAATGAGGATTGGGGATATACGCAGGCACTGCTGAGGCATGTGTCCAGCGGCGGGGCGGCGCTGCTGTATGGCTCGCTGGAGCATGCCTCAGCGGACCTGCTGGCGGCGCTGGGCGTCCAGCTTGCCCAGCCGCTGGAGGGGGACTTCCAGGCGGATGTGCGCCTGGCGGAGGATCGATTTGAGCGGGCTGTGGCGGATCGGGCTTCGGACGATCCGCTGACGGCATCGATTGGGATGGCTGGTACAGCGAAGGGAGCGGAAGTGCCAGCAGCCGGTTTCCGACCGTTGCGTCATCGGGCGATTGTCAGCGGCGGCGGGCTGGGGGCGGTGTGCGGCTGGGATGATCCCGCCGTCCGGGTCGTCGCCGAGCAGAGCGGCCAGAAGCGCGTTTATGCGCTCAGCCGCGCACAGCCGCGCTGGAACGGCGGCCGGCTGATGTGGATCGCAGGTACCGTCAGCTTCGATCCGCGTCACAGGATGCTCGAGCCGGTGATGGACGCGCCCGGGGATGTGCGCCTCAGCAGCGACTGGCCGCGGCGGATGCTGGCTGACTGTGGCTTGGACATCGTTCAGGAGCGACGGGATGAATCCGTTCGGCCTGCCACCGTCTTCATCAAGCGGCATCGTGGCGCGTGGTACTTCGTCGGGCACAAGCCCAACACGACGGCTCACTTTTTTGTGAAGACAGCCGATGGCGCGCCCGTCTGGGCGGAGAGCGAAACGCGCATCCGCGACGGATACGCAGCCGAGTCGTTCGGCAAGTCTTTCTACAGCGAGGTGCGGGCGTTCGTGAAGATGCGCGACGGCATCGTCGCGGTGAAGGAACTGTCGGTTCCGATCGGCAGGGCGCGGCACCTGTGCATCTCCGGGCTGACGGATGCGGCAGTGACGATCTATCCCGATCCGGCGGCGCTGGCTGCGGGCCGGGTTCGCATTCATCCGCAACTGTATGTCGAACAGACCGTGCCATACACCGTGCGCGGCGAGGCGATCGTCGTGGAGGGTTACAGCGGATCGCTCTATGTGACCTGGTGACGTGTACGGAAACCGAGCGATGAGGAGTTCGTGGCGCGGGCATCTTGAACATTATGCATCAACGCATCGAGCGATGACCCTGGACAAGGACTTAGCGCGATGATGCATGATGTTGATCTTGCCCGCGTTTGCATCGGCAGGCCGCGGGCAAGACGCCCGCGCCACAGAGACTGGACAGGGGAGCCTAAACGTGATCGAGCGCAGGAAAGAACGAACAGCCAATGTCGGCATCTTCGCCGTCGGATATGACGCCTACTGGGGTCAGTTCCAGGGCCTGAAGGAAGAGCTCGCCGGCTATGTCGATGAGTTTGAGCAGATGGTGCGCGCCAACGGCGTGAAGACGGTCAACTTCGGCATCGTCGACAATGCAAAATCCGCCTATTCGGCAGTGCGCAAGATCAAGTCGGCCGATCTGGACCTGGTCTTCTGCGACATGATCACGTACGCGACGTCGTCGACGTTCGGCATCATGGCGCGCGAGCTGGATGTGCCGATCGTGCTGGTGGCGCTTCAGCCGCTGAAGCGCATGGATTACCCGCGCGCCACGACCTACATGCAGCTCTGCAACGACAACATCTGTTCGCTGCCTGAGTTCGCGGGCGTAGCCGTGCGGATGGGCCGGCGCGTGCCGCCCACCATCATCGGCACGCTGCGCGATGATCCGAAAGCCGCCGCTGAGATCGCCGAGTGGTGCGACATCGCCAAGGTCCTGCACGACCTGCGCGGCGCGCGCATCGGCCATTTCGGCCATGTGCTGGAAGCCATGCTGGACATGCACTCGGATCCGACCGCCTTCACAGCCGGCTTCGGCGTGCACATCGTGCAGACTGAGATCGACGACCTGCTGCGGCTGGAGCGCACGGTCAACGAAGCCGAGATCGAGGCGAAGAAGAAGCTGATTCTCGGCGTCTTCGACACCCCCGAGCCGCAGGCGGATCCGATCACGGAGAAGCTGACGGCAGAGGATCTGCAGAATGCGGCACGGGCGGCGGTTGCGCTCGACAAGTTCATCGACGAGTTCGACCTCGACGGCCTGGCCTATTACTACAAGGGCGAACCGGGGAGCGAACGGGAGCGGCTGGCCAGCAGCCTGATCGTCGGCAACTCGCTGCTGACGGCAGCAGGGTTTCCGATGTGCGGGGAGTCGGACCTGAAGACGTGCATCGCGATGCTCATCATGGATCGGCTGGACATCGGCGGCAGCTTCGCGGAGTTTCACCCGATCGACTTCGAGGAGGACTTCATCCTCGTTGGCCACGACGGCCCGCATCATCTGCGGATCGCCCATGGCAAGCCGGTGCTGCGCAGCCTGAAGAAGTACCACGGCAAGCCGGGACGCGGCGCGTCGGTCGAGTTCAAGCTCCGCGAGGGGCCGATCACGATGCTGGGCATCACGTCGACCTACGAGGGGAAGTTCAAGTTCGTCGTGGCCGAGGGGGAATCGGTGGCTGGGCCGATTCCGGCGACGGGGAACACGAACACGCGCGGCTTCTTCAAGCCCGATGCCGTGACCTTCCTGCAGAACTGGATCAGCCACGGGCCGACGCATCATTTTGCGCTGGGCGTCGGCCACCGCGCCAAGACGCTCAAGCGCATCGGCGAGGTGCTGAACATCGAGACAGCGGTCGTCACTGAGCACGCATGATCGGGTCGCAGTGGCGATCCGGGTCAGTCCGGTTATGCTTTGAGGCGAATGCCACGCGCTGTCATAGGCCGGGTCACGCTGTGGAGTGTACACGGAGATTGCGGATGATCATCGAGAAGCGCGCCCGATCGACGTTGACGGCTGTTGAGTTGGACATTGGCGATGAGCTGCACTTTGCGCTGACTAGCGGTGAGGTGCGGCGGATCAGAATCTGCGACACGGCTGCCAGCGTCTACCGCTCCAATCGCGATCAGCCGGGCCGCAAAGGGCCGGTGATCGTCGAGCTCAAAATGACGCTTGTCATGGAGATCGACGGCTACCAGGTCGTCATCAACCGGTGGGTCGGCAGTCAGAAGAGCTTCTACGAGCCGTGGGAGCTGTTCGGGATGCGCCTCTGGTTTGATGCGTCGATCCGGCTGTTCGATCACCTGCAGGAGACGCATGGCGCGTGCAAGCCGCGCAAGCATGTGCGGCTTGCGGTGCAGGATGCGTCGCTGCGGATCTGTCCGGTGCTGCTGCATCCGTGGTGCCCGCTGCCCGAGGGCGGCTTGCGGATCGAGGACTGCTACGAAGGCTCGGACTGCTGGATGGGGCCGTATTTCGGCACGGATGCGCACGGCGGCCTGGACATCAATCACCCAGCCGGTACACCGATCTGGACGCCGATCAGCTTCGACGACCACTACCTGTTCGACAGCCTGGCGACAGGCGCCAACAACAACCGCTGGCGGGGGATCAAGCGCTGGGCGGATGGTTCGACCTGGCACCTGCAGGTGCATCACATCATCCGCCTGCTTGTGCCCGAGCACGCGCCGCTGGAGGCGGGGGTTCATCTGGCGGATGGGGCCGGTGTGCTGTCGGGGTTCTACGAGCATTCCCACTTCGTCTTCGCGATCATCGAGCCCGGCGACAGCGAAGAGGATCGTATCCTGCTCGATCCGTGGATTCTGTTCTGGCAGATGTATCAGGATCGCGCGCTCACGCAGGCGCGTTAACAATTGCATCGCCGCGGCCCAGCAGCGAGTTGTGGACCGCTGCATACGCGCGCTGTCAGGCGCGCCGATGATTTCTCTTGCCTCCGCGCGTGGACATGCGTAATGTGTTAAGCGTTCCGTCGGGGGACGGAACATATCGGGGAATCACTTGATTCGCGCAGGGGGATACAGAGGGAGCTGATCCGTACGCACCAGCGTTTCGTGTGATGGACGAGCCGATGCGGGTGGAAGGCCGCGCATCCGGCAGCATCGCCCGGTGCCACAGGTCCACACGAACGTTGCTGCGGGGTCTGTAGGAGAAGTGAGGCAAGTACGTACTGTCGTTGCGTCGCACCATGAGTTGTTTCGGCTTGGCATGTGTGATGTGCTCAAGCACATCGACGCGATCGAGGTCATTGGCGAAGCCGACAACGGCCGTGCGGCGCTGGAAATCATCTCGCGCCAGTTGCCACAACTGGCGATCGTCGATACCGGTCTACCCGGAGTCAGCGGAATTGAGCTGCTCCGTCAGCCGGGGATCGAAGGTTGCCGCGTGCTGCTGATGGCGGACCGCGAGCATTGCCATCTCGGGCAGATCGCGATCGAGGCGGGAGCCGTCGGTTTTCTGCCGAAAACCGCGACGGCTGAGGAAGCTGCCGACGCCTGCCGCGCCGCAGCCCGGGGGAATCTGTATATCGCCAGGAGTGTGGGCGATGGTGCGCGTTCGGTGCGGGACGGCAACGGCCAGGCGCCACTGGATCGGATCCTGACGCGTCGCGAGCGGCAGGTGCTGCAGCTATTGGCTGAGGGCGTGTCGACCAAGCAGATGGCCCTTCAGCTGGGCGTCAGCGCCCGCACGATCGAGACGCACCGCTACCAGATCATGTCCAAGCTCAACGAGCGCAGCCTGCCCGGCTTAACCAAGCTGGCGATTCGCCATGGACTGACAACGTTATGACAGGGGTGCGCTCTCACCTCAAACAGGCGTAACGGATGCGTGTTGCGCAAGTGCTGGAATAGCACGGACTCATGTGTAGGGGGCCATCGTCGTGAACGCCGCGATGACTGTATCCGATGCGAACGCGCAAAATCTGCTTCTCTCCGTAAATTGCCCGGCCAATTTGCGGGGAAAAACGGATCTACGAGTCCGATTGCATGCATATGGTCTTCGTTGGGGAAGTAGGTCAACTATGTCTTCCCTCGGGGTGAGGGGAATCTCCACCTCCGACTGCACATAACAGGGTATCAGCGTCCGGGTCCGCCGAGAGTTCGCTGTGTGTAGGAGCACGCGAACCAATCTTCCGGCGGATCGGACGGGGACGGGGAATATCTCATGCGTCGAAACACTTCGTATCGCCGTGGTGTCAGCCAGCGCGTTCGTAAGTCTCATGCTGCCCGCGTGGAACGTGAGGCACTCGCCCGGGCCATCACGCCCGTGCTCGAGAGCCTTGAGCAGCGCCGGCTGCTGTCGGTTAACCAGACCTGGGTGAACGACAACTGGGTCCTGCTGATCGACAACAACAACAACAACGGCAAAGCCGATTTCCAGGATATCGTCACCACCAGCGAGGCGACGACCGAGTTCGGCACGCCGCTCAGCCTTGCCTACGGCGTGCAGGCGTTCGGCAATGTTCAGGAGGGGGTGGCTGATGATGCGCAGCAGTACAAGACCATCAATGCCGCCATCGCCAACACCGATGTGCAGGTGAACCTGCTGCCCGGGACCTACAACGAGCAGGTGACGCTCAACAAGCTGGTCCACCTGGTGGGCGCCGGGGAGTCCACCGTCATCCAGCCGCCCAGCGGTTCGGGCATTGCGATCACCTCGAGCGGCCATACCAGCAATCCGATCAAGGTCAGCGACCTTAAGGTATCGCAGGCGCCCAATTGGGGCATCGTGGCTTCGGGCATCGCAAATCTTGAAATCAGCAACGTCACCGTCTCCCAGGGCGGCGCGCATGCCATCAATCTGCACAACGTCTCTGACGCGACGCTGCTCAACATCAAGGCCAACGCCAACGCCGGCAGCGGTATCAATATCACCTCCACCGGCGCCAACACGTCCAGCCACGATATCAGCGTCACCAACGGCAAGTTCTGGGGCAACGATATCGGCGTGAACATCTACGCCGGCGCCAATAGCAACAGCGTCTACAACATCACGATCGACGGCGGTAACTTCCAGGCCAACAACAACATCCGCGCCGGCATTGCGCTGTATGCCGAAGATGGCGGCAGCGTCGAGAACGTCGATATCGGCAAGGATGCCGTTCCGCCGATCATCCTGCGCGGCAATGGCTTCTTCGATCCGACGCCAGGCCTTCCGGGGGATGAGGGCGGAGCCGGTGTGCTCATCCGCGGGAATGTGCAGGGTGTCTCCATCCGCGCAGACTTCCGCCGCGATCCGCTGAGCCCGCCCGCGCCTGAGGGCACTACCCGCAACGCGGTTGGTGTGATGATCCTCGGCATTGACGAGGTCGGCACACAAAGCCCGCAGCAGATTTCGCTGCAGGGCAGCACCTTCAGCGGCTATGAGCATCTGACGCCGGTGATCTCGCTGGGCGCGCCGGTGCCGGTGAGCGAGACGCAGGCGGTGCATGTCGTCGCCAAGCCGGTCGGCTTGGACATCACCGGGGTCACGATGAACGGCACAGCCGTTCCCCCGGAGGCCGGTCATCCCGACAACTTCATCATCGAAGACCTGGTGGCCCATGCGGTCGACTTTGGCGGCGCGGGCCGGGTGACGTGGAACGACGGCTACGTTTACGTCACGCCCGACAGCTTCCATACGACGATGCTGACGACCGCGGCCGACCTCCGGCGGGCGATCGATGCCGCGGATGCCGGCGACGTAATTCTGGTCAAGGAAGGAACTTACGAGCTGAACGCGACGCTCGTGATCAACAAGCCGATCACGCTGCTCGGCCAGACCAAGGGCGGTGTCAAGCTCAAGCCGGGCGCCGGGTTCCCGACGAATGGATCACTGATCCGCGTGGGCGGCGGCTCATTGACGGCTGCCGACAGCGTGACGATCCGGAACATCGACCTGGTTGGCACGAATGAGGGGAAGACCGTCAATCGCGGCATCGAAGTGCCCGCCGGCCTGCCGCTGGGCACGCTGACCGTCGAGGACGGCAGAATCTCCGATACGAGCATTCAGGGCCTCTACATCAGCGGCAATGCCGTCGAGAACGTCGTGCTGAACGGGCTGGTCTTCGCCCGCAACGGCCGCGATCAGGGGGGCAGCGGCGATGTGCTGTTCTGGGAGTTCAACAACAACGCCACGCTGACCAACGTGACCTTCGACGGCGAGCTTGTCGACAGCGCAGCCCGGTCGCGCTTCGCCCTCCAGTTCCGCGGCGTCAACTACGGCGACGACATCGAGCCGCTGGGCAGCGTTGTGCTCGATGGCGTTAAGGTTAGCGGCGCCTACAAGAACACGGGCATCGCGTTCCAGGGTTACAGCGATGTCGCCAACCTCAGCTTCAACGACGTTGAACTGGGCGGCGAGGGGACACAGCTCACCGGCACATGGGGCGCGCTGCTGCGGTTCGACCAGGTGGGCAGTGGCGACGTTGGCACGTCGACGGCCACGGTCAACCTGGGCAACACGCTCTTCCGCGGCCTGTCGGGCGACAACGCCTACACGCAGGTCTTCGACCTGGAGTTCGCGCCGGACAACAACACCACCTTCCTGCCCGCCGATGCGACGCAGACCCGGTGAGTCATCGACGGCCAGACAGTGTTGGCTGGCGATAGCCTCGCGAACAACGACGCGTTCGCCATCGAAGATCGTATCCTCCACTACGTCGACAAGCTCAATGCCGCCCACATCGCCCAGCATGGCGGGCAGTACAAGGGCTTTGCCGAGATCCGTAACGGCTACGCCTATGTGACGGCTCAGGACGATCAGGATCTTGCGGGTAACGGCTCAATCACGCGGGCCGTTGAGGTGGTCGAGTCGGCTGGCACCGTTCACATCTCCGCTGGCACGTTCGTCGAGCAGGTCATCGTCGATGGCAAGCGGGTTACGCTTCAGGGCCAGGGGGAGCAGACGGTCATCAAGTCGCCGACGGGCATGCTGGCTGGTTCGTTCACAGCCGGTGGTGCGGTCTATCGGCCGGTTGTGATGGTGACCAACTCCGACCAGGCTGTCATCCGCGATCTGAAGGTGGACGGCAACGACAATGGCCAGAACAACGGCCAGTTCCTCGGTGTCGGCTATTACAACGCCAGCGGCACGATCGAAAACCTCGACGTGGTGAACGTCCGCAGTTCGGACAGCTCGGGCATCCAGACCGGCCGGGCGATCTACGGACGCGCCGAGGGCGATGCGCGCCAGCTCAACATCACCAACAACCGCATCGCCAATTACCAGAAGAACGCCATCGAACTCCACGGCTCGTCGCTGACGGCGGTGGTGGCTGACAACACGATGGATGGCGGCGGCGAGACGTCGGTCATCGGGCGCAACGGCATCGTGATCCGGGACGGCGCCAGCGGTTCGGTGGTGAGCAATACGGTTTCGGGGCATCATTTCGTTGACACCGCGTCGGCCCAGGCCACGGCTTCGGGCATCTTGCTGTACTACTCCGGTGTGGTGACGATCGGCGGCAACATTCTGAGCGGCAACGAGGCTGCCATCGCCACGTTGGACGCTCCGACTGGAACGTCCATCACCGGCAACCAGTTCCGGGTTGACGATCAGGCTCGAAACGTTGTCGATATCGAGATCAACGGTGGCGATGTCGCGATCGGTAGCGGCAACAAGTTCGGCGGCACGTTCTTCCTGCAGAACTACAGCGCCAACGATTACGACCTCACCGGCTACACCAGCGAGGAGTTTGACAACCTGTCGAACTTCGAGATTGAGAACCGGATCCATCACAAGATGGATGATCCGGCGCTCGGTCTGGTGATGTGGGTGGAAAAGAATGTCTTTGTCACCACGCCGGGCGTCGAGTCGACCGATTCGGACATCCAGCGGGCGATCAACCTTGCAGCCAGCGGCTGGACGATCAATGTCGAAGCGGGCACGTATGCGGGCGGCATCAACGTCAACAAGGCGGGGGTAAAACTCGTCGGCCATGGCCTGCCGAGCGTAGGCCTGGCGACGGTCGACCATTATCCGACCGGGATCCTGATCAATGCCGACGATGTCACCGTCGACGGATTCAAGATCACCGGCGCAGGTGAAGCCGGGAACCAGTGGCACGGCATCCGCATCAAGGGCGACAATGCGGTTGTCGCGAACAACACGATCAGCGGTGTGTTCGACGGCATCGCCACGAGCGGCGTCACCAACAACCACCAGCTCGCGTTCAACACGATCACCGACGTGACCGGTGCGGGCATCCGCATGCAGAACGGCGGCTCGGGCGCGGTCATCGATGCCAACACCGTCACCAACGCGGCAGCCGGCGTTGTTCTGGACAGCGTCCAGAACGTCACCATCTCCCGCAATACGCTCGACAACAACACCTGGGACGGCATCGGAATGGATGGCAACGTCTCAGGGACGATCATTCGCAACAACTTCATCCGCGGCAACCTGGAGCACGGCATCTTCATCGCCAGCGGCACCGGCCCGACGACCATCGTCGACAACCACATCGCCGGCAATGGCATCGGCCTGCAGAACAGCGGCAGCGGTGTTGCCATGGTCGCCCAGAACTGGTGGGGAAGCCCGACCGGTCCGACCGGCGCCGTCAACAGCGATCCGAACGCCTTGGGCGATAAGGTCATCGGCCTGGCGCAGGTGGCGCCGTGGCTTACCGACGGAACGGACAAGGAATTGGATATGCCGGGCTTCCAGCCGGATGAGTCCAGCACGTTTGCACCGATCTGGAATGACGAGGATGAGTTCTATTCCACGATCGCCGACGCGCTGGCCGGCACGAACGCCGGCGGCACGATCTACATCCAGAGCAGCCACTACGCCGAGAGCATCACGATCGACAAGCAGATCAAGCTGATCGCGATGGACGGCGAGGAGGAGGGCGGTGCGGTCACCGTCGTCAGCATCACGCTGGCTGGCGGCGCCGATGTCAGCGGATCGAGCGGCGTGACGTCAGCCGACGTGACGGTTCAGGCTGGCGCCAGTGTTCCGCAGGGCATCCTGCTCGCCTCGGTCGGTGGCACGGTGACGGTCGAAGATGGCACCTATGCCGGACCGATCGTCGTGAACAAGAGCATCACGCTCAAGTCCAGGAATCTGGGCGGCGCGGTGCTGAACTTCTCCGGTCAGGTGTCGGGTCTGATCGTCGATGCCGATGGCGTGACCATCGACGGGTTCAAGATCGCCGGCAATGCCACCACGCGGTTCGGCGTCTACATCCGTGGCGGGGCCGTGGGGCGGACGGATGTCTCGATCCGCAACAACGAAATCTACGGCGTGGCCGGCAACATCGGTTCCGGCTATGCCATTGGCATCCTGGCCGACGCCAACGTCGGCAACGCCAGCTTCGGCGTCAACAGCGGCCTGGAGATCATCGACAACATCATCCGCAACATCGGCGGCGGTACGGTGCAGGGCGCCGGCATGTCGCTGCAGGAGGTCGAGGGAGACATCCCCGGCGCGGGTGCGGTCGTCAAGGGCAATGCGATCCACTCGCTGCACGGTGCCGAGGCGACGGGTATCCAGGTGGCCGATTCGGGGATCGGGTACAACAACAACCCGTCCAGCGGCGTGCAGATCATCGACAACGACATCGACGCGCCCGCGGGCATCGTGGTCTATGCCGAGGGCAGCAGCGTCGGCGTGGGCGAGGGCTCGTTTGGGCCGTCCACGCGTCTGCTGGTGCTGAACCTTGGCAATCATGCGACGGTCGACGAAGCGTCGCTCGGCCAGTATGCAAGGACCGACAGGCCGACGACGGCTGCGCAGTTCAATGCGACGCTGGTCAATGCGAGCATCGGCTACGCCCGCAAGGCGCAGGATGCGATCAGCAATTCGGCTTCGGGCGCGACAGTGACGCTGTCGGCCCACACGTTCGTCGAGGATCTGACGGTCAGCGTCAACAGCCTGACGCTGTTGGGCAGCGGGCAGGATCAGACCACGATCGTCGGCACCAACACCGCGATCAATGTCGCCGCCAACGGCCTCACGATCCGCGACCTGACTGTCACGGATAGCCAGATCTGGAACATCGGTGCCCATGGCGTCAGCGGCCTGACACTTGAGAACGTCACACTCGCCAACAGCACCACCAGCGATGGTGCGCTGATTTCCAACGCGAGCAGCGTGACGATCACGAACGTGACGGCGACAGGCAACGGTCGCCATGGCGTCAACCTGAACACCGTCGATGTCGCGACGGTGAGCGGTGTCCATGCGTATAGCAACACCGGTTCGGGGTTGAACATCACCAGGACGCTGGCGGGTGCGGCAGGCGGCATCACGGTCGATAGCGGCACGTTCACGGGCAACGACATCGGCATCAATGTCTACACCAACAGCGGCGAGGTCGCCGGCGTCTCAATCGAGGGCGAGATCGACGCCAGCGGCAACGGTCGCGGCGGCATCGTGCTGTTCGCGGAAGGGGCGTCCGATTCGATCACCAACGTGACCATCGGCCAGGCCGATGGCAGCGCCATCACGCTCAGCGGCAACCAGCAGATGGGCGTGTGGGTCCATGGCAATGTGTCGAACGTGACGATCACCGGCACGTTCAGCCGGGATGGCCAGACGGCAGCCGGCGTGCTCGTCACGGGCACCGATTCGGCTGGCAGCAATTCGCCGCAAGATGTGAGAATCGCCGGCAGCAGCTTCATCGGGTATAGCCCTGCGGCGCCGGCAATCTCGCTGACGACGGGCGATCTGGATCTGGTAACGGAGGGCGTGCAGTCGCTGGCGAGCGTCAACAACGTCGATGCCCGCACGGGCAACAGCTTCGACGGCAAGACGGGCCCCAATGCCGAGGAGCTGGCTTATATCGAGTCGCTCATCGTTCACAAGCCGGATGCCGGCGCGCTGGGCGAGATCGACCTGGGTCTGGTGGATTACACCAGCCTCGGCAATCTGACGGCCAACGTCAGCCTGGACACGATCGACGAAGGCGAGTCCATCACCGTTAACGGCTCGTTCACCAACGAACCTAAGCCGCACAAGGTAACGATTGCCTGGGGCGATGGCAGCACGACGGTGCTGTCGTCCAGCGACGTGACGTACGACCCGGTGACGGGCCTGTTCACGTTGTCGGCGACGCACACGTACGCGGATGATCCGGCAGGCGAGGACGACGTCTATCCGATCTCGATCACGGTGGAGGAAGACGTTGATGGTTCGATGGAGACTCCGGCGACGGCTCAGCTCCAGGTGACTGTCAACAACGTCTCGCCACAGCACCTGGCGATCACGCCCGACGGCGGCAACGACTACCACGAGGGTCAGGAGCTGAAGTTCACGGCGTCGGCGACCGACCCAGCCGGAGCGAATGATACGCTGACGTATGACTGGGTGGTCAAGAAGGACGGCGTTGAGTACGTGACCGGCAGCGGGCCCGAGATCACCTTCATGCCGGACGACGACGGCATCTACAGCATCGAGCTGACCGTTACCGACGAAGATGGCGGCCTGACCACGCTGACCTATCCGGGCATCGATGTCAGCAATGTTTCGCCGACGCTCACGATCGACGGCGCCGCGACGGTGGCGGAGGGCGCGACCTACACGCTCAACCTGTCCAGCAGCGACCCCGGCACGGATACGATCAGCAAGTGGACGATCAACTGGGGCGACGGCACGATCGAGGACATCGACGGCAACCCGTCATCGGCGACGCATGTCTACAAGGACGGCCCTGCGACCTACGAGATCAGTGCAACCGCGACAGACGAGGACGGCACATACGACGCCCAGCCGGCGACGGTGACCGTCACCGTGGAGAACGTCGCCCCGACCGTTTCGCTCCAGCCGGTGGCGGCTATCAGCGAGAACGAGGTGGCCGAACTGACCGGCACGATCACCGATCCGGGCGATCCGGAGACGTTCACGCTCACCATCGCCTGGGGTGACGGCAGCAGCACGGAGATCGAACTCGGCCTGTCTGACGACCAGGGCACGACGGCTGAGGGGGATGAGTGGACTTGGGATGCGGAGACCCGCACGTTCGTCGTCAAGCATCAGTACGTCGACGACGATATCTACACGATCGACGTCACGGTGGCTGACGACAGCGGCGCCACGGGCGATGCCCAGACCACGGCCACCGTCACCAACGTCGCGCCACAGATCGTGGATGCTGAGCTGACCGAATCGATCAACGAGAACGAGGAGGTCGAGCTCACCGGCCGGATCGTCGACCCTGGCTCAGCCGATACGTTCACGCTGACCATCGATTGGGGTGAGGGCGATCCGCAGATCATCCACCTGAACGGCACGCCGATCAACGACAACGGCATCATCTGGAATCCGGACGACCGCACGTTCAGCGTCAAGCACCGCTACGGCGATGACGATCCGACCGGCACGCCGTCCGACGTCTACACCGTACAGTTCACTGTCACGGACGATGACGGCGGTAGCGACAGCAGCGCGCTCGACACCACCGTCAACAACGTCGCGCCGCACACCGTGACCATCGACGGCGCGCCCACGAGCGTACCGGAGGGTCAGGAAGTCTCGCTGACCAGCACGGTCATCGATGCCAGCCCGAACGACACGTTCACCTACCTGTGGACCGTGACGGCGAGCAACGGGCAGATCATCGCCGACGGCACCGGGCCTGACTTCAGCTTCACGCCCAACGACAATGCGTCGGCTGGACCGAATCCAGCCACTTACACGGTGAACCTGAAGGTGACCGACGACGACGGCGGTGTGGCCCATGCCGAGAGCAACGTCATCTCCGTGATCGACGTGCCGCCGACGGTCCCGCTGACGGGCGCCGACAGCATCGATGAGAATCAGTGGTACTCGCTGACCATCGGTCCAATCACGGATCCGGGTGACAACGACGTTGCGTCGATCTCGCTGATCCGCATCGACTGGAACGGCGACGGCATCTACGACCAGACCCTGGAGTCTGGCCAGCTGGAGGAGCTCAGGGACGGCAATACCGTCCAGCTCGATCACTTCTACAACGACGGCCCGGCGGGCATCAGCAAGATCACTGTGCTGGTGCTCAACGGGGACAACACGTTCACCTACAACAAGCCGTTTACGGTGAACAACCTCGCCCCGACGGCCTCCGGCTTCGTGGCTACGCCCAACCAGGTGGATGCCGGCACGCCCGGGTTCGTCAGCTTCATCTCGCCGAC
>ERZ777003.2239-NODE-2239-length-23613-cov-5.799601_pt1 | contig 23613 bp, 23 predicted proteins | sample MGYA00374956_ERZ777003 | MGnify/ENA primary metagenome ERZ777003 (study PRJEB29302, sample SAMN06268252) | bioreactor metagenome | isolation source: Joint BioEnergy Institute, California, USA | place: USA:Joint BioEnergy Institute, California, USA | collected... | reverse complement strand
GTTTCTTCGGAAAGCCGCACGACCTGGCGGTCCAAGTCATGCTCAAGGTGCATCACGAAGGTCGCGGTGTGTGTGGCGTCTATCCGTACGATATTGCCCACACCAAGGTGGTGCAGGTCTGCCGCTTCGCGCGGGAACAGCAGCATCCGCTTCAATGTGTCATGGAGGAAGCGTGATTTCCCAGGAATTGGAAGTAAGCCTTCATATGGCTTTTGTCGAGGCCCGTCAGGCCCGGCATGAATTCATTACGGTAGAACACCTGCTGCTGGCATTGCTCGACAATGCCTCGGCACTCGAAGTGCTGCGAGCCTGCGCTGTCAACATTGAAGACCTGCGTCGCAATCTTCGCCAGTTCATCCAGGACAACACTCCTCTGATCCCGCCAGGCTCCGATGCGGATACGCAACCCACATTGGGCTTTCAGCGGGTGATTCAACGTGCCATCATGCACGTTCAATCTACGGGAAATGGCAAGAAGGAAGTCTCCGGCGCAAACGTGCTGGTTGCCATTTTTGGCGAGAAAGATTCGCACGCCGTGTACTATCTGCATCAACAGGGCGTAAGCCGTCTGGATGTCGTCAACTACCTGTCACACGGCATTACCAAGCAGCCACAAATGGCCTCTGCATCCAACCCCAGAGAGCAGGCCGCAGCGCCCGAAAGCGATGCGCGGCCGACGCCGCTCGAGCAGTACACGCTCAACCTCAACGCGGCAGCCCGTGCCGGCCGCATCGACCCGCTCATCGGGCGTGAAGAAGAGGTCGAGCGCGTCATCCAGGTCTTGTGTCGCCGCCGCAAGAACAACCCCTTGCTGGTGGGCGAGGCCGGCGTAGGCAAGACTGCCATCGCCGAGGGGCTTGCCTGGCGCATCACGCAAGGCGACGTGCCCGATGTCCTGCGCGATGCCAACGTATATTCGCTGGACATGGGTTCGCTGCTGGCGGGTACGAAGTATCGGGGCGACTTCGAACAGCGCCTCAAAGGGGTGCTCAAGCAGCTGAGAGACAACCCCAAGGCCATCCTCTTCATCGATGAGATCCACACGCTCATCGGCGCCGGGGCGGCCTCCGGCGGTACGCTCGACGCCTCGAACCTGCTCAAGCCTGCGTTGTCATCTGGCCAGCTCAAGTGCATCGGAGCCACCACCTACACGGAATACCGTGGAGTGTTCGAAAAAGACCACGCGCTTGCTCGCCGGTTCCAGAAGATCGAGATCAACGAGCCCAGCATCGAACAGACCGTACGCATTCTGCAAGGCCTGAAAGCGCGGTTCGAGGATCACCACGGCATCAAGTACTCGCAGGCGGCGTTGACTGCGGCGGCCGAGCTTTCGGCCAAGTACATCAACGACCGCCACCTGCCCGACAAGGCCATCGATGTCATCGATGAAGCCGGGGCGGCGCAGCGCATACTGCCCAAGTCGCGCCAGAAGAAGCTTATCGGCAAGGCGGAAATCGAAGAGATCGTCTCCAAGATCGCCCGCATTCCGCCCCAGTCGGTATCCAGTGACGACCGCAACAAGCTGGCCACACTCGAGCGCGACCTGAAATCCGTGGTGTTTGGCCAGGACAAGGCCATCGAAGCGTTGGCAGCCGCCATCAAGATGGCACGCTCGGGACTGGGCAAGCCCGACAAGCCCATTGGTGCGTTCCTTTTCTCGGGCCCCACGGGCGTGGGCAAGACCGAGGTAGCGCGCCAGCTGGCGTTCACCTTGGGCATCGAGCTCATCCGCTTCGACATGTCCGAATACATGGAGCGCCATGCGGTCTCGCGCCTTATTGGTGCGCCTCCTGGGTACGTCGGTTTCGATCAGGGCGGTCTGCTTACCGAGGCCATTGCGAAGAAACCGCATTGCGTCCTGCTGCTGGATGAAATCGAGAAAGCGCATCCGGATGTGTTCAACATTCTCCTGCAGGTCATGGATCACGGGACGCTCACCGACAACAACGGCCGCAAGGCGGATTTCCGCAACGTGATCATCATCATGACCACCAATGCCGGAGCCGAGCACATCAATCGCCGCTCCATCGGTTTTGCGCAGCCACGCACGGCTGGCGACGAAATGAGCGAAATCAGGCGGATGTTCACGCCCGAGTTCCGGAACCGGCTTGACGCCATCATTTCGTTCAGCCCGCTCAACCAGGAGGTCATCCTGCGCGTGGTCGACAAGTTCCTCATGCAGCTCGAAGAGCAATTGCACGAGAAACGGGTCGAGGCGATTTTCACCGATGCCTTGCGGGCTCACCTGGCGAAGAAGGGATTCGACCCGCTCATGGGGGCGCGGCCCATGCAACGTCTCATCCAGGACACCATCCGCAGTGCTCTGGCCGACGAGCTGCTGTTCGGCCATCTCGTGGGAGGTGGCAAGGTTATCGTCGACGTCGACGACGCTGGCGAAGTACGTCTCACGTTCGAGACCAACGACGGAGGGTCCAAGGGTGGCGACGATTCCGGATCGTCAGGCAAGCCTACTCCGCCGCGGGGTGGCCGCTCCAGCCGGGGGGGTGGCACTCGCACGAAGTCGCGCGATCCGTCAGAAACCGAACTGGCTGTCTGAGCATGCGCGGCGTGCGCCACGCATGCAGTGCACGTCAGCAGGCCCTGACGTTTTGCTCATTCACGCATCTTTTGCGCCCATTCCGCCAGCGGAATGGGCGTTTCTTCGTTCAGGCTGCGGCGCAGCAAGACTTCGAGGGGTTCGGTGCGGTTCTGTCTGCTTCCCCAGGCGCGCGGCACGATGACGTGCCAGCTCCCGTCGTTGCGTTCTGCCATCGCGAAGCGAAAAAAGTGATAGCCGGGCAAGCCCATGCGCAGGTCGGTAACCACGAGATGGTCACCGATCTGGTCGTACCGGACCCAGTCGCCGGTAAACCAGCGCAGGCGTTCGTGCTGGGGTGAACCATCCAGGGCTTCGCGCAACTGCAGGTTGAGTGGCAATTCGATGAAATGCGGCGGCTGCCGGTCAAACAGGCCGGCAAGCGCCTCGTGATAGTTGCCCGTGTCGTCCTTCACGACGACGCGCCACAGGATCGTATTGAGCGGCCCGGCGGCAGAAAAGACCTGGACCGGGTTGATGCCGTGGGCCCTGAGCGTCTCCTGCGCGCGCTGCTCGATAATGGTCTTGGCCACCACGGTGAATCCGAGGTATGTGGTCGATACCGCGAGCCCGATGGCAAGCGCGCGTCGCGTGCCATCGCGCACGCCGGCGACGAGGGCGGCGAGCACGGGCAGCAGCAGCGGCAGCGTATACAGAGGATCGATGATGAAGATGGTGGACCAGGATGTGGGCGTCGGCATGAAGGGCCACCACAATTGCGTGCCGTAGCTGGTAAATGCATCCAGCAGCGGGTGCGTGACCAGCACCAGCCAGAGCGTGAGCCACAGGCGGAAAGCGCCATACCCGGCGTGTGGCTTCCATCGTCGGATCAGCCAGGCGAGCACCAGCGAGAACGCGGTCAGCACCAGCAGCGAATGGCTGAAGCCGCGATGGTGCGTCATGGCGGTGACAGGATCGGCATGGCGGATGAATACGTCGAGGTCGGGCAATGTGGCGAGCGCAGCGCCATAGATCAGCGCCTTGCGCTTCTGCCATTTGCCCAAGAGGGCGCCCTGAATGCTGGCACCCAGTACGGCTTGCGTCAAAGAGTCCATGGCGCGATTGTACGGGCTCGGGTTTCTGTTTCGGTTCCAGCGTGGGTGATCGCCGGCCTGGGCGGTTATTATTAAGTCCTGTTCTTCATGTCGAAGCAGCGAGCAAGCAATGACTCATTTACAGCCTGACTGGTTTCGTCCCACGCAATTGCGCTGGGCGGCGCTTGCGGTGGGCGTTACCGCCGTGATCACACTCGCAGGGTGTGCCAATCCTTCGGCATCCAGCGGGGTATATACCTACGGGCAGGCGCAGCGCGAGCAGGTCACCTACATGGGAACCGTGCTGGGAGTGCGCGACGTCATCATCCAGCCCGAGTCGTCGACCGGCGTGGGGACCATCGCGGGTGCGGCAATCGGTGGCGTGGCGGCCAGCACCATCGGCGGCGGTACAGGTCGTACCCTGGCTACCATCGTGGGCGGTCTGGCGGGTGGCCTGGCTGGTACCGCGGTCGAGCGTGAAGCCACGCGCAAGAAGGGTTACGAAATTACGGTTCGCCTGGATTCGGGCGAGACCCGGGTCATTACGCAAGAGGCAGATGTCCCGGTTCATGCCGGTCAACGCGTTCAGATCATCACGGGTTCGGGCGTCACGCGTGTCGTTCCGGTGAGGTAGTCCTCTGATCGAACTGGAGCTTTTGTCGGGCACGGCTTGGGAAACCGCCTTTTACGCGATCTGGGCAGTGTATTTCGTGGTGCTGGTTGGTTGGGTGATCCTGCAGAAGCGATCCCCGACTGCCACGCTGGCCTGGATCCTCCTGCTGGGCTGGCTCCCCGTCATCGGCCTCCTGGCGTTCTATTTCTTCGGGCCTCAACGGCTCAAGCGATTCCGGTCGCGGCGTGTACGCACGCGGGTCGCGCTGGCGCTGCAGGCGGAAGCGGCCCAGTCGCGCGAGCAGAACACCGACATCCCGCCCCAGGCGCACCAGCTGGTGCGCCTGGGGCTGGCAAGTAGCGACGCGCCGCTGTCAACAGCGCATGCGGTGGATCTGCTGGTCGACGGCGCACAGACCTTCGAAGCCATGTTCGAGGCCATTCGCTGTGCGCGCCATCATGTGCACCTGGAATCGTACATTTTCGATGCCGACCGCATCGGTACTACCATGCGCGACCTGCTCATCGAGAAGGCGCGCGAAGGGGTCAAAGTGCGTGTGCTGGTTGACGCATTGGGTTCGTGGTCGGCCAGCCGCCGTTTTTTCGAGCCACTTCGTGCCGCGGGCGGTCAGGTGGGCTATTTCCACAGTACCAAGATCGGCCGTCGGCTCCGACCCGTAACGAACTTCCGCTCGCATCGCAAGATCCTGGTGTGCGACGGGCACATTGCGTTCACGGGTGGCATCAATGTCACCGATGATGGCGACGAGCGCGTCAATCCGCGCGCGTATCACGACATTCACCTGCGCATTGCCGGGGGTGCGGCTCGCTGGTTGCAGATGGTCTTTCTTGAAGACTGGGTGTATTCGCGTGAGGCAGAGAACTTTCCTCCCGAGGAGCTGAACGATCTTCTGCCGGAAAGCCGTCCTGGGCGTTACTACCTGCAGATTCTGCATTCAGGACCCAGCGACGAACGCGAGTCGATACACCGTGCGCAGGTGGCCGCCCTCTACGCGGCAACGAAACGGGCGTGGCTGACCACGCCATATTTCGTGCCCACGCACGAGGCTCTGATGGCTCTGACATCGGCTGCCATGCGGGGGGTCGACGTACGCATACTGGTACCACGGCGTAGCGATTCTCTCATCGTGAGTGCGGCAGCGCGCTCATACTTCGATGAGCTGATCCGTTACGGGGTACGCATCTGGGAATATCACGACAAGATGCTGCACTCCAAAACGCTCGTGATCGATGATGAGTGCAGTTTTGTCGGCACGGCCAACTTCGATCCGCGCAGTTTCTGGCTGAACTTCGAGGTCTGCGCGGTGGTATATGGGGCGGAATTGGCCCAACAATTGGCCGCGCAGTTCGAGGCCGACCTGCAGGACAGTACCGAGGTGCCTGCCAACCGTCGGCTGCCGCTGCACCAGCGCTTCCTTGATGCTGGTGCCCGGTTGTTCTCGCCGTTGCTGTGAGCTGGCGCTATTGCTGCTGCGAAGGCCGGGCGGCCACACGGCGCCTTCCGCAAAAAAAGACCGCCAGTCTGGCGGTCTTCATGGCAGCCTGCATGCTCAAGCAGCATTCCCCGCCGTACTGTCAGGCGCGAAGATCACGCGGCTGCCTGAGCGGGTTATCGGAATGATTTACAGAATTTGAATATTGGTAGCCTGCGGGCCCTTCGCGCCTTGGGTGGCTTCATAACTTACGCGCTGGTTTTCCTGCAGTGTCTTGTACCCGTTGACACCCCGGATTTCCGAGTAGTGGGCGAAAAGATCCTTGCCGCCATCGTCGGGCATGATGAAACCGTAGCCCTTCTCAGCGTTGAACCATTTGACGACGCCTGTTGCCATGCTTGGTGATCCTTGAAAAAACAAACCAAATGCCGAGTGAATGCCAGAACTCAAGGAAGCAACGGCAAGGCAGACAGACATGCCTGATACCTTAGGCGACCGGAACTGCTACAGGTCGAAGTGCCGCAGGCCGCACACCCTGTACCGAGCCACACCACTTGAAGATCTCGCAATCAGACTATCGCCGTGATTGCGAGCACTGTCAAGACGGGTTTGTACCTCAATTGGCCTGATTGCAGCCAGAGCATGCGCTGCCTGGGTACGGGGCACGTCGGAATCGCAGGATTTCGGGAATCTGCCCGGGTGCCACCCAGCGTACCGGTGCAAGGGGCAGGTTGAAACCGCCTGCCATGAGCCAGGCGTGCCCGGAGCCACCGGTTGCGGGCGGTGCAGCTGCCGGCGCTTCCGTCGGCGCAACGATGGTCGGAGGATGGACGCAAGAAACAGGCGCCGCGGCAGCATCCGAGTCTGACATGTCGGCCAGCACGTCCAGGAGTGGCTGGCCCGTGGTAGCAAACAGATGCTGCATGACGTCTTCAAGGTGGCGGTCGAGCACGATCGCTCCGCCCAGTGACGTGGCTGCGTAAAGGCTGCCATCGGTGGTCAGGAACCAGGCATCGACCTTTTCGATACGCTGGCCCGTGTGGGTTTCAAGAGCCGAGCGGTCGGCAGCGACGCGAATGACGTAGGGGGCAGCGGCCAGATGAACGAACACCCGCTGCGGCCCGTTCTGGAAATACCAGCTCCCGTCGTCGGCAGAGGCATAGTTCCGATTGATGAAAGCGATGATGCGCTGGTTGGTGATGGGCCTGCCGGGCGTTCCGAGGGCAGCGTCGCCACCCTCGTGCAGGCGCCAGGTTCCCCGGGCATCCAGGGACAGCCATCCATGCACGTCTGGCACTTGTGGCCAGCGCTGCATCGCGGCAATGACAGCGTCATCCATGGCACAAGCGTCAACCGCGCCCACGGTAGCCGGGAACCCCCGTGTCGGGCAGCCACACTCCCGCAGGCGCCTCACCAGTTTGCCAGAATACGTCGATCGGTATCCCGCCGCGCGGGTACCAGTAGCCGCCGATACGCAGCCAACGGGGCTCGAGCAGCGCGACCAGGCGTTTGCCGATAGCCACCGTGCAGTCCTCGTGGAAGGCCCCGTGGTTCCGGAACGACGTGACGTACAGCTTGAGCGACTTGGACTCCACCAGCCATTGGTCGGGAACATAGTCGATGACCAGATGGGCGAAGTCGGGCTGGCCGGTGACCGGGCAGAGCGAAGTGAACTCCGGTATGGTGAACCGGGCCACGTAATCTACATCGGCGTGCGGGTTCGGTACCCGTTCCAGCACGGCGTCTTCGGGCGAGGCCGGCGCGTTGATCTGTCGGCCCAGCTGGGTCAGGTTCGTAGTGTATGACGTCATGGCGCTCCTGCGTCAGGCGGGTTGCAGGTTGAGGCGTTCGTCGCGCTTTCTCAACCACTGAATGACCGGAATGGAAAGCAGCACCATCCAGGTCTTGCCGATGATCTGCCCCCACATGAAATCCAGATTGCCGAATGCAAGATACAGGAAAATCACGGTGTCCACCGTGAGGCCGACGATGCTGGAGAGCACGACGGCAAGTACCAGGCGGCGCTTCTGCAGGGGAGTATAGACGGCAAGATCAGCCAGTTCTGAGAACAGGAAGGCGGCGACGGAGGCCGCGATGACGGAGGGTTCGGCTACCAGCCAGGAGAGCAGGCCGCCGATGCCGATGGCCCACACCGCGCCCCATAGGCCAAGCCGGCGCTGCACGAGGTCGCGCAGTACCAGGGCAAGGCCCACCATGAGTACGGCGGTAGGGGCAAGCACCCCGGGGGCGACGGGAACCAGGCACGGGCCGTCTGGCACGCACACAAAGCCGACATGTGTGACCATCCAGTTGGCCAGGGGAATGCAAAGCGCAAAGGCGGCGAGAAAGGCAAGCCCCTCCCTTCTGCGCCGGTGAGCGGGATTGAGTGGCATTCAGGACTCCAGTACGCGGTCAGGCGAAACAAGCCTGGGCGATGACAGTTCGGCAGACAGGCGAGAGCCTGCGCCGGTTGGCAAGTTGCCAAGGAGATTGTAATCAATCGGCGTGTGCGGTCCGGGTGACGGCTGAACCGGGGGAAGTCGCGACTGGTCTAATTGCCGGGCGCATGGTATGGTTGATGCGTCTGGTGCTTTCCGTTGCCTGTATGCACGCGCTGCAATAGGCCGCGTGGCAGCGGGCGTTCCCGTATTCGTTTTCACGTATTCGACATGTGTGCATCGCGCGAAACGACCGTAAGCAGCGCATGCAGCTTGGTGGCTGCATGGGCGAGCGCGTGCGCACCTGCGTCATCGCTCCGGAACCGTTCTTTTCGCTCGAGACAGCGTTCGCAGACTAGTGTGCGACGCGTTTCCACGCTGCGCGGCAACTCGCTTGCCTGCCTTTTCCAAGCTCGGCGCGCCAACCCCAGCATCACAACCCAATAACCGCTGGCCGCCGAGCACCCGGTCCAAGTAACACCCAACAACGGATTCATTCATTCACGCAGTCGCCGCGCGGCACGCGCGCGACTAGAGCATTCCTGAGAGAGGTGCATATGAACACGATGCGCAAGTTGACGCGCGACGACGCGTCCTACCTGACCCGCCTGGCCGAGGAGATCTCGCGCACGTCGGGCGACAACTCGGTACTCGATACCGTCTACGACCTCATCGCGCAGGCCACGGTGTTACCAGAAGGCGAACGCGACAAGGAGTACGTGGAATTGAACGACCTGGTCACGTACGTGGTGGAAGAGACCGGTGTGCGTCAGATCGTTACGCTGGTGGAACCGCGCGAGGCCGACCCCCGGTCGGCACGCATTTCCATCCTCACGCCAGTAGGGCTGGCACTCATCGGCACCAGAATCGGCGAGTGCAGTGAAGTAGTGCTGCCGTCAGGAAATACCCAGACCATCCGCGTGCTGGCGGCCGAGCCGCAGTGGTTGCCGGCGGCGTGAATGGTCACCGCCATCTGGTGTACGCTTGCACCGACATCGAGTTGGGGCCGGCATCCTCAACTGTTCGGTTGGGGATGCCGTGACTTCGTGGCGGAAACCAGGACCATCTCATGAACGAATCGCTTCTCAAGTTTGCCCGTACTTTTCTTTTTGTGCCGGCCAGTCGCCCGGATCGTTACGGCAAGGCTCTTGCCAGCGCGGCGGATGCCGTGGTGTTTGATCTGGAAGACGCCGTTGCGGCTGCCGACAAGGATGATGCACGCCGTGCGCTGATCGAGGCCTGGGCTCAGCTGTCCGCCGTCGGCAAGGGCGTCATGATCCGCATCAGCTCACCCGATTCGTCCGAGGGGCAGAAAGACCTGCAGATGCTGGCGCAGTTGCAGTCCACGCCCGGCATCATGGTGGCAAAGGCCGAGTCGGGAGACACGTTGCGCCAGGTGCGTGCGGCGTGCAGCGATGCCCCCTTGATTCCGCTGGTGGAAAGTGCCCGGGGGTATCAGGCGCTAGCGGATATCGCGGGTGCGGAAGGTGTCGTACGACTGGCCGTCGGCCATATCGACTTCATGGCCGAGACCGGCATTCAGTGTTCCGAGAACCAGATCGAGCTGCTGCCATTGCGGTTCGCGGTCACCATGCAGAGTGCTCTGCATCGGCTGGCAGGGCCGGTGGACGGAGTGACCGTGGAGATCAACGATGCGGGGAAGGTCCGGGCCGACGCGCTCATGGCACGACGCATGGGATTCCGCGGCAAGCTATGCATTCATCCGCGACAGGTCGCCGAGGTGCGCGCTGTATTCACCCCTTCGGAAGAGGAGGTCGACTGGGCGCGACGCGTGATCGAGGGCAGCGAGCGCTCGGGCGGAGCTGCTTTCCAGCTGGATGGGCAAATGGTGGACATGCCGGTGGTCATCCAGGCGCAGCGCATTCTCGAATACGCCCGGGGCTGAGCGGCGCCGGGCGGCGCGTGGGGCACTCAGGCCTGTGTGTGCCGTGTGTTCCACGGCATTTTCATGAGTATGCGGGCGAGGCCGCAAAAGCCCGTGATTCCGGCAAATACCAGGCCGGCACCGATGAATGCCGACAACGCGTAGAACGCCGGCGACACCCACAGTCCCAGTGCGACCCCCGTCAGCACCAGGGAGCCGGCGGCGATCTGCACCTGGCGCGACAGCTCGATAGGCCTGGATGCGTCCTGTTCGACGGGTAATCCCGCTTTCTTCCAGGCATCCAGCCCACCGTCGAGCATGTAGGCGTCGCACGGCGCACAGGTTTCGAGCGTGTGCGCATGCATGGCCGTGCGGGTGCCGGACCGGCAGTGGAAGATGACGGCGTTGGCCTGCAGTGCCGACAACGCTTCCCCATTCAACTGCTCCAGAGGAATGTGTGTGGCGCCTGCAACGCGCTCCCGGGCATGTTCGTCGGCAGAGCGAATGTCGACGAGTACCGCACCTTGGTTGAGCAGTTCTCGGGCCTGTACGGGGGAGATCTTCTTCAGTGCCATGATGATGTCCTCCTTTGGGGCATCAGGGACAAAAAATGGCTTTCAGGGTGGCGACCACCTCTTCAACATTGGGGTCGGCGATACGGTAGTAAAGCGTTTGCGCTTCGCGACGGTACGTGACCAGGCCTTCTTCCCTCATCTTGGCCAAATGTTGGGATAAGGCCGACTGGCTGAGCATGAGATGCTCGTTGAGTGCGCCGACCGTGAGCTCCTTGTGCTCGATGAGCAGACAAAGCACCAGCAGACGATGTTCGCTGCCCAGCATGCGCAGCAGGTTTGCCGCTCGCGCCGCACCTTCTGTGAGAAAACGGCGGTCGCGTTCATCCAGGCTGCCCAGCCGTTTGTCGGGATCGACTCGCATGGGGATCAGGCCGTTGTCATTCAAGGCAAGAGTCTCAAGTTAAGTGTTTTCTAAATTAGGTATTGCTAATATAATGAAAACATCAGCCGAAAACAAGCAGGAGGGCCTCATGGGCAACGAACCGCACATTCAGGCGTTCTTCGACGAGGCGACCAGTACCGTGTCGTACATCGTTTCCGACCCGTCAACGCGCAAGGCGGTGGTCATCGATCCGGTGCTGGATTACGACCACCGTAGCGGCAAGGCGGCAACCCGGGGGGCAGATGCCCTCCTGGCGGCGGTCAGCGAGGGCAGGTTGACTGTGGAGTGGGTCCTGGAGACGCATGCGCACGCGGATCACCTCAGCGCAGCCCCGTACATCAAGCTTCGCACCGGTGCGAAGGTGGCCATCGGGGAGCATATCTGCGACGTACAGAACATATTTCGCCCCATATTCAACCTCGACGATGTATCCGGTGACGGCCGCGAGTTCGATCGTTTGCTCAAGGATGGCGAGGTGCTGCACGTTGGCAGCATGAGCATTGAAGTCATTCACACGCCCGGCCATACGCCTGCCTGTGTTTCATACAAGATCGGAGATGCAGTGTTCGTTGGCGACACCCTGTTCATGCCCGACTACGGAACGGCACGCGCCGACTTTCCGGGGGGCGACGCCCGCACCCTGTACCGGTCCATCCGGCGCTTGTTGAGCATGCCCGACGAGACGAGGCTGTTCCTGTGTCATGACTATCTCACCGAGACGCGCAAGCAGCACGTGTGGGAAACCACCGTGGGCGATCAACGTCGTCACAATGTGCACGTGAACGACAGCGTGGCGGAAGATGACTTCGTGAGAATGCGGGAAGCACGCGACGCCAGGCTGGCCGCCCCGACCTTGCTGCTGCCTTCCATACAGGTGAACGTGCGTGCGGGCCGGTTTCCCGCAGCGGAGGACAATGGCGTGCGTTACCTGAAGATTCCCTTGCAACTGCCGGCCGGGCTGGAGGCTGCAATGACGCGCCCTGCGTGAATCTTCTGCTGTGTGAAGGCCCTTCGAGGGCACATGCGCACGTCCCGGATCATCCAGCGCATGGTGCTGCCGCAGCCAGCACACCGGCCGTACACCAAAGACCGGCAGCTCGCCAGGGGGCCGTGTCACCTGTCATTCGGGCGCCCGGCGACAGGGATCATGACACCGCGTCGCGCTGTTTCAGGCGTGAGGCCGAAACTTGAACACCACGAAAAATTTGCTATAATTTATTTCTCGCTTGATTGCACTATCAAGCAACGCGGGAGTAGCTCAGTTGGTAGAGCGCAACCTTGCCAAGGTTGAGGTCGCGAGTTCGAGACTCGTCTCCCGCTCCAATTCTATCCTCCTCCTCTTTTCCCCCCTAGTTTCCTTCGCAATTCTACGGTTCGGGCATTTGTCGGCATTTCAACATTGCCGGGTCTTGCTGTAACCCGCATTTTCATTGCGCGCAATTCGCGTCAGCCGCTGATTCACGTCGAGTATGGCTACCCGCTGGTGCGTCGGCTTGCTGCACCGGCAGGGTCGAGCGTCTCCCTTGGCAGTCTACTCCCTAGGGGTTTCCGGGTATTCCCTCGTTTTACGCATGCGGCTATATTTTTACGCACCGCGTATAGGTTAGTCACAGAACGATGCTGTTTGTGGTCGTGGCACAGCACTGGCGCCATGGTCACCTCACCCAGGAGGATTCATATGCGTCTGTCGTGGAAGAGAATCGCCGCCGTCGGCCTGTTCGCGCTGCCATCCGCTATGGCGACGCTGCCGGTACATGCGGCCTATCCGGAGCAGTCCATTCGCTGGATCGTGCCCTATCCTGCGGGAGGGGGTTCCGACTTTCTGGCACGCACCATCAGCAACACGCTGGCGCAGCAGGTTGGGCAAACGGTGCTCGTCGAGAACAAGCCGGGTGGAAACACCGCCATTGCGGCAAGCGACGTGGCACGTGCCAAGCCCGATGGATATACCGTGCTGTCCGCAGACAACGGCACGCTGATCTTCAATCCAGCGTTGTACAGCAAGCTCACGTACGATCCGGTCAAGGATCTCGCCCCGGTCACGTTGCTGGGCAACTTCCCCATGATTCTCGTCACCGGGCCCAATTCCGGCATCAACAGCCTGGATGATCTCATCAAGCAGGCCCGCGAGAAAAAGGGTGGGGGAGGTCTGAGCTATGCTTCGGCGGGCGCAGGCAGCCCCCACCACCTGGCCATGGAACTGCTCAACAACGAGCTGGACCTGGGCATGGTGCACATTCCCTACAAGGGCGCCGCACCCTCGTTGACTGATGTGGCTGGCGGCCAGGTTCCGGTAATGATGGTCGATCTTGCGGCCGGCGCCGGCTTCATCAATGGCGGCAAGGTCAAGCCTCTTGCCGTGGCGAACCCCGAGCGGCTGCCACAGTTGCCAAATGTTCCAACATTTGCGGAGCTGGGTCATCCGAGCATCGTGGCTGCGGCGCATGTGGGCGTCGTCACCACTGCAGGAACGCCCAAGGAAACGATCGAGGAGATGAACAAGGTGTTCGTCAGGGCGCTGAATGATCCGGCGGTCAAGCAGAAGCTCATCGACTTCGGCATCCAGCCGGTGGGCAACACACCCGAAGAATTCCGGGCAATGCTCGAGAAGGAAACACAGCGCTGGCACAAGCTCATCAAGGAGCGCGGTATCAAGCTCGACTGACGCCCGCCCGGGCTAGCCGGGGCATGTTCGGCAGCTGAAATTGCCATGGTCAGGCTTGCTTGACCATGGTTTTTTTGCGTCCTGACGGATGATGCCCGGTGGGGCCTGCCATGGCCGACCTCCCTGCTGGGGGTCGTGCCACTGATGACTGGTGGACATGACTCCCGCGAATCCGGTGTTCATGTCGGTTCAGGGGGTCAGTTTGGGTCGGTTGGTGTCGTCCGTGCGTTGCTTCGGCGAGGTAAGCAAAAGGCCCGGGCGCCAGCCCGAGCCTTTTCGCAGGATGTCGTGTTCCAGGCAGGCCAGCATGCTGCCTCGCTTGCCCGACATGATGATTACAGCTCCAGTTTCAGCCGGTTGCCCGCGGCGCGTGAGCAGCATGACATCATGCGGCAGTTGCTGCGACGCTCAGCTGGGCTGAGGACAACGTCGCGGTGGTCCACTTCGCCTTCGAGGACACCGACTTCGCAAGTACCACACAAGCCTTCCTCGCAGTCGCTTTGCACGTCGATGTTGTTCGCTCGCAGGACTTCGAGCAGGCTGCGGTCGGCGGGGACTTCAAGCGTGAGGCCGGAAACCTGAAGTTCAACGGTGAAGGGCTGGTTGCTGGCGTTCGCGCCCGATGCATCCGCGCTGAACAGCTCCACGTGGAGCGCAGATTCCGGGAATCCATTGCGCTGCATGGCTTCGGCAAGTGCTTCCAGCATGCGCGATGGGCCGCATGCATACACCTGGGTGCCCGGGGCGACCTGCTTGAGCATGACATCAAAATCGTTGCGTGCACCATTTGCGCTGACATGGCAGTGCAGGCGTTCGCCATGCAGTTGGCGCAGCTCTTCCACGAAGGGCATGCAGGTGTCGCGTTTGGCGCTGTAATGGAACTGGTAGTCGCGGCCAGCCTTGCGGGCAGCAGCGGCCAGTGTCATGATGGGCGTGACCCCGATACCCCCGGCTACGAACAGCAGCGGTGCGTTGTCGCTGGTGTCGAGCGAGAAGTGATTGCGGGGGCCTCGCACCTTGAGGACGGTACCTGTCGTGGCTTGCTGGTGCAGCCAGGCTGAGCCGCCGCGGCTGTTGGGGTCGAGCAGGATGGTAACCTCCCAGCCGCTCCGGTCTTCCGGGTCGCCGCACAACGAATACTGGCGTGTCAGATCGGGGCTGCCGCATTCGATGTCGATGTGGGCGCCCGGAGTCCATCCGGGCAGGGCTTTGCCATCGGGTGACTCCAGCCGCAAATGCAGCAGTCCTTCGCCCACCATGCGCGCCCGGGCCACGCGCAACGGGCGCGACAGATGGCGGGCGAGCGGTGCGCCAATGCGTACTTCGGGCTGCGGCTTGCTGGCAAGGTCAACCATGCGTTCCGGATTGCGAGCCGGATCCCAGCTGACCCACAGGTGTTGCGGACCGCGGAAAGCCAGGTTGTGGACGTATTCGTACTCCTGCGGCATCAGTTGCATGTGCGGGAGGCGCCGCGTCAGTTCACTGATGATGATCTGCATTTCCATGCGCGCGAGGTTCTTGCCCAGGCACTGGTGTGCGCCGAAACCGAAGGACAGGTGCTGCGCAGCGTTGTCGCGCCGGATGTCAAAAGTGTCGGGGTCCGGGAACATGGCGGGATCGTGGTTGGCCGCGTGCACGACCATCAGCAGGCGGGCACCGGCGGGCAGGCGGACGCCTTCGACTTCGACCTCGCGTGTGGTGCGCCTGCGCCATGATGCGATTGATCCAACATGACGCAGGCTTTCTTCCACCGCGGGGCATATCAGTTCAGGGTCGTTGCAGATCTCCTCCCAGACGGATCGGTTTTCGAGGAGGAACTTGAGAGCGTTTGCGGTAGCGAATGTAGTGGTTTCGTGGGCTGCGACGATGATGGCCATCATCATGGAATGCAGGTAAGAGTCCGTCACGACATCCGGATACCTGGCCTGCTGGCGAATCGAGTAGCGCATCCAGCCAGGACCATCCGGTGTCTTGCGCATTTTCTCGAGAACCTTGCCGGAGAACTGCCAGAACTGTCCTACCGTGTGCGCGATTTCCTTGCGTTGTTCCGGCGTGGGGCGGCCGAAGGCATTGATCGTATGCGCGATCGCGAACTTGTGCATTTCTTCGCGATCGTTCTCGTCGTCGATGCCGAGAAAGTGCAGCGCGACGCTGAATGGCACGTCCCAGCACAGCTGGCGGACCAGGTCGGCCTTGCCATCGTCGATGAACCCGTCGATGGCGTCATTGACCAGCTGCCGCACCATGGGCTCGTGCTCGCGCAGGTGTTCAGGGGTAAATGGCTCCATCAGTACGCGGCGGCGCGCCATGTGAATGGGCTCGTCCTCGTTAACCAGCGTACGGCTCATCCTGTAGTCGTACTGCTTGAGGATGTCGGCCACTTCGGGGGCGGGTGGTTCAACTGGCTCCAGCACGTTGGAAGGGCTGAACGTGACCGGGTCGCGAAAGATGTCCTTGATGGTCGCATAGCGCGTGACCACCCAGTAGTCCAGCCGTGGGCTGTAGAAGATGGGTAGCTGCTCCCGAGCCCAGCGCACGAACTCAGACGGGTTTGCCATGTAGGCGTCCTGGAACGGATCGAAGGCTTCCGCCCTGGCCAGCAGTTCTGCCTGCTGCTCGGGCGAGGTGGCCTGGATCGCCGCATGGAAAGGGCAGGCCGAGGTAGACGACAAGACCGTACTCATGGAATCAATCCTCACGACATCATACGACTGAAGAATGCAGGCGTTTCATTTAGCGTAAATATAAGACGCATTGCGTAAAAAGCCAAGGTCCGTACATCAGCACACCCACGAATCTGGGGGGGCGGGGCAGAGCGCATATACTCGAGTCTTCGTGTTCGTTTGATGTGTTCTGAACCCATGCCAACGAGTGCTTCCGACGCTCCAGTGCGCCGCGACCGCCGCCAGCGCGTGCAGGCTGCGCTCACCGGTATTTCCGTACTCAAGGGCCTGGCTGCGCTGGGCGGGCGGGCCAGTCTCACCCATCTCGCACGGCACATCGGAGAGAACCCGGCCAAAGTTCATCGCTACCTTGGCAGCATGCTCGATGAAGGGCTGGTGGCACAGGATCGAGTCTCGCAGCAGTACTACCTGGGGCCGGAGGCCATCCAGATCGGGCTCGTGGCCATGCGCGTTGCTGACCCCTTGCGCCTGGCCGAAGAACCGCTGGCCCGTCTGTGCGAAACGCTCGGGCTGACGTGTTTTCTTGCGGTAATGGGTAACAAGGGGCCCACGATCGTGCGTTTCGACGAGCCCGGCCTGCCGGTCACGGTCAACGTGCGGGTTGGTTCCGTCCTGTCCTTGCTGCTTTCGGCGACCGGGCGGGTTTTTCTGGCCTACCATTCCGACCCGCGCCTGACGGATCTGGCGCGGGAGGAGTTCGAATCGCTCAGCAGGGAGGGGCGAGTCGAGGGTGGTTTCGACGCGTATGTCGAGGCAGTGCGCAATGCGGTCCGAAGGACGGGCATGGCCATCGTGCGCGATACCAACCTGCAGGGCATCAGCGCAATTGCTGCACCGATCTTCGATGCCACCGGGAAGGTGGCTGCAGTGCTGACGGTACTGGGGGCGAGCGGCAGTTTCTCGCTGGAGCCGGACGGGGAAGTTGCCGCGGGCATACGCGCCGAAACGGAAAACATCAGCCGCGCCATGGGTGCTACGGCTGACGTGAAGGTTTGATGTGCCGAAGGGGCTGGGGGTCTGTCTACCTGCGAGGGCGAGGTAATACCCAAAGCGCGCAGGGCTCAGGGCAGTGCCCGGTACCTGGCAGAACACCAGCCCGGACCGGGCTTGCCACAACGGGGTCTTCTTCTGGGACCGCAGTCCGGGTCCGGACTGCGGTGCTCCTGCGCCTCAGGACGCTTCGGCGGTGATGGAGTTCATCCCCAGCGAGGATGACAGGCGCGTGAAGCTGCTGCAATACACGGAAAGGGGGAGGGTTCTGGCGGAGCAGGCAGCGGAGGATTTCGTGCGCATCGAGCAGGAGCTGGCGAACGTGATCGGGCAGGATGACCTGGAGGAACTGCGCAGGATTCTGTCCAAACCCTGGTCATCCGACCTGCCAGACGACTTGTGACCTGTGGGTGATGGGTGGCCGGTGCGTGAAGCAAGGGGAGGTACGGTGCGCGCAGGCTTCCCGTGCTTCCGGACAGCCGATGCCTGGCTGGCCGCCTCGGGTGCGCAACAAAAAGCCACTCACATATTGGAGTGGCCTGTTTGGTGGTCTCCGAGCCGATTGCAAGGATTCATTTCATGGCTTCGGAAAGCTGCTGGATGATGTTGCTGGAGGCGCAAGCCGGAATCGAACCGACGTCAACGGATTTGCAGTCCGGTGCATAACCACTCTGCCATTGCGCCCGTGCGCTGTTAAGACTGTAAATTATATCATCAACTTGGCAGGTGAGTCATTCCGGGGTGATGTCCGGGGCCCGAACTGCATTGGCCCGCCGTTACACTGCGCCGGTCACGTGCTGCCCGAACGCTTCGGACGTTTCCCCTGCAGCATGGCAAGCGGGCAGCCTTGACGGATGGCAAGATCGTCTTGACTACTGCGGATCCGTTCTCGTGCAGGGGATCAGCTCATGGCACATGCATGCAGCAGCGTGAAAGACATGCGAGGACAAACGGGGCGGCTCTGGGGGAAGGGGGGAGTGGAGCGGGAAACGAGTCTCGAACTCGCGACCTCAACCTTGGCAAGGTTGCGCTCTACCAACTGAGCTATTCCCGCTCGGTTGCCAATGCGATGAGCACCGGGCGGTGCAAATGCATTAGCATCGAAGAGAGTGTAACTATAACTCTATTCAAAAGGGGTGTCAAGCGGTCGGGGCGCCGGCGTCAGGTCGAAGCCTCCGGCGTGGAAGACCAGCGGCATGCCTTGCGTATATTCACAGCGCTCGACCTGTCCGACGAGGATGAGATGGTCGCCTTCTTCGTACTGGCTGCGATTGAAGCACTCGAAACGTGCAGCAAAGCCGCTCGAGAGCAGCGGCACGCCGTGGCTGCTCCGGTGCCATTCAACGTGGGCAAACCGGTCCGTCGCGTCGCGGCGGGCGAACAGGCGTGCCAGGCCCGCCTGGCCGGCTTCCAGCACGTGGATGGCATAGCGCGACGTCGTGCGAAAGATGGATAGCGCGCTGGAGCTCAGTGCGAGGCTCCACAGGACCAGTGGAGGGTCAAGGGAGACCGAGTTGAAAGAGCTCACGGTAAGGCCCAGCGGCAGGCCTTCCGGGTTGCATGCCGTGACGATGGTGACGCCAGTGGGAAACCGTCCGAGCGCCGTCCGAAAATGCAATGAATCAAAATGGGGGGTGAGGGGGCCGGGCTCCGGCGCCATGGAAGATGACATGGAATTCACTATGAACGCTGGGTGGTCGGTTGTACGGTTCAGTGGAGTACCCAGCCTGCGATGAGCAGTCCGGGTTGGACGCCGGCTGTAGCGTGCATGCGTATTGGTCCGGTCAGGGAGCGAGTCGGGCAATGCGCCAGCCTTTTTCGGCGGGCAGGTAGACGATGCGGTCGTGCAGCCGCGACGGGCGCCCCTGCCAGAACTCGAACGCGCTGGGAACCAGGCGCAGGCCGCCCCAGTGCGGCGGACGAGGCGGATTGTCGCCGAACTTCCGTTCAAATTCGGCCAGACGCTGTTCCAGCACCTCGCGCGACGCGATCTCGTTGCTCTGCTCGGAGGCCCAGGCGCCGATTCGCGAACTTACCGGGCGGCTGGCGTAGTAGGTGTCCGACTCGGCTTCGGGCAGGCGTTCGACCCGTCCTTCGATACGTACCTGGCGTTCCAGTCTGGGCCAGAAGAACAGCAAGGCGGCCTTGGGGTGTGCGGCAAGGTCCTTGCCCTTGCGCGACAGGTAGTTCGTGAAGAAGACGAATCCGTTGTCGTCCATGCCCTTGAGCAGGACGATGCGGGCGCTTGGCTGGCCGTCCTGGTCGACCGTGGCCAGGGTCATGGCGGTAGGTTCGGCCTCGTCTGATCTGGTTGCTTCGTCAAACCAGACACGGAACTGATCGAAGGGCGATGCGGCGACCTCCGATTCCAGGAGCATCGCACGGCCGTACTGCTTGGGCGTGTTGGAGAACATCATGGATCGATCTCGTTGGCAGGGTGAGTAGATTCGAGTTCGCGGACGAGCTCTTCAAGGCGACGGTCGGTGATGCCGTGCTCGCGTAACGCGCGGGCGGTTTCCAGAACGTAGTCGGCACAGTGCCCGTAACGCCCCACGCCGTTGCGCACGGCTCTAATGATTTCCGCTATGGGAAGGCGTCCGGCATAGCCGGAGTTGGCGCGGTTCATGACGAAGGCGAGTGCCTTCACCGTTCCCTGCTCGGTTGCGCAAGGCAGCCAGCGCGGCAGGTAGGCGCCGGAGGGCATTTCACGTTCCCAGAGGGCAGGGAAAATAACCGGAACCTCTTCGGCGGGGAGGCGAAACACCATGCCGCGGCACGAACCGCCCCTATCAAGGGCGAACACCAGCCCGGGCACTTCGGGGGTACCGCGATTGACCCGCGACCATAGACACAGGGAACGATGGTACCCTCGTATCGTGCCAAGAATACGCTGGCTGTGCGGAAATTCCGGACGCCAGATGAGCGAGCCGTAGCCGAAGATCCAGATGTCATCGCGCCCGTTCCACCCCGAGCTCAGGGTGGAATGCATGGAAGCTTCGCGTTCGGCGGGGCTGAGCAGACGGAACGAGGTGGGCCTGAGGGGTGCAGGGCTGGGCTGGGGATTCGACTCGGAATCCGATCGCATGATGACTGCTGATTCGCGAACTGGGTGAAACCGTAAGTAGCCAACCGGGCGCAGGAGGCGAGCGAGCGGCCGCGCCGACCATATGCGGGCGAGGCCCCTGTAATATCGGCAGGCGGCGGGTAGCGTGCTTCAACACCCGTTTAAACATGAAGCATACCGAAAGTCGGCCGAGACGGCACGCCGCAGCCGGAACCACGGCGCCTGAACTGCACGCCTTGTTGGATTTTGTTCTAATTCCCCATTGTTGGTCCGAATTCTCCTGCGCCTATCCTGTTTCCCTCGATGATGAATGCTTCAGCCACTTCTGTTGCCTCACGCCGTACTTCCCTTCGGTTGCGCCCGGCGCGCCGGGCGTTCGGGTCGGTGCCCATGCCGGGCTCCAAGAGTATTTCCAACCGGGTGCTGCTGCTGGCAGCATTGACCGAAGGGTCTACGCTGATCGAGCGGGTTCTCGACTCCGACGACACCCGGGTGATGCTCGATGCACTGCGTACGCTGGGCATCAGCGTGCAGACCGTCGACGAGAACCGTCACAGCGTGCGCATCGAGGGGCAGGTTCCGTTTCCCAATCTTGCCGCATCGCTGTTCCTGGGCAATGCTGGGACCGCCTTTCGGCCGCTCACCGCGGTGCTTGCGGTGATGGGCGGGCGGTTTACCCTGGAAGGTGTGCCGCGCATGTACGAGCGTCCCATAGGCGACCTGGTCGACGCGTTGCGCTCCATGGGGTGCCGCATCAACTATCTCGGCAAGACAGGCTATCCGCCCCTCAACATCCTGCCGGCGTTTGCGTTGCAGCTCGGCGAGCCGATTCGGGTTAACGGATCAGTATCCAGCCAGTTCCTCTCCGCTCTGCTGCTGGCGGCACCGCTAGCCACAGCGACGATGCGGCGGGAGATGGTGGTGGAGGTCGTGGGCGAGCTCATATCCCGGCCGTACATCGAGATCACGCTGAACCTGATGGAACGCTTCGGCGTGCGTGTGGAGCGCGTCGACGGCAATCGCTTCGTGATTCCGGCCAATTCCCGGTACCGTTCACCGGGACGGTTCGCGGTGGAAGGAGATGCTTCGTCCGCCTCGTACTTCATGGCACTGGGCGCCATCGGTGGTGGCCCGGTGCGTGTTACCGGGGTCGGCGCGCAAAGCATCCAGGGCGATGTCACCTTCGCGCACACGCTGGAGGCGATGGGGGCGCATGTTTCCTGGGGGGAAGACTGGATCGAAACCTCCGGGGTGCGTGTGGCTGACGGTGCCCGCCTCCGAGCCTTCGACGCCGATTTCAACCTGATTCCGGATGCGGCAATGACCGCTGCCGTCCTGGCGTTGTACGCGGATGCACCGTGCCGGCTGCGCAATATCGGCAGCTGGCGCGTGAAAGAAACCGACCGCATTCACGCCATGCAGGTGGAGCTGAGCAAGCTCGGTGCACGGGTCGAGGCGGGACCGGACTGGCTGCGGATCACTCCCCCACATCTGGCCGATGGCTGGGCCCAAAGCGCCGAGATTGGCACCTGGGACGACCACCGGATGGCCATGTGTTTCTCGTTGGCCGCATTCGGCCCCACGCAGGTCACCCTTCTCGATCCGGACTGTGTCAGCAAGACCTTCCCCGATTATTTCGATGTATATGGCGAGCTGGTCGCGTAGGTGTTGGCGTTCGAACGCAGGGCATGCGCCTGGCAGCAAACGGGGTCACGAGGCATGAGCAGGAAAGACATGGACAATGGACAGGATTTGCATGGGGGGGGCACGGGGGTAGCGCCGGATGCGCTCCCGCCCGTCATCACGATTGACGGCCCGACCGCGTCGGGCAAGGGGACGGTGAGTACCCGGGTGGCACAGGCGTTGGGCTGGCACACGCTCGACAGCGGGGCCCTGTATCGTCTGGCGGCACTGGCTTGCATGCGGCGCAATGTCGCTGCCGACGATGTCGGGTGCGTTGCCGATCTCGCGCGCAGCCTCGACGTGGAGTTTCGCCATGACGGAAGCATCTGGCTCGAAGGAGAAGACGTCACCGAGGCCATCCGGCGCGAAGAGGTCGGCTCGCTGGCGTCGCGCATCGCCGCCTACCCGGAACTGCGCGCAGCTCTGCTGGAACGGCAGCGCGCTTTCCGCCGTTTCCCCGGGCTCGTGGCCGATGGCCGCGACATGGGTACGGTGGTGTTCCCTGATGCAAGGCTCAAAGTCTTTCTCGATGCTAGCGTTGAAACCCGTGCCAAGCGACGCTACCAGCAGTTGCGTTCGCGGGGTATTTCTGCTACGCTCAAAGACCTGCAGCGCGAATTGCAAGAGCGCGACATGCGCGATCGCAATCGTGCAGCAGCACCGCTAGTACCTGCGTCGGATGCACGCATCCTCGACAACTCTGCGCTAAGTATCGATGAAACCGTCGGGCAAATCCTTGCCTGGTTCGGTCGTTCGTCGTAACTGGCGCATTTGGCGTATGTGCTTGCTGCGGTTTGCGGGTGTCTGAAAGCAGTATTCGCACCTGAAGCCGGAGTCGTTTCGGTCTGCATCTTGCTGCACCTGTCCGGTTTCGGGCTGGCAGGCGGGGCGAGACCAGCCACGCAGGCGGCGGGCTTGGCTGTAATGTAGTTGGGTTATTTTTGTAACAGGTCGTGTCGGGTTCCCCCGATTTTTTCAACTCCACTGTTGCGAATGGGTCGCAACGGTGTGCAACTGGCCACCATGGCCTTGGATTCATCCTTAATGTCTTCGGTTCCTACGCAAAACCAGCAAGAGCAAAACGGCGGCACTGAGAGCTTTGCCGCGCTATTCGAAGAAAGCATCAAAAACCAGCAGATGAAGGCTGGCGAGGTCATTAGCGCCGAAGTCGTGCGCATTGACCACAACTACGTCGTAGTCAATGCCGGTCTGAAGTCCGAAGCGCTGATTCCTATCGAAGAGTTCCTCAACGACCAGGGCGAGCTCGAGGTCGAAGAGGGCGATTTCGTCTCGGTCGCCATCGATACGATCGAGAACGGATACGGCGACACGGTTCTTTCGCGCGACCGCGCCAAGCGCCTGGCCGCGTGGCTGCAGCTTGAACGTGCTCTCGAGTCGGGTGAAATCATCACCGGCACCATCACCGGCAAGGTGAAGGGTGGTCTCACGGTCATGACCAACGGCATCCGTGCCTTCCTGCCGGGTTCGCTGGTCGATCTGCGTCCCGTCAAGGACACCACCCCGTACGAGGGCAAGACGCACGAGTTCAAG
>ERZ777003.2236-NODE-2236-length-23684-cov-530.075839_pt1 | contig 23684 bp, 16 predicted proteins | sample MGYA00374956_ERZ777003 | MGnify/ENA primary metagenome ERZ777003 (study PRJEB29302, sample SAMN06268252) | bioreactor metagenome | isolation source: Joint BioEnergy Institute, California, USA | place: USA:Joint BioEnergy Institute, California, USA | collected... | reverse complement strand
GCCGCCAAGATGCCGATGATCGCGACCACGATCATCAACTCGATAAGGGTGAAACCCTTTTGCACTGACTTCGTCATGAGTATCTCCTGAGGGGACTTCCAACTTTCCAAGTTCTGCGGCTCTGTCGGCCGGCACGGCGAAGGCAGCAATTGGTGTGCCAGCTGACCGTTGCGGGGCGTAAGTTACTGTTGCTGCAAGCGCTGTGCTGCGAAGCACGACACATTGTTAAGTTTCCGCGGAGCGACGGAATCGGGCCAAACGTGTCAGTGACTGACACGAAGTGTCACTTCCCGACGCAGCGCGCAGACAGCGGACAGTGAAACGTCCGCTTTGGGCAGGTAATGAGCTATTCGATGCCGAGCTTCTTGATGCGATACCGCAGCGAGCGGAATGTCATGCCGAGCAGTGCGGCGGCTTTCGTCTTGTTGTAGCGCGTCTGCTCGAGCGCGCGCAGGATCGCATCGCGCTCGATGTCTTCGAGCGCATCGCCGAGTTTCTCGCCGGGCGGCAGCGTCGCAGTGAGCGCAACCTCAGCCGTCTGCGGTTTCGCTGGACGAAGCTGCAAGTCGCCCACGTCGATCATTCCGCCGCTGCAAAGCGTGGCGGCGCGTTCGAGGATGTTCTCGAGCTCGCGCACGTTGCCGGGGAAGTGATACTTCTTGAGCGCCGCCAACGCCGCATCGGTGACTTGCACGCGGCTGTTGCCCATGTCTTGGCTGAGGCGCGCGAGGATCACATCGACGAGCTCTTCGATGTCTTCGAGTCGCTCGCGCAGCGGCGGCACGCGAATTTCGATCACGTTCACGCGATAGTAGAGGTCTTCGCGGAACTTGCCTTCCGCGACGAGCGCGGCGAGGTCTTTGTGAGTCGCCGACAAAATGCGCACGTCGATGGGGAACTCTCGCGATTCGCCGACCGGTCGCACGCACTTCTCTTGAATGACGCGCAGCAACTTGACCTGCATGTGCAGCGGCAGGTCCGCGATCTCATCCAAGAATAAGGTGCCGCCTTCAGCGGCTTGAATGAGGCCTTGTTTGTCTGCGACGGCGCCCGTGAAGCTGCCCTTCTTGTGGCCGAAGAGCTCGCTTTCCATGAGCTCGGTAGGGATCGCGCCGCAGTTCACCGGCACGAACGGTCCGTCGCGGCGTGCGCCGGCGCTGTGAATCAATTGCGCAACGAGCTCCTTGCCCGTTCCCGATTCGCCGCAGATATGCACGGGCGCCTGGCTGCGAGCGACGCGATCGATGAGCTCGCGCAGGCGCTCCATCGCAGGCGAGCGTCCGAGCAGCTTGATCTGCGGCGGCTCCTGCGAGGGCTTCTTCGGTTCGCCGAGCTTGAGCGTGGCGCTGATGAGCTTACGCAGCGCGCCGACATCGATCGGCTTCGAAATGAAATCGAAGGCGCCGAGCTTGAGCGCACGGACGGCCGTCTCGACGTTACCGTGCGCCGTGATGACGGCGACCGGCGTCTGCGCTTTGTTCATTTGAATCCATTCGACGAGCGTGAGCCCATCGCCGTCCGGCAGCTTCATGTCGGTGAGACACAAATCGAAGCGTTGTGCCCGCAGCTCCCGAATCGCGCTCGTAAGCGAGTCGGCCACGGTCACCTCCAGATTCATCCGCTCGAGCGTGATCTGCAGCAGCTCGCGGATATCCGGTTCGTCGTCGACGATGAGGGCGCGGGGGGTCATAGGGCTGGGGGCTGGAGGCTGGAGGCTGGAGAAAAATCGCAAGGTGCTGCGACTGTGGCGCGCCCTTCATACGGTTGCGAGGCGTCAGCGTCAATCAAGCGCCCCGCTGAAAAGCGCGTTGGCGCTTTCGGATTGCCTGGATGAGCCGGTATAGCAGTTTCGCCGTCACCACGCATAAGTCATTGACCTTCCGTGCCTCTTCCTTTGTCAGGAACCGCAAGTGTCCACTTAACCCGATTTGATATTCAAGCCTCGCACCGAGCCGTACGCGATATCCAGGAATCGTCGTAGATATTCTGTCTCTGAGCATCTCGCACATCCTTCCACGATGTTTGTTACCACCGAGACGGCGGCGCGACGCATCTGTGCAGTGAGGCCGAACGCCTCGGTACGCGGAAATGATGTGTCGCCTGGTCAATCGCTCGTGCCAGTTTGTCCGCGCGTCGAAAAACCTCAAGGCGCGTGTGGCCGCGCATATTGCAGTCCCTCCTTGGATGCGAACGTCCTTTGCTCCAGTCCCCAGCCTCCAGCCTACGGCCCAATTTAAGCTTCCCGCCTACACCTCCCACCTCTGTGGGTCGGCAAACACCACCCGAAATACGCTACCACCGCCTTCGCGGGGCTCGTAGAGAACTACCGCACGGTTGCACTGAGCGAGCTCGCGGGCGATGAAGAGGCCAAGCCCGGTGCCGCCTTTGCCGGCGGTGAAGAAGGGCTCGAAGATGCGCTCGGCTTCGTGCGGTGCGATCCCGGGGCCGCGGTCGAGAACCTCCAAGAAGGGTCGGTCGTTGCTCTTGATGCGTCCAGTACGGATCTCGATTGGGTCGTTCGATCCCGGAGGCCGTCCATACTTGAGCGCGTTCTCGCACAGGTTCCACATGAGCTGGTGGAGATGCGAGGGATCGACGCGGATGTCGAGATCGTCCTGCTGCGGTACAAGCACGAGCGTCTGCTCGTCGATCTGCGTGGTTTCGCGGAACTCGCTCAGGAACTCGCGCAGCCATCCGTGCAGCTCGATTCGCTCTTGCCGCGTCGAGTCGCGCCGCGACAGCTGCAGCACGTTGTCGATGATGTTGCTGACGCGTTCTGCGTTGTTCGTGATGATGCTCGTCAGGCGCTTCTCCTGGGGCGTAAGCGAGGGCGATTCGGCCAGGAGCTGCGCCGCATGGCTCATCGCGCCGACCGGATTGCGCAGCTCATGAGCGATGCTCGCGCTCAGGCGCCCGAGTGCCGCCAGCTTCGATTGCTGCACGCGTGCTGCGATGAGGCTCGTGTCTTCGAGGAAGATGAGCGTCGGGCCGCTGCCTTCGCGGCCCAACGTGATGAAATGAGGCTGTAGGAGGCTGCTGCGATCGGCAGACATGAGCGACAGCGAGCTTTGCTGCCAGTCGTAGCTATGGCGCCGCCATGTCTCGAGCAGAAAGAGCAGGCGGGGTGAAATCTCCCCAAGCGGCGTGCCTTCCGGCACCGGTCCACCGTGGAGTAGCTGCGCCGCCGATTCGTTGATGAGCCGAATCGTATCGTGCGCATCCACGACGAGGATGCTCTCGCGCAAGTGCTGCACGATGAACTGATTGAGCTCGGCCAGATTCGCGACGTCCACTTCGCGCTGGCGCACTTCCTCTTCGCTCTCGCGCAAGCGCCGCGCCAGCGGCTCGACGCCGAGCACGACGACGAAGAGCAGCGCGCCCAAGATTCCGGCCGAGGCGATGTCGCCGACATCGCCGCGGGCTGCGAGCGCAGTGAAGGCTTGCTGCACGAGCACCGCAAGCGTGGCTATCGCGGCAAACAGAAACGCAAGCTGTTGCCGCACGATGAAGCTCGCGACCCCGACGGGCAACACGAGCAAGGTGGCAAGGCCGCTCGTCATGCCGCCGCTTGCGTAGGTGAGCAATGTGATCGCGAGCACGTCGATGCAGGCGTTGATCGGCGCCTGCAGCCCGATGTCCGGCCAGCGCGATTTGACGAGCGCAATCGACAGCACCGCGAACGCGAAGTAAGCGGCGGCGGTCGCCTTGAAAAGCACGGGGCCCGTCTGGCCGACGGGCGGCGGTGACAGCGCTAGGAAAAGCCCTCCGAGGAGCACGGGCACGAGCAGCCGGTAGAGGTTCACGAGCGCAAGAACGCGCCAAGCGAGATCGGTGGAGGCTGCGCCGATGCGGGAATGCGGGAGGAGGGCGCTCATTACGAATGCCGCGAATTCAAGGTGCTAGGCGATGTTCGATTTTCGTGCGTGGCGGTGGCTCCAAGCGCCGTTAGCGCCCTCGGCCGATCGCTTTCCCTATGCTCGCGCGGCGCAATTTGCACGCCCGCGCGGCTGCATTCGTGTTTGGTGGAGCGACGCTTTCGGACATGCGAAGGGAACTGTTCTTTGCATCGTCGCCAGTTTCCCTCAGAATACGCGGCCTCGCCCGTTCCTACCTAACAGTCTACAGCCTAGAGCCTACGTCTCTGCCATGAATCTCCACGAATACCAATCGAAGCAGCTCTTTGCGCGCTATGGAATTCCCGTGCCGCGGGGCGAGGTCGCATCGACGCCCGAGCAGGCGGCGGAGGCGGCGCGACGGATCGGCGGCAGCAAGTGGGTCGTCAAGGCGCAGGTTCACGCGGGCGGCCGCGGTAAAGCGGGCGGTGTGAAGCTGGCCGATTCGCCGGAAGCGGTCGCGCAGGTGGCCGAGGCGTTGATCGGTCAGCGTTTGAAGACGCACCAAACGGGTCCTGAAGGCCTGCCTATCAACCAGGTATTCGTCGAGGAAGGCTCGCAGATCGCGCGCGAGCTGTATCTGAGCCTCGTGCTCAATCGCGAAAAGGGCCACATCGCGTTCATCGCGTCGGCCGCGGGCGGCATGGACATCGAAGAAGTCGCGGCCAAGACGCCCGAGCAGATCATTCGCGTGAACATTCATCCGGCGACCGGTTTGCAACCGTCGCAGTGCCGCGTGCTCGCGTTCGGGCTCGGCCTCAAGGGCAAGCAGATCGAGCAGTTCGCCTCGATCGCGCAGGCGCTCTATCGCCTCTATCTCGAAAAGGATGCGAGCCTGGTCGAGATCAATCCGCTCATCGTGACGGCGGACGAGCGGCTCGTCGCCCTCGACGCGAAGATCAACATCGAGGACAACGCGCTGTTCCGCCAGCAGGAGCTCGCCTCGTGGCGCGATCCGTCGCAGGAAGATGCAATGGAGCGGGCGGCAGCCGAGCACGAGCTCAACTACGTTTCGCTCGACGGCGATATCGCCTGCATGGTGAACGGCGCGGGTCTCGCCATGGCCACGATGGACCTCATCAAGCTCCACGGCGGTGCGCCGGCCAACTTCCTCGACGTCGGCGGCGGTGCGACCCGTGAGCGCGTCACGGCCGCCTTCAAGCTCATTCTGTCGAACAAGAACGTCCGCGCGATCTTGGTGAACATCTTCGGCGGCATCGTCCGCTGCGACATGATTGCCGAAGGCATCATCCACGCCGTGAAGGACGTGGGCGTCAACATCCCGGTCGTCGTGCGCATCGAGGGCACGAACGCCGAGCAAGGGCGCAAGCTCCTCGCCGAGAGCGGCCTTGCGATCACGCCCGCGAGCGATCTCACGGACGCGGCGAAGAAAGTCGTTGCGGCAGCACGAGGATAGGCTGTAGACCGTAGGCCGTAGGCAGTAGGTGCGAAGCGATGACCGTGTCTATCGGAACTGCCCGCCCCAGCCTCGAGCTTACGGTTGCATCTGCCTTCTTCGTTTTGTTTATGGCCTTCAGCCTACAGCCTAGAGCCTAGAGCCTCATCCCATGTCCATTCTCGTCAACAAAAACACTCGCGTGATCTGCCAGGGCTTCACCGGCAAGCAAGGGACGTTTCATTCCGAGCAGTGCCTTGCGTACGGCACCAAGCTCGTCGGCGGCGTGACGCCCGGACGCGGCGGTGAGAAGCATCTGGGGCTGCCCGTGTTCAACACGGTGCGCGAGGCGGTGGCGGAAACGGGCGCGACGGTCAGCATGATCTACGTGCCGGCGCCGTTCGCGGCGGACGCGATTCTCGAAGCGGCCGATGCGGGCATCGAGCTCATCGTGTGCATCACCGAGGGCATCCCGGTGAACGACATGGTGCGCGTCAAGGCGGCGCTTGCGAGCTACGGCAGCTTGCTCATCGGTCCGAACTGCCCCGGCATCATCACGCCGGGCGAATGCAAGATCGGCATCATGCCGGGCTTCATTCACAAGCCGGGTAAGGTGGGCATCGTCTCGCGCTCGGGCACGCTCACATACGAAGCGGTGTTCCAGACCACGAACGCCGGCCTCGGGCAGAGCACGTGCGTCGGCATCGGCGGCGATCCGGTGCGCGGCATGAACTTCATCGACGTGCTCGCGCGCTTCGAGGAAGACCCGCAGACCGAAGCCATCATCATGGTGGGCGAGATCGGCGGCAGCGACGAAGAAGCGGCGGCTGAGTTCATTCGCGAGAACGTCACCAAGCCCGTGGTGGCGTACATCGCGGGCGTGACGGCGCCGCCGGGCAAGCGCATGGGCCATGCCGGCGCGATCGTCTCGGGCGGCAAGGGCACTGCGGCAGAGAAGTTCGAGGCGCTGGAGCGCGCCGGCGTGCGGACGGTGAAGAGCCCCGCCGATCTCGGCAGCGCCGTGCTGGAGCAGCTGGCAAAGGCGGGTCGCGGCAAGACGCGCGCGGCGAGCACGCAGAAGAGCACGTTCGTCGTCACGGGCAAGAAGAAGGCTGCGAGCAAGCCCGCCGCAAAGAAGGCGGCCAAAACTGCGAAGAAGTCCGGCGCCGTGAAGAAGGCCGCGCCGGCCAAGAAGCCGGCGGCCAAGAAGTCTGCTGCGGCGAAGAAGTCCGCCCCAGCGAAGAAGTCGGCGCCCGCCAAGAAGCGCACCAAGGTCGCCGCGAAAAAGAAGAGCGCAAAGCCGGCGCGGAAGAAATAACCGCGCCGCACGCGGCTCGGCTTAGACCGTAGGCTGTAGGCGGAGCGTGCACTGCGCTCCGCCTTTCTGTTTTTCGGGCCCCGCGGCTGGGAGGGTCTCGGACATGTTCGCGCTCGTAGGTGTAGTCTGTCGCCCGTAGCCCGTAGCCCGTAGCCCGTAACCCGTAACCGTTTACGATCGGCGCGTTCCGGCCTCCGGGGCACTTATAATCCCCCATCCTTTCGGCTGCGCTCCCATCCCCATGTCCGCTCCGACCCTTCGCCTCGCGCTCGCGCAACTGAACCTCTTCGTCGGCGACGTGACCGGTAACACTCAGCGCGTGCTCGAGACCGCGATCGAAGCGCGCGACCGACTGCGGGCCGATGTCGTGCTCTTTCCCGAGCTGACGCTGTGCGGGTATCCCCCTGAGGATCTGCTGTTCCACAACGGTTTGCGTCGGCAGGTGGCAACCGCGCTCGATCGTGTGCGGACGCAAGCGCAGGGCATCGGTCTCGTCGTGGGCTATCCCGAATACACGCCCGAAGGCATCTTCAACTCCGCGGTGCTGCTGCGCGATGGCGCGTCGGTCGCCAACTATCGCAAGCAGGAGCTGCCCAACTACGCTGTCTTCGACGAGAAGCGCTACTTCAAGCATGGCCGCGACACCTGTCTCGTCGAGCTCAACGGCATCCGCGCCGCGCTCCTGATCTGCGAAGACATCTGGGAGCCGAATCCTGCACGCGCGGCGAAAGCGGCCGGTGCGCAACTGCTCCTCGTCATCAATGGCTCGCCGTACTCGCTGAACTATCAGGCGCGGCGCGAAGCCGTCGTGCGCGCGCGGGTGCAAGACGTGGGGCTGCCCGTCGTCTATCTGAACATGATCGGGGGCCAGGACGAGCTCGTGTTCGATGGCGGCTCGTTCGTGATGAATGCGGCCGGCGAAGTCGTACAGCGTGCGGCGCACTTCAAGGAAGCACTGTTTGCCGTCGACATCGACTTGATCGACGGACAAGCGGTGCCGCGCGCGGGCGACATCGTGCCGCCGCAGTCGCAAGAGGCGAGCGTGTACGACGCGCTCGTGCTCGGTGTGCGCGACTACGTGCGCAAGCACCGTTTTCCGGGCGTGGTGCTCGGATTGTCGGGCGGCATCGATTCGGCGCTGACGCTCGCGATCGCCGTCGATGCGCTCGGCGCCGAGCGCGTGCAGTCGGTGATGATGCCGTCGCGGTACACCTCGACGATGAGCCTCGAAGACGCCGCGGCAGAAGCCCAGACGCTCGGCGTGCGCCACGATGTGATCGCGATCGAAGGGATGTTCGATGCCGCTCTTACGGCGCTCAAGGACATCTTCGCCGGGCGCGAGCCGGACACGACCGAAGAGAACATTCAATCGCGTTGTCGCGGCTTGCTGCTGATGGCGATCTCGAACAAGACCGGCCGCATGGTGCTCACCACCGGCAACAAGAGCGAGATGGCGGTCGGTTACGCGACGTTGTACGGCGACATGGCCGGCGGCTTCGCCCCGATCAAGGATTGCAGCAAGTTGCTGGTCTATCGCCTGGCTCGCTATCGCAACTCGATCTCTCCAGTCATTCCGGAGCGTGTCCTCGAACGGCCGCCTTCGGCGGAGCTGCGCCCGGATCAAAAAGACTCCGATTCGCTGCCGCCTTACGAAGTGCTCGATCCCATCCTCGAGCTCTTCATCGAGGAGGATCTCTCGGTCGACGAAATCGCCGCCCGCGGCTTCGATCGCGAAACCGTCGGCCGCGTGCTCGAGATGGTCAAACGCAACGAATACAAGCGCCGCCAAGCACCGCCCGGTGTTCGAATCAGCGCCCGTGCGTTCGGTCGCGATTGGCGGTATCCGATCACCTCGGGGTATAGGGCGCGATGACGATCGTGGACCACGGGCTACGGGCGACAGGCTACAGGCTGCAGCCGACGGCAAGACGACTCGCATCGAGGCGTAGGAATGAAAATGTCGCGTCGGGGGCTTGCCTGGCTGCCGGCAGCAACTTAAGTGGCTAGGGTAAGAGCGGTGTCGGGTACACCGCGTATTAAGACCAGCTCAAGGAGGAGCTGTGATGAGAGACCATCGAAAACTTAAGGCCTTCGCCTTAGCTGACTGGCTCGCGTTGCGCATCTATGCAGTTACGCGAAAATTCCCCGAAGAAGAGCGCTTCGGGCTCGCCGCACAGATGAGGCGTGCCGCGGTGTCCGTCGCGGCCAATATCGTGGAAGCGTGCGCTCGACCCTCCGAAGCGGACTACCTGCGTCAGCTTGCGATCGCATACGCCTCCGCGAAGGAGCTTCAGTATCAAATCTCGCTTGCTACGCGCCTTGGATACATCGAGGCCAAGAGCGCGCGGGGCTGCATTGATGGCGTATCGAAGCTCGCAAAGATGCTGTGGGCACTAATGAACGCAATTCGCGCTAAGCCAGCACGAACTCTCGCTGGCCGTCGCCTCTAGCCCGTAGCCCGTAGCCTCTGGTGACCGCTCCGCGGTCACCAGAATTTCCACCACCTCTTCTTCTCTTCCGCCACCTGCTGCTGCGTCACGTCGCCGAAGTTCTCGCGCAGGATGGCTTCCGTGTCGGCGGCGAGCTGCGGCATGTCGAGCAGTCGATAGGCTTCGATCATGATTTCGAGCGCGCGGCGGATTTGCGGGGCGCCGTCGTAGTGCTCGACGGCGTAGCGGGCGCGGTTGAGCGCACCGACGTACGCGCCGCGGGAGAGGTAGTACTCGGCCACGTACACCTCGTACGCGGCGAGGCGATTGCGCAGGAAGATCATGCGCTGGCGCGCGTCTTCGGCGTATTCGCTGTTGGGAAAGCGTTGAATGAGCGTTTGGAACGACTGAAACGAGCTCAACGCATCGGCCGGCGGTCGCTGCGACAGATCGGCGTTGAACCAGCGCTCGAGGAAGTTCGGGTTGCGCTCGAAGTGCACGAGGCCCTTGATGTAGTAGGCGTAGTCGACGCGCGGGTGTGCTGGATTCTCGCGAATGAACTGATCCGCCTGGTCGATGGCCGCCTCGGGTTCCTTGTTCTTGTAGTAGGCGTACATCAGATCGAGCTGTCCCTGCCGCGCCGCATTCGTGAACGGGAAACGGGCTTCGAGCTGCTCGTAGTAGAGGGTGGCGTCGCGGTAATTGCCGTTGTCGAGCGCACGCTTGGCGCGTTCGTAGAGCAGATCCGCGTTGCCGAGCTGCTCTTTGGGTTTGTTGCTGCACCCGGCAAGGGCGAGCAGCAGCGTCGCCATGGTCAAAACGATGATTCGCATGCGAAAATTCTTCGACAGCCCGTGTCTTGTCACATTTGGCCGGCGAGTATAGCCGAGCGCTGGGGCCTGCCCCAGCCAAGCCTTCGTTTCTTGCCCGCCCCGGAAGTTCCCGATGGCCTCATCCGTCCGACATCGCCTGATCATCCCGCCGGAAGCGGCCGGGCAGCGCTTGGATCAGGCGCTTTCCGGGCTCTTGCCGGACTATTCGCGGACGCGGATCAAGGAGTGGATCGAGGCCGGCCAAGTCCGTGTGGATGGCATGTCGATGCGCCCCAAGGACAAGGTGTTGGGCGGCGAGCATGTCGACATCGAGGCCGAGCTGCCCGCGGACGATGCCGTGGAGCCTGAGGCCATCGAGCTCGACATCGCGTACGAAGACGAACACGTGCTCGTGATCAACAAACCGGCGGGGCTGGTCGTGCATCCGGGCGCCGGCAATCCGGCGGGGACGCTGCAGAACGCGTTGCTGCATTTCGACCCCAAGCTCGCCGAAGTGCCGCGTGCGGGCATCGTGCATCGGCTCGACAAGGACACGAGCGGGCTCATGGTGGTCGCGCGCACCGTCGAGTCGCATACCGCGCTCGTGCGTGCGATCGAGGCACGCGAGGTCGAGCGCGAGTACGAGGCGGTCTGCGTTGGCGTGATGACCGGCGGCGGCACGGTGGATGCCCCGATCGGCCGTCACCCCATCGACCGGGTGCGCATGGCGATTCGCGAAGACGGTCGCGAGGCCGTGACGCACTATCGCGTGATCAAGCGCTTTCGCGGGCATACGCACGTGCGCTGCAAGCTCGAAACGGGGCGCACGCATCAAATCCGCGTCCACATGGCGCACATCCAGTATCCCTTGGTGGGCGATCGCGTATATGGCGGTCGTCTGCTGCTGCCGAAGGGCGCGACGCCCGCGCTGGTTGACGCGCTGCGAGCGTTCAAGCGGCAAGCGTTGCACGCCGCGCGGCTTGCCTTCGAGCATCCCAAGACCGGCGAGATCGTCGAGCGCGTCGCGCCGCTGCCGGCCGATATGCAGCGATTGCTCGACGTGCTTGCCGAGGACGCGAGACCAGCCTCGCCGGCGGCTCGTAGCCGATAGCCTGTTGCCATGTTCATCTTTCCCGAGTGGCCGGCGCCTGCGAACGTCCGCGCGGCGGTAACGACGCGCACGGGCGGGGTGAGCGTCGGTCCCTACGCCGAGCTCAATCTCGGCGCGCATGTCGGCGACGATCCGCATGCGGTGGCGGAAAATCGCCGGCGGGTGCGCGAGGCGCTCGGACTGCCTGCCGAGCCGACCTGGCTCAACCAAGTGCACGGTACGCGCGTCGTGGACGCGGGCGCGTACGCGGAGCCGCCGACGGCGGACGCCGTGTTGTCGCGTGCGCCGGGCGATGTCTGCGTCGTGCTCACGGCAGATTGTTTACCCGTGCTCTTGTGCGACGAGGCGGGCACGTGCGTGGCGGCGGTGCATGCAGGCTGGCGCGGCTTGGTCGGCGGAGTCCTGGAAGTGACAGTCGCCGCGCTCGAGCGGCTGCCGCAAGCGCTCATGGCGTGGCTCGGTCCGGCTATCGAGCAGAGCGCATTCGAGGTGGGCGAGGAGGTGTACGCACAGTTCGTGGCGCGCGACCCGAAGAATGCGGAAGGCTTCGTGCGCAACGACCGCGGCCGCTGGCAAGCGGACCTGTATGCGCTGGCGCGCGTCGAGCTCGCGCGACTGGGCGTGACGCGTGTGTACGGCGGCGGTTTCAGCTGTTTCGCCGATGCGGATCGCTTCTTTTCGTATCGGCGCGACGGCAAGACCGGCCGCATGGGCACCTTTGTTTGGCTGGAATCATGAGCAAGGCGGCTCGAATCGCTCGCGCGTGTTACGCTGGATCAACAACAGTAATTCGCACCTGGTCAAGAGGCTTCGGGCCGCCGCCCGTCGCCGGTAGCCCATAGCATGTCCCTTCTTGTTTGGATCGTTTCGTTCACGTTGCTCGGCGGCGCGCTCAGCGCGCTCGCGGCATCGGTGTTCTTGGTCGCTTCGGATCGTTTGCGCTCGCGCGTGCTGCCGCATCTCGTGAGCTTCGCGACGGGCGCATTGCTCGGTGCGGCGTTGCTCGGCCTGTTGCCGCATGCGATCGAGGCGGCCGGGGCGGACAGCACGCATCGCATCGGCATGGCGCTGCTCGTCGGCCTGCTCATCTTCTTCGTGCTCGAGAAGCTCGTGTTGTGGCGCCACTGCCATCAGGACGTGTGCGAAGGGCACTTGCCGCACGATCATCATCAGCGCGAAGCGGCGACCGCGTCGCTGATCTTGATCGGCGACTCGTTTCACAACGTGCTCGACGGCGTGCTGATCGCAGCGGCCTTCATGACGGACGTGCACCTCGGCATCGTGACCGCGCTTGCCGTCATTGCGCACGAGATTCCGCAGGAAGTCGGGGACATCGCGATCCTGCTCAACGGCGGCATGTCCCGTGCGCGCGCCTTCGTGCTCAACTTGTTGACGAGCGTGAGCTCCGTCATCGGCGGCATAGCGGCCTATTTCGCACTCAAACCCGTCCAGAACCTGTTGCCCTATGCGATCACGATCGCCGCCGCGAGCTTTCTCTACATCGCCGTCGCCGATCTCATCCCCGGACTGCACCGCCGCGTCGATCCGGCTTCGGGCGCCAAGCAGCTCGTGTTCATCGTGCTCGGCATCGCGGTGATCGCGGTGAGTCATTCGTTGGCTCATTGAGTTTGTGGGGCTCTCGCTGGCCAGAAGCGCGCATTGCGCGCGTTGGGTCTCGGGCGCCGGTTGGAGGCGCGTGGCGCACCATGTGCTCACCAGCACCCAGAGCCCAATGCCCAGCGCCCAGCGCCCAGAGCCCAGTTGAATTTCCCGACGCCTGACCCACATCGGCGAGTAAGAGTACTTCTTGCTAACGCCCAGGGCCCTGTGCCCGGGGGCCTGAGGCTTTCAACATGCGAATGGACAAATTCACCAGCAAATTCCAGATGGCGCTGGCCGACGCGCAGTCGTTGGCGGTGGGGCGCGACCATCAGTACATCGAGCCGCTGCACGTGATGACCGCGTTGCTGGATCAGCAGGGCGGCTCCGTGCGCCATCTGCTCGATCGGGCAGGGGTCAACGTCAACCTGCTGCGCTCGCACCTGGGCGAGGCGCTCGATCGGCTGCCGAAGGTCGAGGGAGCAGGCGGCGAAGTGCACATTTCCAACGAGCTCGGCCGGGTGCTCAACCTCACCGACAAGCTCGCCCAGAAGCGCGGCGATCAATACATCTCGAGCGAGCTGTTCGTACTGGCCGCGCTCGAGGACAAAGGTCAGCTCGGCACGATCCTGCGCAACGCCGGTGCGGTCAAAGGCGCGATCGAAAAGGCGATCGACGACCTGCGCGGCGGGGAGAAGGTGAGCGATCCGAACGCCGAAGAGAACCGCCAGGCGCTCGAGCGCTATACCATCGATCTCACCGAGCGGGCGGCGCAGGGCAAGCTCGATCCGGTGATCGGTCGCGACGATGAAATCCGCCGCACGATCCAGGTGCTGCAGCGGCGCACCAAGAACAACCCGGTCCTGATCGGCGAGCCGGGCGTCGGTAAGACCGCGATCGTCGAAGGTCTCGCACAGCGCATCGTCAACGGCGAGGTGCCGGAGGGCCTGCGCAACAAGCGCATTCTTGCGCTCGACATGGGCGCCTTGATCGCCGGTGCGAAGTTCCGCGGCGAATTCGAAGAGCGCCTCAAAGCCGTGCTCAACGACCTCGCCAAGCAAGAGGGGCAGGTCATCCTCTTCATCGATGAGCTGCACACGATGGTCGGTGCCGGCAAGGCCGAGGGCGCCATGGACGCGGGCAACATGTTGAAGCCGGCGCTTGCGCGCGGCGAGCTGCACTGCGTCGGCGCTACGACGCTCGACGAGTACCGCAAGTACATCGAAAAGGACGCCGCGCTCGAGCGGCGCTTCCAGAAGGTGTTCGTGGGCGAGCCGTCGGTCGAAGACACGATCGCCATCCTGCGCGGCTTGAAAGAGCGCTACGAAGTGCACCACGGCGTCGAGATCACCGATCCGGCGATCGTGGCCGCGGCGACGCTCTCGCATCGTTACATCAGCGATCGGCAGCTGCCCGACAAGGCGATCGATCTCATCGACGAGGCAGCGGCGCGCATCCGTATGGAGATCGATTCCAAGCCCGAGGAGCTCGACCGCCTCGAACGGCGCATCATTCAGCTCAAGATCGAACGCGAGGCGCTCAAGAAGGAGTCCGACGAGGCCTCGAAGAAGCGCCTCGCGAGCCTGGATGAGCAGCTGACATCGCTCGAGAAGGAGTACGCGGATCTCGAGGAGATCTGGAAGGCCGAAAAGGCGGCGCTCCAAAGCTCGGCGCAGATCAAGGAAGAGCTCGAGCGTGCGCGTCTCGAGCTCGAGACGGCGCGTCGCGCCCAGGATCTTACGCGCATGTCCGAGCTGTCGTATGGACGGATTCCCGAGCTCGAGCGGCGCTTGGCAGCTGCTACTGCAGCGGAGCAGCAGCCGACCAAGCTCCTGCGCAACAAGGTCACGGACGAGGAGGTTGCCGAAGTCGTCTCGAAGTGGACCGGCATTCCCGTCTCGAAGATGCTCGAGGGCGAAAAGGAGAAGCTGTTGCGCATGGAGGAGGCGCTCGGCAAACGCGTGGTCGGCCAACTCGAAGCCGTCCGTGCGGTGTCCGATGCGATCCGCCGTTCGCGCGCAGGCTTGTCCGATCCGAATCGGCCGAACGGGTCGTTCCTGTTCCTGGGGCCCACCGGCGTCGGCAAGACCGAGCTCAGCAAGGCGCTCGCCGAATTCCTCTTCGATACCGAAGAGGCCATGGTGCGCATCGACATGTCCGAGTTCATGGAGAAGCACTCGGTCGCGCGTCTGATCGGTGCGCCGCCGGGCTATGTGGGCTACGAGGAGGGCGGCTATCTGACGGAAGCCGTCCGGCGTCGGCCTTACTCGGTGCTGCTGCTGGATGAGGTCGAGAAGGCCCATCCGGACGTCTTCAACGTGCTCCTGCAGGTGCTCGACGATGGTCGCCTGACGGACGGGCAGGGCCGCACGGTCGACTTCCGCAACACCGTCATCATCATGACCTCGAACTTGGGCTCGCACGTCATTCAGGAGCTCGCGGGCGAGGCGAACTACGCCAAGATGAAGGAAGCGGTGATGGAGATCGTGCAGCAGCACTTCCGGCCGGAGTTCATCAACCGCGTGGACGACATCGTGGTGTTCCATCCGCTCGGGAAGGAGCAGCTGCGCTCGATCGTCGACATCCAGCTCGGCTATCTGCGCAAGCGCCTGGCCGACCGGGACATGGAGCTGGTGCTGGACGATGCCGCGCGGGATCTGCTCGGCGAAGCCGGCTTCGACCCGGTGTACGGTGCACGCCCACTCAAGCGAGCCATTCAGCAGCAGGTCGAAAACCCGCTGGCGCAGCGCATCCTGAAAGGCGAGTTCGGCCCCGGCTCCACGGTGAAAATCACCGTGCGCGACGGCGCGCTGGAGTTCGTGCGGGGCTAACGGCTACGGGCAGAGGGGGCTGCGGCGGGCGGTGTTCGTGCATCGTGCGTCGCGGCCGCGAAGCCGTCCGTGGTGTGCTTGAAGATTCTACTGCCGTCCCTATGATGGCCACGGCTTTCTGGCGCTCTTCAGAGAACAACCATGCCCCTTTACGAATACGAATGCACTAACTGCAAGTTCTACGTCGAAGCACTGCAGAAGATCACGGATGAACCGTTGAAGCAGTGCCCGAGCTGCAAGAAGAAGACGCTGAAGAAGCTCGTTTCCGCGCCGCACTTCCGTCTCAAGGGCAGCGGCTGGTACGAGACGGACTTCAAGTCGGACAAGGAAGAAAAGCGCAACCTCGCCGATCGCGAGGAGCCCACCGAGTCGAAGAGCGACTCCGAGACCAAGACCAAGACGAAGACCAAGAGCTCCGCGGCAAGCAAGAAGCCGGCGTCCGCCAAGACGCCCGCCAAGGCAGCCGCTGCGAAGTCGAAGGCCAAGCCGGCCGCCAAGAAGACCGCGAGCAAGCCGGCGGCGAAGAAGAAGGCCAAGAAGGCCGGGCGTCGGTAATCGCCAGGGCCGACGATCGACAGTTGTTAGCTGAGGGCGCGCACAGCGCACATGACCGGCGCGGGTCGCTCACGCACAGGCGTGCGACCCGCGAGCGGCTGTGCTCGACGGTGCGGCCCCCTTTCCGTCCCTGAGCGTACCCTCCCCGGTTCGCTTGCTGGCTCCGCTTCGGTTCCGTAACATCCCGCGCTCCCCGAGTCAGGCCGTAGGCTGTAGGCTGTAGGCTGTAGCCGGAATGCGCGGGCGCGTTCGGCGCGTGCCGCGACGACCTAGCCTTTAGCCGAAATACAGTTTTCTACGGTTCTCGGCCGGCGCATTGGGCGCCGGTCTCGTGTTTGCCTACGGTCTTCGACAGCCTAGAGCCTACAGCCTCCATGCGTTCCCACTACTGCGGTCAAGTCAACGAGTCGCTCATCGGTCAGGACATCACGGTCGCGGGGTGGGTGCATCGGCGTCGCGATCACGGCGGCGTGATCTTCGTCGATCTGCGCGATCGCGAGGGGCTCTTGCAGATCGTGTTCGATCCGGATGCGAAGGACGTGTTCGCAACCGCCGAGCGCCTGCGTAGCGAGTTCTGCGTGCGCATTACCGGCAAGGTGCGGGCGCGTCCGGCGGGAACGGCGAATCCGGCGCTTGCGTCCGGTCAGGTCGAGCTCTTGGCGCGCGAGCTCGAGATTCTCAATCGCTCCGAGACGCCGCCGTTCCATCACGACGAGGTCACCAACGAGGAGCTGCGGCTCAAGTACCGCTATCTCGACCTGCGGCGCGACGTGATGCAAAAGCGTCTGCGTCTGCGTCATCAGGTGACGCGCGCGATGCGGCAGTTCCTCGATGAGCACGGCTTCATCGACATCGAAACGCCGATGCTCACCAAGGCGACGCCGGAAGGCGCGCGCGACTACCTCGTGCCGAGCCGCACGCATCCCGGGCAGTTCTTCGCGCTGCCGCAGTCGCCGCAGCTCTTCAAACAGCTGCTCATGATGAGCGGTTTCGATCGCTACTATCAGATTGTGCGGTGCTTCCGCGACGAAGACCTGCGTGCGGAACGCCAGCCCGAGTTCACGCAGCTCGATATCGAAACGTCCTTCATGAGCCAGGAGCAGATCATGCAGCTCATGGAGGAGCTCATCCGCTACGTCTTCAAGACGGTGCTCGGCGACGACCTGCCGAATCCGTTCCCGCGGATGAGCTATGAGGAGGCGATGCGGCGCTACGGCTCCGACAAGCCCGACCTGCGCATCGATCTAGAGCTCGTGGACGTTGCCGATCTCGTGCGCGGCTGCGAGTTCAAGGTCTTCGCGGGCCCTGCCTCGAATCCGAACGGACGCGTGGCCGCACTGCGTGTGCCGCAAGGCGGCACCACGCTCTCGCGCAAGGAAATCGACGAGTACACCGCCTATGTCGGACGCTTCGGTGCGAAGGGGCTGGCGTACATCAAGGTCAACGAGAAGGCCAAGGGCCGCGACGGCCTGCAATCGCCCATCCTCAAGTTCCTGAGCGACGAAGCCATCGCCGGCATCCTCGATCGCACGGGAGCGCAGGACGGCGACCTCATCTTCTTCGGTGCCGATACGGCCAAGGTCGTCAACGACTCGCTTGGCGCGCTGCGCCTGAAGGTCGGTCACGACATGAAGCTGACCAAGACCGGCTGGCATCCGCTCTGGGTCATCGACTTCCCGATGTTCGAGTTCGATCCCGAGGCGAAACGTTGGGTCGCTTTGCATCACCCGTTCACCTCGCCGCGCGATGACGATGCGGCCGTGCTGCGCGCGGATCCGGCCAATGCGATCTCGAAGGCCTACGACATGGTGTTGAACGGTTCGGAGATCGGCGGCGGTTCGGTGCGTATTCACCGCCAAGAGATGCAGTCGACGGTCTTCGATCTGCTCGGCATTTCGCCCGAAGAAGCGCAGCAGAAGTTCGGCTTCCTGCTCGAAGCGCTGCGCTACGGCGCGCCGCCGCACGGCGGCATCGCCTTCGGTCTCGATCGTATCGTGATGTTCATGGCGGGCACGGACAGCATCCGCGACGTCATTGCGTTCCCGAAGACGCAGACTGCCGCGTGCTTGCTCACGAACGCGCCTGCGCCCGTCAGCGAGGAGCAGCTCAAGGAGCTGCACATCCGCGTGAAGCTTCCCGTCAAGGCGGACTGAGCCTGCAATAGGCTCTCTGGAATGTCGCAATCGCGCGCGGCAAGCGCGCGAGGCGGGTTTAGGGTCAGACAATCGAATCCTCCCCCGCAGCGCGGGGGAGGATGCTCGGGAAATTATTCGACCTTCGTCCAAGCGTTCGATTTGGCCGAACGCAGCACCGCTTCGACGATGCTCATCGAGCGGGCACCATCGTCGAAGGTCGGCAAGCCAGCCGGCTTCTCTCCGCGAATGGCCGCATAGCTGTCGGCCACGAACGCCGCAAAGGCATCGCCCCAGCCCTGCGTGTGTCCCGGCGGCAGGATGTTCAGGCGCTTCTGCTCTTCCGAGTACTGACCCGGATCGCGCATGTACATCGTGGTGCCGTTACGGCGGCCCACCCACAGCTGATCGGCGCTCTCGGAGTCGAACATCACGCTCTGCTGCGCACCGTCGATTTCGAACCAGAGGCGATTCTTGCGTCCGGCCGACACTTGGCTGACCGTGAGCGAGGCGAACACGCCCGATTCGGTGCGCGCCATCACGCAGGCGTAGTCTTCCGTCTCGACGACTTTGTCGATCGGGCTGTCGTCGGCCGTCTTGAACGCTTCGCGCCCTTGCGCCGAGGCGCGTTGCGGGATGGGCCGGCCCAGCACGGCGACGACGGACTCGAAGCGATCGCCCGTGATCCATTCGAGCAGATCGCACAGGTGCGAGCCGATGTCCGCAAAGCAGCGCGAGGCGCCGCCTGCGGCCGCATCGACGCGCCAGTTCGTGTCGCCAGGGAAGAGCAGCCAGTCCTGCAGATACGAGCCTTGAATCAAGAAGATCTTGCCGGTCTCGTCGCTCTGCACCCGGGCACGCGCTTCGCGCACCATCGGATGGAAGCGATTGATGAACGGCACGGTCGCGACCAAGCCCTTGGAGCGCGCCAGATCGGCGAGCATGCGCGCGTCGCTCAACGACGTGGCGAGCGGCTTTTCGCAAACGACGTGTTTACCCGCTTCGAGCGCGGCCTGCGCGACTTCCTTGTGATAGGCATTCGGCGTGCAGATGTGGACGACATCCACCTCGGGGTCGCGCGCCGCATCGAGACCGCTTGCGTAGCCCTTCGGAACATTCAGTGAGGCGGCGGCCGCCTTCGATCGCTCGGGCGTCGAGGCCGCGACGCCGACCACATTAGCGCCCGCGAGCCGTGCCGAGCGCACGTGAACGCGTCCGATGAAACCTGTTCCGACAACCGCGACGTTGAGAGGTTTGCTCATGGTTCACACCTACTAGATTTTGAGCGCGTTTCCGACTCGATGATGGTGAAGATGGCTGGGATCACTCCCGCTCGCTACCGTACCGGCACGCGGCCGGATTCGACTTCACGAAATAGCGTTTGTAGTTGGCGGCCTTGCTGTCCATGCAACCCTCCAGGTTGAGCAGCTCCACCTTGCGAAACTCGATCGGATGCGATTCCGATTGGAGCGCGATGTAGCCGCTCTCGAGAATTTCGCCGGGACGAAATTGCATGGGTGCGAAGTTGCTGACCGCACCGCCGCCCATCTGCGGCAGCGCGTACTCGAGCACTTTTTCGCCGTCGATGTAATGAATGATCGGGCCTGAGCCGAGCACGAGCAGCTCGACCGTCACCCACTGATCGCCGTGATAGGTCTTCGAGCGCGAGTCGAGGCAGTGCTCCGGATAGATGCGGCCTTCGTAGACGATCTCCGTGCCGGGCGAGCACATGTTGAGCGTCGGGCGCGCCTTGCCGTCGCTCAGGCCGCCGAGAAACTGCGCTTCGACGGAGATCGGAAAATCCTGATCGCGCAACATCGAGCTGCCGCTTTGCGAGTGGAACATGACGCCGCTGTTCCGTATCGCCCAGGTGCCCGGATTGCCTTTGATCTGCTCGCCCACGAAGCGGTATTCGATGCGCAGGCGATAGTGCGAGAAGGGATCCTTGTAGAACAGGTGGCCGAAGCGTCCGTCGAAGCTCTCGTAGCGATCGTACGAAACCTTGAGCACGCCGTTCTCGACGCGAAATGTGTTGCCGAAATTCTCGCCGTAGTCATAACCGGTGATCTTCGGCGTCCAGCCGTCGAGGTCGCGACCGTTGAACAGCTGCAGCCATTCCTCCTCGTCCGGCGCGCTCGCGAGGCTGGCCGCAGAGGGTACGCAAACGGCTAGCGCGGCGGTAAAGTGCGCACAGAGACAGGCGCGACGCCGGCGTGCTCGAGCCGGCAGCGCCGATCCGTTCGAGACGAGTACGTGCATGCGATTGTCATCCCCCGGTGAGCTCCGTCGAATCGTTGTTCTTGGCACGTCCGAGCGCCTTACCGTCCGAGACGGACGATAGCCGCAAGCGCCCATGACGTTCAACCAATCAGCGGTGCCCGCGACCGTCATTCTCGTGCACGGCCTGTGGATGTCGGGGTTCGAGCTCGGTGTGCTGAAGCATCGGCTCGAGGCGGCTGGCGGGCTGCGTGCCGTCGCGTTTTCGTACCCGTCGATTGCGGGCAGCATGAGCGATCACGCGCAATCGTTGCTCCAGTTTGCGCGGGCGCAGGCCGCGGGCACGGAACAGTTACATTTCGTGGGGCACAGTCTGGGCGGTCTTGTCATTCTGCGCGCCTTGGAGCTCGCCGAAGACGAGCTACCCCCGGGGCGTGCGGTGCTGCTGGGCACTCCGCTGCAAGGCAGTCGCGCGGCGCAGGGCGTATCAAGGCTGCCTTTCGGTAAGACCATCCTCGGGATGGCGGTGCAGGAAGAATGCATCGACTGTCCGCCGCGCGAGTGGAACGGCAAGCGTGAGGTCGGCGTCATTGCAGGCTCAATAGGACTCGGCCTCGGGCGCTTGTTTGCGAATCTCAACACCGACCACGACGGTACGGTGCTCGTCGAAGAGACGCAGCTCCCCGGCGCGAAAGATCACATCGTGCTGCCGACCTCGCACACGTCCATGCTGTTCTCCGCCGAAGTCGCCGAGCAGGTCGCGTACTTTCTGAAGGAAGGCCACTTCAAGCGCGAATGAAGCGCGGCAACGCCGCGCCGCGCTTCCATTCTGGCCAGAGCCCAGCGTCTAGTGCCAGGGCCCGATCTTACTTTTTCACCAACTCCTTCAACTCATACAGCTTCTGCAGCGCTTCGCGCGGGCTGAGCGAATCCGGATCGATCTGCTCGAGCGCGCTGACGGCAGGGTGCGGCGGCGCCTCGGATGGGAAGTCGAGCGCGAGTTCTTGCTGTAGCCGCGGCGCGTGAGTTGCGCGCGAGCGGCGCTCGAGCTCCTGCAAATAGCGGCGCGCCGCGGTGATGACTTTACTTGGCACGCCGGCAAGTGCAGCGACCTGAAGTCCGTAACTCTGGTTCGCTGGGCCTTCTTTGACTGTGTGCAAGAAGATCAAACGCTCGCCGTGCTCGGTCGCATCGAGGTGCACATTTGCGCAGCCGTCGAGCTCGTCGGCGAGCGTCGTCAGCTCGAAGTAGTGTGTTGCGAAGAGCGTGAACGCGCGCAGGTGCTTGGCGATGTGCGTTGCGCACGCCCACGCGAGCGAAAGACCGTCGTACGTGCTCGTGCCGCGGCCGATCTCGTCCATGAGCACGAGGCTTTGCTCGGTCGCGTTGTTGAGGATGTTCGCGGCTTCGGTCATCTCGAGCATGAACGTCGAGCGGCCGCCGGCAAGATCGTCCGACGCACCGATGCGCGTGAACACGCGGTCGATCGGGCCGATGCGCGCGCTCTTGGCCGGCACATAGCTGCCCATGCGCGCGAGGATCACGATCAGCGCGGTCTGGCGCATGAAGGTGGATTTGCCGCCCATGTTCGGACCCGTGATCACGAGCATGCGCCGCGAATCGTCGAGCGCGAGATCATTGGGGACGAACGGTCCGTCGATGAAGCGTTCGACGACGGGATGACGTCCTTCCTCGATGTGGATGATCGGCTCGTCGGTGAGCGTCGGCGCCGCATAGCGCAGCGTCACGGCGCGCTCGGCGAGATTGCTGAGCACATCGAGACTCGCGAGCGCCGCTGCCGTCGTTTGTAAGGCGGCAAGACGCGCGATCAGGCGATCGAGGATTTCATCGTACAGCTGCTTTTCGCGTGCGAGCGCGCGATCGCGTGCGCTCAATACCTTGTCTTCGAATTCCTTGAGCTCCGGCGTGATGTAGCGCTCGGCATTCTTGACCGTCTGCCGACGGTGGTAATCGGGCGGCACGCGATCGGCGAGGCTGCGGCTCACCTCGATGTAGTAGCCCTGCACGCGGTTGTAGCCCAAGCGCAGATTGGGAATTCCCGTGCGCTCGCGCTCGCGCGCCTCGAGGTCGAGAAGATACTGATCGCTGTGCTCGCTGATGCGTTTGAGCTCATCGAGCTCGGCGTCGAATCCGGGCGCGATGACGCCGCCGTCGCGCAGGAACGGCGGCGGCGTTTCGACGATCGCGCGGACGAGCAGATCGTGCAGATCAGGATGGGTGCCGATCTGTGTCGCAAGATCGCGCAACAACGGCGAGTCTTCGTTGGCGAGCAAGCGCTGTAGCTCGGGCAGCCGGCCGAGCGCTTCGCGCAGTTGCGCCAAGTCGCGCGGGCGTGCGCTCTTGAGCGCGACGCGGCCGAGCGCGCGTTCGATGTCGCCGACGTGACTCAGCACGTCATGAATCGGCCGGTAGAGATCGTGATCGATCAGTGCGGTGATGGCCGCGAGGCGCAGCTCGATCGTGCGCCGATCGCGCAGCGGACGGTGCAGCCAGCGGCGCAGCTCGCGTGCGCCCATGGCGGTGGCGGTTTCATCCAATACTGCCGCCACGGTGCACTCCGGACGATCCGCAAGGCTCACGTCGAGCTCGAGATTGCGGCGCGTGGCCGCGTCGAGCAAAACGGCTTCGCTGCGCGTTTCCGTGCGCAAACCGCGCAGGTGCGGCAGGGCGGCCTTCTGAGTGTCGCGCACGTACTGAAGCAAGCAGCCGGCGGCACGAATGGCGAGCGAAAGCGAGGCGCAGCCGAAGCCCGCCAAGTCGCGCGTTGCGAATTGCTCGCACAGCAGCCGCGTGCACGTCTCCTCGTCGAAGTGCCAAAGCGGCCGCTCGCGCACGAACGTCACGAGATTCGGTTTCGATTGCTCGGGGACGAGCACCTCAGCCGGCTTCAGGCGTTCGATCTCGCTCGTGAGCGCTTCTTCGCCGGATGCCTCGAGCACGGTGAAGCGGCCGCTTGAAAGCTCCAGCCAGGCAAGCCCGAAGCGCTCGCCTTCCATGTACAAGCTGGCGAGCAACGTGTCGCGTCGCTCTTCCAGGAAGGCGTCGTCGGTGACGGTACCGGGCGTGATGACGCGAACCACCTGTCGCTCGACGGGGCCTTTCGATTTCGCCGGGTCGCCGATCTGCTCGCAGATCGCAACGGACTCGCCGCGACGCACGAGACGCGCGATGTAGCTCTCTGCGCTGTGGTACGGCACGCCCGCCATGGGGATCGGTTGTCCCGCCGATTGGCCGCGAGCGGTGAGCGTGATGTCGAGCAACCGCGCTGCGCGTTTCGCATCCTCGTAGAACAGCTCGTAGAAGTCGCCCATCCGGTAGAAGAGCAGCGTGTCCGGGTACTGCGCTTTGACGCGCAGGTATTGCTGCATCA
>ERZ777003.2235-NODE-2235-length-23697-cov-5.979655_pt1 | contig 23697 bp, 20 predicted proteins | sample MGYA00374956_ERZ777003 | MGnify/ENA primary metagenome ERZ777003 (study PRJEB29302, sample SAMN06268252) | bioreactor metagenome | isolation source: Joint BioEnergy Institute, California, USA | place: USA:Joint BioEnergy Institute, California, USA | collected... | reverse complement strand
CGAAGCCCATGTGCGCGACCGACGAATAGGCAACCAGCTTCTTCATGTCTTCCTGAACGATCGCCACCAGGCTGATGTAGATGACGGCAATCAGCGACAGCGCGATCATGAGGCCCGACAGTGCCTCGGACGCATCGGGCGTGACGGGCAGCGAGAAACGCAGGAAACCGTATGCCCCCAGCTTGAGCATGATGGCAGCCAGCACGATGGACCCGCCCGTGGGCGCCTCGACGTGCGCATCAGGGAGCCAGGTGTGTACCGGCCACATCGGTACCTTGACCGCGAAACCGGCCAGCAGCGCGAGGAAGATCAGGATCTGCGCGGTATAACCAAGAGGCAGCTTGTGCCAGGTCTGGATGTCGAAGCTTCCGCCCGAGGCATTCCAGAGATACACGAAGGCCACCAGCATGAGGAGCGAACCGAGCAGCGTGTAGAGGAAGAACTTGAACGCTGCATAGACGCGGTTGGGCCCGCCCCAGACCCCGATGATGATGTACATCGGAATCAGCGTGGCTTCGAAGAAGAAGTAGAACAGCAGACCGTCGAGTGCCGAGAACACACCGATCATGAGGCCTGACAGGATGAGGAAGGCCCCCAGGTACTGCCCGACGCGGCTGGTGATGACCTCCCAGCCGGCCAGCACGACGATGATCGTGATGAATGCCGTCAGGAGCACGAACCACAACGAGATGCCGTCGACGCCCAGATGGTAGTAGACGGAAATCGGAGCGATCCACAACGCCTTTTCGACAAATTGCATGTCGGCTGTGCTGGCGTTGAAGCCGGTATATAGCGGAATGGTAACCAGCAACCCGACCAGGGAGCCCACCAACGCCAGCCAGCGCGCCGGACCCGGGTTGCTGTCCTTTCCGATGAACAGCACCAGAACGCCAAACACGATCGGCACGAAGATCGCAAGCGTAAGCCAAGGGAATGAGGAAGACACCATTTCGCTTGCCATCTTATTAGATCAGAACAAAGAAGGTTATCAGCGCAAGCACGCCAACGATCATCGAAAAAGCGTAGTGGTAGATGTAGCCCGACTGGAGATGACGGGATACTGCAGCGATCATGCCGACCACACGCGCGCTACCGTTGATGATGATGCCGTCGAGCAGTCCGCGGTCACCACCTTGCCACAAGCCACGGCCAAGCGCCTTGGCCCCACGGGCGATGACATTCTCGTTGAACCAGTCGAAGTAGTACTTGTTCTCGAGAATCCTGACGATGCCGGACAGATTGCGACGCAAGGCTGCCCCGGCCTGCGGACGGTACAGGCAGGTGTACCAGGCGATCACGGCGCCGGCCACGACAAGCCAGAATGGCAGCGTGACGAACCCGTGCAGACCAAACTCGAGCCAACCGTGGAAATGCGCTGCCAGGGTCGCCATGGCAGGGTGGTCCTTGAAGACCGTGATCACGCCTGAGAAGAAATCGCCGAACAGCATGGGCTTGATGGCGATGGCCCCGATGATGACCGACGGGATAGCAAGCAGCACCAGCGGCAGCGTGACGACCCAGGGCGACTCGTGCGGCGTGCCGCCGTGGTGGCCGTGCTCGTCGGCATGCGCACCGTGCTTGGCGTCAGCCTCGTGTCCGTGCGCTCCTGCCGCGTCACCGAACCGTTCCTTGCCGTGGAACACCACGAAGTACAGGCGGAACGAGTAGACCGAAGTAACGAATACACCGATCAGCGTGGCGTAATACGCAAAGGAAGCACCCCAGACGTTGGCCGCGTGCGCCGCCTCGATGATGTGTTCCTTTGAGTAGAAGCCCGAGAAGAACGGCGTTCCCACCAGGGCCAGGGTACCGATCAGGAAGGTGATCCAGGTGATCGGCATGTACTTGCGCATGCCGCCCATGTTGCGGATGTCCTGGTCGTGATGCATGCCGATGATGACCGAGCCCGCCCCCAGGAACAACAGCGCCTTGAAGAAGGCGTGGGTCATGAGGTGGAAAATGGCCACCGAGTAGGCCGACGCGCCCAGGGCAACCGTCATGTAACCCAGCTGCGAAAGCGTGGAGTACGCGATCACGCGCTTGATGTCGTACTGGATGATGCCCAGGATACCCAGGAACAGTGCGCCGATGGCACCAATCACGATGATGAGCGACAGCGCTGTATTGCTGTACTCATAAATGGGAGAGAACCGCGCGACCATGAAGATACCGGCAGTCACCATGGTAGCCGCGTGGATCAGCGCGGAGATGGGCGTGGGACCTTCCATCGAGTCGGGCAACCAGCTGTGGAGCGGCACTTGCGCCGATTTGCCCATGGCACCAACGAACAGCGCTATGCACGCTACGGTAAGAAGTTGCCAGTCGGTGCCCGGGAAGCCGAGGGTAGCCAGCCGGTCGGCCTGGCTGAAGACCTCCTTGTAGGCGAACGTGCCGGTGTAGGCGTACAGCAGCCCGATGCCCAGGATGAAACCGAAGTCACCCACACGGTTGATCAGGAACGCCTTGAGGTTGGCGAAGACCGCGGTCGGCCGCGTATACCAGAAGCCGATGAGCAGATAAGACACCAGACCCACGGCTTCCCACCCGAAAAAGAGCTGGAGCATGTTGTTCGACATGACCAGCATCAGCATCGAGAAGGTGAACAGCGAAATATACGAGAAGAACCGCTGGTAGCCCGGGTCGTCCGCCATGTAGCCGATGGTGTAGATGTGCACCATCAGCGACACCGACGTGACCACGACCATCATCATGGCGGACAGCGTGTCGATGAGGAAGCCGATCTCGATGCGGACGTTGCCCAACAGCGTCCAGGTGTAGACCGTACCGTTGAACACCGTGCCGTCGAGCGCCTGCATGAGTGCGATGACCGAACCCACCGCCGAGATGGCTACCCCGGCGATGGTGATGAGGTGCGACGCACGTCGCCCGATGACGGCCCGGCCAAGCAGGAAGCTGGTACCCAGCGTGCCCGCGATGATGGATGCAACGAGCGGAGCGAATGCGATCAGCAAATATAGAGAAGGTACACCGTTGTTCATTTTTCCAGTCCGCCGTTCAACCCTTGAGCCTGTCGAGCTCGTCTACGTTGATGGAGTCGAGATTACGGAACAGCAACACCAGAATGGCCAGCCCGATCGCGGCCTCCGTGGCGGCAACAGTCAGGATGAAGAACACGAACACCTGACCCTCAACATTCCCGCTCCATGCCGAGAACGCCACAAAATTGATGTTGACGGCGAGCAGTACCAGCTCGATGCACATCAGCAGCACGATCAGATTGCGCCGGTTCCAGAAAATGCCGAACACGCCAAGCGCGAACAGGATTGCGCCCAGCACCAGGTAGTGGCCAAGGGTGAGCGTCATCATGAGCGTTCTCCAGCAGAGGCGGTGGAATTGGACGCGGCAGCACCACCGACCGGGTTCTGGCGCGGTTGCGCCGGCATGCTTACGAGGCGCAGGCGGTCGGCGGGATGCACCTTGTGCTGCTCGGCGGGGTCATTGCGCTTCACGTCGGCGCGCTTGCGCAGGGTGAGCGAGATGGCCGCGACCATGCCCACCAGCAGGACCACCGCCGCCACTTCGATGGCGAAGATGTAATCGGTGTACATCGCTGTACCCACCGCCAGCGTGTTGTTGTAGTCGGCAGGGTACGTGGGCAGAGGCCTGGACGGATCGAACCAGGTCGCACCCAGCACGAACGCCATCTCGGCCACCATGATGCCGGCGATCACCAGCCCCAGCGGCAGGTACGTACGCACGCCCTTGCGCAACTGGCTCATGTCGATGTCGAGCATCATGACCACGAAGAGGAACAGCACCATCACGGCGCCCACATAGACCAGGACCAGCAACAGGCCCAGGAACTCGACACCGATCATGACCCACAGCATGGATGCGGTGAAGAACGACAGCACGAGATGCATCGCGGCTGTGACCGGGTTGCGAGCGGTAACCGTGCGATAGGCCGCGATCACCAGTATGGCGGCCAGCACGTAGAACAATACGGTGATGAATGTCATGATTTCCTGCTCTGTATCGGCTTACCGGTAGCGCGCATCCTTTGCACGGTTCTCGGCAATTTCTTTTTCGTAACGATCTCCGATGGCCAGCAGCATGTCCTTGGTCATGTAGAGATCGCCGCGTTTTTCACCGTGATATTCGTAAATGTGCGTCTCCACGATGGAGTCGACCGGACAGCTTTCCTCGCAGAAACCGCAGAAGATGCACTTGGTGAGGTCGATCTCGTAGCGTGTGGTACGCCGGGAGCCGTCTTCACGAACATCGGAGTCGATGGTGATGGCCAGTGCAGGACATACGGCCTCACACAACTTGCAGGCAATGCAACGCTCTTCGCCGTTGGGATAACGGCGCAACGCGTGCAGTCCGCGAAAACGCGGTGACGTCGGCGTTTTCTCCTCGGGGTAATACTGCGTGACCTTGCGCTGGAACACGTACTTCCCGGTCAGCTTCAGGCCCTTGAGCAGCTCGGTCAGCATGAAACTGCCGAGAAAATCCTTGATGGCTTGAGTCATGGTGCTTTCCTGTCCAGTACCGGGTTACCGCCAGATGTTGAGAGGCGTCTGCAGCCAAACTGCAAGGAGAACGAGCCAGATGAGCGTGAAGGGGATGAACACCTTCCAGCCCAGGCGCATGATCTGGTCGTAACGATAGCGCGGGAACGAGGCCCGGAACCAGATGAACAGCGAGACGACGACGAAGGTTTTCAGGAAGAGCCAGAGCCAGCCCGGAACCCAGGTGAAGGGCGCGAAGCCGAAGGGGGCATCCCAGCCGCCAAGGAACATGATTGACGCGAGACACGACAGCAGGATCATGTTCGCATATTCGGCCAGGAAGAACAGGGCAAAGCCCATGCCCGAATATTCCACCATGTGCCCGGCGACGATCTCGGACTCGCCTTCCACTACGTCGAACGGGTGCCGGTTGGTTTCCGCCACTGCCGATATGACGTAGATGACGAACAGCGGGAGCATGGGCAGCCAGTTCCACGACAGGAAGTTCAGCTTCATGTCGGCGAACGTGCCGCGCAGCTGGACGTTGACGATGTCGCTGAGGTTGAGGCTGCCTGACACCAGCAGCACGGCTACCAGAATGAAACCGATGGCCAGTTCGTACGACAACATCTGCGCGGAAGCCCGCATGGCGCCCAGGAAAGCATATTTGGAGTTGGATGCCCACCCGGCAATGATCACACCGTAGACGCCCACCGAGGTGATCGCCATGATGTACAGCAGGCCGGCGTTGACGTTGGCAAGCACCACTTCAGGCCCGAACGGAATGACTGCCCATGCGGCAAAGGCCGGCATCAGCACCACCATGGGCGCCACGATGTACAGGACCTTGTTGGCCTGCGCCGGGGTGATGACTTCCTTGAAGAGCAGTTTGAAAACGTCGGCGAAAGCTTGCAGCAGGCCGTAAGGTCCGACCCGGTTCGGCCCCTTGCGCACGTGCATGGCCGCAATCAGCTTGCGCTCCCAGTAGGTGAGATAGGCCACTGAGAGAATGAGCGGAACCAGGATGCAGATGATGCCCAGAAGAATCCAGACCACCGTCCAGATCTGGGGGCCGAGCAGCGATTCGCCGAAATTGTGGATAGTGTCGAGCATCAGACGCGCTCCACGATGATGTTGCCAACACAAGCACCCAGCGCCGCAGTGCTGGCGTGCGCTGCAGCAATGCGCACAGCGCCGTCCGCCAGACTGTTGTCGGCGCAGGCCTCCAGACGTACCGAACCCGCCGCGCCCCGCACAAGCACGGTGTCGCCGTCAGCCACACCGAGCTGGGCGAGCGTACGCGGATTCATGCGCGCTCTCGGCGCGGCTGCGGCCGGCGTGGCCTGGAGCGAACGCGCCCGACGCACGATGGCGTCGCTGAAGTAAATGGGGACGTCGGCCACCCGCTCGACCCCCGTTGCGGAGACGTTCCCACTGCCGAGCTTGCCTTCAAGCCTATTGGACAGCTTCTCGGTGAGCGCCCCCAGGACCGAATCGCGTACGGCTTCTGACGTTTCTTCATCGAAGCCGGGCAAATGGAGCACGTTGCCCAGCACGCGCAGCACCTTCCAGGCGGGACGCGCGGCACCTTGAGGCGGTACCGTTCCCTTGAAGCTCTGGACCTGCCCAGCAAGGTTGATGAAGGTACCCGACGTTTCGGTGAAGGGCGTTACGGGCAACATGACATGTGCCCAGTCTTCGGCCGCCGAACGATAGGTGGTGAGGGCCACGTTGAACTGTGCATTGCGCAGCACTTCGACTGCCCCAGCGCCCTGGGCAGTGTCGAGCAGCGGCTCGACATTGAGCACGACGTACGACTTGAGCGGCGCAGCCAGCATTGCGACCGCATTCTTGCCGTTGCGTTGCGGTGTGGCACCGGCCACATAACCGCCCACCGCGTTGCCTCCGACCGGAAGGAAACCGAAGTTCGCCCCGGCAAGGTTGGCGACTGCCTGGGCATTGAGCGCGATCTGCGTCGCTGCCGGCGACTCGAGCACCGCACGCCCCAGCCAGATGGCAACCTTCGATCCGGTGGACAGGCTGCGCGCAATGGCTTCGGCCTGTTCCGACGGCTGTACGCCAGCGAGCTCCGCGGGTATCTCGGTTTGCCGGATGCGCGCCAGCGCCACCAGCACTTCTGCCACCGCATGCGCCAGCGCACTGGGCCGGACGGTGTAACGCGCGCTGATGGGCAGGAACCAGTCGTCGGCGGCAACGTCAATCGACAGGACTTCAGTGCCCCGCTTCGCCGCCTGGCGCAGCCGCTGCGTGATGAGCGGCTGGTCGGCGCGCATGAAACCCCCGATGACGAGGACGCGATCGAGATCGGCAATTTCCGATACGCGCATGCCGAGCCAGGGCGCGCCGGTGAGAGCACTGTCGAAGGCGGGATCGAGCTGACGGAGGCGGAAATCGATGTTGTCGGAGCCCAGGGCCCGCACGAGACGTGCGAGCAAGGCAAATTCTTCCGTAGTGGAATACTCGGCTGCGAGGGCACCGATCTGGCCCGCACCAAAGCTTTCCTTCACCTGACCCAGGCCGGACGCCACGACCTCGAGCGCTTCCTGCCAGTCGGCTTCGCGCCAGGTGCCATCGGCATTGCGGATCATGGGCGCGGTGAGGCGGTCTGCGGTATTCAGGCCTTCATAGGAAAAGCGGTCGCGGTCGGAAATCCAGCACTCATTGACTTCTTCGTTCTCGTAGGGCACGACGCGCATGACACGATCGCGCAGCACCTGCACGATGATGTTCGCGCCCAGGCTGTCGTGCGGGCTGACGGAACGGCGACGGGCCAGCTCCCAGGTGCGCGCCGTGAACCGGAACGGCTTGGAAAGCAGCGCACCCACGGGGCAGAGGTCGATCATGTTGCCCGACAGTTCGGATTCGACCGCTCGACCCACGAACGTGGTGATCTCGGAGAACTCGCCGCGGTTGAGCATGCCCAGTTCCATGATGCCGGCGATTTCCTGGCCGAACCGGACACAACGCGTGCAATGAATGCACCGCTGCATGGCTTCGGCAGAAATCAGCGGGCCCATGTTCTTGTGGAACACGACGCGCTTCTCTTCCTGATAGCGCGAAGCGCTTTGACCATATCCGACGGAGAGGTCCTGCAGCTGGCATTCACCACCCTGGTCGCACACCGGACAGTCGAGCGGGTGGTTGATCAGGAGAAACTCCATGACCGCCTTCTGCGCTGCGATGGCTTTCTCGGAGCGCGTATGCACCACCATGCCCTGGGTGACCGGCGTGGCACAGGCAGGCAAGGCCTTGGGCGCTTTCTCGACTTCGACCAGGCACATGCGGCAGTTGGCCGCAATCGACAACTTCTTGTGATAACAGAAATGCGGTATGTACACGCCCAGCTTGTTGGCAGCATGCATCACCATGCTGCCTTCCGGCACTTGAACCGGCTTGCCGTCGATCGTGAGTTCAACCATTACAGATACTCCGGAACCACGCACGATTTGTGCTCGATGTGGTGGGCGAATTCATCGCGGAAATGCTTGACGAAGCTGCGTACCGGCATGGCGGCCGCGTCGCCCAGGGCGCAGATGGTGCGGCCCATGATGTTGCCCGCCACATTGTCGAGCAGGTCGAGATCTTCGGGCCGCCCCTCGCCGTGCTCGATGCGATGCACCACGCGGTACAGCCATCCGGTGCCCTCGCGGCACGGCGTACATTGGCCGCAGCTTTCTTCGTAATAGAAATAGGAAAGCCGCAGCAGCGAGCGCACCATGCAACGTGTCTCGTCCATGACGATGACCGCGCCCGACCCGAGCATGGACCCGGCCTTGGCGATCGAGTCGTAGTCCATGGTGCAATCCATCATGATGTGCGCGGGCAGCACCGGCGCACTGGATCCGCCCGGAATGACCGCCTTCAGCTTGCGTCCGCCACGCACACCGCCCGCGAGCTCGAGCAGCGTGGAGAACGGCGTTCCCAGGGGGATCTCGTAGTTTCCCGGACGCTCGACATCGCCGGAAATGGAAAAGATCTTGGTACCCCCGTTGTTGGGAATGCCGACATCGAGGTAAGCCGCACCGCCATTACGGATGATCCAGGGCACGGCTGCGAACGTCTCGGTGTTGTTGATGGTGGTAGGCTTGCCGTACAGCCCGTAGCTGGCCGGGAACGGCGGCTTGAACCGAGGCTGGCCCTTCTTGCCCTCGAGCGATTCAAGCAGCGCCGTTTCCTCGCCGCAAATGTAAGCACCATAACCGTGGAAGGCATGGAGCTGAAAGTTGAACCCCGATCCGAGGATGTTCTCGCCCAGGAAACCGGCGGCGCGCGCCTCTTCGATGGCTTCCTCGAAGCGCTCGTAGACTTCCCAGATTTCGCCGTGGATGTAGTTGTATCCGACGGAAATGCCCATGGCATACGCCGCGATCGCCATGCCCTCTATGACGATGTGCGGGTTGTAGCGCAGAATGTCGCGATCCTTGAACGTGCCCGGCTCACCTTCGTCGGAATTGCAGACGAGGTATTTCTGCCCGGGGAAGGAGCGCGGCATGAAGCTCCATTTGAGGCCGGTCGGGAAGCCCGCACCGCCCCGCCCACGCAAGGCCGACAGCTTGATCTCGTTGATGACGTCTTCCGGCTTCATGCCGCCGGTGAGCACCTTGCGCAGGGCTTCATAGCCCCCGCGCGCAACGTAGTCTTTCAGACGCCAGTTGTTACCGTCGAGGCCCGCGAGGATTTGCGGCGAAATGTGGCGACCATGCAGGCAGGTGGAAGAAGAAAGGTCGAGTGTGCTCATCGTGCGTCTCCGGCCCCCGTCTTGAGTTCATTCAGCAAGGCGTCGAGCCGCTCTTTGGACATGCGCACGCACATGCGCTTGTTGTTGACCAGCAATACCGGAGCATCGCCGCATGCACCCATGCATTCACCTTCCTGCAGGGTGAACATGCCGTCGGGCGTGGTCTCGTTGAAATCGACGCCCAGTCGCTCCTTCAGGTGCTCGGCGGCTGCGTTGGCATCGCGCAGAGCACAGGGCAGGTTGGTGCAGACGGTGATCTTGTAACGCCCGACCGGCCGCGTATTGAACATGGCGTAAAACGTCGCCACTTCCTGTACGGCGATGGGCGGTACACCCAGATAGTTCGCTACTTCTTCAATGATTTCGGTGGACAGCCAACCGCATTCGTCCTGCGCGATTGCCAGCGCGGCGATGCTGGCAGAGATCCGCTGGTCGGGCGGGAATTTCTGCAGCTCGCGATCGATTTTTCGGTAGGCCTGTTCGGACAACAGCGTCATGTCAGTTCCTGGAACTCTTTGGAGTCAGCGATCGATCTCGCCGAACACGATGTCCTGCGTACCAATCAGGGTGACGGCGTCTGCAATCATGTGCCCACGCGCCATCTCGTCGAGGGCCTGCAGGTGATTGAAGCCGGGCGCCCGGATTTTCAGGCGGTACGGCTTGTTTGCCCCGTCGGACACGAGGTAGATGCCGAACTCGCCCTTCGGATGTTCGACGGCCGAATAGACTTCGCCGGGTGGAACGTGGAAGCCTTCCGAGAAGAGCTTGAAATGGTGGATGAGCTCTTCCATGTTCGACTTCATCCTGGCGCGCGGCGGCGGCGCGACCTTGTAGTTGTCGGTCATGACCGGCCCCGGATTCTTGCGCAACCAGTCGACGCACTGCCTGATGATGCGGTTGCTCTGCCGCATTTCGGCCACGCGGACGAGGTAGCGGTCGTAACTGTCGCCGTTGGTGCCCACCGGGATGTCGAACTCGAGCTGGTCGTACACTTCATACGGTTGCGTCTTGCGCAGGTCCCAGGCGATGCCGGAGCCGCGCAGCATGGGCCCGGTGAACCCCAGCTGGATGGCCCGTTCGGGGGGCACGATACCGATGTCGACCAGGCGCTGCTTCCAGATCCGGTTCTCGGTGAGCAGCGTTTCGTACTCGTCGACGCAGGCGGGGAAACGTTCGGTGAAGGCCTCGATGAAGTCGAGCAGTGAACCCGACCGCGCCTCGTTCATGATCTTGAGGTCTTTTTCCGAGCGGTACTTGCTGGGCTTGTACTGCGGCATGCTGTCGGGCAAATCGCGATACACCCCGCCCGGCCGGTAATAGGCGGCGTGCATGCGCGCACCCGAGACCGCCTCGTAGCAGTCCATGAGATCTTCTCGTTCACGGAACGTGTACAGGATGACCGCCATCGCGCCAACATCCAGCGCGTGGCTGCCCACCGCCATGAGGTGGTTGAGGATGCGGGTGATTTCGTCGAACATCACCCGGATATATTGCGCGCGGATCGGAACTTCGATACCCAGCAGCCGTTCGATGGCCATGACATAAGCGTGCTCGTTGCACATCATGGACACGTAGTCGAGACGGTCCATGTAGGGCAGCGCCTGCAGGTAGGTACGGTGCTCGGCCAGCTTCTCGGTGGCGCGGTGCAACAGACCGATGTGTGGGTCGGCGCGCTGGATGACTTCACCGTCGAGCTCGAGCACCAGCCGCAGCACCCCGTGTGCAGCCGGGTGCTGCGGCCCGAAGTTGAGCGTGTAATTCTTGATTTCTGCCATATTCAGTAGAGTCCGGTTGGATCCGAAGCGATACGCGCCTCACGCGAGAGCATGGCGACCAACGGCTTCACGCGCTGGGGATGGAAGGACATGGCTAGCGACCCACGCCGTAGGAGTCTTCGCGCACCACGCGCGGAACGATCTGCCGGGGAGGAATGGTGACCGGCTGGTAGACCACCCGCTTCTGCTCGGGGTCGTAGCGCATTTCGACGTGCCCGGAGATGGGGAAGTCCTTGCGGAACGGGTGCCCGATGAAGCCATAATCGGTGAGGATGCGACGCAGGTCGGGGTGCCCCTCGAACACGATGCCGAACAGGTCGAATGCTTCGCGTTCGTACCAGTTGAGGTTGTTCCACACGCCGACCAGGGACGGCACGACCGGGAACTCGTCATCGGGGGCGAACGAGCGCACCCGCAGGCGGCAGTTGTGCTCGATGGACAGCAGGTGCAGCACGATGGCGAAGCGCTTGCCTTCCCACGGCCGATTGGCGTAGGTGGAGTAGTCGACGCCGCACAGATCGATGGCGATCTGGAAGCGAAGATCGGGGTGATCGCGCAAGGTGGTACAGACGGCCAGCAAGCGCTCGACTGGCACCACGATGGTGATTTCGCCCAACGCCTCGGTGAGCGCGATGTCGTCTCCTAGCGTGGCGACTAGACGGTTGCGTAGGGTTTCGAGTTTGGTCATGCGTTATCTGCCGGATCGGACAGTGGGGACGCGCATTACTTGCGGGCGATGGTGTTGGTACGGTGGATCTTGTTCTGCAGCTGAAGCAGCCCGTATATGAGCGCCTCAGCCGTGGGCGGACAACCCGGAACATAGATGTCGACCGGCACGATGCGGTCGCAGCCCCGCACCACCGAATAGGAATAGTGGTAGTAGCCACCCCCATTGGCGCATGACCCCATGGACACGACCCAGCGCGGCTCGGCCATCTGGTCGTAGACCCGCCGCAAGGCGGGCGCCATCTTGTTGCAGAGCGTGCCGGCCACGATCATGACGTCTGACTGACGCGGACTGGGGCGGAAAATGATGCCGAACTGGTCGAGATCGTAACGCGCCATGCCCGCGTGCATCATCTCGACCGCGCAACAGGCCAGCCCGAATGTCATGGGCCACAACGAACCGGTGCGAGCCCAGTTGATGAGCTTGTCGGCACTGGTCGTGATGAAGCCTTCCTTCAGGAGTCCTTCAATAGCCATGATAGTTTCCGTATGCGAGAAATCGATACCGGCGCGCCGGCGTCATTCCCAATCGAGGGCGCCCTTCTTCCATTCGTAGATAAAGCCGACTACCAGCACCGCCAGGAAGACCATGACCGTCCAGAAGCCAAGCAGACCGACCGTGTCGTTCGCCATGGCCCACGGGAAGAGAAACGCGATTTCCAGATCGAACAAGATGAACAGGATGGCGATGAGGTAATACCGTACGTCGAACTTCATGCGCGCATCTTCGAAGGCATCGAAGCCGCACTCGTACGGCATGAGCTTTGCCTCGTCGGGCCGGCGAGGGCCGATGACCGAACCCGCCAGGTAAAGCGCTGCACCGACCAGCGCGCCGACGATGATGAACAACAATACGGGCAAGTAGGTATCGGTAGCCATCGGATCCTCAGAGACATCCGCCCTGACGGCGGAAAACTTCAGATGTACCCGAGGCCGGAGGATAGCCTCGGACAAACCCTTGTATTGTATCCCATAGGTACATGTGCTAAAAACTTCTGGTTTGAGCCGGCCACAAGCCTTTCTCAGAACCGGTAGGTTACGCCCAGCAGGGGCCCTGACAGCGTCAGGTCGAGATCGATGCCGTTGCGGCGGTAGTCCACACCCAGACGACGATAACCTATCGACACCGACCAGGCGTCGTTGAGACGGTAGTTGGCCGCCACCATGTATTGCCACGTCAGCTTCGAGCCGTGGCCGAACACGCCCCGACCCACATCCGCGTAACTGCTCATCGACCAGTCCGGCGAAATCTGCCAGCGCACACGCACGCCAACCACGGGGTCAACCCAGGCTTCGCGCTTGCGCACCCCGAGGTTCAGCACCGAGGCATCCAGGCTTGCGCTGATGTCCCACAACCGTGCCCCTGCTCCCAGGTCCAGCAGCAGATCATCACGATGGACCACCGTGTAGCCCGCCGTCAACGTGCCGGTGCTGAGGCGCAGGCGCGAATGCACGCTCAGCAGGTCAATCAACTCGTGATTGGCACTTTGCGAGGACCATGAGTAATCGAACGCCAGCATCCAGCGGTCGCGCCGCGCGGTTCCCGTGATGAACAGTGCACCGTCCAGATCCTTCAGGATGTCGCTGAATGACTGCCGGAAATGCACCCGCGGAATGACGGAGGGGCCGACATCAAGACTGCCGTGCGACCCGATGCCCCACACATAGGGCGTAACCTGGAAGCGCCAGCCTTCGCTGCGCTGCGGCGCTTCTTCCGATGGCGGCGTCGCCTGCGCCGCGACCGTACCTGCCAGCAAGAGCCCCGCCAGGGCCACGACCATGCGAACGGTGGGTTGTTTCATAGCGTGTCCTTGTAGATGCGCCCATCCTTCATGATGAGCCGAAGGTTCGTGTCCGGATCTGCGAGAAAATCCAGGCTCCTCGCCGGATCGCCATCGACGACCAGCAGGTCGGCCATGGCACCCGCCGCAATGACACCCAGGGCTCCCGGATACGGGTTGCGCGCTCCGGCCATCGCCAGCAACTCGCCATTGCGGGCGGTCGCCATCTGCAGCAGCTCGAGCGGGTCGTAAAAGCGGGTCAGCTTGGCAAGCTGCTTGCCTTGGGTGTGGAGGCTCTGTGGACTGAACAGGATGTCGGTACCCCAGGCAGTCCTGATATTGAAGCGCTTGGCCAACTCGTAGGCGCGCACCGTGCCTTCGGCCACTTCCATCTGTGCGAGGCGAGCCTGAGGGTCGGGCTTGGGGTTGGCGTCTTCGTCACCAAAAAACGGTTGCAGGCTCCACCAGGCCCCGGCATCGGCGATGCTCCTGGCTGCTTTTTCGTCAGCCAGCTGGCCATGCTCGATGCAGCGCACGCCGGCACGCAGGGCGCGTTCGATGCCAGCCGACTGATACACGTGCACCATGACGTAGGTGCCCCAGTCTTGCGCCGCCTGCACGGCAGTACGCAGCTCGGCTTCCGTGTACTGGATGGTGTCGAGCGGGTCGTAGAATGAGGTCACCCCGCCACCCGCCATCAGCTTGATCTGCGAGGCCCCGAGCAGCAGCTGTTCGCGTACCCGCCGCAACACTTCGTCGCTGCCATCGGCAATGATGGTAACGCCCAGCGCTTCAGCACGGCTCATCTCGGACGAGGAAGTCCGCGGTATCTCGTGGCGCAGCCGGAAATCGCCATGCCCGGCTGTCTGCGAGATCATTGCACCCGACGGAAAGATGCGTGGCCCCGTGACGATGCCTTCATCGATCGCACGCTTGAGGGCAAACGCCGGTCCGCCCGCATCGCGAATGGAAGTGAAACCGCGCAGCAGGGTACGTTCGGCCTCCCGAGCCGCCACGAGGTAGACATATCCGAGGTCGGCCGTCAGCGCCTGAATGGCGGTCAGCCCGCACAGCATGGAATGCCAGTGGACATCGATCAGGCCTGGCATGACAACACGCCCGCCGCAATCGATCAGTCTGGCATCGGCGACCTGCTCACCAGCAGCCAGCACATCGACAATTCGATTACCCTTTACCAGAACCTGCACCCCGTCGCGCAGCTGACCGCTGACACCATCGAACAGCCGCAGGTTGGTCAGAAGCAGGGGCCGGTCAGGAGCCTCGGGCTGCGCGGCAAAGCTTTCACCCTTGCCGAGGCCGACGAAAGCCAGCATGGCCGCCGACATCCCCCCAAGGAATGCACGCCGCGACAGGCTGGCCATCACCCGCTGGTGCAGCAGACGGGCTACAGGATTGGCACAGTGACAGGCGCAGAATGCGCCACGCGCATGCTGTGCCAGCGGCGCTGCAGCACCCTGCAGGGCCGTGCGCAACACCGAAACTGAATTGGACATGTGGATTCTCTCCCGGATGGGTGTAAAACTGGCACCGGTAGCTGACCGGACCACTGTGTCGAACCATTGTCGGACTGCAAGATTTTGCCACCAAGGGTAACGGACACACGGGGTCGTCATGCGCACGCCCCAATACTGCTCACCTCGCTCGGGCAACTGCCTCCTCAGCGCCGGCGAGCGGGCACCGTCCCGTGCGGTGTGCCCCCTGATGGTGCCGCCGGGCCGGGAATGGCGTCAGCCGAAGTCAGCTCACCCACGGCGTGCGCCAGGTTCACTGCTGCGGACAATGCTGCCGCATAGGCATCGACTTCGGCCATCCGGGCCGCAAGCAGATCGATCATGGCTTCGCTGGCGACGGTCAGTGTGCCCACGCCATGGCGATAGGCCTCCAGGGCAGCGTCGTAGGTGGTAGCCGACGCCACCGCCCAGGCGCGCGCCGCCTCATGCGCCTGCAGCGCGGTCTTCAGCGTACTGGACGTCGACACCAGGTTCATCACGGCGGTGTCCTGCGCCTGCCGCCATAACGCCTGCGCTTCGTCGGCGCGGGCGCGCGCCGCATGCAGGTGCTGCTCACGCAGCCCGCCGTCGTATAGCGGGAAAGTAACGCCCAGCAGCACACCGGCCGAACTGATGGGCTGGCCCAGCAGCGACAGGCCGTTCACGTTGAGGTGGTGATGAGTGACAGCGGTCACGCCGGTCAGGAACAGCTTGGGCGCAAACGCCGCCTCGGCCGCCGTCACTGCGGCCTGCGCGGCCTGGGCCGCGGCGTAGGCACTCAACACATCAGGGCGGCGTGCCAGCACGTCGTGCACGGCACGCTCTGCCTGCTCGTACAGCGATCGTGGCAATTCCCGTTGCGGCAACGGCACGATCTCGAGCTTCGTATCGGGACGCAGTCCCACGGCGGCGATCAATGCCTGATAGGCGTCCCGCTCCAGCCCCTCGGCCTGCACTTGAGTGAGCCGGGTCTGCGCGACCTGCCGGCGTGCCTGCGCAAGTTCTACCGTAGTAGCTACGCCCTGCTTCAGCCGCGCCTCCACCGCCTGCAGCACGGTTTGCGCGTTGGCATGCGCTTCCGCTGCGACGCGGGAGCGTATGCGGGCAGTGTCGTAGTTGTAATAGGCGAGCGCCACCGCCTGGATCAGCCGCTGGTGTGCCGCCTGGAACTGCACGTTAGCAGCGAACGAGAGGTGCCGCGCGGCCTCGACGCGGGCGGTCCGTTCCCCGAAGTCGAACAGCAGCCACTGTAGCGTCAGGGCCGGTATCACGCCCGAAGTGGTGGTACGTATGGAGTCGATGTCACCCAGGGCAATGGGCAGTGGCGACTCGGTGCGCTGCCAGCCGCCCACCACGGCCGCGGTGACCATGGGCAGGTAGAGCGCCTCGGCGAGTCCTACCGCACTGGCCGCCTGCCGTGCCTGTTCCCAGGCGATGCGCGTGACAGGACTCAGACGCTGTGCAAGGTCGATCAGCTCGGGCAAAGTCACCGGGTGATCCGGAATGGCCACGTCGGCAGGCTGCATCTGCCCCGCAGGCGATACCGCTGGCAACGAAAACACCGGGCGCATACCCTGCCCCGAAGTGCCCGGCCCTGCACCTGGACCTGCCGTTTGGCGGCCGGCACCGCCCGCCTGTTTACCCCCCTCGCCCGCCCCACGCATGTCTGCGAGCGGCCGCGGGGCCTGCTCCAGAACGGAAGATGACGGCACCCACGGCACCGAGGGATCAGGAGCGTAGTCGCGTGTACCGGGCAGCTGGCATCCACCAAGACCCAGGCTCGCGGTCAGCGCCGCGGCGACCAGGGCGCGCCGGGACAGACATGTTTCGAACAGGGCTGGGGCAATCGAGGCCATGGTTTGCTTGTGGATCAACGAAATCACGTCTGCAGCGAAGCTTGTGGCAAGCCCGACGACGCGGACGGCACCTGACTGATGCGGGCAATATGAAGCTCAGCTTCGTCCAGAGCTTCGTGCAGCTGTCGCCAGTCCACCTGGTCCGGACGCTGTGAGCGTGGCTCGAACGGAGCATACTGGGCTATTTCACGGATGGCACCGATTTTCTGGTAGAGGGCTGCAGCAGCGGCCGTACGCCCGATCTCGTGCTCCGCCGGAATCCGTACGAAGTCGTGCACTCCTTGCGTGACTTCGCGCAGCATGCGGTGACAAACCCGGCCCACGCCCGCAGGCCAGATCTGGGTGAATACGACGAACATCACCACATTGCCCAGCAACACCCCCCAGATGCGGTCCATCGCCACGCTGATCTGAGGGTCGGGCCCAAAACCCTGCAGCACCGTGAGCAGGAAGGCAAGGGCGATCTGGACCCCAGCGTACGAAATGCGTTCGGGCCCGCTCGCCACCCAGGCAGCCAGCAGGCAGCCCAGGAACAGAAGGAAGCCCAGCTCACCCACGCCCGACATGGACGGTATGATGTAGTGGGCAGAGAAAATGCCCAGCGCCGCACCGATGAGACAGCCGATGATGCGCAGCGTCAGCTTGTGTACCGTTTCTGCCGTCGTGCCCAGTGCTACGACGTAACAGGTGATCATCGCCGTATGGATGTCCTGCCAGTCGATCGCCGTATAGATGAGATAGGCGATGAGCGCGGCGAGTGTCGTCTTGAGCGCGTAACGGATGTAATCCGGATTGGTGAGTGCATCCGGCACCAGAAATGGCTGCTTGGCCGGCGCATCGTCCGGGCGCTGGCTGGTGTCGCCCGCCAGACGCTGCAGGCTACGCACGAGCAACGCGCGCCTGCCTGACGGAACTGCACTCTTGCCGGGCGAATCAGTTCCTGCCGCGGCTGCGTGGGTTGCTGTCGCTGATGGTGGCACCCACCCCTCGCGCAATTCGCGCGCACGCGCGCGCACCCTGTCAGCAAGATGCCGCAGGTCTTCGGGTGTATCTTCGCCCGGCACGACCGCGAGCCCCTGCCCATCTCCGCCTAGGGCGGGCGCCACCGCCAGCATGGCCTGGTAAGTGGCGCTGACGGCGGTTGCCAGATAGCGGGATTCGTCGGACGGGCATACATGCACCAGCCTGAGCAAGGCGACGCGCTTGTCGAGCTCCGCGTTCCCCTCTTCCAGCAGTTCGCGCAGCTCCTGCAGCACCTCGGTCTGGCCGGGCTGCTCCAGGAGGGTTGCCACTACCTCGAGACGACGGGCGAGCCGCTCGCGGAGTGCCCGCACCGGGTTGAGCGGCACCAGCATGATGAACGCCACGAGGATCGCCATGGGCGTGGCAGCCATCAGCCAGGCATACAGGATGCCCCGGGTGAGTACCTCGCCCATGGGCACATAGTTGAACAGGGTGATGAGAAACGCAAACACCAGCGCCAGAATGCTGCCTGCCGGCCCGACCTGGCTGGCCACGCCCAGCCACATGAACAGCACCGATAGCAGCACGATCACCGCCAGGCGCAAGGGTGGCGACTCGAGCGTGAGATTGCTGATGACGAACATGAGTGCGACTGCTACCGAGACCAGCACGATGACCCCGATACCCATCACCACGCTCTCGACCGAATCGGGCTTGAGGATGAAGAAGATGAGATAGCACCCGATGGCGGCCAGCGGAATCTGATAGGTCATGAAGACCACGCCGGTGAGCGCGCACAGCACGGCCGTACGCCAGGTCAGCGCCCAGCGTTCGGGCGAATACCGAAGATCGGCGCGCACCGTCCGCCACAGCTCGCCTGGCGGGGGTGGCGGCAGCGGGTGGGCGCCTGGGTTACCGGCCCGCGCTGCCGTGCGGTGGACGTCAGCAGTCGGTTTCATCGTGCAACCGTACGATGGCTGAGGCCCCGACACGCATGAGGTCGGCCGGCGGGTCTTTCAGGAGTACCCGCACGGGGAACCGTTGGGCTACCCGCACCCAGTCGAGCGATTTCGGCACGTAAGGCAGACCACGGGGAATTTCGAGCAGGCTGGTGGAAGTGACGCCCCAACCGATGTTCACGACGCGCCCTGAAATCGCCACCGTGGGCTGGCTCATGACGAAGACAGTGGCGCACATTCCATCATGAATGCGTCCGAGCACGGTCTCCCGGAACAGTGCCGAGGCGTACCACTTATTGGTGACGATAAGGGTGAACACGGACTGGTCGGGCGCAATGTACTCGCCGGTGGTGACATTCAGGCCCACGACCCGCCCTGCATGAGGAGCGTAAACGCGAGTGTCCGCCAGTGCGCGCTCTGCAAGAGCCAGGGCTGCCTCCTGGGCCTGCACGGCCGCTCGTGCTCCTTCCAGGCTGCCGACGAGGTCCTCGGCCGCCCGTGCGGCCGCCTCGGCCTGGGCCAGGCTGGCCGCAGCATTGTCACGCAGGGTACGCGCATCATCGAGCTGTTGGGCCGTAACGTATCCCTTCGCGGCCAGGGGCCGCAGCCGTGCCAGTGTCTGTTCGGCCAGTGCCAGATTCACGCGTGCCCGTTCGATCTGCTGGTCGGCCACAACGACATTCGACTTTTCCGCATTGATTGACCGTTCCCGTGTGGCAAGCGCTGCCTTGGCAAGCTCCAGCTGGGCTCGCGCCGCGGCGACCTGCAGCCGGTAGGACTCGTCGTCGAGCGCGAACAGTAGCTGGCCGGCCTCCACGAGGCTGCCTTCCTGGACATGCAGTTCGCGAATGCGCCCTGGAACGGGCGTGCTGACGTGTACCAGGTCGGCCAGGACGATGGCATCTTCCGAAAGGGGATTACGCTCTACATCGCGCCAGTGCCAGACACCGAGCACGACGGCTCCCGCCAGAAAAACAAGTGCAAGTGCCCGGGCCAGCTGCTGCCGTATGGTTGAGGCGGGACGGGAAGATGCAGAGTTGTTCATCGGGACCTGCACTACGGCAATGCGGGTGAATGCGTTGGGCCAACGAGACGCTCAGGGCAGGCGCCAACCGAATAGAAGCAACGCGAAGGTGAAGGCCAGCGCCAGCGCGGCATAGGATACGACGCGAAATGGCATGTAATCGTCGATGCCGACCCGGATGAGCACTGCGCGGCACACCACGCTCGCCAGGATTCCCACCACCAGATACAGCATCCAGATGGGGAAGTAGGAGCCAGTGATCTCGATCTCGGGGGCGTGCTCTGCCATGCACGACCCCGTCGCGGCAACAAAAACCGCCAGTGCCATGATGGCCTGGCGGCCCAGTGCGGAAAAGACGGCCGAGTACGGTACGTGCCGTGCCTGCTGCCAGTGCGACATGGAGCACGTATGCGGGCCATGACGGAAACGGCGTACCCGACCTCTTGCAGAATACGTTGAAATGGGCACCCCACCCTCCAGCGCACGGCAACCCACCGTACGTAAACGTTCTCAATGCTGGCCCGAGTGGCGCCTCAGGCGTATCATCGAGTATAGCAAGAAGACCTGTCCGCACATAAGGCTCATTCAGGGCCGGACATATGAGCACTGGCGTGCCGCAGGCCAGGCCGCATGTATGAACATAAAGCGTGATTCCAGAAAAAAACAGCATGTCGCGTACTCACGACATGCTGTTCGAACATGAGCCTGGCCTTGCGCGGCGACGCTGGGCCCGAAAACGCGGACCGGGTACGGCTCAACCGGCGGCGCGCTCCTGCAGCACGGCAACGGCCGGCAGCGTCTTGCCCTCAAGGAACTCGAGGAAGGCGCCCCCTCCGGTAGAGATGTATCCGATCTGTTCGCCTACACCGTACTTGGCGATTGCCGCGAGGGTATCGCCACCGCCGGCCAGCGAAAATGCCTTCGACTCGGCTATGGCACGGGCCAGGGTTTCAGTGCCCTTGCCAAAGGCATCGAACTCGAACACCCCGACCGGACCGTTCCAGACGACAGTACCCGCGTTGCGGACGATGTCGGCCAGACGTTGCGCAGTTTTCGGGCCGATGTCGAGGATGAGGTCGTCGTCTGCGACGTCTGTCGCCGCCTTCACCTCGGGGGTGGCGTTGGCGGAGAACTCCTTGGCACATACCACATCTTCAGGAATGGGTACTTCTGCACCGCGTTTGCGCATGAGCTCGATGAGTGCCCTGGCCTCGTCAACCTGACCCGGTTCAACCAGCGACTTGCCGACCGGCAGGCCAGCAGCCAGCATGAAGGTGTTGGCGATGCCGCCCCCCACGATCAGCTGATCGACCTTGTCGGCCAGCGCGCGCAGCACGCTGAGCTTGGTGGATACCTTGGAGCCGCCCACAATGGCTACCATGGGGCGCGCCGGCGATTCGAGCGCCTTGCCCAAGGCTTCCAGCTCGGCGGCCATGAGCGGGCCGGCGCAAACCTGGGGCGCAAACTTCGCCATGCCGTGGGTAGTTGCCTCGGCGCGATGGGCGGTGCCGAACGCGTCGTTCACGTAAACGTCGCACAGTGCCGCCATCTTGCGGGCAAGGGTCTCGTCGTTCTTCTTTTCACCGACGTTGCAGCGGCAGTTCTCCAGCAGCACGACCTGCCCGGGCTCCACCTCGACCCCATCGACCCAATCCTGCACCAGGGTGACCGGCTGACCGAGCAGTTCGGACAGTCGGACGGCCACCGGGGCCAGTGTGTCTTCGGGCTTGAGCTGGCCTTCAGTGGGTCGCCCGAGGTGGGAGGTGACCATGACCGCCGCGCCTGCTTCCAGGGCCGTCCGTACCGCGGGCACCGACGCACGAATGCGGGTGTCTTCGGTAATGTTGCCGGCGTCGTCCTGCGGGACGTTGAGGTCGGCGCGGATGAATACACGCTTGCCCCGCAGTGCCCCGCTCTTTGCGAGTTGTTCGAGAGTTAGGATCGCCATGGTCGCAGCACGCTCACTTGGCGTTCATCAGGGCCACGGTGGTGTCGAGCATGCGGTTGGAGAAGCCCCACTCGTTGTCGTACCAGCTGGACACCTTCACCAGGCGGCCGGAGACTTTGGTGAGCGTGGCATCGAACACGCTGGACGCCGGATTGTGGTTGAAGTCGACCGAAACGAGCTGCTCGGTGTTGTACTCGAGAATGCCCTTGAGATCACCTTCCGCAGCTTCCTTCATGATGGCATTGACCTCTTCCACCGTGGTGTCGCGCGAGGCGATGAACGACAGGTCGACGATCGACACGTTGATGGTCGGAACGCGGATGGCGTAGCCGTCGAGGCGGCCGTTGAGTTCCGGCAGCACCAGACCGACGGCCGAAGCCGCACCCGTCTTGGTGGGGATCATGCTCTGGGTGGCGGAACGCGCGCGGCGCAGGTCACTGTGATAGACGTCTGTGAGGACCTGGTCGTTCGTGTAGGCGTGCACCGTGGTCATGAGCCCATTCTCGAGGCCGATCTTCCGGTGCAGTGGCAGAACCAGCGGAGCCAGGCAGTTGGTGGTGCACGAGGCGTTCGAAATGACCGTATGTTCCGGCTTCAGGACGTTGTGGTTGACGCCGTACACCACGGTCGCATCGACGTCCTTGCCGCCCGGCGCGGAGATGATGACCTTGCGCGCGCCTGCCTTCAGATGGGCACTGGCCTTCTCCTTCGAGGTGAACAGGCCGGTGCACTCGAGCACGACGTCGACATTCAGCTCGCCCCAGGGCAGCTGGGAGGGATCACGCTGCGCCAGAACGCGGATGCGGTCGCCGTTGACGATCATGTCGGCGCCGTCGACCTCGACCTTGCCCGCAAACCTGCCATGAGCGGTATCGTACTGGGTAAGGTGGGCGTTGATCCTGGAGTCGCCAAGATCGTTGATCGCCACGATTTCGATATCGTGCTTCTTACCGCTCTCGTAGTGGGCGCGCAGAATGTTGCGGCCGATTCGGCCATAGCCGTTGATGGCTACACGAATGGTCATGCTCGGACTCCTGTGGTTCTTGACTCAAAACGCAAATTCGATCAGGCAAGTACGCTCTTGACGGCCGCAGCAACCGCTTCCGCCGTAATTCCGAAATGCTTGAACAACACGCCGGCCGGCGCGGATTCACCAAAGGTATCGAGGCCGACGACGGCGCCATCGAGGCCAACATACTTGCGCCAGTAATCGGTGACGCCCGCTTCAACCGCCACGCGCGGCAACTGCGGGGGCAAAACCTGGACGCGCCAGGCTTCGTCCTGAGCGTCGAAGACCTCGGTGCAGGGCATGGACACCACACGCACGGGTATGCCTTCCTGCTGGAGCATCCGCTGTGCTTCCAGCGCCAGCGACACTTCCGAACCGGTAGCGATGATCACGGCACGTGCCCCTTCGGCATCGCGCAGGACATAGCCGCCACGCGCGACATGCGCGATAGTAGCCTCGTCGCGCTCGATGAAGGGCAGGTTCTGCCGTGACAGCAGCAGTGCCGAGGGACCGCCCTGCCGTACCCGCATGCCCACGCTGGCGGGTCGCTGGACAGCTGCACCCCAGGCAACGGCCGTCTCGACCGTATCGCAGGGACGCCATACGTGCAGGTTGGGGATGAGGCGCAGGCTTGCCGCGTGTTCTACCGCCTGGTGCGTGGGACCGTCTTCTCCCACGCCGATGGAATCATGCGTGAATACGTGCACCACGCGCTGCTTCATGAGCGCCGCCATGCGGATCGCGTTGCGCGAATAGTCGGAGAACGTGAGGAAGGTACCGCCAAACGGCAGATACCCCCCGTGCAGGGCCAGCCCGTTCATGATGGCAGCCATGCCGAATTCGCGCACCCCATAGTTGATGTGGCGGCCCGCCTGGAACGAGGTGCCATCGGGGCCACCGCGCACGGGCTGGGC
>ERZ777003.2231-NODE-2231-length-23743-cov-11.198455_pt1 | contig 23743 bp, 13 predicted proteins | sample MGYA00374956_ERZ777003 | MGnify/ENA primary metagenome ERZ777003 (study PRJEB29302, sample SAMN06268252) | bioreactor metagenome | isolation source: Joint BioEnergy Institute, California, USA | place: USA:Joint BioEnergy Institute, California, USA | collected... | reverse complement strand
ATATCCCACCGGATGCAGCGGCCACGCCGCAAATCGCAGGTTGAAAAACGCCAGCAGCCCCGTCATGCCAACGCCCGTGCCGAAATGCCCCATGCGGCTGTGCCGTTCCACCGGCCCGTCGCGCGGGGGCATGTATTGAGCCGTATCGTCGAGCGCGAATGCCCGCGGCATCGACCATGATCCCCACGACCCAATCGGCTGCTCCTGCGCCTGATCGACCGAGGACGCGTAGCTGTAGTGCGCATAGAGCGTGCTCGCTCCCGACACCACCACCGCAACGACCAGCGCCAGGACCAGGCAGCCGGTGAACGCGACCGCCGATCGCCAGGTGCGGTGCCCGCTATAGGCTTGCTCATCCGCGACGCGCAGCGCATGCGTCATGAAGACCGGCGACGCCTCGCGCGTGTCATGCAACAACATGCCAAACAGGTAATTGGAGAAGAAGATCGACCCCAGCGTCGTCCGCGCGCCCGCCAGTTCCCCCGCATACAGCCATGCCCGCGTCGGCACGACGGGCAACAGCACATACAGCAGCCCCGTCTCCGCCACCACGCGCGCCAGCACGAAATAGACCATGCCGATCACGCCCACCAGCACCACAGCCCCCATCACCGACGCGCCGGCGGCCACCAGCCAGCCGATCAGCACGATCACGCATGCCACCAGCCCCCAACCCGCCAGCCAATACGGCAGATACCGCCCCACCGGTTCCTCCGCCCGCCCACGCCCGAACATCTGCCGCGCCACCAGCGCCAACTGATGCCGCGCGATCCACAGCGTGACGATCGCGATCGCCAGCACAGCCCCAAACCGCTGATCTTCCTCCATCGCGCCCGTGAACTCCGCGTGATACGTCCCGTACCCCATGCGGACGACCTGCATCAGCACGAAAAAGAACCACAGGCTGAACGCAATGCGCGTCTGCACGAAGAACATCAGCCCGATCACCGTGAAGTAGATCTGCTGCCGCTTGAACTCCCCTTGCGCTGCGTTGAACGGCGCATCCGCCAGAATGCTCGACAGATCAAACTGCAGCGGCAGCTCCGGCCAGTATTGCGGCCAGTAGACATGCAACGCCCGCAGGCCGTGGATGACGAACACCGCCGCAAACGCGATCCAGAACGCCCGGCTGGCGAGCATTGTGTTCAGCACTCTGCCGCGCGGCGGCGGCTCGATGAGAGCCAGGTAGACGCTGGCCAGCGGAAACGGCAACCGCTCGTTGTCGACCCACTGCCGCCGAAAGATCACCGACATGCAGAGCACCGCGCCATACAGCGCCGCCAGAAAGATCCCCCACGGCAGCGCGGGCCTCACCCATGCCCCCCACGGCACGGCGCGCAGGCGGTTGACAAACGTGTCCGGATAGACGGCGATCCTGCCGCTGAAATCCCGGACCACCGGCTCCAGCCCGCGCTCGGCGGGATCATCCGCCTGCATCGTCGGCCAAAGCCAGTCGGGCAGGTTCAACTGCCGCAGCAGCTCAGCCGATTCGTGGTGGATCGCCGCATGGCCGAACGGCGCCACCAGATGCCCGGGCAGATAGCGCATCAGCCCCACGCTCGGCAGCGCGCAGCCGACAAGCGTCATCCCCAGCGCCACCGCCAGCTCTCCGCCGCTGAGCGCCTGCCGCGGCCACCATCGCAACAGCAGCGCATTGATCAACAGTACGAATAACAGGAAAAAGATCAGCAGGCTCGCCGGCAGATGATTGCCCACCAGATCCGTGTTGCGCAGGACGTAGTTGTTGAACGGCGTCAATGCGCAGATCAGCAGCACCCCCGCCAACCCCAATGCCACACTCCGTCCGCTGACGGACCGACGTGTACCCATGCCCCCTATCCTACATGACCACGCCCAATGTCATAGATCTATGGCCATCGCGCGACGTGTTCAACGCGCCCGACACGTGCAGATCGCGCCCCAGCCGCTCCGCGATGGGTCCTTAGGCATGTCAGTTCGTAAGCGTCAGCACGCCGAACATCGACGGCTCCCATGCCGGCTCGAGGCCGTCGCCCCAGGTCATCGCTGCGGCGCGGCCGTCGCCGTCGTTGTCGTCGAGGCGGATGGACAGCCCCAGCTTCATCCCAAGCCGCGGCTGAACGCCGCCCAGTTCCGACCACGGCAGGCGCGCCTCATACGTCGTGCGCGTGCCGTTGCGGCGGATCTGGACCTCGTAGACCGACGAATCCCTGGCCAACTGCCCCGACGGCAGCCCGCCCGCATATGCCGGAGGTCGATAGAGCGTTACCCGGCCGCTGCCGCCGCCCGGCGTCGCGGCGCTGAGGTAGTAGGCGAAGGCCTGATGGTTCGCATCCTTGCCGATGCGGTTCGGCTGGATGGCCAGCGTTACCGAGTCGCTATCGGGCGTGCGGTCATCGGTGAACGGCGTGGCGGCGCGATCGTCGATCACGTCAACAGCCAGGTACAGCGCCTGTTCATCCCACTGCAGATACGCCACACCGCTGAGATTCTCGGGCGTCCAATCGTATCCAGACGAGAAGCGCGTCAACTGATTCTCAGCCAGCAATGGGATCGGTTCATGCCCGACCCAATCCGACAGATCGCCATCAATCTTCGGCGCCCCAGCAGCCCTTCGCGCCTCGGCTGCGAAGTTGCTGCCCTCGTAGAGCGTCACGCGCACATTGTCCAGAAGCATCGAGCCGTCAGCCCCGCTCATCAGCGGCGTAACGCTCAACTCCTTCGTGCTTTCGGGCGCGTTGCCGCGGAAGATGAGCAACTGCCAACCCTTCGACGTGGGCGGTGTCTGGAACACATGCGGGATATAGAGATCCTGCTTCTTCCCATTGGCAAAAACGTAGGTCACATTGCTGCCACCCTGGCGGACATTGTGGGTCTGCGCCCAGGCTGTGTAGAGGAACGACTGCCCACCGGTAAATGGGATCGACTGCGACGCGCTCAGCCAGGTGTCCCTGCCCTGGTACTTGAGCATGTACTTGCCCGTGCCGAGCCGGCCGTCGCTGGCGATGCGCTGCACGCCCTCGGACAGCCACCAGGCCTCCGGCTTGGCAGCACTCGCCGATGGCGCTTCAAATCCGCCGTTCTTCAGCAGGTTCCCCAGCATCGAGGGATTGATCCATGTGACCTGGAACGGCCTCTCCACAGCCGGCAGATCGCTGCCCACAAACGCAATGCGTGCCAGCCACTGCCGGGCGGTTTGCGATGGATCGACCCGCAGTTGCACGACCTTCCGCTCGCCGGGCGTGAGCGTAACGGTTGCCTCGCTCACCGTCTCCACCTTCTCCTCCGTCACGAGCGAGACATGGAACGTCATCGACGTGTCGTACAGATTCTGCAACTGCAGCGGGACCTCCAGCGGCTCGCCCTGAACGGCTGTCAACTGCACCAGCGGACGCGGGCGCGTCGACGTGCCGACTGTCATCACAAGATAGGACTTGAGCGTCGCCAGATCCGCCCCCTCAACAAAGACCGGCATGTCCGTGAGCTGAAGATCCATCAGCCCGTCGGGCGTGGCCAGGCTCGTCTCATTTCCCTGGTAATCGACGATGGTCACCTGCGGCGAGGAGACGCGCAGGCCGCGAATCGCGCCATCGCCGTACGGCGACGCGACCAGTATCGCCCGCCTGTCTTTGGCGAACAGATGCAACGTGCCGCCGCTATGATAGAACTTGCCAATCGGCTGGGCATGGCTGAGCTTCGAAATCAGCACAGCCAGCGTCGCTGCAACCGGGCGAGGCGTCGATTCGTCCAGCAAATAGCTCCAGTTGCCGCACGGATCGCTGCCGCCGCCGAAGTAGGTGACCTGCTCGGCACCGGCAACCAGCAGATCCGGCCAGCGATCCATCACCCAGCGCGACTGTATCCTGACCTGCAGCATCTCGCGCAGGGGCATCTTCCAGACCGACAGGCCGCGGGCGGTTTCGTTGTCCCAGACGCCAACGTGCTTCGCGCCGGCCGCGGCGATGTCTTCCTGCGCATCGCGCACGCCGTCGAGATTGCTGTAGTGCACCGGTACGACATCGACATAGTTGGCGATGCCGCGCTTCAGCAGCTCCGCCCGGAAGTTGCGCGGCCACAGGCCGCCCGCCATCTGCACCCGCAGCGACGGATCGACCGACCGGGCAGCCTCCGTGCCCACGCGGCAGAACTCCAGGTAGTTGGCAACCGGGTCCGGCACATCATTGCCCGGCACAATCTCGTTCTGCCACTCCCAGCCCCAGATCAGGCCCTTCCATCGCTCGCTCATCACGCGCACGCTCTGGGCAAGGGCCGCGGGGTCGAACGCATAGGGCGCATAGCCGACATTGCGCGGCTCATCCGTCTGCACCCACGCCGGCGGACCGATCAGGCAGATCCACGGCATCAAGCCATACTCCCGGTTCGTCTGCAGCACACGGTCCATGCCTTCGAGCTTCCAGACATCCGGCGCCGGCTGAAGCGATGCCCAACTCGTAAAATGCCGCACCCAACTGAAGCCCAGCCGCTGGGCGATCCGGCTGGCCTCAGCCGAGGAGACGTTGGTGACGCCAAACGGCGTCGGCTTGCCATTGACGACCTGCTGCACGTTCGGGATCCAGCCGATCGTCATCTCGCGCCGCCCCCAGCCGTCGACTTCCGCCTCGATCAGCGAGATGCCGCGACGTTTCAGTTCCAGCGGAAACTCCACCACCTCCCCCGGTGCGCCGCTGACGAACACATGCTCGCCGCTGAACTCCTGGCCGGCGGTATCGACGACCGTATACCGCAGCGTCCTGGATTCACCTTTGATCGCGCCGTCCGCAAAGCGGATCTGCAGGTGCGGCTGCTGGTCGTAGGTAAAAAGATTGCCCGGCACGGCTGTGCCGAGCGTGTAGTAGGGCCGTGCGGGTATGAGCGTCACGCCGCCGCCGCGGATGTCCCACGGCCAGGGCCCGCCATTGGCATCCTCGAACCGCGCCAGGAAATGCAGACTGTTAAACGGATACAGTTTGCTTGTTTTCAGTGTAAACGTATGTTTGTTTCTCCCTGGCGAGACCTCAACCGATTGCGGCCACAGGCCGTAATAGCTGATGTGCATCCGCTGGGTCGTGTACTTGCCGTCGGGATTGTCGATCCACGGGCCGAGGGGAACGATCGCGAGCTTCGTGCTGCCGCCCCAGTGGTCGGACGGATCCAGGTAGTACTCGACGGTCAGATCGAAGGTGTCGTTTTCGGTAACCTCGCGCTCCACCGGCTGGATCCAGATCCAGCTCTTGCGGTAGGTCGCCGATGCCGGCCGCTCGGCTTTGGGCGCCGCCGGCTCAGCCGCGGCGGACTCCTGCTTCGCCTCCTCGACCGCAATGCCTGGTGCATTGAACTGCGCCTTGCGGTTCTCGAACGAACCATCCGGGCTGATGAACACGATCGGCAGGATCGTGCCCATGTTCTCCCGCGCCGGGATGCGGAAGTGGAACACGCAAGTGCTGCCATTGAGCGCATCCTGGCGATCGGTTTGCGTCAGGAAGCCGCCGGACTTCTGATCCCTGCTGGACCAGTGCAGGTCGACGGCCAGCTTCATGCCCGCTTCGACGTCGCGCGGCGTGACCTTGACCTCGATGACATCGCCCGGCTTAGCCGTGCTGGGGTATTCCATATCGCACCAGTCCGACGACGCCTTGCGCATGCGGACGGCGGTCGCTCCAGCCGCCTGCTGCTGCTCGCGCGTACCGACGGGAATCGGCGGCACATTGAACTGCTCTGTGCGATTGTCGAACGAGCCGTCCGGCGTCAGAAACACGATCGGCCGGACAAAACCCAGGTTCTCCCGCTCGGCGATGCGGAAATGGAACACCCGCGGCTTGCCGCTTTGCGCCGGCTGACGCTCGGCGTAAGCGAGGAACCCGCCGGCGGCCTGATCCTTGCTCGACCAGTGCAGATCGACGGCCAGCTTCATCTCGCCCTGAACCTCGCGCGGCGTGACCTTGATCTCAATCGTGTCCCCCGGCACGGCAACAGCCGGATACTCCACCTCGCACCAGTTCGCCGAAGCCTTGCGCGTGGCAGCCGCATTCCCCGCCGCCTCCCGCTGCTGACGCGTGCCGACCGAGACAGCCGGCACGGCGTACATCTCCGTTCGACTCTCGAACGAACCATCCGGTGTGAGGAATACGATCGGCCGGATCGCGCCGATCCCATCGCGCACCGGCAGGTTAAAGCGGAACACACAGGCCTTGCCGCTGACGGCCTCCTGACGCTCGGTATGCATCAGGAATCCGCCCTGCGACTGGTCCCGGCTCGACCAGTGCAGATCGACGGCGATCTTCATCCCCGCCGGCACATCGCCGGGCGTCACCTTCACTTCGAACGTGTCGCCCAGGACCGCCACGGCTGGATACTCCACGTCACACCAACTGGTGGACGAAGTCTTCGTCTGCGCAGCGGCGATCGCCGACATCACAAGCAGAGCAACAACAATCACAGGCGTGCGGATCATCATGGTGCTTCTCTTCTATATTACACGTGCAATCTCGAGACTTTTCGACCTTCCTGCCGGGGCGATGCCGGTCCTTTTGACCGCCGCACACACCCCGTTTGTACCATCCTTCAGCCGTTTGCGTGCAAGGGTTGTTTGCCGCGACGATCGGTGTGCGATTACTGGTCGCGCGGCGTCGGCCGCCAGCCATCCGGGAACATGTTCTCCCCGATGAGCGTGCCATGGAGGCAGCTATCGGCATGGCCGTCAGCGAAGACAACGTTGATCGCCCTGTCCCCCTGATGCCGCCATCGGATGTCGCCGATCGGGCCCCACGTCGTCCCCTCACGGTTCTGCCCCAACGCGATCGGTCGCATGCGCGCCGTATCGCTGATGCCGTTCAGGTTCCATGGCGCCGTAAAGACCATGTTGTTGTTCATCATGAAGGCCACCGCGTCGGCAGTGCCATACGACGGATGGCCCGGGATGACCAGTTGCACACCGTCCATCACCATCATGATCCGCTGGGCTGGCCGGACCTGCGACAGCTTGTAGTGCGGGTAGTAGCCCGGCGTCTGGTCGAAAGGCTTGGCTTCGTTCTCGCGGCCCATGAGCACCGGGTTGGAGGTGTAATGGTTGAAGCCGGCGTCGACTGTCGCGCCGGGGCACAGCAGCACCCTGCTCCGCTGCGTGACCGAGACAGTCGTATCGCCCATGCCGCCGAGATACGGGTTGACCAGCGTGTGCCAGGTCACGGAGCTGCCCTGGTAGTTCCAGATCCCCAGCGGCAGACTGCCGCGGTGATCATTGGCATATGCGATGATGCCCAAGCCGATCTGGCGCAGGTTCGACAAACAGCCGACGCTCTGCGCAGCCGATCGCGCCCGGTTCAGCGCCGGCAGCAGAAGACTGATGAGAACAGCGATAATGGCAATGACTACCAGCAGCTCGACGAGGGTGAACGCTTGTGCATGCCTGCGCGTCATCATGTTGCCCGCCTTCCCAGGAGCGCTCGATCCGGGTGCGTCCCACGTTCTCCGGACACCGCTTCACAGCCTTGCCGCGAGCCGGCGCCCAGGCAGCATCGCGCATCGGGCGCCGCCCCGCGGTGATGCCGACACCGTTACCCCACCACGGCCCGGCGGCGACGCAGGGCCAGCCCCGTGCATCCGATCCCCGCCAGCCCGATCGCCGTCGGCTCGGGGACCATGCTCAGCCGAATCGCTTCGAGTTGTTCGAGCGTCAGGATTTCGTTGTAGATGCGGACATCGTCGATCAGCGCGTCCGGGCTGCGGGCGTCAGCCGCCCGCGTCGAGCTTCCGACACGCAGATCGCCGTCATTGCCGTTAGGCGCATCCATGGTCGTGTGGGTTGCCGATCCGATCAGCGCCACCGGTGTCGTCATGTCGCCCAGGTAGTGATAGACATGGACCGTCGGATCCGGCGAAGGCACCCACTGATAGTTGTACGACACCGCTACAAACAGCCACTTGTCGATATCACCGGACGTGATGTCCGCCGAAAAGAGGCTGCCGCCGTAGTCGACGTGAATGTCCAGCCGGAAGTTCTGAGCCGAGATCGTTCCCGTCGACGGCTTTTCAATCTGCCAGCTGAAGCCGTTGCCGTGCGTGCCCTTGGTGATGATCCCGTCGCCGTCCGACGGATCAGCCTGGAGATTGATCCACGCGACCAGTGTGAACTTTCCGCCAATGGCGTCGATCGCCTCCACATCCCCCGCCGTCAGGTAATCACTGGCCGATCCGCCGTTGGTATCCAGGGAATATCCCAACCCGCTGGGCGTGTTGTTGCTCCGCGTGGCCGCACCATTGAACGTGCCGTTGGCGGCAGCCCCCGCAGTGCCCTGGTTGATGGCTGGGCCCGATGCTTCGTCGAAGGTGTAGTGAACCACCAGCGCGCCGTAAGAAGGGATGGAAATGGCGGCGACAGCGAACAGCCCGCACAGCGGCCTGATGCAGCGAAACATGGATTGTCCTCCTCAGATGGGATACGCCTGTCCGGTTAATGCATACGTGTAATATAGGCCTTTTTCGATGAAATGCAAATGGATTTTCGACGCGGTTGCGGTTAAGTTGAACGTATGGTGTGACGTCGAAGGAGTTTAAAACGACAGGATCACCGGCGGTTGAAGCCGCCTGTTCGATGGGCGATCTGCTGCCCAACCTGATGTACATCGATCCTCGCAAGGGATCTGGCTATGGTCTCACTCAAGACGATTGCCGCGGACCTTGGGGTCTCCCATGCCCTGGTTTCGCGTGTGCTCAACAATCGCATGGGAACCACCGGCGTCAGCGCCAAGACGCGGGCTCGCATCCTGCAGCGCGCCAAGGAGCTGGGCTATCGGCCCAATCCGCTCGCCCTCGCCTTGCGCGAGGGGCGACGCGGCGCCGTGGGTGTGTGCGTGCATGGCGTGGGCGTCAAGGGCAGCGATCTGGTCCTCCGCTTCATCGAAGGTATCGGCAATGCCCTGTCGGCCGATGGCCAGCATCTGTTGTTCCACTACTTCGAAGCCCAGAAGGATTTTGAAGCCACCTGCAACCAGGCCCTGGTCTCCAAGGTGGACGGCCTGATCATCGGCGGGATGGCGTTTCCCTGGATGATGAACCGGCTGACAGAGCTCAAGCAAGCCGGCGTGCCGATTGTGCTGGCGTGCCATGGCCCTGTCGGCAAGGAGTTTGTCAACTATCAGGTTGACCCCGAGCAGCAGGGATACATCGCCGCCCAGCATCTGATCGAGATCGGATGCCGGCGCATCGCGCACCTGCATGCCCTGGATTCGCGCTACAACGGTTACCGTCGTGCCCTTTCCGAAGCCGGCATCTCCCTCGACAAGCGACTGGTCGTGCAGATCCCGGGCCCCGACTACTTCGTCACCCAGGCTGGCTATGACGCCGCGGTGAAGCTGCTCGATTCCGGCGTCGAGTTCGATGCCATCCAGGCCCAGTCCGACGCACAAGCCGTCGGCGTGCAGCGCTGTCTGATTGAACGAGGCATCCCCCGCGACCGCTGGCCGAAGCTCACCGGTGTCGACGATTCGCCCATCGCATCGGAATACGCGCTGGTCCCCCTGACGTCGGTCACCGCGGAGATGGACACCTGCGCCCACATGGCCGCGGCTGCGCTGCAACGGATGCTTCAGGGCGAGAAGGCCGAGTCACAGCGCGTCCAGCCGCGGCTGGTCGTGCGAGAATCGACGGTGCCCTGATGCGCCGCTCCGCCCACGAGTGACCGGTCCCTCACGCCTTCACCGCGCCAGCGGTGATGCCGGCAATGAAGGATCGCTGGAACACCAGGAACGCGATCACCAGCGGCAGCGTCGCCAGCAGGCCGCCGGCCATCACCATGCCGTAGTCCGTCTTCTGTTCCCCCTGCAGCATGAAGATGAGCATCGGCAGCGTGTACATGTTCTCCGTCCGCAGCATGATGAAGGCCCACATCAGGTTGTTCCAGCAGCCGATCAGCACCATGATCGCCAGCGCGCCAAGCGCCGGCTTGATCGCGGGCACCACCACGCGCCAGTAAATCGAAAACTCGCTGCAGCCATCCAGCCGCGCGGCTTCCAGCAACTCATCCGGCACGTTCGACGCGATGTACTGCCGCATCCAGAAGATGCCGAAGGCGCTGGCGGCGCCGGGCAGGATCATCGCCCAGTATGTGTTCATCAGCCCCAGCCGGCTCATGATGACCAGCACCGGGATCGTCGTCACAGCCGAGGGGATCAGCATCGTCCCCAGCACGAACTTGAACAGCGCATCGCGCCCCGGCGCGCGGTGCGCCTTGGCAAAGGCATATCCGCCCAGCGAGCAGAGGAACAGCGACAGCGCCACATGCCCCACCGCGATCACCACCGAGTTCACGAATGCCCGTGCAAAAGGCGTCTTCGCGAAGATGTCGCGAAAGTTGCTCAGCTCCGGCTTGAAGAAGATCCCCTCGTCATGGTCGGCTGGCCCATCCGACAGATACGGCAGCAGCCCGGGCGGCGCGGTGAAGATCCGCTCCTCGCTCTTGAGCGCGTTGGTCGCCAGCCAGTAGTACGGAAACAGGAAGACGATGGTCGCCAGCACAAACGTGCCGTAGAGCACCGCCCGCCCGCGCCGATCGGCTTGTGTCATGGCTGCACTCAACTGTTCCCCCTTCGCGACAGGCGAAACACGCCGATCGTCAGCACAAAGATGATCCCCGCGATCGTGTACGCCAGTGCCGACGCATATCCGAACCGGAAATCGGAGAACGACACCTCGAACAGCAGCAGACCGATGTTCCGCGCTGATCCGCCCGGCCCGGCGCCGGTCAGTACGAAGATCTCGTCAAACGCATACACCGTCCCCATCAGCGACATGACAGCACAGAAGATGAACGTCGGCCGCATCAGCGGCAGGGTGATGCGCGTCAGCACCTGCAGCCGGCCGGCGCCGTCGACGCGCGCGGCTTCGTACACGTCGTGCGGAATCCCCTGCAGCCCGGCGAGCATCAGCACCATGTTGTAGCCCGTCCATCGCCAGATCAGCAGGATCGCGATCGACGGCTTGACCATGCCTGGGCTCTCGCGCCACAGCAGGCCGTTGAACTCGGGATACAGCGGCTTGATGATCCACCGCAGCACGGCGTTGAACATGCCGCTCTCGACGTTGTACAGCAGCGCAAAGACCAGCGCGATCACCACCATCGGCGTCACCGACGGGATGAACAATGCCCCGCGAAACAGCGCCCGTAGCCGCGTCACCGGTCCGTTCAGCCCGACGGCAAACAGAAACGCCAGTGCCAGCATCAGCGGCACATGCAGCACGTACAGCGCAGCCGTGTTCCACAGCGACTGGAAGAACCGCGGATCGCTCAGCAGCTTACGGTAGTTCTCCAGCCCGACGTACTGCGGCGCCGTCAGGCCATCCCACTGCAGCAGGCTGTACTTCAGCGATGCGATCAGTGGATAGACGCCCAGAATCGCAAACGAGATGAAGAACGGGCTGATGAACAGGTAGAAGTGCCGATGCTGCCACAGGCGCATCGCCAGCGATCGGCCTTTGGCTGGGCGGGCTTGCTCCGCCGCGACCATCGCTCGCGCAGCCGCCATGCTCATGGCTGGCCCCCTTCCACAGGTGCGATCTCGCGCCCGAGACGATGGTTGAGCATCCGCGCGACCTCCATCAGGAAGGCCCGCTCATCCTGCCGCTGGATGCCCCAGACGCTCAGCGACTCATTGAGGTATCGCTCGGCATCCGCCCAGTCGCGCGTCCGCACCATCGGGGTAACGCGGGTGTAGTCCTGCGCAAAGAGCTTGGCGACGCGCTGGCCGCCGAAGAACGGATCCGGCTGATCGAAGCGAGGATCCTCGTGCGCCGGCAGATACGCGGGAAACAGGCCGTACTTCTCGTACTGCGTGAGCTGCGCGTCGACAGTGCACAGGGCGTATTCGACGAACTTCTGTGCCGCCTGCGACGCAAATCCCTGATCGGGCACGACCAGCACCGATCCGCCGATGTTGCTGTTGCGCAGGCCGCCGGGTTCGATCGCGGGAAGACGGAACACGCCCCACTGCCCCGCGCGGCTGGCCGATTTGTCCTTGATGTTGTGCATCAGCCACACGGCCCCGGGGTAGCAGGCGATCGAATCGCCGTTGTACGACGCCAGCCCCTCATCCGAGCTCACGCCCAGCGGCGCGCAGATGCCGCTGTCCAGCAGCTTGCGGATGAGGCGCAGCGCCTCGACGTTCCTCGGCTGATGCACCACGATCCGGCCCTCGGCGTCGAAGACGCCGCCGCCGTTCTGCTGCATCAGGATCTGAAACATGTCCCCCAGGCCCGAGACCGACAGCGGCAGCATCCGTACGCGCCCGCCCGACCGCTCATGCAGCTCCCGCCCCATCGCGATGAAGTCATCCCAGGTCTCGATCGTGTTGGGGTCCAGCCCATATTGATCGAAGACCCATCGCTTGTAGAAGACCGCGCACGGGCCGATGTCCCACGGAATGGCGTAGATCCCGCCTTCCATTGTGCAGCTCGCCCACGAGGCGGCTGGGAACGCATCGGCATACCGCTGCGCCCAACGGCTCATGTCGGCCAGGCGGCCGGTGGAGACGTACTTGGGCGCTTCGCGCTCCTGAAGCTGGCATGCCCCCGGCGCGCCGACGCCGCCAGCCAGCGCCAGCAGCAGCCGCGTCTGCACCATCGCGCCGCTGACCTTCACCTGCACATCGATGTCGGGATGGGCCTGCTCGAACGCAGGCGTCAGATAGTCCAGGCTCTCAGCCGCCAGGTTCCAGCCCCAGATCTCGACGACCGTGACGGCATCCGACGCCTCCGGCGCGCCGACGCCCTGCAGCGTCTGCACCAGTACCGCAAAGCCAAGGACGATCAGCCCGAGCACCGCCAGCGCGCGGCGATCCTGTCCTGCCCCGACCGGGCGGCGGTTGTCTTGCTTCGATCTCTGTTCCACCATTGCGCTGGTTGTGATCTCGTCTGGACATCCCGCCCGCGGCGGGACATAGCCGATTCGCCCTTACCGCTGGACCTCCTGGCTGACCGCCTCCGGCGGACACACCAGGAAGCTGAACCCCGTCGGGCCGCCGCCGTCATTCTCAAGCCGCACCAGGATGCGGTTCACGCCCTGGCGGAACTGGAACAACTGCAGGTGCTCGTCGATGTAGTAGTAGCTCATCCCGCGGTCCTGCCAAATCTCTTCGCCGTTGATCCAGATCTTGCCGCTGTCGTCCGTGCCGATGGCGACGTACATCAGCGCCGGCTCGTCGAAGTACAGCTCGGTGTAGGCGTAGTAGGTGCCCCAGTCGATCGTCGCCGGCGGCACGTTCTGGATGGATTCGCTCTGAATGAACTGCCAGCGGAGCACGCCATCCAGCACAATCTGCTTGCGCTTGCCGCGGGCGCCGCGACCGCCGCTGGTGTCCGTGGCCAGGCCCTTCATGCCATCGGTGTAGACGGCATCGAAATCGATGCTCAGCTCCGGCGGATGGATGATGGCAAAGTCATTGCGCCCGAAGTTGTCCCACGGGCCGATCATGTACCAGGTGTTGATGTACAGCCAGCCGCGGCGCTCGGAGTTGCGCGAGAAACGGCGGCCCGGCAGCGCCTGGGCCTGCACGATCTCCGGATTGAGGCTGGGCCGGCGGGTGTTCTTCGCCCGCTCGCTGCTTCTGCGGGCCTGCCATTCGGCATACTCGCCGCCATCGCCGCTACCACTGCCCGGACCCCAGGTCATCGCGCCCGGCGGCGGCCGACCTCCCGGCGACGGCGGACGCACCAGGCTCGCCAGCCGCGTCTCGGCTAGCGCCGACTCACGCACGCTGCGCTGCAGCACCTGCCGATAAGCGTTCAGATCGTCGATCGTGCGGATCTCAAGCCGATCCGCCGGCCCACCTCCTCCCGATGCCGATCCGCCATTGGACGCAGCCCACTGGGCCAGCTCTTCCGCTACCAGCCGATTAAACGCCGGCATGCGCGTTGTGTTCGGCTGAAGCAGCGAACGAACCTCGGGAAATGCCTGCCCGCGCCGCAACGCCAGCTCCGCCGCGCGGCTGTCGGTGTAGTTCTCCTGGATCTGCGCTTCGAGCTGCGCCAGCCGCCGATACAGCTCCTCGACCGACGCATGCGGCGGCAGCGGCGTAACGACCAGATGGTTGTTCGCCCGCGCCATCTGCGTGTCGTTGATCTCGCTGCCATAGGCATCGACCGGTCGCTGCTCGATGCGCTGCAGAAGCTGCTCCTCACGATCGATCACCTTGCCGGCGATCTCGTAAAACCGCTCGAGCCGCTGCTGCAGCTCCTGGCGGATCAGCAGCTCGGCCTGTTCGACCAGCAGGCGCGCATGCTCCTCCGGCAGCACGCGATCCCGATCGCGCTGCTCAAAGTGGCTCCGCAGATGCTCCGGCGGCGGCCGGACGGGATGCTCAGCCGGAACGATCCGCCCCATCATCTCGGTGCCCGCACTCATCCACACGAGCAGCGCGGCTGCCAGGTGCAGCAGGATCGCCACGGCCCAGGCCACGACGATGTAACGTGGTTCAGCCCTCGTAGTCGTCGTCATAGGTCCTGATCCCGACATTGCTCAGGTTGTAGAACTGGCAGGCATCCATGACCTCGACAAACCGGCCGAAGGGCGCATGACGATCCAGGTCGATGCGGATGCGCTGGCTGGGGTTGGTCAGCCCCGTTTCGCGCAGGCTCTGGTGCAGGTAGTTGGTGCTGCACGGCTCGCCTTCCCAGTACAAACTGCCATTGCGATCGATACCCACGACGATCTGCTTGTCGCTGGGGCGCATCTTCACCGCCGACGTCGATACCGGCAGGTCGATCGGAATGTCCTTGCTCTTGATCTTCGTCATGCTGGAGACCAGGAAGAAGATCAGCAGCAGGAAGACGCAGTCGATCAGCGGCGTCATCGGAACGTCCGTGTCAGTCTCATTGTGGAACTGGATCTTCATACGGAGCGTTTCCCAGACGGACACGTGTATGTGCGAAACCCTGCAACTGGCAGAGGTCGAACACTTCGATCACCCGCTCAACCGGAACGTTCCACGGGCCGGAGATTTCCAGCGGAATCTCATTCCCCCGGGCGGCGCGCAACTGGCTGAGATAAGCCAGCACATCGTCGATCGGCCGGTAGGCCGTCTCGCCCGAGTACGTGTTGTGGCTCACCAGCTCGTATGCCCGCCCGCGGTCATCCAGCGCGATGACGCTGGCATCCTGCTTGGACTCGACCGACAGGCTGGAGGTGATGTCGGGCAGTTCGATCGGGATCTGCTTCTCCCACTTCTTCATCATCGTGGTGACGAGGAAGAAGATCAGCAGGAGGAAGACGCAGTCGATCAGGGGCGTCATCATCACGCCCATCTCGCCTTCATCTTCGATCGGCACGCGCATGGATCGCTCCGCCCGGGATCGTTACTTCAAAGCCGGCGCCTCGACACGGGCGTCAATGGCCCGATCCTGCTCATGGTTCAGCACCGCGCCGGCGACGGCTGGGTCCTTCTTCAGGTAAAGCGCCGTGATCACGCTCTCCAGCGCCACCTCCACACGCGAGGCGATGGCTGTCACGCGGTTTCTGAAGAAGAAGTACAGCGTGACCGCCGGGATCGCGATGATCAGGCCGGCAGCCGTCGTGATCAGCGCCAGCGAGATCGAGTGCGACAGAATCGTCGCGCCGCCTTCGTCGCCATAGATGCTGACCAGCTCGAACGCCTCGATCATGCCGATGATCGTCCCCAGCAGCCCCAGCAGCGGCGCCAGCGAGGCGATCACCGACAGCGGATAGATGCTGGCCATCAGGTCGCGGATGTCGCGCGCGGCGATATCACTGGCGCCGGCATTAACCTGCTCCATGTCGTTGCGCCGATGCTCGATGACGAAGCGAAGCGCGTTGGCCAGCGTCGACGGCTGACGCTCGCACGCCTCCAGCGCCGCCGCCACGTCGCCGCGCAGCAGCGCCCGCCGCACGGCTGAATCCAGCCCCTCCGGCGCAAACCGCCCGACGCGCACCGTAAACAGCCGCAGCACCGTGAGCACAACCAACACAACCGACAGCAGGTACAGCGGGTACATCCACGCGCCGCCGTCTTTCAGCTTCTGGCCCCAGTCGACCGAGAGCTGCTCGCCCTGGACATCGCTGTGCAGGACTACTGTGCCCGACTCGGTGGATCCGCTCGATTCCGACCCCGCGGCTGCGGTCTCGATCTCGTCCACATCGACCTTCTCCGCCACCTGCGCCGGCAGGATTGGAGCCGCCGTTGCGATCTCTCCGTCCTCGCCGAAAATCGCGACCAACTCCTCCATCCGTCGCGATGGCGGCATCTGCTGCAGCGCAGCCATCGTCTGGCCCAGGTAGATGCGATCGATACCCCAGTCCCGGCCGCCAGTCGCGCGGAACCGCAGCCCCGTGATCGTGAAGTCGCCAAAATCGTTCCACAGGTCGCGCGTCACCTCCATCCAGCGACCCGGCGCCGAATCCGCCAGCCGCAGGGCCTTGCCGTCCACTGGATCGCCCGGCCCGGCGTCATAGCGATAACCGAAGATCTCGCCCCGCCGCCGCTGACCGTCCTGCGCCGGGTCCCGCTGGATCTCCAGCGCAATCTGCCCGCCACCCCACTTCACCCAGGCAAATGACAGATAGCGAACCTCGCCGGGGCCTGGGTTCTGACGGACGGGAATCGACAGCCCGCTGATCGTCAGCTCACCCTCGCGCCAGCGGAAATGCACCCAGTGCTTGCCGGCGTATCCCCCGGTGTCGCGCACAAGCTGATTGAGATGCTCAGCCTTCGGCGTCTGCCACTGGGCAGACGGCATCAGTTGTTCATCGAAGATCTCGATCAAATCCGTCGGCTTGGTCGCTGTCTCCAGGCCGACCAGTTGCTGGGCAAGCAGCAGGCTCAGCAGCAGACCGCCGCCAAGCGCCAGGGTGTGTCCAAGACCAAATCGCCAGCCGCTAGACGCTGCAAGGAAAGGACGCATGGATTTCCCGTTGAAGAACGCCTGCACGTGGCGAGCAACGCTTCGCCACACAAAACACCTTACCCCTCCCCCGATCGTGGGCACAACTGCGCAGCCCGCCGATGACAGGCCTGTGCAGCCGGTCAACCGGGAAGGATCCTTACGGCCAACATCCGTCGCTTCCCAACGGTTGACCACGGCTGCACAGTTCCTCTCACTGCGACGCGAACAGCGGAGGTCAGTCGATCTCGACGTAGTTCGCCATCCGCTCGACGTCCTCGGGATCGCAGTAGTACTGGTTGGCCTGCTTCAGCTCGTCGTGCGCACGCTTGGCCTGCTGGAGCGTCTCAGCCCGAACCCACTGCACCGATCCGTCGATCGATCCGACCGAGCCGCCGCCGTCATGACGGTTGGGGATGCCTTCGGTGGCATAGTTCGACCCGTCATGCCAGTGGCTGTCCTCGCGAATCTCCAGGAAGATCACCGCTCGCGGCGCCCGCTTGAACCTGGTGATCTTGTACTGCCGATTCGTGTTGCTGCTGACCTCGCCGTTCATCAGGTAGCTGGTCAGGTTGCGGATCGGGTAGTTCTGGATGTCGAACGGCCCGACATCCGCCGGACAGTGATAGACTTCCTTGGTCTGCAGATACGGCCAAAGCTGCCCGGTCATCACGCCCTTGTCCTCGTTCTTGTTCCGCGCGTTGACCGCCGCGGGCAAGCCGTTGGGAAGCGTGTACAGCCATCCGGGCATGAGGTTCGTACCCCAGTTCGGACCCGGCAGGTAGCCATCGTTGTCATTCACGTAGTTGAGCGTTGCCGTGATGATCTGGCGCATGTTCGACATGCACCCCACACGGTTGGCAGCATCCCGCGCCTTCTTCAGCGACGGCAGCAGAATAGCTATGAGAACGGCGATAATGCCGATCACCACCAGAAGCTCAACCAGGGTGAACGCCCGGCGGCGGATGGGAACATTGTGCCTCATGACAACCTCGAGTCTGATGCGTGCGTATGCGCACTTGACCAACGTCTTTCGCCATCACTGCACCGTGCGGCGACGGCGCAGTGCCGCGATGCCGCAAAGGCCCAGCAGTGACAGTCCCGTCGGCTCGGGAATACCAATCAGAACATCCGAGTACCGGATGAAGGCCGACGACGAGCTGTCGATGAAAGTCACATCCAGCGAAGCGTACGTGTTCGCGGGGACGACGACGTGCAGGATGTCCACCGACGGGCGGCGCAAGTAGCCCGGAAACGACACCTGCGCCTCCAGGCCGGTGAAGTACAGCTCACCCATGCCGGCAACGCCGCCGTACGACTCAAACGGGCTCGGACCGGGAAGATTCGCCCCCGTCGGATTCGTCGCGTCGTTCGTCTCCACCACGCCAAATCCCGGGCTCTGCAGCATCGAATCCGTGTCCAGCAGCAGGTGCGTGTCCAACGCATCCCATGCCGGGTTCCAGAACGGGCCGGTGAGATTGGACGCCTTCGGCGTACTCCTCGCAGCTTCGCCGGCGACCTCGTTCGCCCAGACCTGGTGCACATCACTCAGGTGCAGGCTGGCGACGGACCCGACCGTGAGCCCCTCCGTACCAACCGCCGTGACGATGAATGCCTGCAGGCCAGGCGCCGGATCCGCCACCTGCCGTACGTCGATGATCACGCCCGCATCGGCTGCTGCAGGTAACGACGCCATTGCCGCCGCTCCCAGAAGTGTCGCCAGTTTCTGCCTCATTGTTCCGCTCTCCTTTCTGACCAGATCTTCCTCCGCACACCATCCCCCCGATGATTTCACACACGCCGGCGATGCCGACGACCCAGCGCCAGCCCGGCGAAGGCGAGCAGCGACAGGCTTGCCGGCTCAGGCACCGTCAGTCCCATCGCACGCACCGCATCGGCGAACGACAGGGCCGACGGCTGCGCCACGCCCGCCTGCCAGTTGGAGCTCAGCAGGTCCAGGTCCAGGCCGTTGATGACACCGTCGTAGTTCAGGTCACCCAGGCTCCAGATGCCGGACGTGGACAGCCAGTTGGAGCTGAGGATGTCCAGGTCCAGACCATCGACCACGCCGTCCAGGTTCACGTCGCCGTAGTAGGCAAACGCCACCGTCATCGTCGTGCCGTCGTCGGCCCAGCCGAGGCCCTGCGAGGCATTGGCCAGCGACGAGTGCAGCTTGCCGGCGGTGAAGCCCGTGGCGTAGCTGTCACGCAGCCAGTTGAGGACCTCCGTCGTAACGGCCGGCTGACCGCCATGGTTGATCGCCAGGCTGCCGTTGGTCAGATCGACCGAACCGCTGCCGTTGAGCGTCAGGCTGTTGACGCGAACCGCGCTGCTCAGGCCGGGTTCGACCTGGGCCAGAGCGCCATCCGCCACCGTCAGCCCGCGCCCGGCAAGGGCATTGGCATGGCCCATCACCAGCGTGCCCGCGTTGACGTGCGTGCCGCCGTTGTGGCTGTTGTTGCCGCCCAGCCGCAGCGTACCGGCGCCCGTCTTGATCACGCCGCTGCTGCCGCCGCTGATGTTGCCGCTCAGGTCGAGCGTGCTGTTGGCGGCGATGTCCACCGGCAGCCGCGAGCCCCGGATCGTCACCGGCGCCGAGAACAGCGACTGCACACCGCTGGCCGTCGTCACGATGCCCGCGTTCGAGCCGCTGGCATCGACGTCGAAGTGGATGCTGCCGCCGCTGATCGTCCGGACCGTGCCGCCGTTCAGCGTGAACTTCGTGCGATAACCCTGGTTGCCGCCGGTGCCGATCTCGAACACACCGCCGGAGTTGACGATCACTTCCGCGACATGCACGCCCTCGTTGTAGCCGATCGCATCGCCGGCCATCGTGCGGACCGTGCCGCCGTCGTTGATCGTGATCGTCCCGCCGACCGTGCCCGTCCCGCCGCCGACACCCAGGCCCAGCACGCCGCCGTTCACGACCGTGCCGCCCGTGTGATTGCTGCGGCCACGCAGCACCAGCGTGCCATCGCCAGCCTTCGTCAGCGTGGCGCTGCCGCCGTTGATCTGGCCGCCGACCGTCAACGTCCCGGCTTCGACCGTGATCGTCCGCGAGCCGCCCAGCGTCACCGCGCCGGTGCCCGTGTTCAGGTCATGCGTGCCGGCGAACGTGAAGTCATCGTTCCAGATGTGCGACGACACACCCAGCACCAGCGTCGAGCCGCCTTCGCCCGGATCGACCACGTTGTCCAGGGTCTTGGCTGAACCGGGTTCGATCACCAGCGGGCCCGTGCCCAGCGCCGAGGCATGACCGACATTCAGCCGACCGCCGCTGAAGACCGTTCCGCCCGCATGCGTGTTGGCTGCGTTGATCGTCACCGTGCCGGTGCCCGACTTCGAGATCGATCCCGACGCGATGCCGTTGCCATTGAGCGTGTACGACACCGCCGTCGAGTTCTCGAACGAGACATGGCCCGGAACGACCGGATCACCCGAGATGTTCACCGTCACCGCGCCGTCCAGATCGACATCGCCGGCGTCGTTGAACACCACCTGGTCATGCACCAGGAAGTCGGTCGGAGCGTTGTCCGACGTCTGCTTCCAGTTCTTCTGCGTGCCGCTCAGGCCGACCTGCCAGTCCTCGCTGTCCAGGCCCGTCCAGTAGATCGACGTGCCATTGCCGATCGCCAGGGCGATCGACGAGCCGGTCGTGACGATGCTCGGCTCGGTGCGAGCCGACAGACCCGTGACCTGGCCGATCGTGAACGCCGAGGCGTTGCCGCTCAGGCTGTTGAACTTGATCAGGTCGTAGTTGGTGTTGAACGCCAGCTCGCCCTGAACATCGAGGCTCACCACGACCGACCCGGCGCCGCCGTTGGCCGTCAGGCTGTTGGTCACAACCGGTGCGCCGAAGATCGTGTTGAAGGCAAGGTCAAGTGACGCAGCACCTTCGAACGTCAGCGAACCGATCGTCAAGGCTTCGCCCGTCGCGGTGTTGGCGATCACGTTGCTGGCTGAATCCGCCACCGTGATCGAGTTGAACGAGCCCTTGCCGGAGATCGAACCCGACTGCAGGTTCACCGGCGGCTGGACGCCAGCCGAGCTGGCCAGCACCAGCGAGCCGCCGCCGTCGATGTTGACCCGGCTGCTGCTGTTGATCGTGCCCGAGCCGCTGAGCACCAGATTGCCGCCCAGGATGTTGGTGGCGCCGGTGTAGCTGTTGCTCGAGCTGCTGAACGTCACGGTGTTCGGACCCATGATGGTCATGGATCCCGACGCGCTGCCGTTGTCGATCAGCGGACCGCCGACGTTGATCGGCGCCGATGCCGCGATCAGCAGCAGTTCGTTGGAAGAACCAGCACGTGTACCGGCGCCGTTCAGGTTCACCGCGCCCGTGCCGGCAGCCATGATCGCATTGGCGGTCAGGCGACCGTTGCCGGTGTTCGTGTAGGTGACGGTCCCGGTGTTGAGGAACCGCAGCGTGTTCACCGACGGCGTGGCGTTGGTGTTCGACGTACCGCTGGCCAGCGTCACGTCATAGTTCGAGCTCGAGCTGACGGTCTGGCCCTGGATCGTCTCCATGACGATCGCGTCGGTGTACGGAACGATGTTGCCGTCGCGGATCCCCGCGAAGGTGTAACCGCCGGCAGCGCCCGGCGCGGCATCGCCCTCGCCGCGGACGATCGCCCACGGACCCAGCAGGCCGTTGGTCGCCGTGTTGCTCGTGCGGACGCCGTTGCTCGCATTCTGCTCGCCTTCCGGCAGCGTGAAGACCACGGCGCTGGCCGGCCGACGCGAGATCGCGCCAAGATCGAGCACCGCACTGCCCGCCTCGCCGCTGGCGACGTTGACGCGCGTCAGCCCACCGACGGTCGTCGAGGCGACCGCCTGGCTGCTGAGCGAACCGTCGCGACCGGTCATGTTCAGCGTGCCGCTGTTGACCGTAAGCGAGCCGGCGCTGTTGAGGATGTTGGACGTCGGCGCCGTGGGGGCGGCGAAGTCCAGATTGAGCTCGGCGGCGCGGTTTACCGTGACCGACGAGGCGGCGCTGTTGTCGCCCGCCAGCGTCAGGACACCGCCATTGACGGTGATCGCGCCCGTGCGCGTGCTGTTGTTGGACGCCAGGGTCACCGCGCCCGAGCCATTCTTGACCAGCTCGCCCGCGCCGCTCAGGCCGTACGGACCGCTGATTGTGTAGTCTTTGGCGTTGTTGTTGAACGTCACGCTCGTCGGGCTGACGTTCTCCACGCTGATGTTGACGGTCGTCGTCGAAGCGCGGTCATCGAAGACGACGTAGTCGCCCGCCATGTAGTCCGTGGTGTTGCCGGGCGAGGTCGCCAGCTCCCAGTTCTTGGGATTGGCCAGCGTCGCGGTCGACCACTCGCCGCTGACGCCACCGGTCCACGCCACCGCCCCGCCGACAAAGTTAATGGCCAGCGTGTTGCCGTTCATGAAGAACGTCGACTGGGCCTGAGCGCGGGCGTTGGGCAGATAGAAGTCCGCCAGGCTGCCTGAGAAGCTGTCATAGCTGACCAGGTGGTAGGTCTGGCCGCTGGTCATGTTGTAGACAGGCAGAACAACCGCGATGCTGCCCGGCCCGCCCAGGAGCGTCAGCGTGCCGTTGACGTCCAGCGGAGCGGCTACGGCCGTGCCGGGAGCCGACGGCGTCAGCGACAGCGTGCCGGCGCCCAGGAACGTCAGGTTGCCCGTCGTCAGCGTGCCGGTGCCGCCGTCGCCATTGGCGATGACGCCGCCCGTACCCGCGCCGACGGTCACATTGCCCACCGTGCCCGTGCCGTCGAGCATGCCCTGCGTCACGGTAATTCCCGGCAGCGCGTTGGTGCCGTTGTGGACGAAGCGGGCGCCCGCGCCGTCGATCACGATGCCGCTGCTGGCCAGCGAGCCGGTCACCTTCAGCGTGCCGCCGGTCACGGTCGTCACACCGGTATAGGTGTTCGCGCCGGCGAGCGTCAGCGAGCCCTCGCCCTGCTTGGTCAAACCGCCGCCAGCCGCCAGCAGCGGCTGGGCGATCGTCACGTCAAAGCCGTTGGAGTCGATGATCGCCCCGCCAGCCTTCACGTTGGCCTGCGTCAGGCCCTGCATCCAGGCTTCGTTGTTGCGGGCTGCGACCAGCACACCGCCGTTGAAATTGAAGATCGACTGCGAACCGTCGGTCGCGTTCCGCTGGATCTGCGGAACCGTCAGCGTACCGCCGTCGAGGTTGTAGGTGAAGACGGGGTTGTCATAGACGCCATCCATGCCCGGATTGGCGTCGATGCCGAGGATCAGCGCGCCGCTGCCGCCGATGGACGAACCGCCATCGCCGTAGAACGTCACCGAGCCGCCCGTCTGGTTGACCGTGCCGTCGAAGCTGCCGCTGAACCCATCGCTCGAGCCGAAGCCCATGGCGACGCTCGAGTTGTTGAGAAGCTTCAGATGGCCCGTGCCGCTGATGTTGATGACACCCTCGCCGCCGGTGCCGCGGCCGACCTCGATGCGGTTGGCATGCAGGCGGAACTCACCGCCGCTGATGTCGAGCACGCCGGTCGGCAGCGTTTCGCCGTCATACGTGGAGCCGGCGCCGAGCACGACATAGCTGTAGGCGTTCACGACGCCGCCGGTCTGGACGATCGTGCCGGTCGAAGCCGTCGGATCTTCGTCATTCCCCGTTCCCTGGGCGGCGTAAATCGTGGCGGCGTTGAGCGTGCCGCCGGAGATCCGCAGCGTGGCGTTGTCGCCCGCCTGCGAGCCGACGTACACGTTCGCGCCGCTGGTACCGGTCACGCCTCCGGCAATCTCCAGCTCGCCGTCGTTGCGGACGGTCGTCGAGCCGGTGTAGGTGTTGTTGCCGCGGAGGACCAACTTGCCGTCGCCGATCATAGCCAGGCGGCTGCCGCCGCTGATGTTGCCGCTGACGGTCAGCGTGCCTTCGGCG
>ERZ777003.2230-NODE-2230-length-23748-cov-51.112903_pt1 | contig 23748 bp, 24 predicted proteins | sample MGYA00374956_ERZ777003 | MGnify/ENA primary metagenome ERZ777003 (study PRJEB29302, sample SAMN06268252) | bioreactor metagenome | isolation source: Joint BioEnergy Institute, California, USA | place: USA:Joint BioEnergy Institute, California, USA | collected... | reverse complement strand
GGCGCCGGATCCGACCCACAGAACCGTCAGGCGTCGTTCGCCAGCCAGGCGCGGATCTCGGCGTCGTGCTCGCCGAGGCCGGGTGCCGGCCGCCGGTAGGTGGGCGGCGTAGACGAGAGCGCGATCGGAGACGCCACGGTCCGCTCCCCGGCGGCCTCCACCACCGGCCCGAGGCCCAGGTCGGCAGCGAGCCGGAACGCCTGGCCTACCGTGTTGATCGGACCGGCGGGGACCCCGGCCCGGTTCAACTCGTGGACCCAGTGGGCGACCGGCTGCCGGCGGAACGTGTCGGTGAGGATCTCGTCGAGGGCGTCGACGTTGGCGACCCGGGCGGTGTTGGTCGAGAAGCGCTCGTCGCCCGCCAGGTGATCCAGGTCGCACACTCCGGCGAGCGCCCGGAACTGGTTGTCGTTGCCGCAGGCGACCACGAACCAGCCGTCGGCGGCTTCGAAGGTCTGGTAGGGGGCGATCGACGGGTGGCGGTTCCCGAGCCGCGGCGGGTCCTCCCCCGTGGCCAGGTAGCCGGAAGCCTGGTTCAAAAGCCCCGCCAGCGCCGCCCCCATCAACGACACCTCCACATGCTGGCCTTCGCCGGTGACGTTGCGGTGGTGGAGGGCGGCCAGAGTGCCGACGGTCGCTTGGAGGGCGGCGATGTGGTCGATCAGGGCCACCCCCACCTTGTACGGCGGGCCGTCGGGCGGGCCGGTGATGCTCATCAGGCCCGACATCGCTTGCACCAACAGGTCGTAGCCGGCGAGCCCGGCTGCCTGCGGGGCCGAGCCGAAAGCGGTGATCGACACGTATATGGACCCGGGGTTGCGCTCCCGCACCGACTCGTAGTCGAGCCCGAAGCGGGCCAGGGTGCCGGGACGGAAGTTCTCCACGACGATGTCGGCCCGGTTGGCCAACCGCACGGCCAGCTCTCGATCTTCGGGATCGTTCAGGTCGAGGGTCACCGACCGTTTGTTGCGGTTGAGGCCCACGTAGTAGGACGCGGTCCCGGTATCGGTCCACGGCGGCCCCCAAGCGCGGGTGTCGTCGCCCGTGTCGGGTCGTTCCACCTTGATGACGTCGGCGCCGAGGTCACCGAGGGTCATCGCCAGGTAGGGGCCGGCGAGGACCCGTGAGAAGTCGGCCACCAGCAGCCCGGAGAGCGGGCCTTCTTTCACCACGGCCCAGATGATGTCATCCGGAGAGGGCGGCGGCGATCCGTTCGAGGCCGGAGACGATGTCCTCCTCTGCAGCGGCCAGCGACACCCGCACCGCCCCCGCTCCCCCGGCCCCGAAAGTGGATCCGGGAGCGACCGCCACGCCGTGTTCGACGACGAGGCGGCGGCAGAACTCCATCGGGTCGCCGATGCGATCGCCGAGCGGCAGCCACAGGTAGAAGGCGCCGTCGGGTCGGTGGTGCGGTAGGCCCAGCTCTTCGGCGGCGGCGACCGCCCGGTCCCGCCGACGTTGGTACGTCTGGCGCATCTCGGCGACGAAGTCCTGCGGGCCTTCCAGAGCGGCGAGCGCCGCCTTCTGGGCGGGGCCGTTGACGCAGGCGATCAGCGCCTCCTGCATCTTGGTGAGGGTCTCGATCACCGCCAGCGGGCCCGACACGTACGCCACCCGCAGGCCGGTCATGGCGTAGGTCTTGGAGAAGCTGTGCACCGACACGACCCGGTCGGGGGCGATCGGCGCCGGCGACGGGGCGACTTCGCCTTCGAAGACGATCTGGTCGTAGCACTCGTCCGACAGGAGCCACAGGTCGTGGCGTTCGGCGAGCTCGCACAGGGCGGCGAGGCGGTCCTGGTCGACGACGGTGCCTAGAGGGTTGGACGGGCTGTTGACGAGCAGGATCCGGGTCCGGTCGGTGATGAGCGGCTCGATCGTCTCCGGGTCGGGCAGGTAGCCGCTCTCGGAGCGAAGGGGATAGGCGACGGGAGTGGCGCGGGCGATGCGGGCGGCCATGGCGTAGTTGGGCCACCCGGGGTCGGGCACCAGGATCTCGTCACCGGCCGTGGTGAGGCCGAGGATGGACACCGACAGGCCCTGCATCGACCCGGCGGAGATCAGGACCTGGCTCGGCTCGACGTCGATGCCGTTGACGTGCCGCAGCTTGGCGGCGCACGCCTCCCGCAGCTCGGGGATGCCGGCGTTGGGGGTGTAGCCGGTCTCGCCGGCCATGACCGAGTCGGCCATCGCCTGGCGGATGTGCTCGGGCGGGATCCGGTCGGGTTGGCCGACCTCGAGGCGGATGACCGGTCCGGGCTGTGCCCAGGCGAGGTCCATCAGCGCCCGGATGCCCGAACGGGGCAGGTCTTGCATTTCGCGGGGGATATGGGCCACTACTCCTCCTCCCAGACGATGCGGCGGGCGTTGCCTCCCAGCACGGCAGCCCGCTCCGTGGGCGAGAGGCCGGGCAAGTGCTGGTCGACCAGCTCCAGCATCCGGCCGTAACCGGGGTCGTCGAGGATCCACGGGAAGTCGCTCGCCCACATGACCCGCTCGGTCCCGAACGCCTCGACCACACGGCGGGTGACCCCGGCCAGGTCGGGATACGGCCAGGGCTGGTGGCTGAAGGCGTAGGACCCGGAGAGGATCACGCTCACGTTCGGGTAGGCGGCGAGGCCGCGGATCCTCGCTTCTGCGGGCTGGGGGATGTCCGATTCGATCCGGGGCCGAAGCCGGTCGTCGACCCCGATGCCCCCTTGGGTCAGGCCGGTGTGGTTGAGGACGACCGCCAGGTCGGGGAGCCGCCGGCACACCTCGTGGACTTCCTCCACGTCGTCGGGCCGCGGGTACAGCCACAGCAGGCTCCCGTCGGAGGCGAGCCGCTCCAGCACCGCCCAGGGCACCCCGGCCGGGAAGCCGAACATGCGCAGTCCCCGCATCCCGGTGGCCGCCAGCCGGTCGGCGACCTTTCCGGCGTCCTGTTCGCCGTCCCACACGCCGATGCCGGCGTAGCGACCCGGGTGGCGGCGGACGGCGTCGGACACGTAGCCGTCTTCGGGCCCGAGCGGCACCAGGACGGCGGCGTCGACGCCGTGGGCGGCCATCGTCTCTTCCAGCAGCTCCACGGGAGCCGACCGCTCGGCGGGGGCGATGGCGTCGACGGTGCGGTCGGGGTCGTCGGCTTTCGACAGGAAGACGTGGAGGTGGGCGTCGACGATCACTGCAGCAACCTCGCCAGCTCGGCCGGGATGGTGTCGGGACGGGTCAGCGCCGAGCCCAGGCCGACGGCGACGGCGCCTGCTTCGAGCCATGCCTCGACGTCGCCTATCCCGATGCTCCCGGTGGGCACCACCGGGAACCTGCCGAACGGACCCTGGAGGGCCTCGAGGTAGGCGATGCCGAGCACCCCGGCGGGGAAGAGCTTCACCGCCGGGGCCCCGAGGCGAAACGCCTCCGCCACCTCCGACGGCGTCATCACCCCGGGGACGATCGGCAGGCCCCGGTCGAGGGAGTGGGTGACGAGCCTGGGGTCGAGGTGGGGCGTGACGCAGAAGTCGACGCCGAGCGACGCCAAGGAGTCGACCTGGTCGACGCGGGTGACGGTGCCGGCACCGACGAGCGTGTCGGCGCCGAGCTCGTCGCGGATCCGCTCGATGGCGGTGAGGGCCCCGGGCTTGTCGAGCGTGCATTCGATGGCCCGCACCCCCTGACCATGCAGGCGTCGGGCCAGCTCGACCCCGACGGTGTCGGGCTCGTCCATGCGGAGGATCGCCAGCAGCCGGGCGTCGGAGAGGCGAGCGACGATGTCTCTCATCGTTTCACTCCTCCGTGCTGCTGGGCGTCCCACGGGTCGGCCACCAGGGCGTCACCGAACAGACCGTAGGCGGTCACCATCGCTCCGGCGGCGAGCCGCACCGTCTCGTCGAGCGACTGCCGCTCGAAGGTGGCGAGGAAGGTCCCGAACATGGCGTCGCCCGCCCCGACCGGGTCGAGCACCTCGGCCTCCATCTCGGCTGTCGCCGTCTCCTCCGACGTGGCGGCGTAGAGACGGAAGCGGACGTTGCGTCCCACGCCTCGCTTCGTCGACCCGACCGCCACCTGCAGCCCGAAGTGCTCCACCGCCGCCCGATGGATCTCCTCTTCGGGCGCGTCGAGGCCGAGACGAGCCAGGTCCTGGGGGCTGGCGGAGAGGATGTCGGCCCGGTCGAGGACGCTTCGGATCCACCCGAAGGCCTCCTCGACCGACCACAGGGAGGAGCGGTAGTTGACGTCGAGGGCAACGGTCGCCCCGACCGCCCGGGCGGCGTCGATGGCGGATTCGGTCGCCTCTCTCGGGGCCGCGCCCAGGGCGGCGGTGATGCCGCTCACCACCAAGCAGGTGTCCTCGTCGAGGAGCTCCTTCCAGTCGGCGGCCGGGTCGGGCCAGAGGGCGAAGGAGGTGTCGGCCCGGTCGTAGACGATGCGGGAAGGCCGCGGCGGCACCGACTGCTCGAGGAAGTAGAGGCCGACGCGGCCTTCCTCGGGGCGGCGCAGCACCGTGGCGACGCCGTTGGCGGCAGCGTGACGGGCGACCAGGTTCCCGAGCGGGGAGGCGGGAAGCGTCGACACCCAGGTCGCTTCCATCCCCTGGCGACGGGCGGCGATCGCCACGTTCAGCTCGGCGCCGCCGACCGGCGCCGCGAACCAGCTCGTGGCCTCGAGCGGCACCCCGACGGGGGTCGTGAGGCGGATCATCGCCTCACCGAATGTCACCAACCGTTTCATCTGTCCCTCCGGGAGAAAACGACCACTGCGACGATGATCAAGATGCCGGTGACCACGCCCTGGAACAGGGGGTCGACTCCCTGGAGGTTCATGGCGTTGCGGAGCACCGACAGGAACAGGACACCGCCCAGGACACCCCAGACGTTGCCGCGGCCACCGAAGATCGACACGCCTCCGATGACGACCGCCACGATGGCGGTGAGCTCGAGGCCTTCCGCCACCCGGGGATCGCCGATCCCCTGACGGAAGGCGAGGACGATGCCGGCGAGACCGGCGAAGACCGAGCACAGCACCATCATCCCCAGCCGCACCGACCCGACCGCCACCCCGGCGCGGCGGGCGACGTCCTCGTCGCCTCCCACGGCATAGGCGTTGCGGCCGAAGCGGGTCCGGTCGAGGAACACCGCCATGCCGACCACCAGGGCGAGGAAGATCCAGGCGGGATAGGGAACCCCTAGGAGGTTCTCGTAGAGGAACTCGGTGACCTCGAAGGGGATCCCGCCGATCGGCTGCTGGGTGTAGACGAGGGCCACGCCCCGCAAGACGGTGTAGGTGATGAGGGTGGCGATCAGAGGGTTGAAGTCGGCTTTGACCACCATCAAGCCGTTGGCTAGCCCGATCACCGCCGACACCGCCAGCACCACCGCCAGCACCCAGATCACCCGGCCGGGGTCGTCGTCGATCAGACCGGCGGTGAGCAGGGCGGCGAGGCGGGCGGTGGCGCCGACCGACAGGTCGATGGCGCCGACGAGGATGGCGGCCATCTGGCCCAGGGCGGCGAGGCCGGTGGGCAGCAGCTGTCCGGCCAGGTTGGAGAGGTTGCGGCCGGTGAGGAAGAACTCGGACATGAAGGTGGCCTGTACCGCGAGCAGCGCCACCAGCGCCCACACGAGGATCCCCCGGTCGGAAGCCCGGCGGAGGGCGGTGCGCAGGCCGCTCATCGGGTCACCTCCATCGTCGCCACCGCCATGATCTCGTCGGGGGAGAACGGCTTCTGGTCGAAGGTGGCGGCCAGCTTGCCGTCGCGCATGACGAGCACCCGGTCGGACAAGCCGAGGACCTCCGGCAGCTCCGACGAGATGAGGATGATGGCCAGGCCGTCGTCGGCGAGCCGTCGCAGCATGCGGTGGATCTCGGACTTGGCGTTGACGTCGATGCCCCGCAGCGGCTCGTCGAGGATCAGGAGCTTCGGCTGTTTCACCAGCCACTTGCCCAGGGCGATCTTCTGCTGGTTCCCGCCCGACAGCGAAGACACGGGGGCAGTGACGTCCGAGATGCGCACGGCGAGGTCGGAGACGACCCCTGACGCCAGCTCCCGCTCCCGTGACCGGTCGACGAAACCCAGCTTGGAGAGCGCCCCGAGGGAGGGGAGGCCGACGTTTCGATCGGCTCCCAGGTCGAGGATCACGCCCGACCGTTTCCGGTCCTCGGGCACCAGCATGACGCCCGAGCGGGCGGCGTGGCGAGGGCTGCGGGGGTGGTAGGGGCGGCCGTCGAGGAGGACTTCGCCGCGGTAGCTGCCCTCCATCCCGAACAGATAGCGGGCGAGGCGGCTGCGTCCGGATCCGACCAGGCCGGCGACCCCGAGGATCTCGCCCTTGCGGCAGGTGAAGCTGATGCCGTCGGGCTCCGTGCCAGGGAGGAGCAGGTTGCGCACCTCGAGGACCGGCTCGTCGGTGGCCTCCCCCGTCCGCTCGGGGAAGGCGTCCTCGACGGCCCGCCCCACCATCGCCGAGACGATCTCGGGGACGGTGACGTCGGCCAGGGGCTTGGTCCACACGAGCTTTCCGTCGCGCAGGACCGTGACGTCGTCGGCGATGCGGGTCAGCTCGGCGAGGCGGTGGCTGATGTAGCCGACCGCCACCCCCTCGTCGGCGAGGCTCCGCACCAGCTCGAGGAGCGTGTCGGCTTCCTCGGAGGGCAGGACCGCGGTGGGCTCGTCGAAGATGATGGCGGCGGGACGGCGGGCGAGCACCTTGGCGACCTCGACCAGCTGCTGGCGCGCCACGGTGAGGTTCTCGACCGGCTCGTCGGGGTCGATGCCGGCGCCGCCCACCCGGGCGAGGAGGTCTTCTGCCATCGCCCGCTGCTTCTTGCGGTCGATGAACCCGGCCCGCAGAGGCTGGATGCCCAAGGTGACGTTGTCGGCGACCGACATGGCCCCGAACAGCGACAGCTCCTGGTAGACGACGGCGATGCCGGCGTCCAGGGCGGCGGCGGGGTGGGCGAGCTCGACCGGCCGGCCGCCTATCTCGACGGTGCCGGAATCCGGCGAGATCACCCCGCCGAGGATCCCGGTCAGCGTCGACTTGCCGGCGCCGTTCTCGCCGACGATCGCGTGGACGCGGCCGGCCAGCAGCTCGACGGTCACCCCGTCCAGGGCGGTTATGCCGCCGTAGCGTTTGGTCACGGCCCGGGCGGCCACGACTGGCGCGTCGTGGCCGCCCGAGCCTGCGCGGGCAGTGTCAGGCCGGCTCACACATCCCCTGGTCGATCAGCTGCTCGTCCGTGAGCGGAGTGGGCAGCCACAGGTCGTCGATGCAGTTGGGCCGGTACCACTCGTCCAGCTCGTCGGTGTCGAAGATCGGCACCTCGATGTTGATGAACGAGGGCACGGGCTCGCCGTCGAGCACGGCCATGGCGGCGTCGAGGCACTGCGACGAGTGCGACGGCGGGTAGCCGACCGCCACGAAGGGGAACCCTTCCTCGGCGGCGAGGCGGAGGAACCCGTTGAGCGGCTCCGCCGCGAACGGCGGGATCTCCCGGCCGGCCTCCTTGAACGCCTCGATGGCGCCCACCGCCTGGCCGGCGCCGTCGGTCCACACCGCGTCGATGTCGTCGAACTGGGTGAGGAAGGCGGCCATGGCGGTGCGCCCGTCGGCGGCGTCCCAGTTGGTGTACTCCTGGCCCAGGATGTTGATGTCCGGGTACTTGGAGAACACGGCCATGGCGCCCTCGAGACGGGCCTCGGCGGTGGGGACGCCGGCGGGGCCGCCCAGCAGCACGATGTTGCCCTCGTATCCGATCTCCCGGGCGATCCACTCGGCGCCGAGCATGCCGTTGAGCAGGTTGTCCCGGTCGACGCGGGTGACATAGGCGTCGGTCTCGGCGGTGCCGGTGCACAACAGGACCGGGATGCCCTGGGCGGCGGCCCTCTCGATCGGCCCGCGGACGTCGGTCAGCGGGGTGATGATCAGGGCGTCGGGCTGCTGCACGAGCAGGTCCTCGATGGTGCCCACCTGGGTGTCGGCCTCGCCCAGGCCGGTGGGGCTGAGGATCAGCTCCGAGTCGGAGTAGGCCTCTTCCATCCGGGCGGTGACGGCGTCGTTGTACGTCGCCGGCCAGCTGAACTCGGGCGCCTGGATGGCGAAGGCGATGCGCCGCGGCCCGTCCTTCTTGTACTGGGAGGTGTCCACCTCGACGATGTCGTAGGCGTAGTCCGGCGCCTCGAACGGGTCCAGGCCGAGGACCTGCGGCTCCTCCTGGAAGGCCCGCACGAGGATGTCGGACTGGGTGGCGGCGTCCGCCTCCGGTTCCGTGGAGTCGGTGGTGTCGCCGTCGTCCGCCGGCTGGGTGGTGTCGGGCGTGTCCGCCGGTGCCGTCGTGTCGGGCGGCGGGGCGGTGGTGTCGGCCGGTTCCTCTCCGCCGCCGCTGCACGCGGCGAGGACGAGGGCCAGGACCACCGCCAGCGCGGCTGATCTGGTCATTCGTCTCATACCGTTTCCTTGTTCCTTTCCGGTGGGTTGGCCACCATCGCTTTCCTACCTGCGGGAGAACTCGGCCTCCGCCGCACCAGCGTCGTGAAGAGCACGGCGGCGAAGAGCACGACGCCTTTGCCGATGAGCTGGTACGACTCGCCCACCCCCTGGAGGAGCAGGAGGTTCTCGAGGCTCGACAGCCCGAGGACGGCAGCGAGGGTCCCGACGACCGAGCCGCGGCCGCCGAGGAACGACGCCCCGCCCAGCACCACCGCCGCGATCGAGTCGAGGTCGTACCCGACGCCGAGGGTCCGGTCGTAGAAGCCGACCAGGCCCGACAGCATCAGCCCGGAGAGGGCCGCCATCAGGGCGGCGATCACGTAGGTGGAGGCGACCACGGAGCGGGTGGGGATGCCCGAGAGGGCGCTGGCCTCCGGGTTGAGACCGGTGGCGAACAGCGCCCTCCCGTACGTCGTGCGGTGGAGGACCACGGCTACCGCCACCGCCACGACAGCCGCGACGAGCACCGGGACCGGGATCGGCCCGACCTTGCCGGTGCCGACCGCCACGAGAGCTTCGGGGACCCGTCCCCGGGACCGCCCGCCGGTGAGCCACAGGGAGACGCCCTCGACCAGGAACAGCGTGCCGAGGGTGGCGAGGATGGCGGGCACCCTCCGGAAAGCGACCATGAGGCCGTTGAGGAGCCCTATCGCCAGGGTGACGCCGATCACAGACGCCAGGCCGAGACCGAGCGAGCCCGACGCCGTCCCGGCGAAATACACCATGAGTAACGACGCCGTGGTGATGACTCCCCCGACGGACAGGTCGAGGCCCCGGCCGATGATCACGATCAGCTGTCCGAGGGCGACGATGGCCAGGAAGGCGGCGTCGCGGACGACGTTCTGGAGGTTGGCCGGGCGGTAGAAGCCGGGCTGGACGAGCGCCGCCACCGGGAGCACCACCAGCAGGATCGTGTAGGGGCCGATCTGCCGCAGGCGCTCCCGGATGCTCATGCCGGCTCCCCGCAAAAGTCGACGATCAGCCGCTGGTAGATGTCGGCGGCTTGCCGCAGGGCGGGGATCGACACCGCCTCGTTGGGGGCGTGGGCGTGGGAGAGGAGGCCGGGGCCGAGGGCGGGGAGGACGGGCAGGCCCAGCGCGGCGAACCAGGTGGCGTCAGTGGTGGCCGGGAAGAGGTCGTCGGGCGGGACGCTGCCCGTCACCGCGTAGAGCGCCCGGCGGGCGGATTCGACGATCGGCTCGGAAGGGGCGACGGAGGTGGCGGGGATCCAGTCTTTCAGCTCGACCGTCGCTTCCGCCCCGTCGGGCAGGACCGTGTCGACCAGTTGGCGGACCTCGCGCATGAAGGTGTCCTGTTCCATGCCGGCGACCAGCCGGCATTCGGAGGACACCACGGCCTGGCCGGGGACCACCCCGTAGGAGATTCCGCCGGAGACGACCGCTCCCGCGTTGACCGTGGGGACGGGACCGGGCCGGGGGTGGGTGGGGGTGAAGCCGTCGGCCAGGGCGACGACGATGCGGGCGGCGACCTCGGTGGCCGAGACCAGCCCCAGCTCGTCTTTCAGGCCGGAGTGGGCCTGGCGGGTCGTGACCGTGATGTCGAAGTTGCAGATCCCGCGGCTCCCGAGGTGGAGGCGGTCCCAGTCGGCGTGGATGCCGCCGGGCTCTCCGATGACCATGGCGTCGATCCCCGCCACGTCGGCTTCGGTGAACACCCGGGCGCCGTGGCGGGCTCCGTATTCCTCGTCGGCGCAGAAGACCAGGGTGACGGCGCCCTGGTCGAGGTGGCGACGAGCTGCGGCGGCTGCAACGACCATGGCGGCCAGTGCACCCTTCATGTCCGCAACTCCCCTGCCGCGCAGCTCGTCGCCCACCACGACAGCTCGGAGCGGGTCGGTCTCCCATTCGCCCTCGCCCACCGGCTTGGTGTCGAGGTGGCCGCACAGGGCGAGGTTGCGGCCACCGGGGCCGAACCGGACCTCGGTGACGAGGTTGGGACGCTCCGGTGAACCCACCAGCCGGGGGGCGGGAAAGCCGAACCTCTCGCACCAGGTTCGGATCAGCTCGGCCGCGGCTCGTTCGTCCCCGCCGGGATTGATGCTGGGGACGGCCACGAGCTCTGCCGCCAGCTCCGGCACGTCGGCCTCCCGCCCGGTCCTTTCAAATTCTGAAAGCACCTTTTGTATATTAACAAAGGCGGGAGGCGGTGCGCGCGCCGATCAGCCCTTGTAGCGGGAGTGCCAGTCGTTGCCCTGCCAGGTCCACATGCGCACCGGGCGGAGGGCGATCAGCCACCGGGGTGCAGTCAGGGTGGGCTCGAGGTACTTGGGTCCGTTCTCGCCGAGGTAACGCACGCTCATCCGCTCGGCGATCGGCACCCACGCTCCCCCGACATTGGGCTCCTCGACGATCTCGGCCCGGCACTGGGCGATCACCTTGCGCTGGGTGCCGGTCTCGTCGATGGTCAATGCACAGCGCGGCTCGCGCACCAGGTGCTTGGCCCACGCCGACTTCTCGCGCCCGATGACCCAGAAGCGGCCGTCGGACCATTCGTGCCAGACGGGGACCACATACGGCCAGCCCTCTTCGTCGACGGTGGCCAGCCGGGCGAACACCGGCTCCTGGAGGAATGCGGCCACCTCGTCTTCGGCGAGCCGCCCGACCTTGCCCCTCCAGCTCTCGTCACTCATGCGTTGCCCTTTCTCTTGTAACCCAGGCGGGCCGACAGCCGCTCGGCCACCTCGGTGACCGCCTTCCCCAGCTCGGGGATGCGCTCCTCGGTGATCCGGGACGCGGGGCCCGACACGGACAGGGCCGCCACCGGCACACCCTCGGCGTCGAGGACGGCGGCGGCGGCACAGCGGATCCCGTCTTCGTTTTCGATGTCGTCGATGGCGTAGCCGCGGCGGCGGGTGCGCTCCAGCTCGGCGGCGAGCTCGTCCGGGTCGGTGATCGTGTTGGGGGTGCGCCGGGGCAGGCCGGCCCGCACCACCGCCTGGAACAGGTCGTCGCCGGCGTAGGCGAGGATCGCCTTGCCGATGCCGGTGGAGTGCATGGGCGAGCGCGCCCCGATCCGGCTGTACATGCGCACCGACTGGGAGGTCTCGACCTTGTCCACGTATATGACCTCGGTCCCGTCGGGGACCCCGAGGTGCACGGTCTCGTCGAAGCGGTCGGCGAGCTCCTCCAGCTCGAGGCGGGCCTCGCGGCGGAGGTCGAAGCCCTCGAGGTAGGTGGACCCCAGGACCAGGCAGTGGACTCCCAGGCGGTAGCGGCCGTCCTGGTCGACTTCGACCAGCGCCTCCTCCTGCAGCGCCCGCAGCAGCCGCAGCGCCGTCGGAGCGGGGATGTCGGCGAGCCGGCTCAGCTCCGAGAGCGTACGATCGGGGTTGGCCGCCACCAGGTTCAGCAGCGAGAGCGCTTTGAGCACCGTCTTCGGTGCAGCAGATGACATGTTGAAACCCTATTCCAGCATTTGGAATCGAACAAGTCGGGTGGAAAACGTTCACCGATCTACTTGACAGCGCCCGGCGCCGTCCCCATTATCCGGTCGCGATTGCCAACAGGCATTCGCATACTGCGAACGGAGGAACTTATGGACTGGTTACGGCGCTCGATGCGTCCTCTGGCACTACTCCTCGTGATCGCCCTCCTCGCCGCCTGTGGCAACGGAGCCTCGGAAGAGCCCGCCGACACGACCGCGGCCGCCCCGAGCGACACCACGGGTGACGGTGGCGAAACTCCGGCGGAGCCGACCGGCGAGCCGATCAAGGTCGGGTTCCTCGTCGACCAGACCGGGGCCCTGGCCGCCTACGGCTACGCCCACGAACTGGTCGGACGGGCCGCGGTGGAGACCATCAACGCCCAGGGCGGCGTCAACGGACGCCCGCTGGAGCTGGTGATCGAAGACACCGAGTCCGATCCCAGCGTCGCCGCCCCCAAGGCCCGCCGTCTCGTCGAGAGCGAAGGCGTCGACTTCCTGCTCGGCTCGAACACCTCGGCGGTGGTCGGCGCGGTGGTGCCGATCGCCGAGGAGCTGGAGACGGTGTACTTCCCCACCGCCGGCGGCGCCCTCCTCACCGAGCCGGGGAAGGGCAATCGCTACGTCTTCGACTTCAACACCAACGTGAAGCAGGAGGTCCGAGGCGTCCTCAGCTTCATCGACTCACAGCTCGACGCCGACACGTGGATGACGGCGGTGGTCGACTACTCGTGGGGCTGGGACAACGAGCAGACCTTCGTCGAGGAAGCCGAGGCGATGGGCATCGAGGTGGCCAACACCCTCCGGGTGCCGCTCGGTGAGGCGAACTGGCTCGCCCACCTGCAGGGCCAGATCCCCGAAGGAGTGGAGGGCATCTACTTCGCCAACTTCGGCACCGACTTCCTCTCGTTCATCGAGGCGTTGGGCACGCTGGCTCCCGACATCGAACGGATCGGTGCCAACTACGTCCTCTCCGGCCAGGACCTCGGCGCCATCCCCAACGGCGACGGGATCCACGCCATCGCCGGCTACCCGCAGTTCTCGTCGGCCATCGACTCCGAGTGGGACCGCCAGTTCCGCGAGATCACCGGCATCGACGAGTTCGGCGCCGAAGCCTCCACCGGCGAGCCGCTGGTCAGCTCCTACCACTGGTCCACGTGGGAGGCGCTGTGGGGCATCAAGGAGGTCATCGAGGCGTCCGGGTGGGAGAGCAAGGACGACACCTGCGAGTTCATCACCACCCTCGAGGGCTTCCAGTTCGAGGAGGGCCTGGCCCATCCCGAGGGCCCCAAGCACTTCCGGCCCGAAGACCACCTGTCGGTCAAGGGCGCGTGGATCGAGGTCCTCGAAGGCGGCGAGCTGCAGATCGCGGCCCGCATCGACGCCGAGGACATGGTCTACGACCCGGTCGTCAACTACCCCGAGGACCAGCCCCTCGACTGCGAATCCTGATCCCGACACCCGAGGTGGGGGAGCCGCATCCGGCTCCCCCACCCGACCCCGACACCACACATGCCCGAGACCAGCACCATCTTCTTTCTCCTCGTCGACGGCCTGATCTGGGGCTGCATCGTCGCCCTGATCGCCCTCGGGCTGTCGCTGATCTTCGGGATCATGAACATCATCAACATGGCCCACGGCGACCTGTTCATGCTCGGCGCCGTGATCTCCGTCCTGGTCTTCGACCGCCTGGGCTCGATCTGGCCGGCTCTGCTGATCGCCCCCCTGATCCTGGGGATCGTCGCCCTCCCCACCGAGAGATACGTCCTGCGGCCCTTCGAGCAGAAGCCGCTCAACACCCTCATCGCCACGCTCGGCCTTTCGTTCATCATCCAACAGCTCGTTCTCATGACCTGGGGTGGCCGTCCCCGCCGGGTCCCCGCCCCCGTCGAGTTCACAGTCGACCTCTTCGGCGTGGTCTTCCCCGGCTACCGCCTCGTCGCCGGCGGCCTGGGGCTGGTGCTGCTGGGCCTCCTGTGGCTCGTCGTCTACAAGACGAGCTTCGGGGTGAAGCTGCGGGCGACGATCGACCAGCCGGAAGTCGCCGACGCCATGGGCATCGACACGAGCCGCATCCGCATGCTCACCTTCGGCCTCGGTGTCGCCCTGGCCGCCGCCGGTGGCGTGCTCGCCGCCCCCATCCGCAACGTCTTCTTCCTGATGGGCTTCGACGTGATGCTGATGTCTTTCATCGTGGTGATCGTCGGCGGGCTGGGGAACCTCCTCGGCACCCTCGTCGCCGCATTGGTCCTGTCGGGCACCGAGGGATTCCTCTCCGCCTTCCTCGCTCCCGTCTCGGCCCGGATCGTGATCCTGATCCTGATGGCCGCCGTCGTCGTGTTCCGACCCCGAGGCCTGTTCTCGTCATGACCGCCACCGAGACCCGCCCCCAGGCCGCGACCCCCCGCACGCTCTCGACCGGCGCCCGCATCGGCATCGGCGCCGCCGTCGTGGCCGCCACCGCCGCCCTGGGCATGTTCGGCCCCCCGGGGATCCGCTCGCTGACGGTGCTGGTCATGATCCTCTCCATCTACGCCGTCTCCTACGGGGTGCTGCTGGGATTCGTGGACCTGCCCAGCCTGGGCCAGAGCCTCTTCTTCGGTGTCGGCGCCTACTGCGCCATCCTTCCGCTGACCCGGGCCGACTGGAGCCTGTGGGCGGTGCTGGGGACGTCCCTCGTCGTCGGCCTGGCCCTGGCCTTCGTCACCGGGACCGTGGCGGTCCGCCTCAGCGAGGCGTACCACGTGATCGTCACCGCCCTGTTCGGCGCCGTCGCCCAGCTCGCCGCCGACAACTTCACCCCGATCACCGGCGGCGAGGGTGGGCTGTCGGCTCGCATCCCGCCGCTTCGGCTCGGCCCGTGGGAGATCTCGGTCTACGACGCCGTCCCGGCGTTCCTCCTCTACCTGGCGTTCGCCGTGGTCGCGTTCCTGCTCATGTACGGGCTGGTCCGCTCCCCCATCGGCACGGTGTGGAAGGCGATCCGCGACAACCAGGACCGGGCGCTTTCGGCCGGCTACAACGTGTACGCCTACAAGCTGGCCGCCTTCGCCATCGTCGGCATGTTCACCGCCTTCAGCGGCGCCCTGTATGCGGTCAACCTGAGGTACACGAGCACCGAGTTCCTGGGGATCGCCTGGTCGGTGCTGCCGTTCCTGTGGGTGCTGATCGGAGGCACCGGGACCCTGACCGGGCCGATCATCGGCGTCGCTATCTACACGGTGTTCCAGTTCTACGTGAGCCAGCTGTGGACCCACTACCTGATCATCCTCGGCGTGGTGATGATCGCCGTGCTGCGCTGGGCGCCGCAGGGGATCATGGGCATCGTCCGTCCCGGCTCCACCCGCAACCTGCTGGCACGGCGCGCCGCCCCGGCGGCGGAAGGGGACTCCGATGAGTGAGCGCCGGGTGCCGGACCTGCGGGTCACCGACGTCACCGTCGAGTTCGGCGGCCTCACCGCCCTCCAGGGCGCCCACCTCACCGCCGAGGTCGGCGAGCGGACGGTGATCCTGGGCCCGAACGGCGCCGGCAAGACCACCTTGTTCAACGTGATCGGCGGCACCATCAAGCCCCGCTCGGGGAGGATCGAGATCCGCGGCCACGACGTCACCGGACGCTCCCCGCGGGTGATCCGCCGCCACGGCCTCGCCCGGGCGTTCCAGACCCCGAGCGTCTTCCCGACTCTGACGGTGCGGGAGAACCTGTGGCTCGGGCGCCTCTACAGCGACCCGGTCCGCTGGAACCCGTTCGCCAGCGCCCACCGGGAGGCCGCCGCCTCCGAGATCACCGAGCTGGCGGAGCGGATCGGCCTCGCCGACGTCCTCGACCGTCCCGCCGACGAGTTGTCCCACGCCGACCAGAAGGTGCTGGACATCGGCGTGGCCCTGGCGGGCAAGCCGACGATCCTCCTTTTGGACGAGCCGACCCAGGGGGTCAGCCCCGAAGACGTGGGGCGGATCGTGTCGGTGATCACCGAGACCATGCAGGACATGGCGGTGGTGGTGATCGAACACGACATCGCCACGGTGGCGGCGATCGCCACCCGGGTTATTGTCCTCGACCGGGGCCGGGTCATCGCCGAGGGCAGCCTCGCCGAGGTGAGCGCCCGGCCGGAGGTGCAGGAGGTGTACCTCGGCGGCGGGCTGGCGGAGCTGTTGGACGAAGGATGGGACGGATGAGCCTCGAAGTCCGCGGCCTCGACGTCCACTACGGCCAGAGCCACGCCGTGCGGGACCTGTCCATCGAGGTGCCGCCCGGCGAGATCACCGCCCTGCTGGGCCGCAACGGCGCCGGCAAGACCACGACGCTGAAGGCGATCACCGGGATCCTGCGGGCGACCCGCGGCGAGATCCTCCTCGACGGCGAGGACATCGGCTCGGCCGCTCCCCACGTGCGGGCCCGCAAGGGCATCGGCTACGTGCCCCAGGGGCGTCTCGTGTTCCAGAACCTGACCGTCGCCGAGAACCTGGCGGCGGTGAGAGCCGACCGCCAGGTGTCCACCGACTGGATCATGGAGATGTTCCCGATCCTGGCCGAGCGGTCGGCGCAGAAGGCGGGGACCCTGTCGGGCGGCGAGCAGCAGATGCTGGCCATCGCCCGGGCGCTGATGGTGCGACCCAAATACCTGCTGTTGGACGAGCCGAGCACCGGTCTCATGCCCCGCATCCTGATCCCGCTGAAGGAGGCGCTGCGGCGGCTCCAGTCGGAGGGGATGGGGATCCTCCTCGTCGAGGAGAAGGTGCCGTTGGCCCTCGAGCTCGCCACCCGCGGCTACGTGATCGACACCGGGAGTCTGGTCCACGCCGGCGACGCCGCCAGCCTCCGGGACCGCGATCTGCTGGTGCGCCACCTCGGCGTCGGCGCCCACCGGGAAGAGGCCGACTAGCCGCCGTTCAGAGCGGCGCCAGCTGCGGCGGCGCCAGCGCCTCCCACAGCTGCTGGCCGAGGTCGAGGAGCTGGAAGTCGCTGAACCACGGACCGGCCAGCTGCACCCCCACCGGCAGGCCCTCGTGGAGCCCGGCGGGGATCGCCAGCGCCGGGAGCCCGGTGATGTTCCCGAACGACGTGTTGCGGCACAGGGCGTGGTCGAACTGGTCGACCGCGCCTGCCATCTCGATCTCCTCGGCGCCGATGAGAGGCGCCGGGGCGGGCATGCCGGCCACGAGCAGGTAGTCGACCCGCTCGAGGATGTCGGCGAAGAGACGGCTGAACCGGGCCGCTTCCCGGCGGGCCGCCAGGTACTCGTCTCGGGAGATGCCGTATCCGGCGGCGACCCGCGGCTCGACGTTTTCGGTGTAACGGTCCCGCTTCGCTTCGAACCAAGGGGCGTGATAGAGGGCGGCTTCGGCACCGATGATCGTGAAGTCGACGTCGACGCAGGTCTCGAACCCGGGGACCTCCACGGCTTCGACGGCATGCCCTACTTCCCTAAGGGCTTCGGCGGCGCGCTCGACGGCCCCGGCGACGGCAGGGTGGAGCGGGCCGGGATCGGCGATCACGCCCACCTTCACCTGCCGGGGGAGCTCCGGTGGCGCCGTCGGCTGGCCGGAGACGATCGCCTCCAGCAGGGTCTTGCAGTCCCGGGGGGTGCGGGCCATCGGACCGACGTGGTCTAGGGTCCACGACAGGGGGATCGTCCCGACGGTCGGCACCAGGTCCTTGGTCGGCTTCAGGCCCACGGTGCCGCACAGCCCCGACGGGATACGGATCGACCCGCCGGTGTCGGTCCCCAAGGCGGCGGGAGCGAGCCCCGCCGCCAGGGCGGCCGCCGACCCGCCCGACGAGCCGCCGGGCGTGCGGTCGAGCGACCACGGGTTCTTCGTGGGCGGGGTGGCGGACCCGTAGGCGAACTCGTGGGTGCGGGCCTTGCCGAGGAGGATCGCCCCGGCGTCGCGCAGCGCCGCCCAGGCGGGGGCGTCTTCTTGCGGCACCCTCCCCTCGAAGACCCGGCTGCCCGCCTCGGTCGGCACCCCGGCGGTGTCGAGCATGTCCTTCACCGCCACCGGGATGCCGACGAGGGGGCGGTCGTCGCCCTGTCTGATGGCCTCGGTGGCCCCTTCGGCGGCGGCGAGGGCGGCGTCGGCGCAGACGACCGAGAAGGCGTCGACGCGCTTTCCGGCACCGTCGATCCGCTCGAGGAGGGCGGTGACCACGTCGGTGGGGGTGAAGTCCCCGCGGCGGTACCCGGCGGCGAGCTGGTGGACGTCGAGGGCGAAGAGTTCGGTGGGGGCAGCCATCGCCGCCGGATCGTACCTGCCGGCAGTGGGCCCTCGGCCCGGGACCTCAGGTGAGAAAACGCTCAGCGAACGCCTCCACGAGCGGACGCCCCTGGGGAGGCCACCCGCACATGAGGTAGCTGAACCCGGCCTCTTCCAGGGCTTCGATGCGGGCGGCGATCTCGTCGTGGCTCGGTTCGAGCGAAAGCGACGACGCCTTGCGCAGCGTGACGGGGTCCCGGCCGGCCTTCTCGCACAGCTCGTCCATCAGCCGGCTCTTCCGGATCAGCGTCTCGGTGTCGCCGCCGCAGTGCCACACGTCGGCGTAACGGGCGGCGATCGGCATCATCCGCTTCTCCCCCGACGCCCCGATCCAAAGCGGGATCGGGTCCTGAACCGGCTTGGGATTCAGCGTGGCCTCCCGGACCTGAAAGTATCGCCCCTCGAAGGTGAAGCCGTCGGTGGTGAGAAGGCCCTTCACGATCTGCACCGCCTCCTCGAAGGCGTCGATCCGCTCCGGCGTGGGCAGGAACTCGAGGCCGAGCTCACGGTGCTCCTTCTCGAACCAGGAAGCGCCGTAGCTCAACTCCAGCCGGCCGTGGGAGGCGTGGTCGATCGTGAGCGCCTGGGCGGCGAACACCGCCGGGTGTCGATACGTGAACCCGGCGACCATCACCCCGAGGCGGATCCGGGAGGTCACCCCCGACCAGGCGGCGAGGGTCGTCATCGCCTCGAAGCACTCCCCCGGCCCCTCGCCGTACATCGGCTGGAAGTGGTCGAACCCCCAGACGCCGTCGAAGCCGAGCTCCTCGGCGAACTGGACCCGGGACACGTTCTCGTCCCAGGACATCCGTTGCTGAGCTACATCGAGACCAAAGCGCATGCTCCGTGTCTACCAGACCCACTACCGCTGAGAACGGCCGAGCGCACCTCGAACCAGAGCTTCCACGGCCACGACGCCGACCCAGATGGAGCGTTCGTCGACGTCGAAGGTCGAGCTGTGGAGCGGTGTGAGTGTTCCCCCCGACGTTCCCAGCTTCATGTAGAGACCGGGCGCGCGCTCCGCATACAGGGCGAAGTCGTCGGTCGTCATGGGAGTCGATTCCATCTCGACGACTCTCAAGCCGCCGACGGCATCGAGCACTCCCCATGTCTCCTTCACGAGATCGGCGTCGTTCCTGACCGCCGGCATCTGATTCGCCCAGCGGACCTGGCCTTCACAGCCGTGAGCCCGCGCCGTGAAGCGTGTGGCGTCCTCGATCGCTCGTTGGAGGCGGTCGCGGACCGCTTCGTCCAGGGTCCGCAGGGTCCCGATGATCTCCACGTGGTCGGCGACGATGCTCTGACCGAAGAGGCCTGAGATGCTGCCGATGTTGAACGCGACCTGATCGGCTGGGTTGATCCTGCGGAACACCTGACTGTGGAGTGCCACGACAGGTGGCTCATGGCGAGGAGGGCGTCGCGTCCGTCGGCGGGGGCCGCGGCATGGGTCGCGGCGCCGTTGATCTCGATCTGGAACGCGTCTTTCGACGCCATCGCCACCTCGGGGTCGATGCCGACGACGCCCGCCGGCAGCCAGGGCCAGCAGTGGAGCCCGAACACCGCGTCGACCTCCGCGAAGTCGATCGCCCCGGACTCGAGGATCGCTCGCGCTCCGCTCTCCTCCCCGAACGGGATCTCCTCTGCGGGTTGGAGCAGGACTGTCAGCGTCCCCGCCCAATCCGACACCGCGGCCAGCCTCTCGGCCGCGGTGACGACCACCGCCATGTGGACGTCGTGCCCACAGGCGTGCATCACGCCCGGCGTCGTCGACCGGTACTCCACGTCGTTCGCCTCGGTGAGAGGAAGCGCATCGAGATCGGCGCGGATCACCACAGCGGGGCCGTCGCCTCGTGCCAGTCTCGCCACGACCCCCGTTCTGGCCACTCCGGTGGTGACCTCATATCCGGCGTTCCGCAACCGGGCGCTCAGCAGCTCGGCGGTCCGATGCTCTGCGAATCGAAGCTCGGGACGCCTGTGGATGTCTCGTCGGAGCTCCACCGCACTCCGCCACCAATCGGGGAGCTCCTCGGGTGGAGGGAGTTCGGGCGCGACCGAAGACGACGATGCGAACTGGCTCTCAGTCACGTCACACCGTCGCCACTGGGCTGCGCAGGATCCGACCCCCAGCGGTGAGGAGGAAAGCGGCCAGCTCGGCGACCGCCTCGGGGGCGACCAACCCGGACATCAGCTCGTGGCCGACTTCGGGTCTGCCGGTGCGATCCACGGCTTCTCGGACGGAACGCCGGTACAGCGGTGTGTCTACCTTGCCCGGAACCAGCTCCACGACTCTCACACCCAGGTCCCGGCACTTCGCCTCGAGGGTCATCGCCAAGCCGTGGACCCCTCCCTTGGAAGCTCCGTAGGGCACCGAGCCGCTCGGTTGCAGCACGCCGCCCTGACTGCTGGTCAGCACCAGTATCCCGCCCGGTCGGCGCAAGTGGCGAAGGGCGCTCCGTGCCACCCGAAAGGATCCGGTCAGGTTGACGGCGATCACGCGATCCCACTGTTCGTCGGTCACCTCGGTGATGTCGGCGGCCTGGGCCTCCATCACACCAGCCATGTGGAAAACGGCGTCGATCTCCCCGCCGAGCCAATCAGCCGCCTCGCTCATGGCTGCATCCAGCTCCGGCGCGCTGACGTCCACCTCCCATTGACGGGTGCGATCACCGAGCGGGTCGCCCGGGCTGATGTCGATGAGTGCCAGCCGATGTCCGTCGGATGCGAGCCTCCGGGCCGTAGCGGCGCCGATGCCCGTGGTCGAGCCGGTCACCACTATCCGCAGCGACGCCTCCGTCATCCCATCATCTTTCGTGCTGCGTCGGCGATGTCGCCGGCGCTTGGAACTGCCACCCTCTGGAGGGCAGGACGGAAACTCTGCTGACCCGCTCCGAGGCGAACGCGATCTGGGCCGCGGAGTCGTATATCGAGATCATGTCCTTCTCACGCCAGGGACTCATCGAGCAGCTCGAGTACGAGGGCTTCTCGACCTCGGAAGCGACTCTCGCCGTCGACTCTCTGGAAGTCGACTGGAACGAGCAAGCGGTGGAGTCCGCCTCGTCGTACCTCGAGGTGATGTCCTTCTCTCGGGAGGGACTCATCGAGCAGCTCGAGTTCGACGGATTCACGACCGAAGAGGCAACCGTTGGAGTGGACTCTGTCAGTGTCGATTGGAACGAGCAGGCGTGGAGATCGGCCGAGGCGTATCTCGAGATCATGCCGTTCTCGCGCTCCGAGCTGATCGATCAGTTGAAGTTCGATGGCTTCACCACCGAACAGGCGACCTACGCCGTCGATAGAGCAGGGCTCTGACCGCGACGAACGTTCCACTGAAGGCACAATCAGGCAATGGACTTCGTCAGGACCCCCGACGAGCGGTTCAGCGGCCTGGTCGACTGGCCGTACGAGCCCCACTATCTGAACGTTCCCGCGGGCGACGGCACCGAGCTGCGGATGGCTCACGTCGACGAAGGCGACGGGCCGGTCATGCTCCTCCTCCACGGCGAACCCACCTGGTCGTACCTGTACCACCGGATGATCCCGCCCCTCGTCGCCGCCGGCTTTCGGGTGGTGGCACCCGACTTGATCGGGTTCGGCCGGTCGGACAAGCCCACCCGGCCGGAGGCCTATTCCTATCAGTCGCACGTGGACTGGCTCGAGTCGTGGCTGCTCCAACTCGACCTGCAGGGCGTCACGCTGTTCTGCCAGGACTGGGGCGGCTTGCTGGGGCTGCGGGTGGTGGCGGCGCACCCCGACCGGTTCGATCGGGTAGTGGCTTCGAACACCTGGCTGCCCACCGGCGACGAGCGGCCTACGGAAGCGTTTCTCAACTGGCAGAGCTACGCCGCCAACGCCCCCCGGCTGCCGATCGCCAAGATCCTCCAGAACTCGACTGTGAAGGAGATCCCCGACGAGGTGCTGGCGGGCTACGAGGCGCCGTTCCCCGACGACATCTACATGGTCGGTGCCAAGGTGTTCCCGTCACTGGTGCCGACCAGTCCGAACGACCCGGCTGTACCGGCGAACCGGCGGGCATGGGAGGTACTCGCGACGTGGGAGAAGCCGTTCCTGACCGCGTTCGCCGACTCCGACCCCATCACTCGAGGTGGGGATCGCGGATTCCAGAAGCGGATCCCCGGAGCCCAAGGCCTGGATCACCGCATCATCGAGGGAGCGGGCCACTTCATCCAGGAAGACGCCGGTGAAGAACTCGCCTCGCTCCTGATCGACTTCGCCCGCTGAGCCTCAGGTCGCTCGCCTCGCGGCAGCCTCGTCGATGGGACGCGTGTAGCGACAACTGGGGAAACCGGAACAGCCGTAGAAGCGGACGCCGTCAGCCCGACGCCGTCGCTCGACCATCGGCTTGCCACATCGAGCACATTCGGGAGTCGTCATGTCCGCACTCAGATCGAAGAGCTGAGGGGTATGGGACTCCCTGTTTTCCGATTCGTCGAACAAGCGAACCACGTCGTTGAGGTCCCCCGGCTCGATGACTGGGCTGTCGCCCGGGAAAAGAACCTTCCGGAGACGCCGCAGCGGAGTGATCACAACTCCCCGAGCGGTCCGCCTGACCAACCACGGAACATGTGTACCAACGAAGCAGAGCACAGGCGTGACCGGGACATGATCCAGGCCGACTCCTGACAGGACGCGGCGGACGACGTCAGCTTGATGGAGCGCCTGGTCGAGCAGGTGAGAGCGGTTTCGACCGTCGATCCACAACTCTCTCCCCATTCGTCGAACGGCGAGGCGGCCTCTGTACGCCTTTGTCTCGATCGTGACGACACCGTGTGGCGACACGACGAGGTGGTCGATGTTGGCGCGAGAACCAGGGATGGGAACATCGTGGGTCACGTGAACGCCTTCGGCTCGAAGAGACTCGAGCCTGCGCCGCACGGTCTCTTCGCCTTCCGCCCCCTTCCGCCAAGCCCTCTCGGCTGCCGATGGTCGAGTGAGTGACCATGCTCCCGCCGCAGCAAATACTGCGCCGACGCCAACAGTGACATAGCTCGGGATCTCCGGAGCATGATCTGCCGTTCCCGGGGCGATCGAGTCGAAGGCCCGGAAGGCTGCTGCCGGAACCAACTCGACAATCACGTAGCCCGCGAAGAACGCCACGAGCATGCCGCCGAGAACTGCCCACCATCGGTGCCGTAACCGGGTGAGACGATGTTGTCGCAGCCGCTCATACTCGGCACGAGCGGAACTACCAGCTAGCCGACTCATCGTCTCACTAAATCGCCCCCCGCGGAGACCGACTTGAGTCGTAGGTGGCGTCGTACCGCTGCCAGGATTCAGTCGGTCAGGCCTGCCCTCACCAGGAAGGCGGCCATCTGCCCCCGGGTGACGAAGTCCTCGGGGCAGAAGCGGTCGTTGCGCGGCGGGTTGCATCCCCGGGTAACGCCGGCGTTGGCCAGAGCGGCGATGTCGGCGGCGAACACGCTGTTGCGGGTGTCGGTGAAACCGCCGGACGCCGGCGGCAGGTCGAGGGCGCGCACCAGGAACGCCGCCATCTGGCCTCTCGTTACCGGATCCTCGGGGCAGAACCGCGTGTTCGCCGGCGGGTTGCAGCCTTTCGTGATCCCAGTGG
>ERZ777003.2229-NODE-2229-length-23775-cov-24.086172_pt1 | contig 23775 bp, 19 predicted proteins | sample MGYA00374956_ERZ777003 | MGnify/ENA primary metagenome ERZ777003 (study PRJEB29302, sample SAMN06268252) | bioreactor metagenome | isolation source: Joint BioEnergy Institute, California, USA | place: USA:Joint BioEnergy Institute, California, USA | collected... | reverse complement strand
TCGCCGCCGTCGATGCGGTACTCGGTGTAGGCGACGCCGGAGGGCTCGGCGCCCGCCCCCGCGCTCACGTTCGCGGTGCCGACCATGCCGGTCCACGTGCCGTTCGCGAAGGCGGCGTGCAGGCGGCAGATGTAGATCCACTCGCCCTCCTGCTCGAAGGTGTAGGAGACCGGATCGCCGCCCGGCATCACGATGCCGTCGGTGACCTCGAAGATGTCGTCACCGCTCGGCGACGGGTCGCCACCCGGTGGCACGAGCCACACGTCGTGCGGGAAGCCCGCGTCCTCCGGGAAGTTCCAGGTGATCTGGTCGCCCACGACGAGGTCCACCTCGTCCGGGTTCCAGTCGCCCGGGCCGGCATCGACGTCGTAGTTCTGCGGCTCGCCCGCGGAGCCCGCCGGGTCGGTCGCGATCAGCGTCACGTCGACCGGCTGGTTGTAGCTCTGCTGAGGCGGCGCGCCGTTGAGCTGCGCGGTCGTCTCCGGCGGCGTCGTGTCCTCCGGCTCCTCCTCGCACGGCTCACGGTCCGGCTGGATCCTCACCCAGTGGTAGGTCGCCGGGATCTCGTTCGCCGCGGCCTGCGTGGACGCGGTCGCGTACACGCCCAGGCGCGGGTTCTGGAGGCCGTTCAGGTTGGTCGTGCCGATCGTGGTCCAGTTCTGGCCGTTGGACGAGAACTGGGACTGCACCGTGTTGCCGTCCTCCGAGACGAACCGGATGAAGTACCGGTTCGGCGTGGAGCCGGCCCCGACGGTCCCCTCGAACGTGGCCCCGCCGTTCGTCTCCTTGATGAGCTCGAAGTTGCGGGAGCCGTTCCAGACCATGCCGGTCTTGATGTAGTTGTCGTCGTCCGAGTAGATCAGCAGGCCGGCGTTCTGGAAGTTCTGGGTCGGGTTCCAGGTCATCTCGACCGTCATCGACCACGGCCGCGAGCCGAGGCCGGGGACCTGCTGGACGACGATGTTCGGCAGGCCCTGGTCGCCCTGGAAGATGTCCGACTTCGCCGCGGTCAGCGTCAGCGCGCCCTCCGCGACGGTGAGCCGCGAGTCGTCGCGGCGGATGACCTCCCAGCGGTCCGTGTTCAGCTCGCTGCCGTCGAACTCGTCGGAGCGCGGCAGGCCGCACGGCGCGCACGGCTCACGGTCGGGCTGGATCGCGATGTCGTGGAACAGCGCCGGGATCTCGTCCGCGGCCGCCTGCGTCGACGCGGTCGCGTACACGCCCAGGCGCGGGTTCTGGAGGCCGTTCAGGTTGGTCGTGCCGATCGTGGTCCAGTTCTGGCCGTTGGACGAGAACTGGGACTGCACCGTGTTGCCGTCCTCCGAGACGAACCGGATGAAGTACCGGTTCGGCGTGGAGCCGGCCCCGACGGTCCCCTCGAACGTGGCCCCGCCGTTCGTCTCCTTGATGAGCTCGAAGTTGCGGGAGCCGTTCCAGACCATGCCGGTCTTGATGTAGTTGTCGTCGTCCGAGTAGATCAGCAGGCCGGCGTTCTGGAAGTTCTGGGTCGGGTTCCAGGTCATCTCGACCGTCATCGACCACGGCCGCGAGCCGAGGCCGGGGACCTGCTGGACGACGATGTTCGGCAGGCCCTGGTCGCCCTGGAAGATGTCCGACTTCGCCGCGGTGATCCGCAGCGCGCCGTCCTCGACCGCGAGGCGCGAGTCGTCGCGGCGGATCACCTGCCAGCGCTCGGTGTTGAGCTCGCCGTCCTCGAAGTCATCCGAGAACGGCAGGCCGCACTCGTTCTCCGCGTCGATCACGCTCACGGTGACCTTGTCGGTGGTGGTGCCGTTGTCGTCGGTGACGGTGAGCGTGACCTCGTAGGTGCCCGGCTCCTCGAAGGTGTGGGTCGGGTTCACCTCGTTCGAGGTCTCGCCGTCGCCGAAGTCCCACTCGTAGGTGGGCGGCTCGTCACCGCCGCGGTCGGACAGCTCGCCGCGGAAGTTCACCTCGAGCGGCGCCGCGCCGAAGGTCGGCGTCGCCTGGGCCTGGGCCTGCGCCGGCAGGCCGCCCTTGCGCTGCTCGATCCGGTAGACGCCCGCGTCGGGGTTGACGTTGTACGAGCCGTAGTTGAAGTCGTTGCCCCACTCGATCAGGTAGATCGCGCCATCGGGGCCGATCTCGATGTCGTGCGGGTGACGGAAGTCCTCGTTCGGCATCAGCCGCGTGGTGCCGCCGTAGGACCCGTCGTCGTTGACCTTGGTGAGCAGGACCACGTTGCGGGTCCAGTCACCCCAGATCAGGCGCCCGTCGAACCACTCCGAGAGCTTCACGTCGGAGTCGAGATCCGGGTCGTAGCGGTACACGGGACCGCCGATCGCCGCCCGGCCGCTGCCCGACGGGATGTCCGGGAACTCCGGCGAGTTGCCGTACGGGTAGTAGATCCACGCCGGCTTGCCGGGCGGCACGATCTCGAGCCCGTTGTTCAGCGGCGAGTGGTTGAACGGGCCGTTCTCGCAGTCGAAGTACGGGATGTTGTTGTCCTGCGGGCCGGGCGGGCCGACGTCAGGCCAGCTCGGGTTGTTGTCGCCGGGGTAGCCGGCGGCAGAGCTGCCGGTGCCCGTCCAGACCCACGGGCGGTACGCCTTGTTGTCCGCGATGCAGTACGGCCAGCCGAAGTTGCCCGCCTCGCGGATCTGGTTGATCTCGTCGTAGCCGCGCGGGCCTCGGCCCGTGGACGGCGGCGGCGCGAGCGAGTCGTTGCCCGCGTCCGGGCCGACCTCGCCCTGGTAGATCCAGCCGGTCTTCGGGTCGAACCCGAACCGGAACGGGTTGCGGTGGCCCATCGTGTAGATCTCGGGCCGCGTCCGGTCCTCGGTGTCCTCGGACTCGTCGAAGAGGTTGCCCTCGGGGATCTCGTAGGTGGACCCCACTCCCGGCGGGTCGTCGGGAGTCGCCTCCTCGATCGGGTCGATGCGCAGGATCTTGCCGCGCAGGTCGTTGGTGTTGCCGGCGCTGCGGCGCGAGTCGTTGGCGTGACGCGCGTCGGTCGCCCAGCTGTCCGGGTTCTGGTTGCAGTTCGCGTCGCCCGGGTTCCAGCTGTTCGGGCCGCACGGGCGGGCGTCGTGGTTCGAGCGCCCGTCCGAGCGCGCGTGCTCGGTGTCGTCACCGGTCGACAGGTACAGCAGCCCGTCCGGCCCGAACTGGACCGAGCCGGCGGTGTGGCAGCAGACCTGCCGCTGGTGCGGGACCTCGAGGATCACGACCTCGGAGTCCATGTCGAGGCGGCCCGCCTCACCGGCCTCCGGGTCGAAGGTGAACCGCGACAGGCGGTGCGTGCCCATCTCGGTCACCGGGCCCGGCACCGAGTAGTAGAGGTAGACGAAGCCGTTCTCGTCGAAGTTCGGGTCGAGCGCGATCCCGGTCAGGCCGTTCTCGTTGCGACGGTGGACCGTGAGGGTCGCGATCGTGTGCGTGAGACCGGTCTCCGGATCGTGCATCTTCACGTCGGCCGGACCGCCGAGCGGCGCCTGGGTGGAGCCCATCTGGGTCCAGAAGACGCGCCCGTCGTTCGCGATCGCGACCGACATCGGGTTGGCGACGTCGTCCTCGATCGTCACCTTCTGGAGCGAAGCCTCGGTCGGGATGCCCTCGCGCTCGGGGCCGCAGTCGCCCGGCTCCTCGCCGGCCGCCCACTCGAGCGCGCCGAGGATGTGCGCGCGGTAGAGCCCTTGCGACCACGCCGGCGAGCTCGGGCCCTCGTGACCGAGCGCGGTGTAGAAGTGGCGGCCGCCGTCGTACTCGGTGCACCAGGCGATCGGGTGGTCCTCGCCGTGCTGGCCGCCCTGGTAGGTGCTCTCGTCGAGCGTGAGGAGGACGTGGACCTTGCCCCGCGGGTTGGCGGTGAAGTTGTACCACTCGTCAGCACGGTTCCAGACGGGCGGGAGGGCGGCCGTCGCCGGGTGGTCCGGGTCCTCGACGACGACGTCAGCGGCCTGGAACTGGAGGTTCCCCTGGGGGTGGTTGTCGAACAGGGCGTCGCCCATCATGTCCTTCTTCCACTCCCAGTTGCGGTCGGCGTTGGCGTCCGCGTGGATCGAGACCGTGCCGCCGCCGCGCTGCATCCAGCGCTCGAACGCGTTGCGCTGGCGGGCGTTGAGGATGCCCTCACCGTCCGTGTTGAGGAAGACGATGACGTCGAACTGGCGGAGGTTGTGGTCCGTGAACAGGCCCGGGTCCTCGGAGTGCGTCACGTCGAAGTTCTCGGCGTCGGCCATCTCGTCGAAGGCCGCGTGGCCGGCGTTGATCGCCTCCGTATGGCGGAATCCCGTCGTGCGCGAGAAGATCAGCGCGTGGTAGCGGCCGCCATCCTGCGCGGTCGCCTGCTGCAGGCCGTGGAATGGCGGTACGAGCCCGCCCACGGCGAGCACGATGAGCGCGGTGACGAGGGCCGCCACCGCGACCGGCAGCAAACGACGGATCCCAAGGGACCGAGTCATATATCTCTCCTCCTCCAGCGCCCCGAGAGCGGGGCGGTTACACACCCTTATTCCGCAGTACGAAAATCGCGTTCCGTATTCGGCAACAAGACTCCTAACACACGGCCTTGACGGCGTCAAGCAACGCGGGGCCCTCTACGCCTCTCCGGAGTACGCCCGATCGAGCAGTTCGACGGTGTGGAGCGCCTCGGTGCGGCTGCCCAGCTCGTCGAGGTGCGTGCGGATCTGGTTTAGGCAGCCGATGTTCCCAGCCGCGATCACGTCGGGCTCTGCCGCGAGCAGCGACGTCGCCTTGCGGCGGCCGAGCTCGCCCGCGATCTCCGGGCGCTCGACGTTGTAGGTGCCCGCAGACCCGCAGCAGATCTCCGGGTTGGCGGGCGTCACCACCTCGAACCCCGCGGCCCGCAGCAGCCTGCGCGGCGCCTCGCGCACGCCCTGCGCGTGCGCCAGGTGGCAGGCGTCGTGGTAGACGACGCGCCTGCGCCGGGGCTCCGACCGCGGCTCGACCAGGCCGAGCTCGTCCAGGAACGTGCTGATGTCCCGGACGCGCGCCGCGAACGCGCGCGCGGCCTCCTCGTCGCTCTCGCCGGCGAGCAGCAGCGGGTACTCGGTCATGCCCGAGCCGCAGCCGGCGGCGTTGGCGATCACCGCGTCGACGTCGTCCGGGAAGGCCTCGATGGTCGCGCGCGCGAGGCGCTTGGCCTGCCCCTCGCGGCCCGCGTGGATCGCGAGCGCGCCGCAGCACTCGTGCTGCTGGGGCACGACCACCTCCACCCCGTTGCGCGCGAGCACGCGCAGCGTCGCCCAGCCGATCTCCGGGTCCAGCACGCGCTGGACGCACCCCTGCAGCAGGGCGACGCGCGCGCGGCGCTCGCCCTCGGCGGGAGTGAACTCGGGCAGGGGGCGCGCCTTCGGCAGGCTGCGCGGGAGCTGGTCGACCATCGCGCGCATGCGCCGGGGGGCGAGCCGCGCGAGCGCGCGGGTCGCCATCCCGACCCGCGCGGCGGCTCGGAAGCGCTTGGGCTTGGGCAGCGTGGCGGCGACGGTGGCGCGCTGGGCCCGCTCGCCCGGCGGCCGCGAGCGGCGCGGCTCGGCGTGCAGCCGGTAGGCGGTGATCAGGTCGCCGTACTCGACGCCCGACGGGCAGGCCGACACGCACGCCTGGCAGGCGAGGCAGTTGTCGATCGCGCCAGCGGCGTCGTCGGGGCTGAGCCTGCCCTCGAGCACCTCCTTCATCAGGAAGATCCGGCCGCGGGGGGAGTTCTCCTCCTCCCCCATCACCACGTAGGTCGGGCAGGTCGGCAGGCAGAACCCGCAGTGGACGCACGCCGAGATCGCGTTGGCCATGGCCTCGCCCCGTGGGCCGAGGCGATCGACGGGGATCTCGTGCTGCATCAGCCGCTCCCCGCGATCCCCACGAAGACTCCGTCTGGGTCGAGGCCGCGCGCGGCCCGGCGCGCGAACTCGCCGCCGCGCGGCGCGCCGAAGAAGGGCGATCCGTGCTCGCCGCTCAGCCAGGCGCCGGAGGCGCCCACGGCCCCGACCGCGGCCTCGAGCTCGCCGGCCGGGCGGTCAGCGGGCCAGGCGACCCACGCCATGTGCGCGCCGCCCCCGTAGCGGCGCCAGGCGCCGGTGTCCTCGAGCGCCGCGTCGAGCTGGGGCACGTCAGCGGGGACCACCGCGACCTTCGCGAGCGCGGCGCCCGCGGGCGCGTCCTCGAGCTCGCGCAGCGCAGCCCACGCCGCGCTCTCCTCGTCGCCGCGCAGGCGTTCGGCGTCGGCCAGCCCGAGCTGGGCCGCGATGCGGTCGAGCCGCGCGTCGAGGCGGTCGGCGAAGCCGCCGATCCGCACCCACACGGCCCCCGCGGGGTCGACCTCCACGGCCTCGACGTCGAAGGGCGAGCGCCCGAGGGCGCGCACGGCTGCCAGCGCCTCGGCGAGGCCGCCCGCGTGCGCGCGCAGGGTCGCGTACTCCTGCGGGGCGGGCAGCACCTTGAGGCTCACGTCGACGAGCACCCCGAGCCGCCCGGCGCTGCCCACGAACAGCTTGGGCAGGTCGAACCCCGCCGCGTTCTTCACCACGCGCCCGCCGGCGGCGGCCAGCTCGCCGGTCCCGTCCAAGAACCGCACGCCGATCACGCAGTCGCGGGCGCCGCCGAACCGGTAGCGGCCGGGACCGGAGAGGCCCGAGGCGACCGCGCCGCCGATGGTCGCGCCGCGCGGGCCGAACGGCGGGTCGCAGGGCAGGCGCTGGCCGTGCTGCGCGAGCTCGGCCTCGAGCTCGGCGATGGGCGTGCCGGCGCGCACGGTGAGCGTGAGCTCCTCGGGGTCGTAGTGGACGATGCCCCGGAGCTCACCGACGTCGAGCGGCCGGACCCCGTCCGGGGCGCTCGAGAGGGCCGGCTTGGTCCCGGCGCCGCGGGGCAGCACCCGCTCGCCGTCGGCGCGCGCCGCGCGGATGGCCTCGGCCAGCTCGGCGATCCCGGGCGGCCCCTGGGCGGCGGCCGAGCCAGGCCGCTCCGCCGGGGCCTCCGGCGCCGCGCCCGGGTCGAGCATCTTCCCGCGGTTGGCGAGGTTCTTGGGGTCGATCGAGTCGCGCAGGCGGCGCATCACCCGCAGGTCCGCCTCCGAGAACATGCGCGCCAAGTACGCGCGCTTCTCCATGCCGACGCCGTGCTCGCCGGTAATCGACCCGCCGAGGCTCACGCACAGCTCGAGGATCCGGCCGGCGAGCTCCTCGGCGCGCTCGACGGCCCCGGGCTCGCGCCCGTCGTAGAGGATCAGCGGGTGCAGGTTGCCGTCGCCCGCGTGGAACACGTTGGCGACGCGCAGGCCGGCCTCGGCGCTCATCCGCTCGATCGCGGCGAGCGCCTCGCCGAGGCGTGTGCGGGGCACGCACCCGTCCTGCACGAGGTAGTCGGGCGAGAGCCAGCCCACCGCGGAGAAGGCGCTCTTGCGGCCCTTCCAGATCGTCGCCCGCTCGTCGGGGTCCTCGGTCGCCCGGATCTCGGTCGCGCCCGCCTCCCGGATCACGCGCTGGGTGCGCTCGAAGTCGGCCGCGACCACGTCGCGCTCGCCGTCGAGCTCGACGATCAGCAGCGCGTCGGCCTGCGGGTAGCCGGGGTGGACCGCCGACTCCGCCGCCTGGATCGCGAGCGCGTCCATGATCTCGATGGCGACGGGCAGGATCCCCGCCGAGAGGATGGCCGCGACCGCGTCGCCCGCCGCCTCGAGGCTCGGGAACGCCGCGAGCAGCGTGCTGATCGACTCGGGCATGGGCATCAGCCGGAGCGTCACCTCGGTGGCGATCCCGAAGAGCCCCTCCGAGCCCACGAACAGCCCCAGCCAGTCCGGGCCGGTGTTCTCCAGGCCGCCGCTGCCCAGCCGCACGACGGTGCCGTCGGTGAGCACGACCTCGGCGCCCAGCACGTGGTTCGACGTCATGCCGTGCTTCAGGCAGTGCGCGCCGCCGGAGTTGAACGCGATGTTCCCGCCGATCGTGCAGATCTGCTGGCTGGACGGGTCCGGGGCGTAGAAGAGCCCGTGCTCGGCCGCGGCCGCGCTGACGTGCGCGTTGATCGTGCCCGGCTGGACGACCGCGATGCGCTCGTCGGGGTCGATCCGCAGCACCCGGTTCAGCTGGTTCAGGGCGATCACGATCCCGCCGTCGATCGGCAGCGAGCCGCCCGAGAGGCTGGTGCCGCTGCCGCGGGCGACGAACGGGACGTCCAGGGCGTGGCACAGGCGCACGAGCTCGATCACGTCGTCGCGGTCGCGTGCCAGCACCACCGCCTCGGGGCGCGCGCGGAAGGCGGTCAGCGCGTCCGACTCGTACGGCGCGAGCTGCGCGGGCTCGGTCAGGACCTGGGCACCGGGCCGACGGCGGTCGATCTCGGCGAGCAGTTCGGCTACCGCCACGCCGGCCCCCCTTCGCTATCGCCGGACTCTGGCGCCGACGCCATCCAGCTCTTGGGCGCCCAGCGCGGCGGAGATGCGGTCGGCGTGCTCGCGAAGCAGCGCCCCGAGCTCACCGGTGTCGGCGTTGATGATGCGCGGGGTCGGCGCGGAGATGCTGATCGCCGCGCGCGGGAGGCCGTCGGGCCCGAGCACGGGCGCAGCGATGCAGGAGACGCCCTCCTCGTGCTCCTCGTTGTCGATCGCGTAGCCACGACGCTTCGTCCGCTCCAGGTCCTCGATGAACGCCTCGACCGTCGTCAGCGTCCGCGGCGTGAGCCGCTCGAGCCCGTCGCGCCTGCCGTAGAGGCCCTCCACATCCTCCGGAGGGCCGAAGGCGAGGATCGCCTTCCCGGCCGCCGTCGTGTGGGCCAGTGCCGCAGCCCCCACGATGGTGAACATGCGCACGCTGCGGCTGCCCTGAACCTGATCGACGTAAACCGCGCGCTCGCCGTCGAGCACGACGAGGTTCGTGGTCTCGCCCGTCGCCCGCTGGACGCTCTCCAGCTCGGGGCGGGCGACGCGGCGCAGGTGCGCGAGCGCGTCCTCGAGCCCGCTCGCGAGCTCGAGCACCCGGAGGCCGATCGCGTAGCGGTTCGAGTCGCGGCGCTGGGTGACATATCCTCTCCGCGCCAGCGTCGCGAGCAGACGGTGCGCGGTGCTTGGGACCAGGCCGGTCCGGCCGGCGAGCTCAGAAACGCCAAGCGCCTCGCCGCTCGCAAGCTCCTCAAGCAAATCGAGGGCGCGTTCAACCGACTGGACGCTGTCGCGCCGCGCTGCCACGGGCGGATATTACTCATTGCGGGACACCGATTCCGCAATGCAGGCTGGCGGGCCTAGCCGAGGCGCTTCGACGCCGGGATCGTGAGGAACTCCACAAGCTCGTCCCCGAGCGCCACCTCGGCGAAGAGCTCGGCCGCGGTGTCGATCAGCTGGTTGACCGCGGCGTCGCCGTTGAGCTCCTGGCGGAAGCGGTCGACCTCCTCGTCCATGATCTGCCGCGCGAGCTCCTTCGTGACCTCGCGGCCGTCGTCGAGCTTCGCCTTGTGGCGGATCCACTGCCAGACCTGCGAGCGGGAGATCTCGGCCGTCGCCGCGTCCTCCATGAGGTTGAAGATCGCGGCGGCCCCGTTGCCGCCCAGCCACGAGGTCAGGTAGCGGACGCCGACGGCGATGTTGTTGCGCAGGCCAGCCTCGGTGATCTTCCCGTCGGGCACGGCGACGTCGAGGAGCTGCTTGGCGTCGATGTTCACGTCCTCGCGGGTGCGCTCGAGCTGGTTCGGGCGGTCGCCGAGGACCCGGTCGAACACCTCGAGCACCGGCGGGACGAGGTCGGGGTGCGCGACCCAGCTCCCGTCGAAGCCGTCGCCCGCCTCGCGCTCCTTGTCGGCGCGCACCTGCGCGATCGCGCGCTGGTTGACGGCTGGATCGCGGCGGCTCGGGATGAAGGCGGCCATGCCGCCGATCGCGTGCGCGCCGCGCTTGTGGCAGGTGCGCACCAGAAGCTCCGTGTAGGCGCGCATGAACGGCACCGTCATCGTCACCTGGCCGCGGTCGGGCAGCACGAACTCCGGCCGGTCGGGGAACTTCTTGATGACGCTGAAGATGTAGTCCCAGCGGCCCGCGTTCAGCCCGGTCGCGTGCTCGCCGAGCCGGTAGAGGATCTCCTCCATCTCGAAGGCCGCGAGGATCGTCTCGATGAGCACGGTGGCGCGCACCGTGCCGCGGTCGAACCCGAGCTCGTCCTCGGCCGTGCTGAAGACCTCGTGCCAGAGCTCGGCCTCCTCGCTGCTCTCGAGCTTCGGCAGGTACAGGTAGGGCCCGAAGCCGCGCTCCACGGCGGCGGCCGCGTTGTGGAAGAAGAAGAGCCCGAAGTCGAAGAGGGCGCCCGCCACCGGGTCGCCGCCGACGCGCGCGTGCTCCTCCATCAGGTGCCAGCCGCGCGGGCGGACGACGAGGGTGGCGATCTCGTCGTTCAGCACGTACTCCTTGTCCGGGGTGCTGAACGAGATCTCGCGCCGCACGGCGTCCATCACGTTCGCCTGGCCCTGGACGATGTTCGGCCAGCTCGGGGTGAGCGCGTCCTCGAAGTCCGCCATGAACACCCGCGCCCCGGAGTTGAGCGCGTTGATCATCATCTTGCGCTCCACGGGGCCGGTGATCTCGACGCGGCGGTCGACGAGCCCCGACGGCGCCGGCGGGACCCGCCAGTCCCCCTCGCGGATGTGCGCCGTGTCCTCGCGGAACGTAGGCAGCTCGCCCGCGGCGATGCGGGCGGCGCGCTCAGCGCGGGCGGCGATCAGCTGCTGGCGGCGCTCCTCGAAGCGCTCGTGCAGGAGGGCGACGAAGTCGAGCGCGTCGTTGGTCAGTACCTGGTCGGCCCCGGGCACCGACCGATCGGTGATCTGAATCCCAGTAGTGGTGGACATGCGCCGCTCCTTTCCCTCGAGCCAATCGATCGATTCTGTATAACGAAAAAGCTATTCCGCAATTCGGCGTCATTCTAAGCACATTCGCGAGCGCGAGCGCAAGCGAAATGGGTGGCCAGGCGCTGGGACCTGCGATAGGGTCGCCGCAACCCATCTAGGACCCCAGGGGGGCGATCAGCTTGTCTCAATCCAGCTCGCGTGGCGCAAAGCGCGCCGCGCTCGGGATCTGCGCAAGCGCCCTCGCGCTGCTCGTCGTGAGCTCGAGCGCCGCCGACGCGGTCCGCAAGGTCCCGCAGAAGTACCCGACGATCCAGGCCGCCGTCGACGCGGCGAACCCGGGTGACAGGATCGCGATCTCGAAGAGGCGCAACTTCGAGCACGTCACCGTGAGCACCCCGCGCCTCGTGATCAAAGGCGCGAGGAAGGGCGTCGTCGTCGACGGCTACATCGAAGGCACCGGCAACGGCTACCAGTTTGCGATCAACGCCAACCGCGTGCGGCTCGCGAACCTGGAGCTTCGCAGCGGCTATGGCGTGGACTGCGGTTCCAGCAACCGCTGCGTGATTGCGCGGACGCTCATCTCCGGCACCGCCGGGACCGCCTGCGCCTATTTCTCGGGCGATCGATCCGAGCTGCGCCGCACCCGGCTCGTGGCGTGCGGCTCCGAGGCGGTCGTGATCTCCGGGAACCGCGCCAGGGTGGTCAACTCGAGGGTCAGTCAGACAACGGCTGCATCGGGATCCACGGTGACGACGCCGTGGTCTGGGGGAACGTCGTGCGCGGCTGTGAGGACGACGCGGCGGTCCATATCAGCGGCAACAACGCGCTCGTGCGCGGCAACACCGTCGCGCAGACCGGCGACGACCTGATCGAGGTCCTCGGCGACCGCGCGCGCATCATCAAGAACAAGGGGCGAAGCGCCGAGTACGACTGCATCGACGTGAGCGGCGATCTCGTCCGGGTCCAGGGGAACCGCATGAGCGGCTGCCACGGCAGCGGCGCGTACGTTGACGGCAATCACCCCAAGGTGATCAACAACCGCTTCGGCGGCAACTCCGACCACGGCATCATGGCCCACTGCTCGATCGCCTGCGGCAAGACGGTGATCAAGGGGAACGCGATCCGCGACCAGTACGACGACGCGCGAGGGATGTACGTGCTCATCACGGGCACTGGGCGCGCGCTGGTTCGCGACAACCTAGTCGTCGGGTCCCCGGGCAGCGGGATGGAGTTGGCCGTCTATCGGGGGCGGATCATCGGCAACGTCGTGCGCGACGTCGGCTATGAGCGCGAGGATGCCTTCATCATCTACGGCGACGGCAACCTCGTCCGCGGCAATCGGGCGCTGGGCAACGGGGGAGTCGGCATCCTCGTCGAAGGCGGCTCGAACCGCCTTGAGGGCAACGTGGCTCGTGGCAACCACCGGACCGGCATCTACATCAACCCCTACGCGGGCAACAAGCTGATCGCCAACGTCGCCACGAAGAACAAGACCAACGGCATCTACAACGCCGGCAGCGACACCGTGCTCAGGCGCAACCGCGCGTTGGGCAACCGGCGCGACTGCGCGAACGACGGGACTATCGCTGCGAAGGCGAAGAACCGCTGCGCGGACAAGTCGAACTTCACCCAGACCGGCGTGTTCCCCCGGGCACGGGCCAAGAAGCGTCGCTGATCGCTTGGCAGCCGGGGCGGCCCATGCGGCCGCCCCGGTTTCGGCTCGCTTTAGGCCGCCCGCCGCCCGTGCGTCAGCAGTCCGCGCGCTCGGGCAGGTGCCGCTCCGCCCAGCGGGCGATCTCGGCCAGCGCCGGAAGCAGCGCCCGGCCGCGCTCGGTGAGCTCATAGCGGACGGACACGGGCGGTCCGGGATCCACTGTGCGCTCGATCAGGCCGGCCTCGCCCAGCACCGAGAGCCGGTCGGAGAGCATCGAGTCGGAGATGCCGTCGATCGCGCGCGCGATCTCGCGGAAGCCGGCCGGCCCGTTGCTGAGCGTGCCCAGCACGACCGCGTTCCAGGGCTTGCCGAGGAACTTGAAGGCGCGAGCCAGCGCGGCGTCGGCGCGCCCGCAGGCCTCGAAGGTGTGCTCGTCCATCGCGGCCGCTTTGGATCTGACGGCCATGACTCGATGCTAGCGCCAGCGCTTCGGAAATCGAAGCGGATCCACGATCGCCGGGAAGGGCGTAGCCGCCGCACGGAGGGGCCGAACTTCAACCCGCCGGGCACGGCGGCCCGAGCCGGGCGGAAGCGCGTTTGCGGGGCCGGCGGGTCGTCTGGTCGGAGCCCCCGCCGACCGGGGGGAATGCGCGGCGCCGGGCGCGCGGATCGAATAGCTTGCCGCGCATGAACTCGACAGTCGCTGCACCACGTCTCGTCCTCGCCGACGTGATCCCGGGCGCGCGCGTGCGCGACGCCCTGCTGGTCTGCGCCGGCGCGGGGCTCACCGCGCTGGGCGCCCAGATCTCGATCCACGTGCCGCCCTCCCCCGTGCCGATCACCGGCCAGACCCTCGCCGTGGTCATGGCGGGCGCGGCGCTCGGCGCGAGGCGCGGCATGCTCTCCCAGCTTCTGTACCTGTGCCTGGGCCTGTTCCTGCCGATCTACTCGGACGGCGGCAGCGGCACCGAGGTGATCTTCGGCGCGACCGGCGGCTACATCGTCGGCTTCATCTTCGCCGCGGGCCTCATGGGCTGGTTCGCGGAGCGCGGCTTCGACCGCAACCCGCTGATGGCCTTCGCCGGGTTCGCCCTCGCCCAGCTCGCGATCTTCGGGATCGGCGTGCCGTGGCTGCACGCGTTCACCGAGCTCACCTGGAGCGAGGCGATCCACAACGGCTTCACGATCTTCATCGTCGGCGGCCTGATCAAGGCGGCGATCGGCAGCGTCACGGTGCCCGCCGCCTGGCGCTTCGTGCGGCGCCTCGAGGAGAACGACCGCAGCTGACGCTTACGCCGCGGCGCGTACCTCCGGCACGCGAAAGCGCCGGCGGTACGCGCCGGGCGTGATGCGCGTCCACCCAGCCCGACGCCGCTAGGCGTCGCCCTCGGCTCCCGCCTGCCCGCGCAGCAGCTGGCTCAGCGAGAACGTCGCGCCCGCCGGATCGGCGACCAGCGCGGCCTTGAACGGCAGGCCCGGGATGGGCGCGGGCGGTTCGATCACGCGGCCGCCAAGCTGCGGGATCGCACGCGCGGCGGCGTCGAGGTCCGCGATCCAGAAGTCGGTGAGCCAAGAGCCGCGCGCCGCCTGCGAATCCCGCTCGATCAGCGCGACGACGTCACGGGGAACAGGCTGCTCGGGCTCGCCGCCCACGTACCCGGGCAGCCGCAGCAGCCAGGCGTCATCCCCCGCCGGCTCCGCGTTCCAGCCGAAGACCTCGGCGTAGAACGGGATGGCGGCCTCAGGGTCGGCCGTGTGGAGCACGCTCATCGACCATGCTCCGGGCTCGTTGACGAGCTCGGCGCCCTCGCGCGCGGACGCCTCCCACGCCGCGAACTGGGCCCCGACGGGATCCTGGATCACTGCCATGCGCCCTGCTGGCGGGGCGTCGAACGGCGGCGCCAGCACGTGGCCGCCCGCGGCTTCAGCCTTGCGGGCCGCCTCGTCGGCGCTGTCGACCCGCACGTGGGTCATGTGGCCCGCCTGCGGCCTGCCCCGAGGCAGCGACGCCACTCCGGCCACGTCGCGCCCCCGTACGCGGGCCACGTAGTAGGCCCCGTCGGGATTGCCGCTCATCGGTGCCGGCCCGTCGAACTCCCAGCCGAACACCCCGGCGTAGAAGCGCCTTGCGGCGTCCACGTCGTCGACCAAGGCATCAACCCAGCAGGGGACGCCATGGGGGTAGGCGGCGCGCTCGCTCATCGGTCTCTCCTTCCACTGGCTCCATTAGGGTTGGATAGGTATATCAGTTAGTTGGATTTTCCAACCATGAGGACCTACAACGACCTCTGCGGCATCGCGCGCGCCCTCGACGTGATCGGCGAACGCTGGGCGCTTCTGGTCGTGCGCGAGCTCATGCTCGGCCCGAAGCGCTTCAGCGACCTACGCAAGGGGCTGCCCGGAGTCGGCCCGGACATGCTCGCCGCGCGCCTGCGCGATCTCGAGGCGGCGGGCGTGGTGGCGCGGCGCAAGCTCGAACCGCCCGCCAACGCGCGCGTCTACGAGCTCACCGACAAGGGCCGGGCCCTGCGGCCCGCGCTGCTCGAGCTCGGCCGCTGGGGAAGCTCGCTTCCGCCGCGGCCCGACGCGGCGTTCAGTCCGGACTCGGCGGTCCTTGCCCTGGCCACGCTGTTCGACCCCGAGGCGGACCCGCGGCTCGAGGCGACCTTCGCGCTGCGCCTCGACGGGCAGATGTTCACGGCGCGGGTCGCGGGCGGGGAGATCGACGTCTCGCGCGGCTCTCCGCCCGAGCCGGCGGCGACGATCTCGGCCAGCCCGCGCACGCTGGCCGCGGTGCTCTGGCACGGCTGCGAGCCCGCCGCGGCCGAACGCGCGGGCGAGCTCGAGATCGACGGGGACCGCCGCGCCGTCCGGCGCTTTCTCGGGCTCTTCCCGCTCTCCGCCTAGGGCGCGCTCAGCGCAGGACCGAGTCGAGCCAGTCGAAGATCCGCTGGTCGCGCAGGCCGAGCGCACGGGGCTCGCAGTGCGAGTCCGCGCCCTCCTCGGCGGTGAAGCGCACGAGCGCCTTGCGGTCCTCGGGGGTGGCGACGGCGTCGTAGAGCTGCTGGGCCTGCCCGGGCCAGAACTGCTCGTGGTCCGGGTCGGTGATCAGGATCGGGCACTCGATGCGCTCGGCGACCCCGGCGAGGGTGTAGTCCTCGAGCGCCTTGTAGACGTCGTAGGGGGCTTCGAGCCCGAAGGGCCGCATCCGGAAGGCGAGCGTGCCGCGCGCCAGTCCCAGACGAAGGCGACCTCGGAGCGCTCCAGCGCGGCGCGCAGGCCGGCCGCGTCGCTCGCGACCACCAGGCCGGCCCGCTCGCGCACCGCTTCGAACTCGGGCGGGAGCTCGGCCCCGGGCCGCGAGATGACCGTGACGGTTTCGTTGCTCCCCACAGCCGTATTCTCCCCGCCGCCGCGTTCAGCGGTCGCGCGGCACCGCGGTCTCCTCGCCCGGGGCCAGGGCGCGGAGCTCGTGGCGCTCGCGCGACTCCCGCCGACCGCCCGACCCGAGTGAGGCGGATCTATTCGGCTATATCGAACGAATCCGCCTCACCTCCTGGCGTGAGGCGGATTTGTACGGCTATGTCTAACAAATCCGCCTCACTCGGGCTGCGGGGCGGCGTGTGGCGGGCGTGGCGCTTCAGCCCGCGTAGTTCCGGCAGGGCTGGCCGCGCAGTCCCGGGCAGGGCGGCAGGCCGCCGGGCACGTGCACGCCGCCCGCCCACGGCAGGACGAGCTGCGAGGGACGGCGCTTGGACGAGGCGATCGTCACCTTCGTCGTTCCCTTGCGCGGCTTGGCCCGCGCGAACGCCCATACCGGCTGGTCGCCGTTCGCTCCGGAGATCGTCACGCGGATCCGCGAGCCCTTGCGGTAGGCGTGGCCCTGGTAGTAGAGCGGGATCGTCACCTTGGCGAAGCGCCCGCGGGGCATCGGCTTGACGTCGCGCTTGCGGAGGCTGAGCACGGGCTCGAGCTTGGTGCTCTGCTTGCGGTCGAGCTTGCGCATGCTGGCGCGCACCCAGCCGCCCTGCACGAAGACGTCCTTGCCGTCCGGGCGCACCTCGCTGATCGTCGCCTGCAGGTCGACGTCGGGCTTCGCGGAGCGCACCCACAAATGCACGGCGCCGCGGCCGATCACGACGATGTCGCGGTCGAGGGGCTCGGTTATCCACGACGCGGACGTGCCGGCAGGGTGCTCCTGCCAGTCGTAGGTGGGCGAGGCCGTCCAGAGGTTTCCGGCGCCCGTGTCGCCCTCGAAGTTGGTCGGCTTGCCCGCGTGCGGGGCGGCCTTGAACGAGCTCTTGGCCGCGCCCGCCGGCTTGCTGTCGGCGAGCTTGCCCGCCTTCCGCAAGAACCAGGTGCGCGCCTGCCTGCGCGGGGGCGGGAAGCGGTCGAACGTCGCCTCCCAGCGCGGGTAGGGCAGGCCCGGCGAGCCCCCTGCGCCGTTCTCGAACAGCACGCGGACCTGCGGCAGCTTCTCGAACGCCGAGCGCGCGAGCTCCAGGGTGGGTAAAAGCTGGATCTGGTCGAGCGGGAGCGTCACCCCGGAGATCCCCATCGCCTCGTCGTAGACGATCGGCGCCGCGGCCTGGATCACGGCCATGCTCGTGAGCGGCGCCTGTTTGGCCACGTAGATCTTCAGGAAGTCGTAGAGGCGGTTGAAGATCCACGGGCTGAGCGCGTCGACGTGCGTGCCGTTCGTGAACGTGAACCACTTCTTGTCGGTGCCCGTGAAGCGGTCGGCGAGGTTCGGGCAGAAGCCGCCCGTCTGCTCGTCGGTCCACTGGCAGACGAGGAACGTCGGCACCTCGATCTTGTCGACGAACTTGGCCGGCGTGAGCGGGTCGGCGATCTTCGGCTTGTAGGTGCGGTTGTTGCGGATCTTGCGCAGCAGGTCGACGGCCTGGCCGTGCAGCGCCTGGTTGCGCTTGCAGATCTGGTCGCCCTGCTGGATGCGCTCCCACGCCCAGGGCTGGCCGCTGTCCGGGCCCGCGGGCTTCGCGTCGGCGATACGGTCCTTGGCCCACTCGAGGGCGAAGCCGGTGTTGAGGATGCCGCCCGGGAAGAGCGTCGTCTGCACGCCCTCGATCACCGAGAGCGGCGTGATCGCGGCGAGGCTCGGCGGGCGGGTCGCCGCGGTGAAGAGCTGGCTGATCCCGCCGTAGGAGATGCCGAGCATCCCCACCTTGCCGTTCGCCGCCCAGGGCTGGCGCGCGACGGTCTCGATCACGTCGTAGCCGTCGAGCGCCTGCAGGGGCTCGAAGAAGTCGAAGGCGCCGCCCGAGCAGCCGGTGCCGCGCATGTTCACGTCGACGACCGTGAAGCCCATCAGGTTGGCGAGCAGCGAGATGCCGCTCTCGGGGCCGTCGGGGTCGGCGTACCCGTAGCCCGCGTACTCGATCAGCACCGGCCGCTTCCCGCCCAGGCTCGGAAGCTCGATGCCGAACGCCTTCGTGACGTCCTCGGCCGGGTGCACGTAGGCGGCGAGCTTGGTGCCGTCGCGCGTCTCGATGTACGTGTAGCCCGAGCTCGGCAGGCTCTGGTTGTAGATGCTCTCGTCGGGCGGCTCGGGACGCTCGGTCAGCACGCGCAGCGGCCCGGACGTGCCCTGGCCCTTCACCCGCACCCGGTAGCCGCGCCCGGGCTTCACCCGGCGGAAGAGCACGCCGCCCTCCGGGGTCGCCCGCTTGCGCTGGATCACCTTGCCGCGCCGGTCGAGAAGCGCGACCTTGGCGCGCGGCGGCACGTCCACGGAGTAGACCTGCTTGACGCTCCCGCGCGCCTCGAACGAGGGCGCGGCGTTCGCGGGCGCCGCCGCGGCGAGCGCAACCGCGATCGCGACCGCGGCGAGCCCCGCAAGACGAACCGGATGGCGCGCGCGCAGCCTCATCCCTAACTCCCGTGCGCACTACTACCACCGGCCGCGGCCCCGCGCGCCGGTTCGGCGCGGGCGACCGCCAGGCGCCGGTGATCAGAGGTCGAGCCAGGCGCCCCGCCGCATCACCCGGCGGACCTCGAGCTCCTCGCTCCAGACCACGAGGTCGGCGAGCGCCCCCTCGCGCACGCCCAGCTCGAGCCCGATGAGCCTGCCGGGGCGCACGGACGCGGCGTTGAACGCCTCGGGCAGCGGCGCGCCCGTGTGGCGGACCCACCGCCGCAGGCCCTCGGCGAGGTCGATGCAGCTCCCGGCGAGCCGGGGCTCGCCGCCGGCGGAGTCCCGGAGCACGCGCTCCCCCCGCCTGCGGACCTCCACCCCGCCGAAGCGGTACGCGCCGTCCGGCGCTCCGGCGGCGGGGCTCGAATCGGAGACGAGCACGACGCGCGGGCCAGCCAGCGCCCGCACGAGCCGCAGGAACACCGGCGCGACGTGCACGCCGTCGGGGATCACCCCCACGGCCACGCGGGGTTCCTCGAGCGCCCAGCCGGCGAAGCCCGGGTCGCGGTGGTGCAGCCGGGGCATCGCGTTGAAGATGTGTGTGACCGCCCGCGCCCCGGCCTCGACGGCGCGCTTGGCCTCCTCGGGGCCCGCCCCGGTGTGCCCGAGCGACACCGCGACCCCGCGGCGGGCGAGCTCCCGCACCGCCTCGGCCGCGCCGGGGAGCTCGGGGGCGAGCGTGACGAGCCGCGCCTCGGGCCGCTCGTACCAGGCCGGGAGGCCGTCGATCGCGTCGCGCAGGTGCTCACGCGGGTGGATGCCGCGCCACTCCGCGCTCAGGAAGGGTCCCTCGAAGTGGATGCCGCAGACGCCCGTCCGCGGCGCGCGCACCGCCGCCGCGATCGCCTCCAGCCCCGCGGCGACGGCGTCGAGCGCCCGCGAGGTCACCGTCGCGAGGTAGTTCGTCACGCCCTGGCGCAGCTCGTACTCGTCGATCGCGGCCAGCGCCTCGGGCCCGTCGACGACCTCGCGGCCGACGGCGCCGTTCACCTGCAGGTCGCACAGCCCGGGGGCGATCAGGCCGCCGACCGCCTCCGCCGGGCCGGGCGGGTCGCCCTCGCCGACGGCGCGGATCCGCTCGCCCTCGATCTCGACCCAGCCGGCCGCGACGCGGTCGGGGAAGACGACTTTGCCGGCGAGCCTCGTCACGTCGTGGGTCAGTTGTTTACCCACCGGGCGGCGAGTACCCGTTGATAGAACGCGCTACGAACCCGCGGGCCGGACGGCCGGCGGCACCCGCCAACGCGAAAGGAGCGACCATGGCTGAGCAACGAATGGCCACGCCCCACACGGCGCCCGCGGGCGGGCCGACCGGGTGGGCGGTGTTCGCCGGGATGCTGCTCGTGATCCTCGGCTTCCTCAACTTCTTCTGGGGGCTCGCGGCGATCCTCGAGGGGGAGAACGTGATCGTCGGCGGGGAGGGCGTGCTGATCGTCGACCTCACCGCCTGGGGGTGGGCGGCGCTGATCGTCGGCGCGGTCCAGGTGATCGCCGGCGGCGGGCTGTTCGCCGCCCGCGAGTGGGCCCGCTGGCTCGGCGTGTTCTTCGCTGCGGTGGCGGCGGTCGGCCAGATCGGCATCGTGACCGCGTTCCCGATCTGGTCGGTGATCGTGGTCCTGCTGTCGGTCCTCGTGATCTACCACCTGACCGCGCGCTGGGAGCCCGCCGCCTGACGCCCGGGCCCGGGGCGAGCGCGGCGCCGCCGAGCCGCGCTCGCTCGGCCGCAGGCCGCTACTTCTTCGGCTTCGCGGTGAACCGCGTCGTGCCCTGGCAGACGTAGATCTTCGGGTTGTAGAGGTCGGGCACAAGGAAGCTGAAGTTGAGCGCCAGCTTGCCCTTGACCTTCTTGCCCTTCCGGGTCAGGTTGACCGTGTAGTTCTTGGTCACCTCCCAGCCGGCCACGGCGCTCGGCTGGAGCTTGGACTGCTTGACCTCCTTGCCGATCCGCATCGCCTTGGGCGGCTCGTAGAAGTCGATGCCGCTGCGCGGCGTCGAGGTCTGCAGCGACACGCAGTTCACGAAGATCATCGTCTTCAGCTTCGAGACCTTCTTGCCCTTCTGCTTGAAGGTGATCTTGGTGCCGCCCTTGGTCTCGCCCACGTACTTCTTCGTGGCGGCCTCGGCGGGGACCGCGGCCAGGGCGAGCGCGACGGCGCCCAGGGCGAATGCTCTCTTCAACGGGGGAAGCTCCTTTCGATCGTCGTTTGCAGCCGTGACGATCGCGCCCCAGGCGCCCCGTGACATCGAGGGGAACCCCAAACCCGCACCCCAATATCGCCGGGCGGCGTCCCGTCGCCACGATGCTGGATGCTTCCAGGATGGCGAAGAAGGCGGAAGACGCTTACGTCGATGCCGGCGGGCGCGAGGTGCGCGTCTCGAACCCGGGCCGCGTGATCTTCCCCGCGACCGACCGGACGGGCGAGATCACCAAGCTGCAGATCGTCGAGTACTACCTGGCGGTCGGCGAGGGGATCATGCGCGCGCTGCGCGAGCGGCCGACGACGCTCGAGCGCTGGCCCAAGGGCGTGCGCGAGGGCATGACCCTCTCCACGCGCGACGGCCACAAGGGCGACGCCTTCTACCAGAAGCGGGTCCCTAAGGGGGCGCCCGAGTGGGTGGAGACCGCCCGCATCCAGTTCCCCTCCGGACGGCACGCCGACGAGGTCTGCCCGACCGAGCTCGCGGTCGTCGCGTGGTGCGCGCAGATGGGAACGCTCACCTTCCACCCCTGGCCCGTGCGCCGCTCGGACGTCGACCACCCCGACGAGCTGCGCATCGACCTCGACCCACAGCCCGGCACCGACTTCGACGACGCGGTCGAGGTCGCCGGCGAGGCGCGCCGCCTGCTCGAGGAGCTCGGGATGCGCGGCTTCCCCAAGACCTCGGGCGGCCGCGGCATCCACATCTACGTGCGGATCGAGCCGCGCTGGGACTTCACCGACGTGCGCCACGCCGCGATCGCCTTCGGCCGCGAGCTCGAGCGCCGCATGCCCGACCGGGTGACGACCAAGTGGTGGAAGGAGGAGCGCGGCCGCAAGGTGTTCGTCGACTACAACCAGAACGCCCGCGACCGCACGATCGCCTCCCCCTACAGCGTCCGCGCCAAGCCCGGCGCGCCGGTCTCGGCCCCGCTCGACTGGGACGAGCTCATCGCGGTGCAGCCCGAGGACTTCACGGTCGAGACGATGCCCGCCCGCTTCGCCGAGGTGGGCGACCGCTTCGCCGAGATCGACTCGGTGCACCACTCGATCGAGCCGCTGCTCGAGATGTACGAGCGGGACGAGGAGGGCGACATGCCCTACCCGCCGGACTACCCGAAGATGCCGGGCGAGCCCAAGCGCGTGCAGCCGTCGCGGGACCGGGATCGGAAGCAGAAGGGATGAGGCGCCGAGGCGCGGGCGGCCTCAGTCCCCGAGGAAGAACGCGACCTCGTCCACGTAGCACCAGCTCCAGTTCTCGCCCGGCTCGGCCGAGCGCACGATCGGGTGGCCGCTCGCGGCGGCGTGCTTGCTCGCGTGCCGGTTCGGCGAGCTGTCGCAGCAGCCGATGTGGCCGCACGTCTGGCACATCCGCAGATGCAGCCAGCTGGAGCCGATGGCGAGGCAGTCCTCGCAGCCGGCGATCTCGGCGGGCAGCTCGCGCACCTTGACGCTGTCGAGGTGTGTGCAGGACGGGGGCATCGGTTATCGCCCTGGCGCCCACGTTAGACGGCCGGGGGCCGCAGCGCCAGTCTGGCGCGGGCCCGGTACCGGCGCCCCACGCCCGCCGGTGGGTTCGCGCGCGCGAGCCGGGCTCGTCGAGCGGGCGCGCGCCGAGGCCGTCTTCCGCGTCGACGTGACCCCGCCCGAGACCAAGCTCGCCGGGCACCCCCCTGCCCGGCGACCAAGGGCCTCCGCGTGAAGCAGCCGCGGTGCGTGTCGCGGGCGCGGCGGCCCGCGGCCCCGCGGGCCGCCGCGTCAGCGCGCCGCGCACAGCCGCCGCTCCAGCCGCTCCAGCTCCGCGAGCAGCTCGGGCGGCTCGTGGGCTGCGAAGTCCACGCCGAGCATGAGCAGGCGCAGGGCCAGCCAGCCCACGTCGTCGTCGCTCGTCGCGTACTCGCAGCTCGCCTCGTCGATCGGGGTGATCGTCCCCCAGGACGCGGCGAAGCGGCGCTCGGCCTCCTCCGCGGGCACCTTGAGCGTCACCCGTGCCCGGTAGCGGTAGGTGGCGGAGCGCAGGCTCGCGGTCACGGCCGCGGCCGCGTCGTCGCCCGGGATCGGCCGCGGCTCGAAGCGGGCCCCCAGCGGCGTCGGGTCCGTGATCCGGTCGACGCGGAACGTGCGCCAGTCGCCGCGCGCGCGGTCCCAGGCGAGCAGGTACCAGCGAGTGCGGTCGTTGACGAGGGCGTGCGGCTCCACCTCGCGCCGGGACTCCTCGCCCGCCCGGTCGCGGTAGCCGAAGCGCACCCGCTCCCGGCCCCTGCACGCGGCGCCGAGCGTCGCGAGCGTCTCGGGGTCGCTGCGAGGCCCTCCGCTGCTCGTCGTCGCGACCGCGCCCAGCGCCTCCACGCGGTGGCGCAGGCGCGCCGGCAGCACCTGCTCGAGCTTCGCGAGCGCGCGCGCCGAGGACTCCTCGATGCCGGCCACGCCGGCGCGCGCGGCGGTGCGCAGCCCGAGCGCGATCGCGATCGCCTCCTCGTCGTCGAGAAGGAGCGGCGGGATCTCGGCACCCGGGGCGAGGCGATACCCGCCCGCCGGCCCGCGGCGCGCCTCGACGGGGTAGCCGAGCCGCCGCAGCCGCTCGACGTCGCGGCGCACGGTGCGCGGGCCCACGCCGAGCCGCTCGCAGAGCTCTGGCCCCGGCCAGAAGGGCCGCGACTGAAGCAGCGCCAACAGGTCGAGCAGGCGGGAGGAGGTCTCCAGCATCCCCGACAGCGTCCCAGATATTGAGGACCGAATCAGACCTATTAGGCGCCTACGGTGTCCGCGCCCATCCCCGAAAACGGACAAGGAGGACAGATGATCAGTGGACTCGATTTCGTCGCCGTGCCCTCGCGCGACCCCGACCGGGCGCGCGAGTTCTACGTGGAGACGCTCGGGCTGCGGCCCGACGGGAAGGCCCGCTACGAGTTCTGGGCGGGCGACACCTGCTTTGCGATCTGGGACCCGGAGCGGATGGGCGGCGGCGAGTTCGCGCCGCAGCGCAACGCCCACATCGCGTTCCACGTCGACGACGTCGAGGCGACCCGGGCCGAGCTCGAGGCCAAGGGGGTCGAGTTCCTGGGCGAGACCTTCGACACCGGGGTCTGCCACATGGCGCTGTTCCGCGACCCCGATGGCAACGACCTGATGCTGCACAGCCGGTACAAGGCGCGGGAGTAGCG
>ERZ777003.2226-NODE-2226-length-23816-cov-7.799377_pt1 | contig 23816 bp, 33 predicted proteins | sample MGYA00374956_ERZ777003 | MGnify/ENA primary metagenome ERZ777003 (study PRJEB29302, sample SAMN06268252) | bioreactor metagenome | isolation source: Joint BioEnergy Institute, California, USA | place: USA:Joint BioEnergy Institute, California, USA | collected... | reverse complement strand
TCGCGGCACCAGTCATTGGGATCATTCTTGATACCGCTGTCCTTGTCGGTCGATACCTGATAGCGTTCCATAACCCACTCGATGGCGCTCTTGCCGTTGACCACATAGTCGTAGGCTTGCAGCGGGATACCGCGCAGGGTAATGTGGCTGTTGAATATGATGACGCTCTTGTCCTTGTTTCTGCCGCCCAGCGAGGCAAAGCGCATTTTCTCGACGCGGTAGTAATCCAGATCATTCAGATCGCCTTTGGGCTTGGCATCCTCCTGCACTGGCCACGGCTCCACCGTTTCGTAGTTCAGATGCAGGTAAGCGAGTTTGCGCCCCGCCCGGCTGAATGCCTTGAAGTCCGGCGCAAAGGGAATGCGGGGCAGCATCTTCTTGAGGTTGGTGGCAAAGCGCTGCTTGTATTCGGGAGAATGCAGGATGCCGTAGACATACCAGAAGATGTCTTCCTTGCTGATTGCGTCGTCCTTGTAGTGGGCGCGGAACGCTGCCAGCGACCAGTCAGTAATGGCATCGCGGCGGATGTAACCATCAGCATCTGGCACATCAGTGCCGACGAACATCTCGCCTTGTAGAGCGGTCTCGTCATCTGCCTTTTGATACCAGTAGAGCGGGAAACACTGCCCCTTGGAAACAAGCTCGTAGTCGGGTATTGCGCCGCACACAAGTGCCGAGAATGCTTTGTTCGCACCGACACCTGCCGCTGATATAACCGTGTTCACGTGCTTTGGTGAAGGAAACAGCTTCGGTTGTTGGTAAACACGCTCATTGAAGCGTCGATTGAAATAAAGCCATTGCTTCGAATACGGGCGGTAAGTGCTATGGGTTACCGAATCGGCCTCGAAATCATGTTCTTTTCCGCGTCGGACATCTTCTTTTAGGTTGTGCGTCCAACTGATCCTCTTCGGATCATTGTTAATAATCTGCTCAACCTTCGGCCATTCATCCTTGGGTTTCCCTTCGCAAGCTTTCCTGTAACGCGCCCGATCTTCGTTGAACGCCGCGATCATGCGCCGCATGTTGTCTTCCAAGGCGGTACGGCTCATGTTATAGGCCCATGCGTCACGCGCACTCAGAAGCCCTTGGGAGTAGATGCCGAAGATCGCTTTCGCGTCCTCGCTATCCTTGTCACCTAGCGGGATGAAGTTGTCGAAAGCCGGGTCGCGCTGATTGATCCAGTCCCCAGAATCGTTGGGGTGTAGACGCTGCCAGTCAATACCGTCGATACTGTCGAAGCCTTCGATGATGTTAAGCTTTTCCTCACGGCTCAGATAGTCACCGATGTCGTAATAGAACAACTCGCCGGGGCCGATATGGGCAGGGTCTTTCACCATGATGGTGATGGCTACCGGGGTGCGGGAGCCAGAGCCAAAAATCTTTCCGCCTTCGCGCTTTGATTCCTCTCCGGAAGTTCGTTGATTTCCGCGCAAGTTGAAAACATACAGGTGACTGAAGTCCTCTATCAGGCACTTGCGCAGGCCGTCCATATTGTTGGCGTCGATGAATGATCCATTGGTCACGAAGGCGACCACGCCACGCTCGCAAATCCGATTCGTTGCCCAGCGGATCGCACGAATATAGGAATCGTAGAGGTTCTTGCGCAGCTTGGCGGACGAGCGTGCCGCGTAGCTCTCTCTGATGGACTTGTCGAGCGTCGGATAGGCCCGTTTCTTGTTGTTGTCGTTCTCGCTATCCTGCTGCGCCGAATAGGGCGGATTGCCAACAATAACCATGATTGGTTGTTTAAGATGACATTCAACGCGGGAGTTATTCTCGGGCAAGACCGCCTTGTCCGCCAGATCGTCTTCCTCCGTCATCTGGAAGGTATCGACCAAGGCCATGCCATCAAAGGGACGATATTCCCCCGTTACGCTGTGGAATGCCGTCTCAATGTTGATGGTGGCGATGTAGTAGGCCAGCAGCACGATTTCATTGGCGTGCAGTTCATGGTCATACTTGTGGGTCAGTTTGTCGGCGTCGATTAGACCGGACTGGATGAGTCGGACAAGGAAGGTGCCCGTACCCGCGAAGGGATCGAGAATCTGCACGCCGGGGCTGGCCAGCGACTCTCCGAAGTGCTTGCGCAGTGCGGCATCGGCACTCTTGAGAATGAAGTCCACGATCTCGACCGGGGTGTAGACAATGCCCAGCCGTTCGACCATGCGCGGGAAAGCAGTCTTAAAGAACTTTTCGTACAGTTCGATGATGATCTTTTGCCGCCCTTTCGGGTCGGTGATTCCCGATGCTCGCTCGCGCACGCTGGCATAGAAGCCCTCTAGCGTCTCGTGCTCCTTGTCCAGCGCCTGCGCATCGATGATGTCCATGATTTTCTGCATGGACTGCGACACGGGATTCTTGCTGGTAAAGGCGTAGCCTTCGAACAGCGCATCGAACACAGGCTTGGTGATGGTGTGCAGTGCCAGCATCTCGATGGCGTCATTCTGGCTGATGCTGGGGTTGAGGTTCTTTCTGACGCCATTGAGGAAATCGTCGAACGCTTTCTTGCCCTCGGAATGCGGGTTTTCCAGTAAGGCGCGAATGCGCATCTGGTGACGGTCGGCAATCTCGGCGATGTCTTTGGCCCAGTTCTCCCAGTAGCGGCGGTTGATAGTCTGCCCTTCCAGCGCATCCGCCGCGTACTTGGAGATAGGCGCAGTTGCACCCGTTTTTACGATTTGCATAGGGAAATCAACCATTGTTTAGGCAGCAGTTGCCCACATGGTTTTACTTATAATAATCATCATCCATCCCCGGCCCAGAAGGGATCGATGTCTTAGTAAATTCCGACAATATCCGTTGCCGTAGTACCGGTTAGGACTGCTTGAACGCGGATTGGCAAGAGCGAGCCAGCCGGGACGTTCCGGAATGTGACCACCGTATTTGCGTTCTCGTAGGATACCATCATGACTTCAAGGTCACCTGCTCCACCAACATAAAGGGCACGAGTCGCCCACGGCAACAAATCGGCGCTCGGAGTAATTTCAAATGCATCCGTGCCCGGTGTTTCGAGTGTCGTATATTCTTTCTTGAATCGATCTTGCATGATATGCCTCTCTATTATAGACTACGTGTATTTAAATATTTCACCAAGTCATCGTGCCCTCCGATATACTCACCGTCAAGCCAAATCTGTGGAACAGTTAGCTTTTCTGGCACGTGTGGTAGTAGACTCAAGAGTTTATCCTTGTCGTAGTCCACACCGTACTTGTATTCGGTATATGCAATGCCATGATCTTTGAAGATTTCCTTGGCCTTTTCGCACCAAGGGCAGTTATCCTTTGAGTAGATTGTCGCGTTCATCTTTTCTCCTAGGGAAAAGGTGGGCATTTTGCCCACCTTGTGTTAGAATAGTTCGCAGCTTCCACCAGCACACGCGGCACCGGTTAGCGTGTCAACATCCGTATATTTCTTTGCCATGAGTTGAGATGAGAATTCAACATCTTGATAATTCTGTTGAATTTTCTCCCACTTATGGAGAATCGCCACATCCTTAAGGCAATAGCCTGCCCGTTGGATGTCACCATCGAAATAGTTGTGTGCAAACTTGTGGAACCTGCGAATCCAGTCTGCTTGCGTATCTAGACGATCCTGATTCGATGACAGCGATGTGTCTCGGGCAACATCAATGGCACGCCAAAGATTTGAAAACACCTTCAGGGCATCCGTCACAAGTCCCGCCGCGAAAATGCCTGCGGAACCATACTCCTCAACGATTTCCTCCGGCGTCCTCACGGCAGTGAATGGTGCCTGATAGTAATCGCGATCTCCCGACACACTCAGGAACGAAATGCCAGCGAAATACTGGCGATTGGTGAACACATATTCCTCAACTTCGTCCCACTTGTCGTCTGGCACTGTGATGGTGTTTGAGATGTTGTGGCGAAGACGAGGATCAACACATAGCTCAACATTTGTTCCGTATTCGATCCAGTTTTGTTGCGCCAGCTTCACCTTTTCCAAGAGGTTGACGCCAAGCATATTTTCCTTGAAAATGGAAGTTTCTGGCGCAATCACCGGGAATGCAAGCATATAGTCGGTATTATTCGACGACCAGATGGAATCCTCGACCATATATGGATTGGTCTTCTTTATGAGTTGCGCGACTTCCATCTCCTTGTTCATCTGCACATGGCGCAAATACCTCGGTGAATGCTCGGCATGAATGCCGGATGCTGTGCCGAGTAGAACACTGGCATTGCCGGAAGGTTTGGTTGTCGTGATACGTGCGGCCTGATTAATGCCGATTAGCTCCGCCACTTCCTTATTGACTTCCTTGGCAAGCAATGCCGCCTGCTTCAGATTTTCCGGATCAAAAAGCACCTGTGGGTTATTCATCCATCCCGTAATGGACACACCGAGAAGGGCTTCCCTCTCGACAATCTTCTTAGAAATTTCATCGAGATAGGGGAAATGTGTGTACCCTGCCTGTAGTGTGCCAATGATCGTCGCTGCTCGAACTGCTTCTAGCAAGGCATCGAGCGAGGTTACCTTCGCGCCATTGATTTCGGTGAGGTTGCACGCCTGCCAGCCAGACTTGCCGGTTTCTGGATCGAAGGGATATTTTCCGATTTCAACGCAGTTGTGAACGAGAATGCCATTACCGTAAAAGTTGTGGTTATCCTCCACGGTAATGTCGTATACATCCTCTACGTAATTGAGTTTTTTGACTAGTGCCATTTATTTTATCTCTACTTTTTGGCTGATTAGTTGTTCTATTGATGAAGGGAATTCATCGTAGGTAAACAGCATACCATCATAGCCATTATTTTTAGCATACACAATACAATAACGAATTTTTTCGTTGAAGTAAGCCCTTTCGTCTACAAGAAAGCCTTTCACTTCGAGAATATATTTTTTCCCTCGATAATGAAAAATGAAATCCGGAACATAATAACCACACATCGTCGGAATAGCTAAGGTCTCATAACTCCACCAGATATGATTTTTTTCGAACCATTTGATATAATTCGCTTCATATGACGACCTCGTTATAATACTCTCCACTCCGTCAATGTTATATTTGAATCCCGACAATTCAATTCGCTTGAATCTTTTTGCAAGTCCTTTTCCGTTTTTATTCGCTTCAATCGTCTTGATCGAATTAAATAATTTTCTATATGTTAAGATAATGTCGTCCGGCAATGATGACAAGCCATCAACATCCACTTCCTGCAAATCATATTTGTCTTTGTATTTGTGATACAACGTCACGATGGTATTTTCGATTGCTTGTCTACCATGCGATATCTTCTGCTTAACATTATTGTTAAAAAATGAATGGATTTCATCATCGGTCATATTATCGTCAAACGAGATGCCTTTGTTTCGCATAACCCGACGTTTCCACTCGGCTGTGTTTATGAAAGGGTTCTTTCTCCCTTTCTCGAAAATTCCACGGAGATTGCCGGTTGCCGCCTTTTCTTTCATTAGTTTAGAATGGTCTGGCCTCTTCCTCCCTCGTCTCGGGTCACATTCAGGCTTGTAACATAAGTATCCGATATATCCATCGGATTTAATTCTCTTCACGTCACCACACTTACAGAATACCGCGTCGATCCCCCTCCGTTCAATAAATTTCTTGATCTTTTCTGTATTGTATGCTGGATACCTATCGAAAAATTCTTCTAACGTCATTCTCTAACCCGTGTGAAAGTTGGTGAATTTCCGATATATTTAGAAAAATCACCGCTTTCACACGGGTTGTATGTTAGTGGATATCCAATTCGTCTTCTTCGGTTAGGTCTTTCGCCTCAACCCATCCGCGATTCGTCGTCCAAATCTTGTGATCCGGCGTGCAGCGAATCGACTTTCCGGACTTCTCGTCAATCACCTCAAGAATTTCTGCATTCTTGCGCGTCTGACCTGCCCATGTAATTTGTTTGAATTCAAGTTCACCTGTCTCAAGGTTCTTCGACAGAACCAATGGGGCATGCCCCATTTCTTCATACATCTTAGTAACTTGCTCGACAGTCATCTCATAAACGACGCCCTCAGCGACCTTTTCGCCTTGGAACATGACATTATGATCCTTGACGATAAGTTTCGTGTCGCCCGTCACGCAGGGGTTGTACGTAAATTCATAGGAATCCGTGAAGATGAAGCCCGGCTCGCCAAACTCCTTCACGCGCTTGAAAATCTCCGCGAATTGTTCGCGCGTGATCTCGTCGCGCTTGATCATCGCAGAATTGTTTGAACGGGCGCGTTGAGGATTTTCGACGAACCAGTTGCCCGTTTTGGCGTTAACCATTTCCTCATCATCGGCGGAGAATAGCGCGATGGTTGCGGCTCGACGGACACCACCAGCCAGAACGGCATCGGCAGCATGCATGCAGATATCATACACCTCAATCGGTCGTAGAACAAAATCCCCGCGCAAAACCTTTCCCTGAAGCAAATATTCGATTTTGTCCAAGCACTTACGCAAAGGCTCGGGACCGGGAGCCTTGAATCCACCTGAAATGAATGCGCCCTTCGGACGAATATTAGTCAAGTCGAAATAGACTCGACGGCCCTCATATTCTGGTTTGGTGCCACCGCCAACGAAAAATGAAGACATGAGAACGGAAAGGGCATCTGCCCACCCCTCGATGGAATCTTCCACGACATAAGTTTTCGCCGTCTTCTTGCGCTCCTGAATTTTTGGGAGTTTGGCGACATGATGCTTCTGGACCGAGAAACCGGCACCGGCACCAGACAGTAGGAACCAAAAATATTCTCCAAAAAATGCAGGACGATCCGCATAAGAGGATACACAGTTATACATGCGGGCATGGTTCTTCAGCAACTGCTCGCCGCCGAATTGAAGGGCGCGTTGGGCACCGAGAACCTTCTTCGCTTTGTATGCTACAGTCGCTTCCTCCATAAGCTCCTTGAGGCGAGGCGACATCTTGTCCTCATAGTACGTGTAATGCATTGCCATTACACGATCAACAGCCTCATCCCATGTTTCGTAACGCTGCTTCTCTTCGTCCCAGCGGGAATATGCCTCGTAAAATTTTGCTTCTGAAAGTAATGTGCGGGTATTTACTTCTGACATTGCTTGCCTTTTGTTATAGTTGATTAATAGAGAACAGAAACATCCGGATTATACAGGGAGTCGTATTTATCCTTGACTTCCTGCAACTTGGACAAAACTTCGGTGGGGACTTGTTCTGACGCGGCCCATTGTTCTAGGAATTCAACTTGGGCCTTCAGCCGTAGCAACTCGTATTTATTTGAGTTGAAGTACCACGAGACGGGGAAAAGCTCCCGCACCACTTCAGAAATTTGTGATGCAACTTCTTGCGTTTCCCGTTGAGCATCCGGCTTGCATCGAAGATTAATAACCCGCAAGAAAAATGCAAGAGAACCAGTCCAATACCAGTTGACCATGGCTGACTGCGGCAAATATGCTCTGGCCTGCTCGGGAGCAACACCGAGACTTAGCAATGACTTGTAGGTTTCCAGTGCCTCTTCTTCGATTTCATGAGGCAGCAATACGCAGTTGCCGTCAACGTCCTCCATTTCGTAAATTGGAGAAATATCAACCGGTTCGTCGGACGAACCCTGCTTCTTGTTTTCTGCTTTTTTACGCAAAACCGGCATGTCGTAAAATTCCGGTTCTGAATCGATATAACGACGCGATTCCTCGTTCCAGACACCGCCGACTTGATGTTTCACGAGTTGACGAGCGACGAATACCGGTGCCTTGATGCGGAACTGGATGGTCGCATGACCAAAAGGTGTCCAGTGATCGTGCAGGGTAAGGTAGCGGATAAGGGACACGTCACGTGGTTTGAGGACCGGAACTTTCGTCAACAGTTTGTTAATTTTGTATTCATGGCATTCATCCCCATCCCCGACACTGATGGAATCTCGCGCAAAAGATACGCGGGCGGAATCGACAACCCGCAAGTCCGATCCCATATGATCGATGTATTGAACCTCAGAAGTTGCTTTCTTCATTACCTTACCTTTTCGTCCATTCCGCTAGTTTTAGTTTCAGCTTCAAACCCGAATAGGTGTGCTCGTCGATGATTTTCTTAACCTCATCAGCAGTCACACCACTTCGAATCATGTCGTTAATGTCCTTGCCTTTGACAAAGGACGGCCACACGACAATTGACCATCCCCTGTTTGCCATTTTGTATATGTTATTCAACAAACTGCGATTCAGCGGCTGATTGTCGAACACCAGTGTCGTTTGGTCCTTGACCAAGACGCTTTGCACACACGAAAAATCAGCCGTCCCAACCGCAACGCAATTGTTCAGAAAGAGACTGTCGATCGGTCCCTCGACCACATACACCCGTCGATTGAAGTCTATGTTATTGATGTTGTACAAGAATTTGTCGCCGTTCTTGTCAACCAAGAGATTGACATAACGCAATGACGACTTTTGATCAAGGGCGCGACACACAAACGCGACAATTTCGTCCTTTCTGTCTCTGACAGGCAGCACGATGCGCGGTTCCGACCGTAGGCGGCCCTCGTAGTCCGGAAGGATGTCCTCGAACCGCTTGAAATCCTCACAATAATAGAAGTTTCCTATCTTGTCAAGGGGAATCTGGCGATTAACGAGATATTCCAGCGCCGGATGGGATTCCGGCAAATCCGTTGCCCGGATACAGAATTTGCGAAACTGCGGACCGGAAGAGAACATTTTGAACAATTTCATATTGCTCCCTCCCTCGACCTTCTTCGCTTCCTTCCGCTTTTTGTTGCCCTCTCCTCGCTCCCGGAACTTCTCCATGACGTAATCCTTGTAGATGGCAGGAGAAATTTCCTTGAGGAATTTTCCGAATGGAAGCGAGCGAAAGCAATTGTGACAATAGAAGACGAATCTATTGTCTTTTTCGATTAGATATCCCCTCGCCTTGCGGGTATTCGTCTCCGAATCGCCACATATGGGGCAAGAGAAATTATATAGGCTATGTGATTTTTGCTTGAAGTTCCGTAAATGTCCGGAACAGATGTGAATGTACTTCTTGTCGATCCAAATCATGCGCCACGCCTCCGGGTTCACCATAGCGGCACGGCGCACAAATGTCAACTCATGACGGACCGTGCCTGAATACTTGGGCGATTAAGACGGTGCCGAAACCCGTTAAGATGAGGCCGATCATGCTGTAGATGATTCGCTGGACGGGCTTGAATTGCTCATGGGTAACGAAAGCCTTTTCGTGGGCATCAAACTTGTCGGACATCTCGATCTTCACGTCCTTGATGCGACTCTCAAGCTTGTCCTCTATTTCATCAATCTTCTTTAAAGTCAAGTCACTTTGCGTCTTGAAGTCGTCACGAATCGTGTTTAAACTATCCTGAATGGCTTTCGTGCGCTCATCCAATCTGGCTAGTAAATGAGTATCTGGCTGCCCGTCCATTTTTTGACTCTACTTATTCTTTTCTTGTTTTTGCTTGTTCGACTTGGAGGCGCAAGTCGGCACCGTAGAAATTCTTCTTGCGCAACACAGTCTTGGCTAGAAGATTGATCATTCGCGTCCTCGAATTATACTTGAACACAACTGGCATATTGATATCGGTCTTCATGTCTTGCATGATGGCTTCGGCACCAACCGGCAGCTTCTTAATTTTTTGGCCATTCTGTCGGTACTGAAGATTGAACAACCGCAGAAGTTCTTCAAGACTGATATCCTTGCCATTTCTAGGATCGTGGAGACGGTCGAAGAAATGGTTCGAGAACGCAACATCGATACCTAGGGTGTTGAAAAGGTTACTGGCATAGGTTTCCAACCTTTTCAAATCCTCCCGCGTCATGCGTTGCTCGGAAAGAAGATATTTCTTGAATGAAACCTTCACCATCTCATTTCTTCCTGTAATAAATCATCTCGCCCGTTTTTTCATCGCGAAGAATGATTGACTCTTTCGGATTATTGAGGCAATATTCTCTGATTTGTTGTGCTACGTCATCATCGCCTAGGCTTCGCAAATAGCGTTCGTACTTCCTCTTGCCGTAGCGACAGCGCATGACCTTGTCATAATCCACGTCAAAAACAGTGCAACCGGCAAATCGCGAACGCTTCAGCATTGCCAGATTCCCTACCGGCGGGTCTCCATCCAATCCGGCAATTTTACCAGTCCCGACCGCGTTCGTGACATCCTCGTGGAGATTACGCAATTCCTCGTCGCTATCCAACCGGTTAATGGTATCGGCAATAAATTTTACAAATTCTTCTTCGGTTGGCTCTCGCCCCTCGCGAAGCAAGAAAAGGGCAGCAGAAAACGATGCAAATCGACTGGAACCACCGGGAATCTTGGCTAGCATTTTTTTGATGTTGAGGACCAACACATCGAAAAGCTTCAAGGATCGCGCCTGCGCTGGCGTTCGATCCTTCGGTGGTATGAGTATTTTCCCTTCCTTGTCAATGACTCCCGTGCGATATGCCTCCCATTTATCAAATGGTAGAGTCAATCTCCTCAAAAAATTATAGATGAGAAAGCTATCGACAATACTTGTTCTAGCCATTTTGGTACTTGATTTTTCTTAACTTTTCGATAATAACTTGATCCATTTTGACGTGAAGGGGATTAAACTCCTTACCATCAATGATGTATTTCTTGTCTTCGACATAACCAAGAAATACCAGAAAAGGCACAAGACAATCTAGCGAGTCTTGTAATTTGAACAAGAGCATTTTTGTCAATGCCCTTGGCTCGAAAATATTGTAAAGGACCACAATGTGATTGAGAACCAGTCGTTCTTTTAACTCGTTACTCTTGCGATATGCAGAAAAAAGTTTCTTTATGTACTTGATTCTGTCTAGGTCTTCTTGAAATTCTTCGTCGCTGATGCAATGTTCATTGCGATAGTGCATCGCGGCATAAGTTCTGAAATTCTCGGATGTCAAATGCATCAGAAATTGGACAGCGCAACTCGTTTGATCGTGTTATTGGCGACTTTAACGTAAAGGTAATCGTCATCATAGAAAAACTTGCCGATCTCGATTGCCTCAACTGTGGAATTAGCTGGGGTTAGCTTGTCGGTGATGACGAATCCATTGGAATTGACGACAAACTTGCTGGATTCCAGCGTGCCGCCGACTGTGACATCATATGAGAAATAGTTGGAATCGCCGTTGAAAAACGTGTTGGCGGAAGCGGTGAATGTTCCTTTGATGTCCGTATTGGACACTACAGTGCCGAAAAGGTTGTCAAGCGAAATCCGCTTGGACGTTGGTGTCGTGTCCATATTGTGGACAATATACAGAACGTCCGAGCCTTTAGGAACAGAAATGGGGTCAAGTTGAGATGTTTTCTTGTCGCCTGACATGCCTTGCCTCTTGGTTAGTAGGGGAAACTCCCCTACTAATTAGTCGATCAAATCGATGGACAAAATCTCGAAGCCAATAAGTCCGCGACCAGCATTCCTGACATGCTCACCGACAATAATCTTGGCTTCCTTTGGTGACGTGCTCTCGACGATGTATTCCTTATAGTTTTCGCCAAATACACTCTTCGTCTTGGCAACAAACTTGTAATGGGAAACCCCAGCCTCTTCCATCACGTCATTGATCTTAACCTTGCCCTTGAGAAGGTCTTTTGTTAGTTCGATACTCATTTGTTATGTCCTATTGTTATTTTTTCTTCTCGGTTGCGACCATCGATATTATCATTACGAAATGACAACCGTGCCAGATGTGTTGGAAACCGCACCTGTGATAACGAGGTTTGCGGACTCGCCACCAGCATTGAGCGAGATGACTAGCTGACCGGAAGCGGCGTTCGATGCGGCGGTGATGCTCTGTGCCTCAACCTTGTATGTACCAGCGACAGAAGGCGTCCAAACAAACTTGAGGGTGTTATTGGCAAACGCGACCGTGGTGTTGGCGACAGCAACTTCGGCTGATCCGCCAGCGGTATTGGCGATGGCAAGTTGAAGGTCAGTGTTTGCGCGAATTGGTTCGTCGAACGAAACGTATGTGGCAATCTGCGTGCCGACAGGTGCTGCGGCTGGCTCGTGCCAAACGTCCGTGATGTCGGGGAATCCGAAATTTGCGGGTCCGGCTAGGTCGCGAATCGGGACGAGAACTTCGTCTTTCTGGCGGGAATTACCGTGGACGTCTGTGTATGTGATGCGACGGACGAAACCAATGTCCGTGGCTACGACATTGCGCTTTGCTTCGCGCGAAAGGTATTGGGGCTTCGTGCCCGTTTTATCCCATAGTGGCATGTTTTCCTCCGCTTTTCAGTACTGCCTACTTACTCGACATAATATAGTATAAGTATTTATGAATTTTGACTTTCTATAGAAGCCTTCGCACTTTCCAAATATTTCCGGATTGCTTGAACAGTCTCGTAACATGTCGCGCCATTCTTGTATAATGCGACGACCAATCGCGCGACTTCATCATCCTTCAGTGTGTCCGGATTGGGGAAATTGGTGAACGGACGGCATGTGTTGAAGAATTCCTCTGGCGGCATAACCACCGTAAGGGATGGCTTGATCAAGGTGGGTTCCTTTGTCGTCGTGCAGCCAGCCAAAAGAACCGCCGACAGAATCGTTACGACTGTGAGCCTCATTTTTGCGTCCTCAGTCTGCGGACAGTTTCTTTGAGGATTTCGGACGATGGCTTGTCCTTGCCGTCAACGTCCGTCGAATCAATGAATTCGTTGATTCCGTCGAATTTCTCGTCCATCTCCTCGATTCGCTTATTCAATTCCTCGGAAACCTGCTTCTGAAGTTCATGGAGTTCTTCCAGTTTCCGAATATACTGTTCTTGGGCACGCACGACTTCTTCGAGTTGCTTTTTGTTGTATTCGAGCAACACTCGTGCCTCCAACGCGGAATCGTAGAGGTACTTCGCACCGAAAATCACACCAGCAATGGCGACGATTCCGGCAATCCAAAGAACGACTTTGCCCAACGTACCGGAAAAGAATGCCAACATTACTTACGACGACCTTTTCTTGAAACCGGCTTGGCGTCTGCTTCTGTGGCAGGTACGGGGACCGGAATTTCGACAATCTTTTCCACGATCTTCTCGACTTCGCGAACCGCGAATGTCTTCTCGAACGTGGCGACAGAACGCGCCTGCGTGGCGTGATTCTTCACTTGAACAAAGACGGTTAGAACATCGCCTTCCAACTTCATGTTGGAAATGGTGTAGGTGTTAATGTCGTCATAGAACGTCGATCCAACAGTTAGCGTCTTGTCCTTAAAATACGCTTCAAGATTCATTATTGTACTTCCTTTTTCTGATGATGCGTTTGATTGTTTCGATCAGTCGTCGCTCCTCGGCAACAATATCCTCGTAAGATGGGTTGACGACAACGTTATCCTTCTGGCTCCGCTTCAACCTCTTCAGGTTTCCGCCAGACACGGAATTCCCGCCGCTCTGTTTTAAGGGCTTATCCGACTCTCGCATTGCTTTCGTCTCTGAATTCGACTTCTGAAAATTTCGTCAATAACTTGTATCCTTCGCGGAAATCACAATCCAACAATAAAACATTGTTCTTGCGATTCAGCTTGCCGTTGGTGTATGCTCGATGATTCCCGTCAAGGATGATCATGTCCTTCGACACAATAATGGGCTTGTCCAGAACATCCGTTTTGTTTTTCAGAAAATTCATGATGTCGTGGCCAACATCTTGGACAAATTGCAGGTCACGTGTCGGCAGTACCGTATAGCGATATCCGACTTTGTTGTCGGCAAGATACTTTTCGAGCTTTCCGTAGTCCTTGATCTTGATTTGCGGCATTTTGCTACGCTCGATCAAGGCTTCTTCGAGCTTCTTTGAATTATACATGCGCCATGCCGTCGCATATAGAATGGACTTCCACTTATCCCCGTATTTTTCGCGGAATCGGGATTTGTTGGCCTTGATCCACTTTTCAATACGAGGATCGTCCGGCGCTACTTCGTCAATTTTCTCTGTTGGCATTTTGCTGATTTTTGAAACGTTCGATTTCCTTGCGGCGCACCATTGGCAGAAGCTTCTTGGCAATTCGATCAATCAATGCCTTGCGCTTCGCAACCCTCGCGTCGATCTGCATCTTTTGTGACGCGGGGAGTTCATTGTACTGCATGCCGAGTTTGCCAGCCACACGACGCCTAACGATTTTGATGGCTGCTCGACGAGCACGTTTCATGAGCTTGTCATTTGTGGCGATGCGGCGCTTCGCACGCTCGCGGGCTCGCGCAAGTTTGTTCTTCAATCTGCGAAGGGTCATTGCCCTCCTGCGCCTCTGTTGAAAGTCTAGTGCCATGGCTATATCCCCTTTTCTTATATTTAGAAAAGGAAAGGCCCGGATAATACCGGGCCTTTTCTAGAGTTTCCATCTCCCCGTTTTCTGGATATTTATCAATTGTCTCATCCCCGTGTCCGGATACAATACGCAACATGTATTGAGCCACGTTGACGGACCACTGACATAATCAAGCCTCAGTTCGGTGAATGTTCCTACTCGATATACGCCGCGAAGGATTGCCGGGCTATGGGCATGCCCGATGACACTTGGTCCGTAACTTTTCTCCGCACCAAGCAGCGAACCCTTGGCACCATTCAATCCCTTATCGCCATGTTGGCCCAACTCGATGTCGGCAACCTTGTACGATTCATCGCGTTCGAGCCACACAACTCTATCGTGGTCAAATGGTGCGCCGAACGTCTCGCAGGCCCACTTCAACACTCTTTCGCCGTCCAAATATCGTGCCGCCAAGTCAAGACAAATTCTGTGATTGATGGGGTCTTTGACATATTCGCCGTTGATAAGATATCGATCAAGGAATTCGTCGTGGTTTGATTTGACTACGATAACTTGCCCCTCTGGCGGAATCAGCGACTGCATATATGCCAAGTCTTGCCCGACATTATACAGTTCGTCGCGGAGACTTAGTTTATTCTCAATCGCCAACTTCGCGCGGCTCAAGGGCTTATGCAGTTCGTGGGGATTGATTGATTTCCCATCGAACAAATCATGAACGACAAGGTGTTTAGCGTTGACTTCCCTCACGATGTCTTGGAGGACCGCTCGAACCGTCTTCGAGACGGAACCAGAATGCCAGTCACCCATGATGAGATATGACGGAACCTCGCGGACATCTTCTCCATCATACATTTTACCAATATCAACGAACCGTCCCTTGGCGTCGGCTTGGACTTGTCGAAAATGATAGTAGCGGGCATTCTCGATCTCAACGATGAGGCCGCCCATGACGTGGTCATTTTCGGCAATGTAGCTCGTGCGCTCCGACATGTATCGATCATGGTCATAATCAGCAACGGTAATCGCACCCGTTGTCATGATCGCACGAGGAACCGAGTCTTTTTCCGTCGAATTGACCACATATTCAAGGTTCTGTTTCGGTGATGCGAAAATGTACGAACCGTTTCGCTGACCGATACGGGACAACCCAGTCGTCGGAATGATCTGTTTTGCCGAAATTTTGATAGACGAAATGAACAAATTATTGTTCAGCTTCGTCTCGGTAAAGATGAAGCTTTCCTCGTCAAGTACCTTGTCGAAAATCCACCTGACTTTGTTGCTTCGGCTCGCTACATCGGCACACGGAAGAATCAAGAGTTTCGCGTTGTTCTTCTTGCAATAGGTCTGAATTGACTTCAGAAAATTCATGTCAACCGACTTACCATTGACGGCAGTCGTAATAAAGAACCTCTTGTACTTCTTGATGTCTTCCGACAATTCCTTCAATTTCAGCTTCGAAAATACATTCGCCTCGTGGGCGATGTATTTCGATAGCTCCTCATTATATTCGTCCTCGACTACGCCATGGAGATTCGTGAGATTAGCGCTTTTGCGCCGGATGCTATCTCGCGAAATCCCCCTCTCGTGAAAGTCAGAATATGTCGGTAGTCGTCGTTTCTCTTTTACGATTTCTAGGTAGATTTTTACTAATTCTTCCATTCGCTCATTCTGCTCTTGTTATCAACTTTTATCATGGCAGATATTTCACAAACATTCGATTTTACCATCCTCGCCGGTGAAAAACACTCGGCTAATACCAAACTCGGCAATGGCTCGCTGGCAGCCCTCACACGGACAAACATTCCCAGTCACCCACTCAAAATTGCCATCAGTCGTCTTTCGCTTCTTCATTCGGGCAATATACATAGTGGATCGCTGAAGGACATCGACATCGACGCGCCTCAAGGCATTGTGGATGGCGTCTGTTTCCGCGTGGAGATATATGCTATCCGAATTACGACCAAACTTCTTCTGGAACGGATGCGTCTTGTATCGATTGACACCAAAAGATATCACATCATTCTTGTAGACAATGGCGGCTGCAATTCGAGCCGCACCGACAGGCTTAACGTCCGTCGCCAGCTTGCAAAGCATGTCAATAAACTTGCGATCACGCTTGGTCATTCCGAAACCTCGTCACCCAACTTCTTGAGAACAAGCAGACGGGACAGGGAAAGAGAATTGACAAAATCGCTGAAGAGTCTGACTTCGGCTTCCCTCGCTTCCACTTCCCACGGCAATTCCCAGTATGCTCCGCCCTCGTCGCGGCTGAAAAGGGCCTCGTTCGGATAGTACTCTCCTTCCCATTCGACACCATCGTCGAAAAGAACGAGGCTCCCCTTTTCCATCTGATGGACATGAACCAATTCATGGAACAGCGTCACCAGACGAGCATACGCGAACCGGTCTTTGCGAAGGACGATGGTATATACACCCTCACCTGAAGGATAGCAATAACCGTTGAGATTAGGCGTCTCGATATCCTCGAACGTGTATATAATCGATGACATAATCCGATACTTTTTGACAAAAAACCGAACGGCTTCGTCGAAAAAGGACATCAGGTTAGGGTGCATATCCATTTCTGTCACTCCGTTGTCGGATACCTTTATCTACGACACGTGTTCGCTATTGTCAACCACTTTCCCGAAAAAATCGGGCGTGTCCCTCCTTGTCAATCGTTTTCTTATTCCTTGAATATAGGATCAATGCCGAAGAAGAGGACATCCGCTTTGTTTGCGATGTTCACAAGCGGAGGGATTTCCACTTCTTCCACCACTTTTCGTATCACCACACAATCATCTCCAAGATGCTCGCGCGCCTTCTCAGGAAGGCTCTCGACATCGAGCACAGTTTCCTTTGCTACTCGACGGACGAACGTCCCACGCCGGAAATGAATTGGGAATGCATCGAACACGACACCTGCCTCGCGGATCATGATCCGTTTGTCTGCCGTGCTCTTCCCATGAAGCTTCTTGGGCGAGTATAGACTGTGCGCCGTCATCGAAACGGCATTTCGTATCGCGTCCATCTCCCGCCACACAAAGCAATTAGCGGCCTCCGAGACTGACGGAACACAAAAGATTCTGGCATCAAAATGAGGAAGCTTGCTCGCATATTTCAGGAATTCCTCCTCTCCCGGCTCTTGAGCGATCTGCATGATCATGCCCATGAACTTAGCGGTGGCCATCCCAGACAGAACCGAGCATAGTTTTTGCACTTTCCCGCCAAACAGGAACTCGCTTAGCGGGTCTTCTTTGGGGAGCCATGCCAAGGATATTTCGTCAGACTGGGTATACCCCAGGTCCGCATTCGTTTCCGCCACGAGATGCTTTGCGGTCTCGATCATGCAACGAGAAATGCGTGCATCGAATGGGCGCTGAAGGCCGCGCGTGAACTTGGAAAAGGCTCGACCATCAATTCTGGCATAGATAGGAAATGCCTTATCAAGACGATGTTTCGTCTCAATCACCTCATACGCCTTCATTCTATCCCCGAAATCATCCTTCTTCATGAAGTCCTCAAAAATCGCCAATATTTCTAAAGTCGGAAATAGTGTGTTTCGTCAACCGGAATTCGAAGGCACTTTCTCTCCTCTACGACACGTGTTCGCTATTGTCGATCACTTTCCCGAAAAAATCGGGCGTATCCCCTTTAAACCCCCCTCCTTCCTTGAGCTTACGGTAAATTTGATAGGCTCTCTCGTATGTCTGTGACTCGTATACCGTCTTTTCCGTGTTTAATTCGATTACCACGTACACATTACGATCCTTGTCTAGGTTAAGTTTGTACATGCGTGCTTTCAGCCAAAATTGAGACCGGCCACCTTCTTTTTGGAATTCATTGCGTCGGTCTTACGAAAACTCTCTAGTTTACTTGGTACCGCTTCCCTTTCCTCTTGTTGTCTCCCAAAGTCCGTGTTGCTCATGACAGGTTTGTCTTCGGTGACAAGTCCGGTAAATGGATCGTCTAGGTCATAGACGCGCATTTTCTGTTTGTCTACGCCTACCAGCCACTTAGGAATTTTCCCCTTGTCCCCGTATCTAGATTTCACCTGCTTCACGAGAATTTGGCCTCGCTGCGCCAACTCTTCTGGACTGATTAGTGCCGCGATGAAATCGGCGGTGAATGCGATGCCGAAAGATTCACTGATATCTTCCATGCCGGGGTCGGAACTGGACGCGCCACCTCGATTGAATTGGATAGCTGACCAGATGGGGATATTAAGTTGCTGTGCCAGTGCGCGAATTTCCTCCGATACCGACTTCAGAAGTTGAAACGAGTTGACGTTGCTGTTGTTTCGCAACCTCGCGGATGCACAGATGCCGATGTAGTCAATGAACACGACATCAGGTCGGAATTTCTGCTTCATCCACAACTCGTCAATCAATACTTTGAAATGTCCGGCATGGGCGGTGCCTTGAGGATATTCCTTGATCTTCAGTTTTCCTATGGTTTTCTTCCTCAAGTTACTCATACGTGACATGAGGTGTGCCGTAGGCGTCATTGGAATATCCTCAATTGGGATATCCAACAAGTTGGCGTCTATTCGCTTGGAAATTTCGATTTCCGAAATTTCTAGTGTAATATAGAGGACATTCTTTCCCTGTCGCAGATTGAATGCCGCCTCATTACACAACATCAACGTTTTGCCTACGTTCGGACCGGCGAGCCACAGATTTAGGGTTTTGAGCCCGACGCCACCGTTCGTAGCTCGATTGAGGATATCGATTGATGTTGCAACCTTTTGCTCCCTATTTGCGTATTCGCGAAAACGTTCCGCTGCGTCCTCGACATAGTCATGACCGATGGATGCGTCGAAAGATACCGATAGGGCCTTCATCAATTGGTCGGGGATTGCCCCTACATCATGTACTTTATCTTCACCCTGATAAATCATCACCGCTTGTTCAATCGCGTTGAACAGCGCCCGATCTTTCGCCCACTTCTCGGTGTTATCGATCAGCCATTGCGTGTCTGGCTGTTCGCTCGACTTGGCTAGGCGATTGACCAATTCATCGATTTCGTGGACAACACCTTCGGAAAGTGTGGCGTCCTTCGCTACTTCTAGAACCAACTCCTCGAAAGTTGGACATGTATTGTACGTGTTTACGTATTGATTCAGCTTGTTGAATACAACCTTTTCTGCCGTAGTCGAAAAGTATTCATCTTGAATGTACGGCAGAACATACTTCGTATACTTCTCGTTCTTGATAAGATTCCGTAGGATTACCTCGGAAAGTTCTGTGAAGTCACTCATTATTTTCTAGCGTTTCCGTATCCTCTAGGTCGATGTCGTCGCTTCCTGTCCGTCCCTCTCCTAGAGAAAATTCAATCTTCGCGTATGCATCCAGTTTATCGAGAATATCCTTGGTGAAGTATTTCTCCGGATTCTCGTTGATCGTCTTGCCGAACACCTTCGTGCCATCAGACAGTTCATAGCGGGTCGAAACTTTCTTGAAAATGCCTGCCTTTTCGGCAAGTTCAAGAAGTCCATAGTACTTATTGAGCCCCGTGCTATAGTCTAGCTGCATCTGCACGGTCTTGTTTTCCTTGGTGTATCGTGACTTGTATGCTGTTGCCTTGATGATATTACCAACGACTTCGGTTCCGTCGCGGTCCTTGGATTTGCTTAGCGTGATGATCGTACTCGCCGCATACTTGGCACCGTCACCGCCGGAAATCTGCACGGGCGAATAGGCGTCCATCGAGCTATAGACATGATTGGTGATGATCATCGGCACGTTGTTTTTCCCGAGTTTCTGCGTGATAACCCGGAAAATCGAACGGATGATCTGCGCCTTGGTCATGTCTCTGGCCTCACTGCCAGATGCTGCATCTTGCAGTTCCTTGAGGGTCGGCAGGTTTGACAGCGAGTCAAGAACGAACATCATCGGCGGCTTCGACTTCTTTTCCTCATATGCGTCAAGAATTTTAACCGCCTTGGTACGGAAGTCTTGTAGATGATCGACTTGAATCACGTGGAACCGCGACATGTCAAAACCACGCTTGCCTAGCATGCTCTTTTCCAGAGCAAACTCCGTGTCGAAATATAGGACTTGCCCATCCGGATTATTTTCGAGAAATGTCTTGACGGCAGTCAACGCAATATAAGTATTATGATGAATTAGTCCTTGCTTTTCATTAGAAATATACCAATGTGGTGCAGGAATGCTAATATCATATACTGTTTCATTGCCCAACGGAAACTTTTCGACCACATTCAATTTACCGTGAATAGTATCAACGGTTTCTGCTTCATTCGCATATACAGGATTTCCATCACAAGAAAAAATGTGAGTTTCTGAACATTCGAATGATGTATTATCGTCAAAATCAATATGAATCACTGGATTATCGTGTTTACATACAACATATTGAATAGGTGCATACCCTGTAGGCGTTTTAACATACACTTCGTCTTTAACCTCACAGGGGTCTTCATGATTGCCATTGCCATATAGGTTATACAGCTGTTCATATGTTAGTACCAACTTTTCCATTATTGTGTGAATCCTTCTATGATTTCTTCTATTTTGTTCAGCGTTTCTTCTGTATATAAAGTACACTCAAGAGTTTTAATTACTTTCGGATTATAACTTCCGCGATATAACTCATTGAGTTTACTTTCTAGTTTAACCATTTTCACCGGGTCATTGCTTGTTATGAAATGGACTGTTTCATAGTCAAATGTAGGTCTCCAACGATTCCATATTTGGTGTTTTGTCAAACCGTACTTTATAAATAAGGTATCGTCCAAATCACGAACAATTATTACATAAAAATTCAATTTGTCAAGATTTTTTACAGTGTCTTCCGTATAATGGCCTACATGAGCATTAATTCTTCTTTTCTCATTAATTACATTAATATCGTTGTTTTGCGTAAAAGATTTCTTCCAACGTTTAATTTTAGCAGCCCACTTCTTTCGTCCTTCTTGTTTGCCATATTTTTTAACAAAAAAATCAAGATCACGACGCTGACTGCGTGACACCATCTCTTCGGCTTCAGCTTTATTATAACCTCGTTTCAGCCAATATTCAATGCACCTAACTGAACTTTCTCTAAAGTTATGTCCTCGTTTCTTGAGTTCTTCAATTCCCCTACGACAATTATCTCTTTGTTTATTCTTGTATTCTTCAAATTTTACAGGTCCATCTTCTGGTCCATATTTTTCAATCCAATAATCTATTGTATTAACATACTTCGTTGCTTTTCTTGTTTTTTCTCGCGTTTCAAGAGGTACTAATCTCCCTTTAAGAGATTCACCATTATCTTGAATTTCTTTTACTTTTAATATAGCTTCTTCTTCACTATATCCCTTTTCAATCCAATGTTCCTTACATCTTACACTATGCTTTCTTCTTTCATATTTTACTTTTTCAATAGCTTCTTCTTCTGACAATCCTTTATTCAACCAATAAGTAATATACCTAGGATCATTAGGTCTTTTACTATTAAAATATTTGTTCATTTTTGGCTCCTGTGAATTAGCTTTATGATATTTAGCTAATTCACAGGTGTGCCATCATTCCAAATTCAACTTTGTTTTAATTTTTTTAATAGTTTCAGGAGAAGCATATATTTCTATAGTTTCAGTGCCTCTTGCGCACTTGCCAGCGGAAGGCGAACCAGCAAGCATGGTGCAGCGATTGGACGGGAGTCCTCCGTAAATCGATCCGGAAAGAAGTGCATTGAGGATATAGGAACCCGTGTCAATCCACCCCGCTTCTGGGATATCTTCCAGCACTTCGATGTTAATGTCCGTCAGAATTGACAGAAAGTCATTATCGTTCTTCATTACTACTCCGCTCTTTATTTCGTCTCGTGATGTACTCTGCCCCGATGACTCCAAACAACGCCATAAAATACAGGTTGCTGTACAGGACAGGAATACCAAATGCAGTGTATACTACATTAAGGATACCGGCGATGATACTGTTAACCACCAGATTTATCATCATGGCCTTGGCGGTATGCTCGCTGATTCCGATGATGATAACGGCACCTACAACGCCCGTGACAATAGACACGATGCGTAATACCGCGTCAAGTATCATCACCGCGTCAGGCATCATTTTCCCCTCGTAAGTTTGAGGAATTCTTTGATTTTTTCGTCAAGTTCCGGCCCTCTGTTCGGCCAATGGATGGTTGGTTTATCCGCCGTGTCCCGCAGATTTTGCAGCAAAGGCAGGATAAGTTCTTCGATTTTCCGGAATCTTTCCTCGATGGAAAGTGCCGGGTCGCCTCTGATGGCGGGGATGTCGGCGGAAGAGAACCCAAAATCCTCTTCCGCCACAATTTGCTCTTTCTTTCGCTTGCTCATCGGAAGAATACATCCAAACTGGACCGTTCCTCGACTGACCACCCGATTACCTCGGCAATGGCTTTCAAAGGCGAGAAGAACGACTTCTCGAACATGGTATTATAGTCGATATACTCCTCCAAGTCAAATTCCTTTGGTAGGAATGTCGGACAAGCGATGACATTCTCGCGAATTCGGTTGGGAACGATCAAATAGCAAAATTTGATCTTTTCTCCGGATTTGATCGACTCATACTGCTTGTCCAATCCCCACACCTTTAAGTAGTGATTGTATAGAAGGCACCCGCGAACGTGTATCGGAGTTCCCTTTTTGTAGATGCTCTGTCCGTCCGCGTATTCATCCAGATTGTTTGCCCCTCGTGGGAACGCGATTTCCTCGAACGATTTTGTGAAATACTCGTCGCGGAATTCGCCCACGAATTCCAATAGCTCCGCTTCAGTCCCATTGAGCATAATCTTGTATGCCTTGGTGAGGGCGTCACGACAAATTTGCGGAACCGATGTTCGAACACTTTCAATGCCAGTCACCGAAATTTTCGGCTCCGCGTGCCGAACCCCCTCGGTGTCAAGGCTATTGGCGATGTATCGCTTCTTCGCCGTGTAGATGACCTTATCACAGATTTTTTCGCGCTTCATTTTCATTTTCTGACGAGGCGCGTTCGTCTTACGACGAAGTTCCTCGAAAATCTCGTCAAAATACGGCTGTATCTTCTTCTCTGCAAATGCGTCGATGAAGTCAACGATCTTGGTCTTGGTGTCTAGTCGGGATTTCAGCTTCTCGACGAAGGGTCCGACATGCAGTGCAATCGAGTCTGTATCACCATACACGACATAATCGTGGCATTCGGTCCCACACAAGCCATTCATCAAACGATTAAGTTTATCGCCAGCCCACTGAATTGTCAACTGCCCACCCGTGGTAATGGCCTCAGCGACGTTCACCTCGAAGAACCGAAAGCCCTCGTTTCCCAATGCTCCGTAGGCGGAGTTAAAGACACACCTTTTTAACTAGCTGAATATTTTCGAACAATTGGGCTTCATACTTCAATGTATTACGAAGGGCAATCAACTCTTCTGTGGTCATTTCAGCATAGTTGGCTTCCATATTTTTCCCCTTTGTATGTAAACTTATCTAATGTAGTGATGGTAAATCCACTGTTAATCCAGAGTAACGCCTCTTTTTTTGAGTTCACTCTCAACTTCAATTAGTTGCTGTTGTCTCTGCAACGCTTTATTTTTGAAATCTCTACGTTCATCGTACATCTGTTCCAGCAACTCGGCC
>ERZ777003.2221-NODE-2221-length-23864-cov-15.227855_pt1 | contig 23864 bp, 26 predicted proteins | sample MGYA00374956_ERZ777003 | MGnify/ENA primary metagenome ERZ777003 (study PRJEB29302, sample SAMN06268252) | bioreactor metagenome | isolation source: Joint BioEnergy Institute, California, USA | place: USA:Joint BioEnergy Institute, California, USA | collected... | reverse complement strand
GGTGGGGGTCGACATCTCAGCTCTCCTCAGGCTCTCAATCTCAGCGCTCTTGTCACACGTCGTTGTCGCTGCAACTCGGGCAAGCATACCCGCCGGGCGTCGGCTGATCGTTACGGCGGGCGTTACGTAGAAAGGAATCGCCACTTCATGCGCGAACCGCCAGCCAACCTCAGCACCGAAGCGCTCGTCGCGGCGCTGCGCGACCAGTACGGCCTCGCCGCGACCGAGCTCACGTTCCTCCCGCTCGGCCACGACTCGTCGGCGTGGGTCTACCGCGTCGAGCTAGAGGACGGCCGGCGCTGCTTCCTCAAAGCCCGCCTCGGCGTCACCAACCAGGCCAGCCTGCTGGTGCCGCGCTACCTCCACGATCACGGGGTCACCAGGGTGGTCGCGCCGATCCCGGCGCGCAGCGGGGCGCTGTGGGCTGCGGCCGGGGACTACGCGCTGATCCTCTACCCGTTCATCGAGGGGGCGACGGGCATGGAGCGCGGGATGGCGCCGCAGCAGTGGGTCGACTACGGCGCGGCGCTGCGGCAGATCCACGCCACGCCCGTCGCGCCGGAGCTGGCGCGCCAGATGCGGCGCGAGACCTTCACGCCGGACGGCGCCGCCACCGTCAGGAGGCTGGACGCGGCCATGGGCGCGCAGCGGCACGACGAGCCGGCGGCGCAGGCGCTGGCGGCGATCTGGGCCGAGCGCCGCCCGCAGATCCTCGCCCTGCTCGAGCGCGCCGACGAGCTCGGCCGCCGGCTGCAGCAGGCCCGGCCGCCGCTCGTGCTCTGCCACGCTGACATCCACACCAACAACCTGCTGCTCGACCCTGAGCAGCAGGTGTGGATCGTCGACTGGGACGAGACCATGCTCGCGCCCAAGGAGCGCGACCTGATGTTCGCCATCGGCGGGATCAGCGCCAAGCTCGTCGGGCCGCGCGAGGAGGCGCTGTTCCTCCAGGGCTACGGCCCGGCCGAGATCGACCCGCTCGCGCTGGCCTACTACCGCTACGCGTGGGCCCTGGGCGACATCGGCGACTTCGGCGCGCAGGTCATGTTTCGCCCGGACCTCGGCCAGCTCACGAAGCAGGAGGCTCTGCGCTTCTTCGCCGGGCTCTTCGAGCCGGGCGAGATCGTCTCGATCGCGTTCGGCTCCGTGTACCCGGCCGCCTGATCCCAAAGTTCCGCAGCTCTGCGGGAAGGAAGCTGGGCCGCGCAGGCGAGCTCCTTCGCCTTTGACAGCCTGTCTCTTACAGGCTACAATCTAGACAGTCTAGACAGGAGGTTCACCATGGTACGTGTCTGGCAACTCCAGGAGGCGAAGAACAAGCTCAGCGAGGTGGTCGAAGAGGCCCTGACTCACGGCCCGCAGGTCATCACCAAGCGCGGCGTGGAAGCCGCCGTTGTTCTTTCCTATGCCGAATACCGCAGGCTCACACTGAGCCAGCAAAAGCTATCCGATTTCTTCCGCCAGTCCCCTCTCGCAGGAGTGGACCTCGACCTGCAGCGGGATAAGAGCCCTGCCCGCGACGATATCTCCTTATGAAATATCTTCTCGATACCAACGTCATCTCCGAGCTCGTCAGCAAGCGGCCAAACCAAGGTGTGATCGATTGGATCGACCAACGCGATCCCGCGTCGATCTACATCAGCGCCATCACCATCGGCGAGATTCGCAAGGGTGTCGAAAAGCTTCCCGCGTCAAGGCGGCGCGAGCAGGTGACGGCGTGGCTTGAGAACGACTTGCTGATTCGCTTTCAGGGAAGAATTGCCGAGATCACAACCGAAGTGATGTTGACGTGGGGCGTACTGACCGGCCGCCTAGAGAGCGAGGGAAACCCGATGCCAGCGATTGACTCTCTGCTGGCGGCCATCGCTCTCCAGGGGAGCTACGCCTTGGTGACGAGAAACGATGAGGATTTCAAGCATACCGGCATTACGGTCATCAACCCGTGGAAGGCGTGCGCGACGCCGTAATCATCAACCCGCCATCGAAATCGCTCGCTACGCGCCCGAGTGGCTCTGCGGCCGGTCAGCCAGCGCGAGCGCGCTGAGCGTGGCCGCCCCCGCCGCCCCGACCGCGAGCGCGAAGACGACGCCGGCGCCGCCGCCCGCCGGCGCGAGCATCCCGGCCAGCAGGCTCGAGCCGATGATGCTGCCGAGGTAGCGGCTGGTCGAGAACAGCCCCGCGGCCACGCCCGCCTCGCCCTTGCCCACCGACTCCACCGCGCTGATCTGCAGCCCCGCGCCGCTCAGCCCCAGCCCGGCCCCCACCAGCGCCAGCCCGCCGATCAGCGGCTCCACCGCCCCGCCATCGACCACCGGCGGCAGCAGGCCCAGCGTCAGTAGCGCCATCCCCGCCACCGTCGGCCAGCGCCGGCCGAAGCGGTCCGCCAGCCGCCCGCCGAGCGGCGAGAACACCACGCTGCCGGCGGACATCACCGCCAGCGCCAGGCCGATCCGCACGCTGTCCCACCCCGCCCGCTCCCCGAGGTAGACCGGCAGCACGAGCAGCGTCACGTACATCGCCAGGTTGCTCAGCCCGACCCCCGCGTTGGCGGCGGCGAAGACGCGGTGGCGGAAGAGCCCTGGCTTGAACGCCGGGTCCGGCTGGCGCGACTCGTACCACAGGAAGAGCCCCACCCCAAGCGCCAGCCCCGCGCCCCCCAGCCACGCCGGGACCGGCAGGTGGCCGCCCGGCATCAGCAGCAGCGCCGTGCCGACGAGCAGCGCCGCCAGCAGCGCGGACCCCGGCAGGTCGAACGGCCTGCTGTCGCGCCCGGGCGACCCGCCGGGGATAGAGCGCCAGCCCAGCAGCAGCGCCGGCACGGCCAGCGCCAGGTTGGCGAAGAAGATCGCCCGCCAGCCCGCCGCGCTCACCAGCAGCCCGCCGAGCGCCGGGCCCACCGCGGCCGCGACCGACACCGCGCCGCCGACCATGCCCGAATGCGCGCCGCGCCGCTCGGCGGGGATGGCCTCCCGCAGCAGCGCGACGCCGTTCGGGAACGCCAGCGCCCCGCTGGCCGCCTGCAGCGAGCGCATTGCGATCAGCGCCGGCAGGCTGGTCGCGAAGGCGGCGCCCAGCGATGTCAGCCCGAAGCCGGCGATGCCCGCGAGCACCAGCCGCCGCCGCCCCAGCCGGTCGCCCAGCTTCCCCGCCACCGGCTGCAGCGCGGCCATGATGATCAGGTAGGCGGTCACCAGCCAGGCCGCGGCGACGGCGTCGGCCCCCAGCTCGGCGGTCAGCCGCGGCAGCGCCACGGCGATCATCGTCGAGTTCAGCGGCGCCAGCATCGCCCCCAGCGCCACCGCCGCGACGATGGCGTGCTCGGCGGACGCGCCGGCGCCCGATACGGGGAGTGTCTGGGCTTTCATGCGCCCCCTTCTCACAGGGCTGGCGTGGAGCGGCCGCTGGCGACCGGCGGCGCACCGTTGGCTACCGGTCGCCAGTGACCGCAGGACGACAGAACCGCGCCGCTAGATCTCGTCGACGATCCGCACGATCCCGGCGTCGCCGTCGATCTCGATCACCATCCCATCGCGGATGGCCTTCGTCGCGCCGGCCACGCCCACCACCGCCGGGATGCGGTACTCGCGCGCGACGACCGCGCAGTGGCTCAGGATGCCCCCGGTGTCGGTGACGATCCCGGCCGCGGTGGCGAACAGCGGCGTCCACGGCGGCGCCGTCGTCTCGGCCACCAGGATATCGCCCCGCGCCAGCTTGCTCGCCTCGCTCAGCGAGCGCACGACCTTCGCCACGCCGCGGACCACGCCGGGCGATCCGGCGTTGCCCTTCAGGACGCCAGGCTGCTCGGAGGGCTGCGGCGGGCCGCCGAAGAAGCGCACCATCGCGCGGCCGAACGCGTCATCGGGCCGCGGGCCGGCCGGCGGCGTCCCCAGCGCCGGCGGCGGCGCGACCGTGCGGAAGTGCTCCATCTCGTCTCTGCGCCGCTGGACGATCTGCTGGCGCGGCACGTACGGCAGCGTCTCGGCCGTCTCGCGCAGCTCCTCCCACGTCAGGTAGAAGACATCGTCGGCCCGGTCGATCACGCCGGCCTCGGCGAAGCGGCGGCCGAACTCCTGGGCCACGCGCCGGACCTCGTACATACAGCGCTGGTCGATCCAGAAGTTGTGGTCCTCCTGCAGCACCGACCCGGTCTGCGCGGCCTTGAGCAGCATCTCGAACTGATCTATCACCGGCTGCGGGTAGCCGCGCAGCTCCGCGCGCACCTCGGCCAGCCGCTGCTCCCGCTCGGCCGCCAGCCTGGCCGTGTCCGCGGCGATGTCCCGCTCCGGCTGGGCCATGTAGTCCCGCAGGCTCTTGATCGCCGGCGCCGGGTTCTCGATCCAGCTCGGCGTCGCGATGATCGCGAACTTGTCGGCCCGCCGCCCGTACTCCTCCAGGTAGGCGCGCAGCTCGGCCAGGAACGGCCCCGCCTCCGGCTCGCGCTCGAGCGCGCCCACCACCTCGTCGTCCGCGTGGCGCTCCAGGATCGCCCGCACCGCCGGGCTCGCGGCGGCGCTGCGGCTTAGCCGCCAGAGGGCGCGGTCGGCCTCCAGCGACTTGTTGTCGAAGCCCTCGAGCAGCCGGTAGGCCTCGAGCATCCGCTCGGCCCCGAACAGGTCGACGTACAGATCGGCGAACGCGCTCATGGAGAAGATCATCGGGAGGCCGAGCTCGAAGTGGATCACCCAGGCGCGCTTGATGCGCCGCAGCGTCTCGTCCAGGTGCGCGATCAGCTCGGTCAGCGTCGCGCCGCGCAGGTCGAAGGCCCGCCAGAAGGCCACGTGGCCGGCCAGCTCGGGCTCCCACACCGTCTTCCACTGCTCCTCGAATCGCGCCAGCACCGCCCCCACCCGCTCCTGGGTGCTGCGCCCGCGGCGCTCCAGCTCCTCGGGGGTCAGCGGGAGCGGCACCGACGCGCTGTACTGGTAGCCGTTGATCCGCCGCACCCTCTCTTTGATCGGCGCCTCGTAGTTCTCCGCCGCCGCGTTCCAGCCGTAGCTGGTCGCCAGCTGCGACACCGAGAACTCCAGCGGGTACACCGGGTCCGGCGAGTGCATCATGTCGATCGTCCAGAACAGCTCGGCATCCTCCGGCCGCTCCCAGCTGACCGGGAAGTCAGGCGGGGTCGGGATGGGCGCTGGCGCAACGGTCGTGGTTTCAGTGCTGGTCATCACAAAGCTTCTCCTGAATCAACTTCGACCCAATAACACAACGCGCGCTTGAGAGGTTCGCGGAGGAGCACGAGGGCGCGGGGGCGGATCGCATCCGCCCCGTCAGATGCAGATTGCTATTCGTGGGGACTGCGGCGCCTACGCGGCGGCGAGCGCCAGGCTCGCGCCGTGGGGCGCCAGCGTGGTGATCGGGCGGCACTGCAGCAGGTAGAGCCGGCCGCCCTGGTAGGCGCACTCGACGTCGACCGGCCAGCCCATGCGGGACTCCAGCGAGACGGCCAGCCGCGCCATCTCGGCCGCCTGCGCGTCGCTGAGCGCCGGCTGCGTCTGGAGCAGCCGCGGCACATCGACCTCGCGCGTCCCGCCCGCGGTCGCGATCGTCATGCGCTGCTTCGCGCCGATCACCCGCCCCGCGACCGCCAGGTCCGCCCGGCGCACCGTGTAGGTGTCGGGCGTCACCGAGCCGCCGACGATGCTCTCGCCCAGCCCCCAGCTCGCGTTGATCACCACCTCGTCGCGGCGGCCGGTGAGCGGGTTGGCGCTGAAGACGACGGCCGAGACATCCGAGGCCACCTGGACCTGGATCAGCACGGCCAGGCGCACCCGCTCGGCCGAGAGCCCGCGCTGGCGGCGGTAGGCGAGCGCGCGCGGGGTGTGCGCCGACTCCCAGCAGCGCAGCACAGCGGCGGTCACGGCGGCGAGCCCGGAGACGTTCAGGTAGGTCTCGTGCTGGCCGGCGAACGAGTCCTCCGCCCCGTCCTCATCGACGGCCGAGGAGCGCACCGCGACGCTCGGGTCGCGCACGCCGGTCTGCAGCGCCAGCGTGCGGTAGGCCCGGCCGATCTGGTCGAAGATCGCGCGCGGCAGCCGCGGCACGGCGGCGCTCCCCTCGTGCGCCGCCTCGAAGGCGGCGGTGGTCAGGCAGAATCCCGGCGGGACGGGGTGGTCGCCGGCGAGCCGGCTGAGGTTGGCGGCCTTCCCACCTACAAGCTTAGAATCGTGGGCATCAGAGTGGCCGAGCCAGAGCAGATACATACAGTTCGCCTCAATTTCAACAGCAGTTTCTGCCACCCACCGGCGCCGCTCCGGCGCCGCGCTTCGTCACACTTGTCATTTCAGACGCGCGGCACCGCAGCTTGGTTACGCGCGTGCGCCGCTCTCTTCCAGCCTTCTTCCCACGCTGCCGGGGAAAGGCTCAGGATGGCGTTCTGGCGCGCTGCGAAGCTGCCGGGCCGGGAAGCCACAAAGCAACCCCCGCTCCAGCATCCGGGAGCGAGGGCTGTGGTGAGGGACGATCATCTTGAAGGCACGGCCCTCCCGCGGCACAGCCGCTCGCTCAGCTGCTCCCGCCGACGAGCGCAGCGGCGATGCTGGCGAGCGCCTTGCGGACCCCGCGCACGACGCGCGGAGCCTGTGGGCTGGGCTCACTGCGCGCCATGGTGTCGCCTCCCTGTAGCTAACTGAGCCAGCCACACCAACAGCTCTGCCAGCCGGGCCGCCCAGCGGCCGCCGGACCCCGCGGTACGCTCCGTGCTTTCTTCCTCGAACGGCCACCGCTGAAGGAGAGAGCACAATGCGCAGCCACAGGGGAGCGATCACCAGCGCCTGGACGAACGTCGCCGGCGCACGGGTCCACGCGCGCGTCGCGCAGGGCCCGCCGCCGGCGAATGGCGCCCCGCCGATCGTGCTGGTACACGGCCTGACGGTCTCGAGCCGCTACATGGTGCGCCTGATGCGGCAGCTCGCGCCGCACTACGCCGTCCTTGCCCCCGACCTGCCCGGGTTCGGCAGAAGCGATAAGCCGAGGCGGGCGCTGAGCATCCCCGGCCTCGCCGATGCGCTGGTGGCCTGGATGGACGCCGCGGGCCTGGACCGCGCCGCGCTCGTGGGACAGTCGATGGGCTGCCAGGTCATCGCCGACGCCGCCGCGCGCCACCCCGGCCGGGTCACGGCCGCTGTCCTGATCGGCCCGTCGGTCGACCGGCTGGCGCGCGCGCCGCTGGCGCAGGCCGGCCGGCTCGCGGTCGACACGGTGCTCTCGCCGCCCTCCACGGCGCTGATCATGCTGCGCGACCTGCTGGACTGCGGCGTGCTGCGCACGCTGCGGACGCTGCACTACGCGCTGGCCGACCGGATCGAGGCCAAGCTGCCGCTGGTGCGCGCGCCGACCCTGATCATCCGCGGCACGCGCGACGTGATCGCGCTGCAGCGCTGGGTCGAGGAGCTGGCCGGGCGCCTGCCGAACGGCGGCCTCGCGCTGGTGCCAGGCGCGCCGCACGCCACCCAGTACGTCGCGCCGGCCGAGACCGCCCGCCTCATCACAGCCCTGCTGGCGCGCTCAGGAACTCCAGAACCAGCCGGTTGAACTCCTCCGGCCGGTCCCACATCGGGTTGTGCCCGGCCCGCGCGATGATCTCGAGCCGCGAGCCGGGCAGCGCCTCCTGCAGCCGCCGCCCCACCTCGACCGGCACCAGCCGGTCGCGCTCGCCCCACACCAGCAGCGTCGGCGCTCGAATATCGCTGAGCCTGACGGTGAGATCGCTCGCGAGCAGCTGCCGCGCCGCGGCCACCACCGTCCACAGGCCGGCGCGCAGGGCATCGCCCACCAGCACCGGCAGGAAGCTCGGCCGGCTGAAGCGCAGCGCGCCGGCCAGGCCGAGCGCGTGCTGGGCGTACCCCCGCCCGATCGGCAGCGCCGCCGCGTCCACCAGGACCAGCCGGTCGACAAGATCGGGGAAGCCTGCGGCCAGGTCCGCGGCGATGAATCCCCCCATCGAGTGCCCGGCGAAGCTCGCGCGCCCGATGCCGAGCTGCTCGCTCCAGCGCGCCAGGTGCGCTGCGGCCTCATCGAGCACAAACGCCTGCCGCCCGCGGCTGCCGCCGAACCCGATTAAGTCAACTGTGTACACGCGGAAGCCCTCGGCGAGCGCAAGCACGTTGCGCCGCCACCAGCGCGCCGAGCCGGAGAGCCCGTGGATCAGCACCAGCGGCGGGCCGTCCCCCGCGATCTGGTAGGCGATGCGCGCCGCGCCCACGTGCGTCCAGCGCTGCTCGATGGCGACTGAGCCTCGTTTCACGTCCTCTTCGCCAACCCACGGCCCACAGGCATCCCTCAGGCGCGCGGGCTGCTCGCCGCCCGGTCGCGCAGCGGCGCTCTCAGCAGCTCATCCGCCCACGCCTTGGCCGCCGCCAGGGTCGCGAAATGCTTCACCGTGACGCGCGCCCCGGCCCCTCGCTGCACGCCGGCCACATAGACCGATGCGCCGCTCAGCTGCCGGAAGATCAGCCCGCTGCCATCCAGCGTCTGCTTCCTGTGGTACTCGGTGTGCTCTGCATAGCTAGATTGCCACGCGTTATCCATGGGCGCCTCCCACTGCCCCTCGTGCACAAGCGTGTGCCCGCGGAGCACCCCGGCCGGTGCTCCGCCTGTCGAAGAGAGCAGATTGTGGGCCACCGCCTGACCATGCCGCCGCACGCCTGGAGCCCCCGCAGCTCTGCCCCGAAGCGCGTATCCCGAACCGTGCCTGCGTCGTTATCCAGTTACCAGTCATCGTCGTAGCCAACTCCGGAGACCGCCATGGACAACGTGACCCTCTGGTGCATCGTCGTGCCGCTCCTGCTGCTCATCGCCTACCTCGGGCTGCGGGAGCCCGAGGAATCGCGCGGCGAGCCGCCGGCGCAGAGCGGACCGACTCGCGCCACACAGCGCGGCCACGCCAGTCACAAGGAGAGCGCAGGATGATCGCACGCCAGCGCCTCAGCCCTGCATTCCACTGCTACGAGGGACGCGGCCAGCTCCTGCAGAACGGGCTGGTGGTCGCCACCGTCACGTACCGCCTCGAGGTGTGGACGGGCATGGACGGCCAGAAGACGCTTCTGGGGATGGTGCAGGGGCCGTCGTACCTGCTCACGACGGGCACCACGTTCGTGCTGCGCCTCCGCAAGGGCGTCACGCTCAACTGTACCCTGCAGGCCATGCCGGATCCAGGGTGGTACGAGGTGCTTCCCGTAGGGCCGCTGCCGCCTATACGGTAGCCCGGCCGTCAAGTGCGGGCGCCGACCCAGGCGGCCGGGCTACCGTATAGTGCGTTCCCGGTGTCGTGTAAGTCTGCCTCTGCGACCAGGTTATCCGCGCCGACACTGAGAGTGAGATCCTTCGCCAGGCTGCCGAGCACGCTCAGACGGTGCACAACATCACGGTGACCCCGGAGATTGCCGCGCAGGTGCGCGCACTGATTCAGGACGAAGCGGCCGCGCAATCCGGATAGTCAGCTGCACACCGGGAACGCCGCCGCGCCAGCGCCCCGGCTGAGCTTCGAAGAAACGGTCTCCTCTCCAGAAGGCGCACCGCTGCTAATCGCCCCAGACGCGGCGCGCGAGTGAGCGCCCGAGCACCCCAGTCCCCCGCCCCGCGACGCCACCGACCGCGAGCCACGGTAGCGGCAGCGTCGCCTTGTTCCGCCAGGCAACCATCGACGATCCGGTGCGGCCTGCGAAGGATTCCCGGGCCGCTGCTCCGCGCCCGACCGCAGCGCGAAAGTACGAGCGGGGATCGTAGTAACACGCGCTGCGCCTGCGCCGGTATCCCTAGGTGACGAGCGCTGCGGAGGGGTGCTGGATGAATGTATCTGAGCGGACGGCCTACCTGATCAGCAAGGGCACCGGCTTCGTATGCTCGGCCTGCGGCGGCTTCACGCGGCAGGAGTCGGTGCGCTGCGTCCGCTGCCAGCGTCAGCTGATCGCGCTGATGGCGCCGCCCGGCGCCGCCCAGATCGTCGCCGGCGCCGATACGCCCCGCTGCTCATCCTGCCACACCCCGGTCACGGCGGAGGCGACGAGCTGCCCGCGCTGCGGGCGCCGCTTCGTCACACCGCAGGCTGCCGCTACAGCGGCGGCGCGTGCCACGTCGCGGGCGGCCGGCACCGGCCGCGGCGGCGTGCTGCTTCTGAGCGCCACGATCCTGCTCGCGGTCCTCCTCGCCAGCCTCGTGGGAGCGAGCCACGATCACGCCCAGGCCAGCGACGCCCGCGCGACCGCGTGGATCGTCTGCACGGCGGCCCTCGAGCGCTCGCTGGAGGCGCCGGGGGCAGCCAGGCTGCCGCCGATCGACGAGGCGAGCATCACGCACACCAGCGATGGCCGGTGGACCATCGTCTCGTCGGTGGAGGCGCAGACCAGCCTCGGCATGCCGCTGCGCCAGGACTGGACGTGCGAGACGACGGTCGGCGGCAGCTCCTCCACAGTCCACTGGCTGACGCTCGGCGACGAGGTGCTCATCAGCGCGCCCTAACGCGGCGTGAAGACGCGCCTTCCTCCGCCTGCGCCTCGCACCCGGCCGCCCGCCCGAACGCGCCCTACGGCACGCCATCGCAAACGTGATACACTGGTAGCTCCGACACGCTGGTCATACCCGCGGGCCGCACGGAGCGGCCCGGGTAGCTGCCAAAGAAGGAGCGACACACGATGCCGTACACGGACGCGCAGATGGCAGTGGTGGGGCGCTGGGATCTCGTGGTGCAGACGCCAGGCGGCGAGCAGCCCGCGTGGCTGGAGATCGAGCGCTCGGGGTTCCAGACGCTGGTCGGCCGGTTCGTGGGCTGGCACGGCAGCGCGCGGCCGATCGCGCGGGTGGACGTGGACGAGAGCGGGCTGCGCTTCGCCATCCCGCCGCAGTTCGAGCGCGGGAACGGCGACCTGACGGTCCAGGGGCGGCTCGAGGGCGATCAGCTCCGCGGCACGATGGTGCTCCCCGACGGCGCCCAGGCCACCTGGACCGGCCGCCGCGCTCCCTCGCTCCGGCGCGCCGCGCCGCCGAAATGGGGCGAGCCGATCCAGCTCTTCAACGGCACCGACCTGACCGGCTGGCACGTGGTGCAGGGCGAGAACCACTGGCGGGTGGAGGACGGGATCCTCCGCAACGTCAAGACCGGCGGCAACCTGGTGACCGACCGCACCTTCGACGACTTCCAGCTGCACATCGAGTTCCGCTACGCCCCGCGCGGCAACAGCGGCGTGTACCTCCGCGGCCGCTACGAGGTGCAGGTGCTGGACGGCCCGACCGAGGAGCCGGACTCGCACCTCCAGGGCGCGATCTACGGCTTCCTGACCCCCAGCGAGATCGTGACCAACGGGCCGAACGAGTGGAACACGTTCGATATCACGCTGGTGGGGCGCATGGTCACGATCGTGGTGAACGGCAAGACGGTGATCAGCAACCAGGCCATCCCGGGCATCACCGGCGGCGCGCTGGACAGCGACGAGGGCGCGCCGGGGCCGATCATGCTGCAGGGTGACCACACCCCAATCGATTACCGCAATATCGTGCTGACGCCGGCCGTGTAACCGAAGGGCGCGGCCTCGCCCGGCAGCCCCGCCGCCGAAATGGGACCTGGGGAGGCCGCGCCTTCCTTCTCTGCTGGCCTGTGGCGACGCATCGCCGCCGGCTGGCGGGAGGAAGCAGCCGCCGCTCGCCGCTACGAGCCCTTCCCGATCCTCAGCCGCACGTCCGGCGTCTTCCCCGGCGTAAGCAGCTCGCGCAGCGTCGCCCCGGTCAGCTCCGGCCCGGCGCGCCCCGAGGCGTAGCACACAGTGACCGGCTCGGCGTCGCGCGCGTGGCGGGCCACGTAGCCCCAAGCTCGCTCAGCCGGGCCCTGGTGAACCAGCACGCCATCGCGCCGCACGTGCCAGGTGGCCGGCCGCTCGATCAAAGTCCAGTGTCGCATACCCCGAGTGTAACACGCCCTCCCGGCCTACGAGCCTGAGCGTTTACTGAGACGGTGTATGCGGTGGCCTCGCCCCCACACCCTCTGGTAGGCTCGGCGAAGCTCCTTGACCGCAGCGCGGCGAACAAGCGCCTGCGACTACCATCTCGATACAGCTTCGACTCCGCTTCGCAATATTTTTCAGCCGCACCTCCTGCTATACTGAGGGCGCAAGCGAAACATCACACCAACACACCAACGTCTCACCAACAACCCTGCCCGCGTCGCACCAGCGTTGCAGCACTGCGTCCATCCAAACGTCTGACACACGCTTGCAGAAGAGACAGCCCGGCACATTCATGTGCTGGGCTGTCGTTTTGTGCCGCCCGTCAGCCCCACCGGCCGCCGCGCCGACACTCCTCAGCGCGCCCGCAGCTCCGATAGACCGTCGTGGAGCGCAAGAAACCCGCCTCGCCTGGTAATCGCGCCGTGCTAGGATCAGGCCACGTCTGCAAACGCTCGCACGCGCCGTGGGCGAGGGTGCTCGCGCCCTACCAACTCTTCTCTTCCGCGCCCGCCGCAGATCGGCGGGCCTGTCTCTGGAGACGACGGCGTCGCACGCACAAGGAAGTAGCTCATGCCCACCCCAACGACCATCGGCATTCTCTCTCCCCTGCTGAGCAACCGCTACTTCGGGCAGCTGGTGCGCGGCGTACAGGATGCCGCCCAGCGCAGCGGGGCGCGCGTGCTGGCGATCCAGACCCGCGACGCGTGGGCGCTGTTCGGCGAGTACGGTCGCTCGCGCAGCTTCACCCATCGCCTGGCTTGGGAGCACGTCGATGGCTGGGTGGTGATCCTCGATGCAGTCGCACCCGAGTACCTGCGCGCGCTCCACGCGGCCGGCAAGCCGCTGGTCTCGATCAGCTGGCCCTACCCCGAGCTCGGCTGCCCGACGGTGATGCCGGACAACCGCGGCGGCGCGCGCGATGTGGTGCAGCACCTGCTCGACCACGGCCATACCCGGATCGCCTTCGCCGGCTACCTGGCCCAGACCGACATCCAGGAGCGCTATCAGGGCTACCAGGAGGCGCTGCGCGCCCGCGGGATCGATCCGGATCCGGCGCTGTGCTTCGAGGCCCCCGACAACGAGTACATCGGCGGGCGAGCGGTCGCCGAGCAGATCCTGGCGGCCGGAGTCCCCTGCACGGCGGTGGTGGCCGCCGCGGATATGAACGCGCAGGCGATCATGGATGTCCTGCAGGCTGCCGGCGTGCGCGTGCCGCAGGATGTCGCCGTGGTCGGCTTCGACGATATGGAGTCCTCGCAGTACACGCTCCCGGCGCTCACCACAGTGCGCCAGCGCTTCAGCGCGCTCGGCTACACCGCCGGGGAGCTGCTGCTCGCCAAGCTGGCCGGCCAGCACGTGCCCGGCGGCCCGCACCGCGTCCCCTGCACGCTGATCACGCGCCGCTCCTGCGGCTGCTCGCTCGACATCGCGCCGCTCGACCTTGCCGCCAGCCCAGGCGCCACCTGGCAGGAGCAGCTGGCGGCGGATCTGGTGCGGCTGGTGTACCACCCGGCTCCGGTGCCATCCGGCGCGGCGCCGGACAAGATCTGGCCGGGGGTCGCGCACCTCGTCGCCGGGCTGGAGGCGGCGCTTTCGGGCGCAGAGGGCCCCGCGGAGCGGGCGCTGGCGCGGGCGTGGCAGGAGGCAACCGCGATCACCAGCGACCTGCGCGCCCTGCAGGCGGTGGTCACACGCCTCGGCGAAGCGGCCGAAGCGCAGGCCGCAGGCACCGATGACGCCGCCCGCACGCGCGTCAAAGGCTTCCTGAGCACGGCCCTGTCCGACATGCTGCACACGCGGCTGCGGGCCGAGGTCGAGCGCCAGCGCCACTTCGAGAGCATCATCCAGCAGAACTACGACATCACCCAGGCGGCGCTGGCGGCTGAGACCGACGCCGCGCGCAGGCTGGACTGGCTGCGGCTCACGCCGGCCGCCTCCGGCTGCCTCGCGCTGTGGAGCAGCGACTTCAGCCGGCTGAAGGTCGAGGGCGCGTTCCAACGCGAGGGCCCGCCGCCCACAGCCAGCGCCACCTGCCGGCCCGAGGAGTTCCCGCCGGCCGAAATGATCGAGCAGGCAGCCCGCCGCGCCGACGTCGACACGCTGATGCTGCTCCCGGTTCGCTCCCCGCGCCGCGACTTGGGCATCCTCGCGGTGGTCGGCCCGGTCGAAGCTGCCCTCGAGAGCGGCCGCTCGATCTTCAGCGTCGCGGCCTCGAACCTGAACATCGCCCTCGAGCGCGAGGAGCTGCTCCAGTCGCTCGTGGCGCAGCAGCGCTCGCTGCAGGACGCCCTCGAGCGCGAGCAGGCACTGGCCAGCACCGTGCGCCAGATCGGCTCGCCGATCATCCCGCTGCTCCCGCGGGTGCTGCTCATCCCGCTGATCGGCACGATCGACACCGCCCGCGCCCAGCAGCTGATCGAGGTCGCCCTCGACGGCATCAGCCGCCACCGGGCCACCGAGGTGCTGCTCGACCTGACCGGCGTGCCGCTGGTAGACACCCAAGTGGCGGCGGCGCTGATCCGGGTCACGCGCGCGGCGACCTTGCTCGGCGCACACGTCACCCTGGTTGGGGTGCGCCCCGAGATAGCCCAGAGCATGGTCAGCCTGGGCATCGACCTGAGCTTCATCACCACGCGGGCCACGCTCTCGGCCGCCGTCGAGGAGCTCATGCGCAGCGGGCACAGGGCTGGTCTCAGGGCGCGCGCCTAGCCCACCGGCCGCTGCCGCCGATGCTGCACGCGCAGCTCCTCCCAAACGCGCTCAATATGCGCTATACTGGCATACTTCATTTTCCACATAGGCGTGGCAGTCACCCGCCACGTGAACTCGGAGGCACCCGTGCGCGCGCTGCTCTGGTGGCTGCAGCACCAGTCAACGACCACAGTAGCGGCGATCGTCCTCGTGCTCACGTTCGCCGTCGCCCTCGCCGATACGCTGAGCGGGCCGTTCTACTCGTTTCTGGTGTTCAACCTGCTCCCGATCGGCCTGGCAGCCTGGCGGCTTGGCGCCCGCACCGGCTACCTGATCGCCGCGCTCTGCACCGGCCTCTGGGTGGTGGGCCTCGTGATCGACCCGCGGCCGGCCCTCGCGCCGCTCGTGCTGGGCTGGAACCTGGCGCTGCGGATGGTGCTGTTCGCGTTCGTGGTCTGGCTGATCCGCACCGCGTGCGCCGCGCTGGAGCGCGCCGAGCACGCCGCGCGGACCGACCCGCTGACCGGGCTGCACAACCGCCGCCACTTCTACGAGCTGGTGGCGGTGGAGATGGAGCGCGCCCGCCGCTCCGGCCATCCGTTCACGCTGGCCTACCTGGACCTGGACGACTTCAAGGCGCTCAACGACCAGTTCGGCCACCAGACCGGCGACACAGTGCTCGTCGCGGTCGCCGCGGCGCTCCACACCCACCTCCGGGCGAGCGACCAGTGCGCGCGGCTCGGCGGAGACGAGTTCGCCGTGCTCTTGCCCGAAACCGACTCCGCCGCCGGGCATCAGGTCTGCGAGCGGCTGCACGCGGCGATCACCGAGGTGATGAGCGGGCGCGGGTGGGCGGCGAGCTGCAGCATGGGCGTCGTGACGTACGCGCACATCCCGGCCTCGATCGACGACACGATCGCGCTGGCCGACCAGCAGCTCTACCGCGCGAAGGGGCAGGGGAAGGCGCAGACGGTCTACCACGTGGCCGAGTCCCCTGGGGCGCAGTCGCAGCCCGCCGAGGCCTACGGCGCGGCCGATCGCACCAGCTGCCGGAGGTAGTCGAGCCACCCGCCCTGCCGGTTGGGCCGGTCTATCGACTGCAGCACCCGCCGCGTCTCCGGCGCCAGCACCTGCTCGGGGCGGCCGGCCAGATCCCTGAGCACCGCGGTGAGCGCCAGGCTGTGCTGGATATACCAGATCGTGAGGTCCACCTGCAGCCGCTGCCGCGTCCGCACCGCCAGCACCTCGTCCTGGGCGCCGATCTCGCCGGCCAGCATCTCGGCGTCGTCCGACACCAGGATCAGCCATTGCTGCCCGTCCGCGAGCGCCGCGCAGAAGCGACAGATCGTGCCCCGGCAGCCGCCGCACTCCTCGGGGCACTCGTCCAGGCACAGCGTCGTCACCGCGACGCCGCGCGCCTCAGCCGCGGCCAGCGAGGCCGCAAGCGCCCCCGCCTCGCGGCGCCCGGTCGCGACGAGCAGCCGCTCCTGCGTCGCCTCGATCAGCGCGTGGGCGTGGTCGAGGAGGGCGGCGTACCCCTCGATGTTCCAGATATACGGGGCGGCGGCGGGCAGCGCCAGGTTCTCGAGCGCCTGCTGCGCCGCGTTCACCGTGTCCTGGAAGCGGCGCGCGATCTGCCGGGTCAGCTCCGCGGGGGCAACCGGCGTATAGCGCGACCCGTTCGGCATATCGAGGCGGACGACGGCCCCGCGCTCCTCGAGCTTCTGCAGCACCGCGTAGATGTTCGCGCGCGGCACGCCCGATACCTTCGCGAGCTCGTATCCGTTGAGCGGGAGCTGCTGGAGCAGCGCCAGGTAGGCGCGCGCCTCATATTCGCTGAACCCGAGTTGCTGGAGCAGCCCACCTGGCTCTGCCATACACTCTCCTCGGCTGTCCTTGGAACACCAGCGCCCTCGCGCGCTGTCTGGGATGAAGGAAGTCCACGAACCTATTGTATCCGGTCGAGGCGAGAGCGCAAAGCCGCCGCTGAGCGCCAGGCCCTACGCCGGCAGCCTCCCTACCAGATCGGCCGCCGCAAACGGACCCGGCTGCCCGATCAGGTCCCGCGCCGCGTCCACCTGCTCCCACACGTTCCACAGCAGGACGCCGCACACCCGGGCGTCCCGCAGATAGTACAGCACGCCCTCGCGGAAGGGCTCCTTCCAATCGGCCACGATCTCAAGCTGCGCGTCCAGCTCCCCCACCGCCTCGTAGCCCAGGTCGAAGAGATCCGAGTAGAAGAACGGCAGGTGCTCGTAGGGCGCCCGCTCGCCGGCCATGTTCCGCCCGGCGTGCCGGCCCATGGTGTTGGCGTTGTCCTCGTGCTCGACGCGCACCCGCCGCCCCAGGCTCGGGCTGAGGAAGTTCGCGGCGTCGCCGGCGGCGAAGATGTCCGGGTGGCTGGTGCGCAGCAGCGCATCCACGACGATGCCGTCGTCCACCTCCAGGCCCGCCGCCTGCGCCAGCGCGACGTTCGGCTCGATCCCGATCCCGGCGACGACGCCATCCACCAGCAGCTCCCGGCCGCCCGAGGTGCGCAGCGCGAGCTGCTCGCCCCGCCGCTCCAGGCCCCGCGCTGTTTCGCCGGGCAGCACCTCGACGCCGCGCTCGCGGTAGTACGCGTTCAGGAACGCGCCCAGCTCCGGCCCGAACATCCGCTGGCCGATCGCGGCGCCCGGGAAGAGCAGCGCGACCTCCTTCCCGTTCATCGCCAGCGCGGCGGCGATCTCCGAGCCGATGAACCCGCCGCCGATGACCACGAAGCGCCGACCCCGCTCGGCCAGCGCCCGCAGCCGCTGGTAGTCGCCGAGCGTGCGGTAGTAGATCACGTCGTCGCCGCCCCACGGGAGGCGCCGCGGGCTGCCCCCAGTCGCCAGGAGCAGCCGGTCGAAGGTGAAGACCGCGCCCCGGTCGTCGACCACGCGCTTGTGCTCGGCGTCCAGCACACTGGCCGTCCGCCCCAGCAGCAGCTCGACGCCCTGCTCGGGGAGGTCGATCCGCACGCGGTCGAGCGGCTCGCCCTTCCACAGCGCCTTGGAGAGCGGCGGCCGCTGGTACGGCCGGTCCTGCTCGCTCCCGATCAGCCCGATCGAACCTGTCGAGTCGACCTCGCGAATACCCTGAATCGCGGCGGCGGCTGCCATCCCGCCGCCGATGATCAAATATCGATAGTGCGCCATAGTGTCCCTCCGTTCAACGTCCAGAACGGCGGCTGCCGCTCCGGCCGCGATGTGCCCGCGGTGCGCATCCGACAGGCGAGGGAGGGGCGACTGGCATCGTCGGCAGCCGCCCCTCCCCTGAGCCAGAGGCTCAGCGCGCAACAACGGTGACAGTTCCGCGCATATCCTGTGCGTGATAGGTGCACAGGTAGTCGTACACGCCCGGCTGGTCGAAGGTGATGCTGCCGGCCTCCCCCGGCGCGAGATTCAGCAGCGGGAAGTCCCCGCCGGCGACGCTCACCGAGTGGGTGAAGTTGTCGGTGTTGCGCCAGGTGACGGTCGTCCCCGCCGGAACGCGGATCCGCGGCGGGTCGAACCGGTAGCTCGGCGGCATCGTGACCTCCGACGTCTCGACCTCCCCCGCCGCAGCGCTGGGCTGGGCGCCGCAGCCGGCGAGGAGCGCCACGGCGATCGCGAGCACGAGGAGGTGTGGACGCATGGCGGCACCCTTCCTACGCGCGCGAAACGGCCGCCTCACGCGGCGCCAGCGCCCGCTGGCCCAGGCCAACGAAGATCAGAGCGAACGCGGCCAGGTCGAGCACCTCGGCGATCGTGTGGGCGAAGAGGAACACCGTCCAGTCGAGGTGGTAGGTCATGTAGACGATCTCGGCCACCGCGTACAGGGCGAACCCCCAGCCGAGCAGCTTCGTGTCCGCGCTGAGCGTGCGGTAGGCGAAGAAGGCGCCGGCCGCAAAGGCAGCCAGGTGCACGATGAGGAAGAAGGCTGGCGGAAGGGCGTTGATAAAGGATCCGAATGGCATGGCGAATCTCCTTTCAATGGTGGTCGCGCCTGACGCGTAGGCCTTGGCCGCAGCTTATTGGTCGATAGCGCTCCTCCCTGCCTCCGGCCCGGCCTCCTCGCGCGCACCGCGGGCGCCTGCCCCGCGCGCGAAGATGCCCGCGACCGTCAGCACCATCCCCAATAGCGTTACCACGTGGGCGCGGCTGCCATCCGCGCCGAGGAAGCCGCTCAGCTGAACGGACCAGGCAGGCGGCGCCGCGTGAGCGAGCAGGTCGAGCGCTACCCCGATCGCCAGGACGAGCACGCCGAGCTGGATGAGCCTCGGAAGCCTGACGAACCGCTCGAAGATGCTCTGCGCCATGGGCCACCTCCCCGGTGTTCATCCTTCGCTAGGCGTGCGCGGCGGCCTCGCTCTTGCACCGCCTAGTGGTTTGAAGAGGCTTCGCCTCCCTCGGATACTCCCGCCGCGCTGCGTGCGCTGGGTTGAAGCCCAACAGCGGAAGAAAGGTTCTCGGAACGCCAGCCGCTCTCCACACCTCCCCGGAAGAAGGGCCGGCGGCACAGCCGCGGAAACATTTCGTTAGTAGTTGCTCAAGCAGCTACGAAGATGGTATAATATTGTCGCGCGACTGTCCACTGTCCTTTTGATCAGTGGCTCCGCCTGATAGTCGCTGCTGATACAACTACTACTGGCACACAACTTGCTGCGAGTTAAGTAGAACTGCGCGGCGACGGGGAGCATCCTGACGGGCCAGGCGACGGCTCGTCACGGAATGGATGACCTGTCGCCCGCGTGGCAGCGAAGGAGGGCATGCTATGGAGAGCAAGGCGAAACTTCTCGGTCATCCGATCCATCCCATGCTCATCGTCTTCCCGGTCGGCCTGCTGGTGACGGCGGTGATCTTCGACGTGGTCCGGATGCTGACCGGGGATGTAGCCTTCGCCACGGTCGCGTTCTGGTGCATCGCCGCCGGCGTGATCGGCGGGCTCGTGGCAGCCATCTTCGGGCTGATCGACTGGCTCAATATCCCGGCGGGCACCCGCGCGAAGACCATCGGGATGTGGCACGGGCTTGGTAATGTGGTCGTCCTCGCGCTGTTCGCAGTGAGCTGGCTGCTGCGGCGCGGCGACCCGTCCCTGGTGCCGGACACCCTCGCGTTCGTGCTCGCGCTCGCCGCGGCCGTACTGAGCGTAGTCACCAGCTGGCTGGGCGGTGAGATGGTCAGCCGCCTGGGGGTTGGTGTGGACCGGGGCGCTCACCTGGACGCCCCCAGCTCGCTCTCGGGCCGCCCCGCAGACTCGGGCCGGCAGCGCGAGAGCGGCAGCGCGCAGCCTCTGCGCGAGCGTGAGGCCACCGGCTAGGCAGGCGGCGCACGACGGCCTCGGGCGCCGCTAGGAGCGAAGGAGGGCGCCATGGCACCTGCGATGGCTCACATCCTTCGAGGCATAGCGAGCCTGTTCGCTGTGGTCGTCCAACCCGCTCGCCGATGGGGATCGCCTGGGAGAGCCCGGGCGCCGCCCTTGCTGACCGCGACCAGCCCACACGGGCTGTGTCAGACACGCGCCGGCCGCGCCCGACGTAGCAGGGCCACGTGCCGTGGGTGGGCGATCGCGCGGCCGTGCGCAGATGCTAAACGCCCCGGATCTCCGTGCGAGATCCGGGGCGTTCTGTATTCCTCTACCAGAGCTGCGGAGCCTTCCGCATCAACTCTTGTTCTGACGAACCATCAGTGGGACACGGCGACGCCCTGCGCCTCGCTGAGGATCTGGCGCACCATGATCATCTCCAGCACCATCGCGGCGTAGGTGGCCGGCGTGGTGTCGAGGTCGGGGAGCAGGGCGTGCAGCTCGCGTGTGCTCACGCGCGCCTCGGCGGCGAGCAGCTTGGCGAACTCGTCGGACAGCAGCGCGGTCGAGGTCGCGCCGTCGGGCATGGTTATCGTGAGGAGCGGGACAGACATCGTGATCTCCAGTGTGCTACGAGGCGAGGGCACACGGCGCACGGACGTGCTCCGTGGCACTGGTGTGCGCCGGGGACGACTGGGCGGGCCGGGCTGCCAGCCGCGCGCGCAGCCTGCGCATCAGCGTGGCGACATCGGCCTCGAGCATGTCCAGGCACTGCTCGAGCCGCTCGGGGTCGCCAACGACCGCAGGGCGCTCATACAACAGGTACAACACGAACTCCAGCTGCTGGTCGATAGCTGCACTGAGGGCGTACGCTTCGTCGCGTCGGTTGCACATCGTTGTCTCCTGGTGGTTGCGTCAGCCATCGGCTTCAGTCGCAGAACGAGTGTAAGGCATCCGCTTACCGGCGTATTACCCGCCGCGCGAGCTGCGAGTCGCGCGGGGGCGCGGCTGCTGCGCCGGGGCATAATAGTCAGCCCTGCCGGAGACGGCAGGGCTGCTACGGCTCGCAGACGATTGCCCCATGTCTGCGCTCAGAGGATAGCGCGGCGGCATAACCTGTGTGTTACCAGACCGCGCCGCGGGCTCAAGCGCGCCCAGTCGTCTCCGCCACAGCGGGCTCAAGCGCGCCCAGTCGTCTCCGCCACAAGGGTCGTTCCTCTCCAGCGGTCCGCCCGTAATGATAAGCACCTGCCCGGGGCAGCGACTAGCTTGCGAGGACCGCAATATCGTGAGCGCTGGCAGAGAATGATATTACTACAAACGATAGAGGCACTGCGCTACCACGCAGTGTAGCCACACCGGCCTGTTCTAGCGATATACCAGCGATATTTTTGCTCCACACATAGTCTCTAAGTGGCTGGTAGCGATCTTGAAACACTTCTGTTTACCGAATCCCTACTTTGCAGGCCTTGTCTCCTCATGCGGCTGCTGCTATAGTGAGACCAGGATACCTCTCTCGTCACGCCAGCGTGGACAATGAACAGTTCAGGGACTCAGGACTGATTGAGACTCTCGCTGTCACGCGAGCAGCCATCGGATTCTTCGGCGAGCAAGAGCCGCTCACTTTTCGCCAAGCAGCCGAGCATCCCTCGCATCCGTCTTCAGTCTCACCCAACTTTCGTACAGTGCTCAGGCATCACCTGTGCCGATGCGCTCGTCCACGATGAGCGCATCGGCGGTGGCCAGATGTTCCACCTGCTCTGTCTCCCCGAGGATGTGGAGCAGGATTCTGGCACACCAGTTCCGGTTCCCACCACTCGAACCGGGCACCTATCGGCTTCGTATTGAGGCCAAAGACACAATCCTCGCGGAGGGTACCTTCATCGTCGAGGAGTGATGCTCAGAGTAGCTGCTGAAGCTAGTCGGGCAGGCACAAGGACCATAGGTATGTTTCCTCCCAACACCGTTCTCAACGGCAGATACTCTATCGTGCGGCAGATCGGGCAGGGCGGTATGGGCGCCGTCTACGAGGCAATCGATATGCGCCTCGGCAACCGCGTTGCGCTCAAGCACACCCTCCCGGGCGCTCAGCAGTCGGTGGCGTCGTTCGAGCGTGAGGCGCGCCTTCTGGCAGGGATGCACCACCCTGCACTCCCTGTCGTCAGCGACTACTTCTTCGAGGCCGGCGCGGTCTTTCTGGTGATGCAGTACATTCCAGGAGACGACCTGGGTACGATGCTCACGCAGCGCCGCAGCTCTTTCCCGCTCCAAGACGTCATCCGCTGGGCAGATACGCTGCTGGATGTACTCGACTACATCCACGGGCAGTCGCCCCCGGTGGTCCACCGCGACATCAAGCCGCACAATCTCAAGCTCACGCCTCGCGGCGAGATCATCCTGCTCGACTTCGGGCTTGCTAAAGGGATTCTCAGCGGGACACCTGGCACTGCCGCCGGGCAGAGTGTCGTCGCCTACACGCCGCACTACGCGCCACTTGAGCAGTTCCAGGGCATGCGTGTCGAGCCGCGCAGCGACCTCTACTCGCTCAGTGCAACGCTCTACCACCTGCTGACGAACACGCTGCCGCCAACCGCGCTAGAGCGGGCGGCGGCACAGATTCAGCGGCAGCCTGACCCGCTCCGCCGGCCGAGCGCACTCAATCCCTCGATCCCGGCCGGGATCGAGGCAGTGCTGCTCCGCGGACTCGCGTTGAATGTGGATGAGCGCTACGCTACCGCCGCAGCGATGCGCGCCGCGTGGCACGCCGCCGCCCAAGCCGCAGCGCCGCCGTTTATGTCGCCGGCGCCTCCACCTGCGTACCCGGCTCAGCCCTTCAGCTACAGTGGCACACAGCCGAAAGGGCTGTATGCAGCCTCCAGCGGAGATGCTCCACCCCTCTCACCGCCGGTTCATACGCCGTTGGGCACGCCGGCGATAGAGGAAACCGTAGCGGTCGCACCTCCTCGACCGAATCCTCCGGCGCCCCCGACCGTGCGCGCAGCCCCAGCGCCGCCAACCGTGGCTCTGCGCCCGGCTGCACCTGCTCCTGCTGTTGTGCCTGCTACTCCTGGCACTACACCTGTGCCGCAGCTGACAGGCTGGCGATTGTGGATGCAGTGGACCATTGCCAACACTTTGGCGGCCTGGGTTCTGTTTCTCATTGGCGCTACCGCGGGACCAGGCTCGCTGCTCATCTTCGGCCTCGTGCTAGGCGGTGCGCAGTGGCTCATACTCCGGCGCTTGGTGACTGGATTCCGAGTGCGCAGGTGGCTGTTCGTCAATAGCCTGAGTGTTCCGCTTGCTGTCCTCCTGGGCTTTGCCGCGAGCCTCTCCATCAACCACACTCTCACGGGCAACATGTTCGGTGGCACTATCGGTGGCGCGCTTATCGGCACCGCCCAGTGGAGTGTTCTCAGAAATCACTTCCCACGGGCATCGCTCTGGATACTCGGGTGCGTCCTCGGCTGGCTGATCGAGGTGTACCTGTTCAATGTATCGCCTGGTTTCTTGCTGCTGACGGGTACGGTTACCGGCATGGTCAGCGGCGCTGTGCTTACTCGGCTCGTTCGCACGGCGCAGCACACTGGCGCCCAGCCATAGGCAACGTTAACACGGCGTGCTCGTCGTCTATGACCCCGATGGCCACTACCGCGAGCTGTGTCTGGAGCTAGCCGCAGCTACCGCTGTATCGTCACCCATGCTGAAACACGAAAACCAGGGCACAAACCCTGGTTTTCTGCATCAGAAAAGGATGGAGCCGGTGGACGGATTCGAACCGACGACCTACTGTTTACAAGACAGTTGCTCTACCAGCTGAGCTACACCGGCGTGCCCTTCATTTTAGCACGCTCGGCGGGCGGTCGTCAATCGCCGGCGAGCCATGCCCGTTGCCTCCCGGTCGCGCCCGGCGCGCCGCGCCGAGGCCCCGCG
>ERZ777003.2220-NODE-2220-length-23869-cov-20.915344_pt1 | contig 23869 bp, 18 predicted proteins | sample MGYA00374956_ERZ777003 | MGnify/ENA primary metagenome ERZ777003 (study PRJEB29302, sample SAMN06268252) | bioreactor metagenome | isolation source: Joint BioEnergy Institute, California, USA | place: USA:Joint BioEnergy Institute, California, USA | collected... | reverse complement strand
GCATGCCGCGCTGGCACCCGATCTCGATCTCCGGCTACCACATCCGCGAGGCGGGCGCGACCGCGGCCCAGGAGCTCGCCTTCACGCTCAAGGACGGTTTCACCTACGTCGAGCACGCGCTGGAGCGCGGCCTCGACATCGACTCGTTCGCGCCGCGGCTCTCCTTCTTCTTCAACGCCCACATCGACTTCTTCGAGGAGATCGCCAAGTACCGCGCCGCGCGCCGGATCTGGGCCCGCGAGATGCGCGAGACCTACGGGGCGCGCAAGCCGGAGTCGATGCGGCTGCGCTTCCACACCCAGACCGCGGGCGTCTCGCTCACCGCCCAGCAGCCGCTCAACAACATCGTGCGCACCGCGATCGAGGCGCTCGCGGGCGTGCTCGGCGGCACCCAGTCGCTGCACACCAACTCCTTCGACGAGGCGCTCGCCCTGCCCACCGAGGAGGCGGTGCGGGTGGCGCTGCGCACCCAGCAGATCATCGCCCACGAGACCGGGGTCGCCAACACCGTCGACCCCCTCGCGGGCTCCTACTTCGTCGAGAAACTCACCGACGAGCTGGAGGAGCAGGCCTACGACTACTTCCGGCGCATCGACGAGCTCGGCGGGATGATCGCCGCGATCGAGCGCGGCTTCCCCCAGCGCGAGATCGCCGATGCCGCGTACGAGTTCCAGCGCGCGGTCGACGAGGGCCGCCGCATCGTGGTGGGCGTGAACGAGTACGTGCTCGACGACGAGCCCCCGGTCGAGATCCACCGCCCGGACCCCGAGGCCGAGCGCCGCCAGCGCGAGCGCCTCGCCCGCACGCGCGCCGACCGCGACGCCGCCGCCGTCGAGCGCTCGCTCGCCGCGCTCACCGACGCCGCCCGCGGCACGGAGAACCTGATGCCGTACCTGCTCGACTGCGCCCGCGCCCGCGCCACCGAGGGCGAGATCGTCGCCGCCCTGCAGGGCGTGTTCGGCACCTACACCGAGCACCCGCAGTTCTGAGCGGCGGCGCGCTCGCGCCGCGCCGTTACGCGCCCCCGGGCTCGGGTAGCGGCCTTCGGGTCAGCCCCGCAGCCGCAGCGAAAGGAGCCGCATGAAGGCCGTCACCTGGCATGGGAAGCGCGACGTGCGTGTCGAGGAGGTCCCCGACCCGCGCATCCAGGACCCGACCGACGTGATCGTGCAGGTGACCTCGGCGGGGCTGTGCGGCTCGGACCTGCACCTCTACGAGGTGCTCGGCCCCTTCCTCGACGAGGGCGACATCCTCGGCCACGAGCCGATGGGCATCGTCGAGGAGGTGGGGCCGGAGGTCACGGCGGTCGCGCCAGGCGACCGGGTCGTGATCCCGTTCAACGTCTCCTGCGGCACCTGCTTCATGTGCGACCAGGGCCTGCAGTCGCAGTGCGAGACCACGCAGGTCCGCGAGTACGGGAGCGGGGCGTCGCTCTTCGGCTACACGCGGCTCTACGGCCAGGTCCCGGGGGCTCAGGCGGAGCTCTTGCGCGTGCCGTTCGGCAACACGCTCCCGATCAAGGTGCCGGAGGGGCCGCCCGACGACCGCTTCGTCTACCTCTCCGACGTCCTGCCGACCGCCTGGCAGGCGGTCGCGTACGCCGACCCGCCGGCCGGCGGCACCGTCGCCGTGCTCGGGCTCGGGCCGATCGGCGACATGGCCTCGCGCATCGCCCTGCACCGGGGCCACCGCGTGATCGGCATCGACCTCGTCGACGCGCGCCTGGAGCGCGCGCGGGAGCGCGGGGTGGAGGCGCTCGACCTCCGCGAGTTCGAGAACGGCGACCTGGCGGACGCGGTGCGTGAGCTCACCGGCGGGCGCGGGCCAGACTCGGTGATCGACGCGGTCGGGATGGAGGCGCACGGCGCCCCGGTCGCGAAGCTGACCCAGGACTTCGTCGGCTATCTGCCCGACGCGGTCGCGGAGCGGCTGATGCGCAAGGCCGGCGTCGACCGCCTGCACGCGCTGCACCTGGCGGTCGAGCTCGTGCGCCGCGGCGGGACGATCTCGATCAGCGGGGTCTACGGCGGGATGGCCGACCCGCTGCCGATGCTCGTCCTCTTCGACAAGCAGGTCCAGCTCCGCATGGGGCAGGCGAACGTGTGGCGCTGGGTCGACGAGATCCTGCCGCTGCTCACCGACGAGGACCCGCTGGGCGTCGACGGCTTCGCGACGCATCGGGTCCCGCTGAGCGAGGCGCCCGAGGCCTACGCGGCGTTCCAGGAGAAGCGCGACGGCGCCGTGAAGGTCATCTTCCGGCCGTAGCGGCCGGCGTGGCCTCGTCCCGCTCCGTGACGCCGAGGCGCTGGGCGACCGGCCGCGCGGTGAGGCCGTAGACGGCGACCGTCACCGCGATCACGAGGAAGGTGACGGGGGTGAGCACCTCGGCGTCCGGGACGCCCGCGTCCTGGAGCTCGAGCTGGAAGGCGGCCACCGTCGCCGCCGCGACTATGCCGCGCGGCATCATCCAGGCCAGGAACATCCGCTCCCGCCCGCTGAACTGGGAGCCGAGCGCGCAGATCGCGCTCGAGACCGGGCGGACCAGCAGGATCAGGACGGCGGCGAACAGCAGGCCCTCGATGCCGAGCGCGGTGACGTCGCTGATCTCAACGTCCGCCGCGAGCACGATGAAGAGCGCGCCGATCAACAGTGCGACCAGCGTCTCGGTGAAGATCTCGGTCTCGTGCGCCACCCGTTCGGCGCTGTTGGCGATCGCGGCTCCCAGCGCGACCGCGGCGACGAGGCCCGCGTCGTCGAAGATGATGCTCGCGACCGCGCTCGCCGTGAGCACGACGCCGAGCGTCGCGACCGACTTGAGCGCGTAGGTGAAGCGCGGGCTGTTGACGATCGGCCGCAGCACGAACGCCGCGGCGACGCCGATCGCGGCGCCGACGGCGACCGTGCCGAGGAACGTCCCCGGCTCGAGGTCGCCGCCGCCGGAGGCGACGGCGTGGAAGGTGAGGACGGCGAGGATCGCGCCGACGGGGTCGATCAGGATGCCCTCCCAGCGCAGCACCGTCGCCAGCTCGCGGTTGGGCCGCACGAAGTCGATCAGGGGGAGGACGACGGTCGGCCCCGACAGCGTGAGCACCGCGCCGAGGATCAGCGCGATGCGCCAGTCGATGCCGAGGATGAGCCAGGCGCCGAGGGTGGCGAGCACCCAGGTGATGAGCACGCCGATCGTGACGAGGCGGCCGACAAGCGGCCCCGTCCCGCGGCCGGCGAGGTCGCTGCGGCGCAGCGAGAGCGCACCGTCGAAGAGGATCACGGAGACCGCGAGGTTCACGAACGGCTCGCGCAGGTCCCCGAGCAGGTCGGTCGGGACGATCACCCCGGTCACGGACTCCCCGAGGAATACGCCGGCGAGGAGCAGGGGCACGATCGCCGGCAGGGCGAGGCGCGCGGCGATGAGCTGAGATGCGGTCGCGCTCGCGACGATCAGCGCGAACGCGAGTGTCTCGTCGTTCATGCCCTGGTGATCAAGCCGTCCATGGTTCGTACCACTCGCAGACCCCGGCGACGATCGCGTCCGCCTCGGCGGGTCCCCAGGTCCCAGGAGGGTACGGATGTGCCGGCGGCGGTGCGGCGATCAGGGGTTCCACGATCCGCCAAGTCTGCTCGACCGTGGCCTCGCGGGTGAAGAGCTCGGTGCGGCCCGCGAGCGCGTCGCCCAGCAGCCGCTCGTAGGCCTCGGGTAGCGAGCGGCCGCCGCGGTCGAAGAGGACCTCGAGGTCCGCGGGCTCGAAGGCGTCGTCCCCGGCACGCTTCGCCATGAACCGGATGCGCGCCCCGGGGCTGGGCTCGATCCGGATGACGATCTGGTTGGGATCGGGCCGGTGGCCGGGGCCGACGCCCAGGCGGGGCGGGCGCTTCATGACGACGTTCACCTCGGTCGCGTTCACCGGCAGGCGCTTGCCCGCGCGGATGAAGAACGGCACGCCGGCCCAGCGCCAGTTGTCGATCTCGAGCTGGAGCGCGGCGAAGGTCTCGGTCTGCGAGTCCGGGGCGACGCCGTCGATCTCGCGGTAGCCCTCGTACTGGCCGCGCACGTACCGCGCCGGGTCGGCGGCGGGCATGGCCTTGAAGAGCTGCAGGCGCCGGTCGCGGATCGAGTCCCCGTCGTTCGCCGAGGGCGGCTCCATGGCGACGAGGGCGAGCACCTGCAGCAGGTGGTTCTGGACGACGTCGCGCAGCGCGCCCACCGGGTCGTAGAAGCGGCCGCGGTCCTCGACCCCGAAGTCCTCGGCCATCGTGATCTGCACGTGCGAGACATAGTGGCGGTTCCACACCGGCTCGAGCAGGCTGTTGGCGAAGCGCAGGTAGGTGATGTCCATGACCGGCTCCTTGCCGAGGAAGTGGTCGATCCGCAGGGTCTGGTCCTCGGCGAGCACCTCCTGCAGCTCGGCGTTCAGCGCCTGGGCTGAGGCGAGGTCGTGGCCGAACGGCTTCTCGATCACCACGCGCGCGCCCTCGGTGAGCCCGGCCTCGCCGAGGCCGCGGACGACCGTCGCGAACAGGCTGGGCGGGATCTCCAGGTAGAAGACGGGCGCGAGCGCCGATCCCATAACGCGCCTCAAGGCGGCGTAGGTCTCGGGCTCGGTGTAGTCGCCCCGCACGTAGGTGAGTCGCTCCTCGAACCGCCGCAGGGCGCCCTCGTCGACGTCGTCCACCGTGCTCAGCACCGCGTCGCGGGCGTGCTCGCGCAGCTCGCGGTCGTCCCAGTCGTTGCGCGCGACGCCGACCACCGGCACGTCGAGGCGGCCCTTCTCCTCCAGCCGGTAGAGCGCCTTCAGCGTCATCTTCCGGGCGAGGTCGCCGGTGATGCCGAAGATCGCGAGCGCGTCCGCCGGCCGGGTGTGGTCAGCCCCTCGGGCGCTGGGGGAGGTCACAGCTTGCGTGCACCCTACCGGGATTCGGCGGGGACGTTGGGAGGAAACCTCCTCGCCGGGCGCGCGGCGCGCGCTTAGGATGCCCGGAAGCGACCCGAAGGAGAGATCAATGACCGAGCGTTCGGAGCTCGGCGTCGTCGGCCTCGGGCGGATGGGCGCCAACATCGCTCGCCGCCTTGCGCGTGCCGGCCACCGCTGCGTGGTCTACGACGTTCAGCCCGCGGCGGTGCAGGCGCTCGCGGACGAGGGCATGGCGGGCGCGGGCTCCCTGGAGGAGCTGGCGGCGCAGCTCTCGCCTCCGCGGGCGGTGTGGGTGATGGTGCCGGCGGGCGAGGTCACCGAGTCCACCGTGCGCGCCGTCGCGGACGTGCTGGAGCCCGGCGACGCGATCATCGACGGGGGCAACTCCAACTACCGTGACGACATCCGCAGGGCCGCGGAGCTGCGCGAGCGCGGCCTGGACTACATCGACTGCGGGACGAGCGGCGGCGTGTTCGGGCTCGAGCGCGGGTACTGCCTGATGATCGGCGGCCCGGAAGATGCGGTCCGCCGGCTCGAGCCGATCTTCGCCGCGCTCGCTCCAGGGGTGGACGCGGCGGCGCGCACGCCCGGGAGCGACGGGCAGCCCGCGCCCGCCGAGCAGGGGTACCTGCACTGCGGGCCGAGCGGCGCGGGCCACTTCGTGAAGATGGTTCACAACGGGATCGAGTACGGGGTGATGGCGGCGTACGCGGAGGGCCTCAACGTGCTGCGCGCCGCGAACGCGGGGAGCGCCGAGCGCCCGGCCGATGCGGAGACCGCGCCGCTCGACCACCCCGAGCACTATCGCTTCGACATCGACGTCGCCGAGGTGGCGGAGCTGTGGCGGCGCGGCAGCGTGATCGGCTCGTGGCTGCTCGACCTGACCGCGGCCGCGCTGCGCGAGTCGCCCGACCTCGGCGATTTCGCGGGGCGCGTGTCGGACTCGGGCGAGGGACGCTGGACGTCGATCGCGGCGATCGAGACGGGCGTGCCGACGCCGGTGCTCACCGCCGCGCTGTACGAGCGCTTCGCCTCCCGCGACCTCGGCGACTTCGCCAACCGCGTGCTCGCCGCGATGCGCAAGCAGTTCGGCGGGCACGAGGAGAAGGCCGCCTGAGCCCGCACCTTCTGGAGGCCGCCGACGCGGCGGAGGCTGCCGCCTTCGCGGCGCGGCTCGTCGCCGACGCGGCCCGCGAGGCCGCCGAGGCGCGCGGCGCGTTCGCGATCGCGCTCAGCGGCGGACGCACGCCGTGGCTCATGTGCGAGCGGCTGGCCGAACACGACGTGCCGTGGGAGCGTGGGCTGATCTTTCAGGTGGACGAGCGGGTCGCGCCGAACGGTTCGCACGAGCGCAACCTCACGCACCTGCGCGCGTCGCTGCCGGCCGCGGCCGTGCTGCGCCTGCGCCCGATGCGGGTCGCCGCGTCCGACCTCGACGCCGCCGCGCTCGCCTACGAGGCCGAGCTGCCCGCGCACCTCGACCTCGTCCACCTCGGCCTCGGCGCCGACGGCCACACCGCCTCGCTCGTGCCCGGCGACGACGTGCTCGAGGTGGAGGACCGCCTCGTCGCTCCGACCTCCGCCGTCTACCGAGGCCACCGCAGGCTCACCCTCACCTACCCGGCGCTCGCCGCGGCGCGCCGGGTGCTCTGGCTGGTCACGGGCGCCGAGAAGCGCGACGCCCTGCGCAGGCTGCGCGCGGGGGACGAGACGATCCCGGCCGGCGGCGTGCAGGCGGCGGACGCGGTCCTCGTGGCCGACCGAGCGGCGCTGGCCTGAAGCCGCCACTTCACCCTTCCGACGGTTGATCCCACACTAAGTCGCACTCGCGCAGGTCGCGGCCGCGACGTCGAGTTTCCGACGGTTGATCCCACGGAAGGTCGAAGTCGCGGGCCGGGCGCCGCGAGCCCTCGGGCACCGGGCGCGGCGCCGGGCCTCGGCGCGCGGCCGGGGCCGGGGCGCGCGGCGCGGGGCCTCGGCGCGCGGCCGCGGCCGGGGCGCCGACAGCCGCGAGCCGCAGCGACAACCCGAGTGAGGCGGATTTGTTCGCCTATGTCGTACGAATCCGCCTCACGTCTCGGGGTGAGGCGGATTTATTCGGCTATGTCGAACAAATCCGCCTCACTCGGGGGCGGGGGGCTCGGGGGCGTGGGGCGCCGTGTGCCTAGAACGTCAGGCGCTCCACCGAGCCGTCCGCGTGGCCGATCAGGGCCTCGCTCACGAGCTCTGCGGCGAACAGGCCGTGGTCGACCACGCCCGGGGTGTCGGCGAGGCGCTTGGCGAGCTCGGCCGGGTCGCCGACCGCGCCGGTGTAGTCGGCGATCACGCCGGCGTCGGGGCTCGGGGGCGCGCTCTCGCGGACCTGGGCCGCGCCGAGCCGGCGCAGCGTCGCCTGCAGCCCGTAGGCCAGAAGCTCGAGCGGGACCGGGGGCGCAAGGCGCTCGACCAGCTTCGACTCGTCGGCGATCACCACGAACCGGTCGGCCGCCGCGGCGACCACCTTCTCGCGGGTGTGCGCGCCCCCGCCGCCCTTGACGAGCCAGCCGTCGGGGGCGATCTGGTCGGCGCCGTCGATCGCGATGTCGAGGCGGTCGAGCTCCTCGAAGGGCTCGACGGGGATCCCGAGCTCGCGGGCCTGTGCCTCGGTCGCGTCCGAGGTCGCAACGCAGCGGATGTCGAGGTCGCGGGCGGCGAGCGCGGGCAGCAGGTGCGCGACCGTCGAGCCCGTCCCGAGCCCGACCTTCATCCCGCTTTCGACCAGTTCCGCAGCCGCCTCGGCGGCCGCCCGCTTGGCGTCGTCGCTCGTGCTCACGGACGGAAACTTAATTGACCGGCGGAAATTCACCGGGCACGTGTACCCCGTGAGGCGTAGTCTCCTGGAATGGCGGCGGCGCCCACCGACGGCAGCGCGCTCGACGAGCTGAGCGTCAACACCATCCGAACGCTCGCGATCGACGCGATCCAGGCGGCCAACTCCGGCCACCCGGGCACGCCGATGGCGCTGGCCCCGGTCGCCTACGCGGTCTGGCAGCGCTTCCTGCGCTTCGACCCCTCCGACCCGATCTGGCCGAACCGCGACCGCTTCGTGCTCTCGGTGGGGCACGCGTCGATGCTGCTCTACGCGCTGCTCCACCTCGCGGACGTGCGCGCCGTCGACTCCGACTACGAGACGCTCGGCGAGCCCGCGGTCTCGCTCGACGACATCCGCCGCTTCCGCCAGCTCGACTCGAAGGCCGCGGGCCACCCCGAGTACCGCTGGACCTCGGGGGTGGAGACGACCACCGGCCCGCTCGGCCAGGGCGTGGCGACCAGCGTGGGCATGGCGATCGCGTCGCGCTGGCTCGCCGCCCGCTACAACCGTCCCGGGCACGACCTCTTCGACTTCGACGTCTACGCGCTCTGCGGGGACGGCGATTTGATGGAGGGCGTCTCCGGCGAGGCCGCGTCGATCGCGGGGAACCAGCGCCTCGCGAACCTCTGCTGGATCTACGACAACAACCACATCTCGATCGACGGCGACACGGCGATCACCTACACCGACGACGTCGCCGAGCGCTTCGCGGGCTACGGCTGGCACGTGACGCGCGTGGGCGACGCCAACGACCTCGAGCTGCTCACCGCCGCGCTCGCCTCGTTCCGCGCCGAGGCCGAGCGGCCCACGCTCGTGATCGTCGACAGCCACATTGGCTACGGCTCCCCCCACAAGGTCGACACCGCCGCCGCGCACGGCGAGCCCCTGGGCGCCGACGAGGTGCGGGCGACCAAGGAGGCCTACGGCTGGCCGCCGGACGCCGAGTTCCTCGTCCCCGCGGAGGTCCGCGAGCACTTCGCTGCCGGCGTCGGCGAGCGCGGGCGCCGTCTGCGGGCCGAGTGGGAGGAGCGGCTCGAGCGCTACCGCGCCGACCACCCCGACCTCGCCGACGAGATCGAGCGGATGCAGCGGCGCGAGCTGCCCGAGGTCTGGGGCGCCGAGATCCCCGCCTTCACCGACCAGACGGAGCCGCTCGCCACCCGCAAGGCGTCGAACGCGGTGCTGAACGCCATCGCCCGGCGGGTGCCGTGGCTCGTGGTGGGCTCGGCCGACCTCACCGGCTCGACCTCGGTCGGCCTCGACGGGGAGGATGCGTTCACCCCGCGTACCCCCGGCGGCCGCCAGCTCCACTACGGGATCCGCGAGCACGCCTCGGCGGCGATCTCGAACGGGCTCGCGCTCTCGAAGGTGCGGCCCGCCTGGTCCACCTACCTGGTCTTCTCCGACTACGCGCGCCCCGCGATCCGCCTCTCGGCGCTCATGGAGCTGCCGGTGATCCACATCTTCACCCACGACTCGATCGGCCTCGGGGAGGACGGGCCGACCCACCAGCCGGTCGAGCACCTCGCCTCGCTGCGCGCGATCCCGGGCCTCAACGTGATCCGCCCGGCCGACGGGCCCGAGGTGGCCGAGGCCTGGCGGCTTGCGATGGAGCAGCGCCACCAGCCGGTGGCGCTCGTGCTCACCCGCCAGGACGTCCCGGCGATCGACCGGCGCCGCTACGCGCCCGCCGCCGGCCTGCGGCGCGGCGGCTACGTGCTCGCCGACCCGCCGGGCGGAGACCCCGAGCTCATCCTGATCGCGACCGGCAGCGACGTGCACCTGGCGATCGCCGCGCACGAGCGGCTCGCCGCCGAGGGCGTGCGGACGCGCGTGGTCAGCCTGCCCTCGTTCCACCTCTTCGACCGCCAGCCCGCCGCCTACCGCGACGAGGTCCTGCCGCCGCAGGTCACCGCGCGCCTGGGGATCGAGGAGGCAGCCACCCTCGGCTGGGATCGCTACGTAGGATCAGCCGGCGGGATGATCGGTATGCACACATTCGGGTCGTCCGCGCCGCTGCGCGACGTCCAGACGAAGTTCGGTTTCACCCCCGACCGCGTGGTCGCCCGCGCGAAGGAGCTGCTCGCATGAGCGCGGCCTGGGACGCGCTCGCGCGCCACCAGGAGCAGGTCGGCGCCCGCCACCTGCGGGAGCTCTTCGCCGAGGACCCCGAGCGCGGCGAGCGCATGACGCTCACCGCCGGCGACCTCTTCCTCGACTACTCGAAGAACCTGATCACCGACGAGACCGTCGAGCTGCTCGCCGCGCTCGCGCGCGAGCGCGGCGTCGAGGAGCGCCGCGACGCGATGTTCCGCGGCGAGCGGATCAACTCGACCGAGAACCGCTCGGTGCTGCACGTGGCCCTGCGCATGCCGCGCGAGCGCTCGCTGATCGTCGACGGCACCGACGTGGTCGCCGAGGTCCACGAGGTCCTCGAGTGGATGAGCGACTTCGCGGGCCGGGTGCGCAGCGGCGAATGGCGAGGGCACACGGGCCGGCCGATCCGCAACGTGATCAACATCGGCATCGGCGGCTCCGACCTCGGCCCCGTGATGGCGTACGAGGCGCTGCGCCACTACTCGCGGCGCGAGATGAACTTCCGCTTCGTCTCGAACGTGGACGGCACCGACTTCGCCGAGGCCGTCGTCGACCTCGACCCGGCGGAGACGCTCTTCATCGTCTCCTCGAAGACGTTCACGACGCTCGAGACGATGACCAACGCCAAGACCGCCCGCGAGTGGGCGCTCGCCGGCCTCGGCGGGGAGGAGGACGCGATCGCCAAGCACTTCGTCGCCGTCTCCACGAACGCCGACGCGGTCGCCGAGTTCGGGATCGACACCCGCAACATGTTCGGCTTCTGGGACTGGGTCGGCGGCCGCTACTCGATGGACTCGGCGATCGGGCTCTCGACGATGATCGCGATCGGCTCCGAGCGCTTCGCCGAGCTGCTCGCCGGCTTCCACGCCATCGACGAGCACTTCCGCACCGAGCCGCTCGAGCGCAACATGCCGGCGCTGCTCGGCCTGCTCACCGTCTGGTACGCGAACTTCTTCGGGGCGCAGAGCGTCGCGGTGCTGCCCTACGACCAGTACCTGAAGCGCTTCCCGGCCTACCTGCAGCAGCTCACGATGGAGTCGAACGGCAAGCGGGTGCGCATCGACGGCTCGCCGGTCGAGTCCGCGACCGGGCCGATCTACTGGGGCGAGCCGGGCACGAACGGGCAGCACTCCTTCTTCCAGCTCCTGCACCAGGGCACCCACCTGGTGCCGGCCGACTTCATCGGTTTTCTGCGCAGCCTCAACCCGATCGGCGAGCACCACGACCTGCTCGTCGCGAACCTCTTCGCCCAGGCGGAGGCGCTCGCCTTCGGCAAGACCGCGGAGGAGGTGCGCGCCGAGGGCGTGGCCGAGGAGCTCGTCCCGCACCGCACCTTCCCGGGCAACCGCCCCTCGAACATGATCCTCGCCGAGCGCCTCACGCCGTTCGTGCTCGGCAACCTGGTCGCGCTGTACGAGCACTCGGTGTTCACGCAGGGCGCGATCTGGGGGATCAACCCGTTCGACCAGTGGGGCGTCGAGCTCGGCAAGGCGCTCGCCAAGCGCATCGTCCCGGAGCTCCGCGGGGCCGAGGGCGACGAGCTCGGCCACGACAGCTCCACCAACGCCCTGATCCGTCGCTACCGCGCGGCGCGGGCGAGCGAGGCGGGCGCGGTGTGACCGGGCGCCGAACAGCGCGGGGATCGGTGCCGCCGCGATGAGCGCGGGCGCCGGCACCAGCCGCTTTCCGCCGATCGCGGACTACGCGTTCCTGTCGGATTGCGAGGTGCCGGCGCTGATCGCCCCGAGCGGGGCGGTGGAGTGGCTGTGCCTGCCGCGGCCCGACTCCCCGAGCGTGTTCGGCGCCCTGCTCGACCGCCAGGCGGGATCGTTCACGTTCGCGCCCGACGGGGTGCGGGTGCCGAGCGAGCGGCGGTACCTGCCCGGCACGCTCGTGCTCGAGACCACCTGGCAGACGCCCAGCGGCTGGGCCGTGGTCCACGACTGCCTCGTGATGGGGCCCTGGCACGGCGCGCGCTCGGAGCGCTACCGGCGCGCGCCGGCCGACTTCACCGCCGAGGGCATGCTCCTGCGCACGGTCCGCTGCATCGAGGGCGACGTCGAGATGTTCCTCAACTGCATGCCGGCGTTCGACTACGGGCGCGCCGGCGGACGGTGGGAGTGGACGGGCACGGGCTACGGCGACGCGACCGTCACCCCCGACTCGGCCGGGCCCGCGCTGCGTTTGGTGACGAACCTCAACCTCGACCTCGCCCCGGCGCGCGCCTACGCGCACACCCGCCTGCACGAGGGCGACGAGGCCTTCGCCGCGCTCGGCTGGAACTGCGAGCCGCCCACCGACGTCGCGGAGGCGTTCGCCCGCTCGCAGCAGACGGCGCACGGCTGGCGCGAGTGGCTCAAGGGCGGCAGCGTGCCCGACCACCCCTGGCGCGACCACCTCGAGCAGAGCGCGCTCACGCTCAAGGGCCTGAGCTACGGGCCGACGGGCGCCGTGCTCGCCGCGGCGACCACGTCGCTGCCCGAGACCCCGGGCGGCGAGCGCAACTGGGACTACCGCTATTCGTGGATCCGCGACTCGGCCTTCATGCTCGCGGGCCTGCTGCGGCTGGGCTTCCACTGGGAGGCGTTCCAGTACTTCGCGTTCGTGATCGAGGCCGTGGGCAGCGAGCGGCTGCAGATCATGTACGGGGTGGGGGGCGAGCACGAGCTCCACGAGCGCACCCTCGACCATCTGAGCGGCTACGACGGCGCCCGCCCCGTGCGGATCGGCAACGGCGCCTGGGACCAGCGCCAGCACGACGTCTGGGGGATGCTCCTCGACTCGGTCTACATCAACACCCGCCACCGGATGTTCGAGGCCCTGCCCGAGCCCGCCTGGGAGCGGATCGCCCAGCTCGTCGAGCAGGCGATCGCCAACTGGCGCGAGCCCGACCGGGGCATCTGGGAGATCCGGGGCGAGCCCAAGCACTTCACGAGCTCGAAGGTGCTCTGCTGGGTTGCGCTGGACCGCGGCGCGAAGCTCGCCGAGGGCCGCGGCGACACGGAGCGCGCGGCCGCCTGGCGCGAGGTCGCCGACGAGATCAAGGCCGACGTGCTCGCCAACGGCCTCGATGAGCGTGGCGTCTTCGTCCAGCGCTACGGCGCCGACGCGCTGGACGCCTCGCTGCTTCTGATCCCGCTGATGGGCTTCCTCCCGGGCGACGACGAGCGCGTGCGCGCCACCGTGCTCGCGATCGCCGACGAGCTGACCGAGGACGGGCTCGTCCTGCGCTACCGCACGCACGAGACCGACGACGGCCTGAGCGGGGAGGAGGGGAGCTTCACGATCTGCTCGTTCTGGCTCGTCTCCGCGCTCGTGGTGATCGGCGAGGTGGAGCGCGCTCGGGAGCTCTGCGAGAAGCTGCTTTCGTTCGCGGGGCCGCTCGGCCTCTACGCGGAGGAGATCGACCCGCGCAGCGGCCGCCACCTGGGCAACTATCCCCAGGCATTCACGCACCTGTCGTTGATCGACGCGGTCAGCAGGCTGATCGCGGCGGAGCGTCGAGAGGAGGAAGCGGCGATTTGAGCGGCCACCGCGGTGGGATCGACCTCGGCGGCACGAAGATCCAGGCGGCGATCGTCGACGAGGGCGGAAGCCCCGTGGGCAAGGCCCGCCGCGAGACGCCGCGCAAGGGCGGGCCGGCCGACGTCGCCGCCGCGATGGCTGAGGCGCTGCGCGCCGCCGCCGCGGACGCCGAGCTCGAGGTCGCCGATCTCGAGGGGGTCGGCGTCGGCTCCCCGGGCGTGGTCGACGCGGAGGCGGGCACCGTGACCGCGGCGAAGAACCTCCCGGGCTGGGACGGTGCCTACCCGCTCGCCGACGCGCTCCGTGGGGAGCTGGGCGTCCCCGTGACGGTCGGCAACGACGTGCAGGTGGCGGCCGAGGCGGAGCTGCGGCTCGGCGCGGGCCGCCGGCACCCGTCGTTCCTCGGCGTGTTCTGGGGCACCGGCGTGGGCGGGGCGATCTTCCTCGACGGGCGCCCGTGGCTCGGGCGCGGCGCCGCCGGCGAGCTCGGCCACGTCGTCGTCAAGCACGACGGCGCGGTCTGCCCCTGCGGGCGGCGCGGGTGCATGGAGGCCTACGCGGGACGTGTCTCGATGGAGCGCATGGCGCGCGAGCGGCACGAGGCGGGCGAGCCGACGGTGCTGTTCGATCTTATGCGCAAGAAGGGCCGCGACCGGCTCACGAGCGGGATCTGGGCGCGCGCGCTGCGCCAGCAGGACGCGCTCGCCGCCGAGCTCATCGACCAGGCGATCGAGGCGATCGCGGTCGCCGTCGCCTCGGCGATCAACCTGCTCGACATCGGCGCCGTGGTGCTCGGCGGCGGCATGGGCGTGCGCTTCGGGAAGACGCACGGCGAGCGCCTGCGCGCCGCGATGGTGCCGCACCTCTTCCGCGACGACAGCCCGCCGCAGCTCGTCCTCGCCGAGCTCGGCGATTTGGGCGGGGCGATCGGGGCTTCCCTGCTGGTCGGCAAAGGCGGCGAGGCGTCCTTGGGCGCCACCGCCGGCGCACGGCCCTAGCCGCTCGAAGCTCCGCCACCGGGGCCGGCAGCGCGCGGCCCTGCGGCGCCTGCGGATCGTGGGCTAGGGCCCCGGCCTAGCCCTCGAGGGTCGCGTCGACCGTGATCTCGATCGCGAGCGCCTGCGAGATCGGGCAGTTCTTGCCGGCGTCCTGCGCGGCCTGCTCGAACGCCTGCTGATCGATCCCCGGCACGCGCCCGCGGACCTCGATGTGGGAGCCCGTGACGCCCTCGCCGGGGACGAAGCCCACGGTCGCCGTCGCCTCGAGGCGCTCCGGCGGGTTGCCCGCCTCGGCGAGCCCGTGGGAGAGCGCCATGCAGTAGCAGGAAGCGTGCGCCGCGGCGAGCAGCTCCTCGGGGCTCGTCGCGCCCTGGGCGCGCTCGGTGCGCCGCGCCCACGTGACCTCGGTGTCGCCGAACGCGCCGCTCGCGAAGCTCGTCGTCCCGCGCCCCTCGGTCAGGCTGCCCTGCCAGACAGTTGTCGCCTTGCTCTCAGCCGCCATCGTCCACCTCGCTGCATTCGACCTTTCGCCTTCGGGCGGAACCTACCCGCTTTCGCCGCCGGCCATCGGCCCAGGGGCCTAGGGCCCAGCGGCCGCGCTCGCGAGCGGCTCGGGCTCAAACGTGCAGCGCTCCTCTTCCGGGCACAGCTCGCGGATCGCAACGCGCGCGGCGCGCGCCTGCCCGCTGAACGGCTCGATCGCGATCAGGTCGACCGACTGGAGCGCGGGCGTCGCCGCCGAGAAGTGCAGGCGGGCGAAGCCGATCGCCTCCCGGCCCGCGTCGAAGATCCCGCCGGCGCCCACCGAGCCGCCGTCGACGACGATGATGTCGCCCCAGCGGTCGATGTGCTGGCGGTGGTCGTGTCCGGTGACGATCACCAGCCCGTGCTCCTTACCGCGTTCGTGCAGCACCTGCGCGAGCCGCTGGGCGAGCGCGTTCTGGTGGACCATCACGATGTCGGGCGGCGGCTGCAGCGAGTCGAACCACCGCACGAGCTCCGCGGCCGTGCGCTCGAACGCCGCCTCGGGGTCTTCCAGGTCGTTGAAGGTCACCGGCCGCTCGGGGGGGTCGCTCGCGCGCGGCCACTCAAGCGGGTCGGGGAACCCCGCGACGCGCAGCCCGTCGACCTCCGCGACGAACGCGGCGGGCTCGTCATCGGTCACGTCCGTGTCCGTGCCGAGCACCTTCACGCCCTGGCTCGCGAGCGCGCTCATCACCCGGCGGCTGTCGTGGTTCCCCGAGACCGCGAGCACCCGGTCGCTGAGCGCCGCGACGCGCGGCGCGAGCAGCGCCGCCTCGGCGGCTCCGCCGCGCTGCCCGAAGTCGCCCGCGAGCAGGAGTGGGTCGTCGCCGAGGGCCTCGGCCAGCGGGTTCACGACGAGCGCGTTGGCGTGAAAGTCGGAGGCGAGCGACAGGGTGCGCCCGCTGGGCTCCTCGGCGGGCACCTCCGCGAGCACCGTGGTCACGCTGCGCAGGATGCTCGTCACCTGCGAGCCGTACGCGCTCGGCGCGGTCGGGTTGTTGGCGACCTCGAGCAGCCGCTGGACCTCCTCGCCGTGGCCGAAGTACGTGGGGCTCTGGAAGGCGCGGGCGTCGAACGTGCCGCGCACGAGCGCCACGGACGCGCCGCTCGCCACCACGATCACGGCGACCCCGGCCGCCGCCAGCCCCCAGCGCGGCCGCAGCCCGCGCCACAGGGCGGTCGCGATGCCGAGCAGCACGAGGCTCGTGCCGATGCCCCAGGCGAACCCGCGGACCATCGAGTCGCGCGCGCCACGCGCGAGGTCCGCCTCGAGCTCGTCGAGCAGCAGCGGCGAGCCGTCGGCGACGCGCCTGAGCGCGGGACGGTCCAGCGAGCGCAGCTCGGCCGAGATGCGCAGGGGCGCGTCGAGCGCGTCGGCGCGCAGCCCCCAGTCGGCCACGGGGACGATCACCTCGGCGTCCCCGCGCAGCGACGGGTGGAGCTGGAAGGCGACCCGCCCGATGACGGTGTCGACCGGGTACGGCCCGGCGAGCCGCCAGCCCAGCACGAAGCCCGCCGCGACGACCGCCGCGGCGATCAGGGTGAGTGCTGCCCAGCGCCCCAGCCGTCGCAGGCGCTCACGGGTGGACCGGCTCATGCAGGGTGAGGCTACGCGAGTGCCGCCGCCCCGCCCGGGCCCCTTGGGCCCGCGTCTGGCGGCGCGCCCGCCCGCTCAGGGCTCCGAGCCGCGGCGCACCGCCTCGCGCACGCGCCCGTCGCGCTCGAGGAAGGAGTCGAAGAGCGGGTTCGCGATCCCGCGCAGCGCCGACCAGCCGGCCCACCAGCGCGGGAAGACCGTGCGCGCGGCGCGGCGCTCGATGCCCGCGACGACGCGCTCCGCGGCGCGCTCCGGAGGGTGGCGGCGCAGCATCCACCGGGGGAAGGCGCGCTCGAGCTTTTGGGTCACCGGGTCGGCGAACGCGTCGCGGACCATGTCGGTGTCGATGAAGCCGAAGTAGGCCACCCCGGCGCTCGCGCCCGACGGCCGCAGCTCGACGCGCAGCGCCCGGCCGAGCTGCTCGACCCCCGCCTTCGCGATCGCGTAGGGGGAGTTGAGCACGCCGTTCACGAACGCGTAGATGGAGGCGACCACGACCACGTGCCCCCGCCGGGCGGCGATCTGCGGCAGGGCGGGGCGGACGGTGCGCCACACGCCGAGCAGGTCGACCTCGACCACGCGCTCGAAGACCTCGGGCCCCAGCGCCGCGGCGGTGCGCTGCGGGGGCGCGATCCCGGCGTTCGCCACGACGACGTCGAGCCCGCCGAAGCGCTCCACCGTCGCGGCGACCGCGCGCTCCATGGCGGCGGCGTCCGTCACGTCCGCGCCGATCGGCAGCGCCCGCTCGCCCACCTGGGCGGCCGCCTCCGCAGCGCGCTCGGCGTCCAGGTCGACGACGGCGACCGCCGCGCCGCGGGCGTGCAGCAGCTTGGCCGTCGCGAGGCCGATCCCGCGCGCGGCGCCGGTGACGAGCGCGACCTTGCCGGGAAGGGCGATGCGGTCCACGACGCCGATCCTCCCACGCGAGTCGCGCCGGCGCCGCTACTCGCCGGTGAAGTTGGGCTCGCGCTTCTGCAGGAAGGCGGTGACGCCCTCGACGAAGTCTTTGCTGCGGGCCTGCTCGGCCTGCGCCTGTGCCTCGGCCTCGAGCTGCTCCTCGAGGCCGGCGTAGAGCCTGCGGTTGAGCAGCGCCTTCGCCGCGGCGTAGGCCTTCGTCGGCCCCTTGGCGAGGCGGGCGGTGAGCGCGGCCGCCTCCGCGGAGAGCGCGTCGTCCTCGACGACGCGGTTCACGAGGCCCCACTCGAGCGCCTGCTCGGCTCCGACCCGCTCGCCGAGCAGCGTCATCTCCATCGCCCGGGCATGGCCCGCGCGCGCCGGCACGAACGCGCTCGCGCCCCCGTCGGGCACGAGCCCGATGTTCACGAAGGCGAGCAGGAAGTACGCGGAGCGCGTGGCGAGCACGAGGTCGGCGGCCAGCGCGAGCGAGCAGCCGATGCCCACGGCGGGCCCGTTGACCGCGCTGACCACGGGCTTGGGCATCGAGCGCAGGCGCGTGATGATCGGGTTGTAGCGATCGCGCAGCACGCCGCCCAGGTCGAGGGTGCCGTCGGGCAGCGTGTCCGCCGGCTCGCCCAGGTCGGCGCCCGAGGAGAACGCTCGGCCCGCGCCGGTGAGCAGCACCGCGCGCACGGCGGGGTCGCCGGCGACGGCGTCGACCGCGGCGCGCAGCTCGAGGCCCAGCTGCTGGTTCCAGGCGTTGAGCCTCTCGGGGCGGTTCAGGGTGATCGTCGCGGCGCCGTCGGCGACCGAGACGTCGATCGTCTCGAAGTCCTTGTCCATGGCGTCAGCCTAAGGGCCTGCGGCTAGCCGCGCCCGCGGATCAGGTGCGGGACGGGGTGGGGGCGGCACGCCTGCGGCCGGCAGTTGGCGCGGCGCGCCGGCAGCACGACGGACGAGGGGTGGGCCGCCTCGGTCAGCACGCGCACCTGCCCGAGCAGCGAGCTGAGCGCCTGGGGGAGGGGCGGGAGCTGGTGCGGGAAGTCCGACGGGCCGACCGACAGCCGCAGCCGGTGGCCGGGCTTGATGACGGCCGACGTGGGGAAGATCTCGACCCGCATGCGGGTGGGCACTCCCGGCGTGACCGGGCGCACCGAGTCCTTCGTGAACGGGTGCCAGGGCTGCAGCAGGCGCCGGCCGACGAACCGGCTGCGCGAGCGGTCGACCGCGCGGAAGCTGGCCGCGAGCCACCCCGAGGTGAGCTCGCGCGAAGTGCCGTCGGGGGCGACGTCGGTGAGGCGCACGGACAGCACGGCGTCGCGCGCGGTCGTCGTCACCCACAGGTCGGCGAGCGCGGGCCCGTCGAGGCGCAGCGGGCGCTCGAGCGGCGGCGTCGTGTAGATCGCCTCGCCGAGCTCGTTGAGCCGGTTGTCGCTCGTGCAGGGGATCGCGTCCAGAAGGCCCGCGGTCCACTGCACGGTCGCCTGGGTGCAGATCCCCGAGAGCGGGTGCTGGAGGAAGCCCTGCGGCGCCTCGGAGCCCTCGGGCGCCTCGGGGGCGAGCCGCCCGCCGCCGCGCAGGTGCAGGCGCTTGGGCTTGAGGCGCGGGCTCGGCCAGTCGCGCTGCACCGCGTAGCGCTCGCGCCCCCAGACCCACTGGGTCACGCGCGGCATCCGGGCGATCCGCGTGGCGCGGCGCTTGCCCATGACCCAGCGGTCGAACCAGCGCAGCGCGATCTCGCGGAGGTCGGGCACGCCGTCGCGCGGCAGGCCCTCGCCGGTCGAGGCGCCGACGTGCGTCCACGGCCCGATCAGCAGGCGCGTCGGCACGCGGTTCTTGAGGCGCTCGTAGATGAGCGGCTCGCCGCGCTGGAAGATGTCGTGGAGGCCGCCGACCACGAACGTCGGCACGTTGATCCGGTCGACCACCTCGAGCGGCGAGCGCGTCTTCCAGAACGGCCCGTCGTAGGCGATCTCGCCGCCGACCGCGGCGTCGACGACGGCGGGCACCTGGAAGGAGAGCGCGCCCGCAACGTGCTGGACCAGCGCCGTGACCGCGCCCAGCAGGCTCCCGACCGGGTCGGCGGGGTCGACCGCGTTCGGCGAGGGCACGATGCTGCCCGCGGTCACGAGCCCGAGCCACAGCGGGATGAAGGCGATGTTGATCTGCCCGCCGGAGAAGACGATGTCGCGGTAGCCGTCGCCGAGCGGCACGATCGGGAAGATCGCCCGCAGCCCCTTCGGGCGCTGCGCGGCGGTGTAGAGCTGGGTGATCGCCATGTAGGAGGGGCCGGTGAGCCCGACCCGCCCGTTCGACCAGGGCTGGTTGCGGACCCAGCGCACGACGCGCGCGCCGTCGCGCTGTTCGGCGGGCCCGAAGCTGTCCCAGGTGCCGCCGGAGGCGCCGGTCCCGCGCACGTCGACGGTGACGACCGCGTAGCCGCGCTGGACGAACCAGTTCGAGGTGCCGCCCAGGAACTGGTTGACGACGAAGTCCTTGTTGTAGGGGGTCTGGATGATCAGCGCGGGGTGCGTGCCCGGCGCGTCGGGCCGAGCGACGTTCGCGCGCAGCACGACCCCGTCGGGCATCCGGATCGGCACGTTGCGCTCCTCGACGACCCCGTACTCGGCCGGGCGCGTGTAGGGCGTCCAGCGCTGCTTGGCGTCGGCGGGCGTGGGGAGGAGGGCGGCTGCGCAGGCGATCGCCGCGGCAGCGGCCGCGAGCCGCGTGCAGCCTCGCAGCGTCCTACCCCACAGACCCATGCGCCGAATCTAAGGCGCGCGGGTCGCGCGTGCGCCGCTTCCCGGCGGAGCCGTCAGCCGGCGCGCATGCCCTCGAGCACGTACTCGAGGTAGCGCTTCCAGCCGTCCTCGCCGGCGAGGCGGCCGGCGGCGGAACAGGTCGCGATCCCGACGCCGCACATGATCATCGGGATGTCGCCGTGGTGGACCTCCTCGCGGATCGCCCCGGCCGCCTTGCAGCGCTCGATGAGCCGCTCGTTGAGCTCGGGCACCCCGTACTTCTCCGCCGCGGCCTGCATCGCGTCGCCGTGGTTTCGCATAACCTCGGACAGCGCCCGGTCGGCGACGTGGATCTCGGCGGTGCGGCGCATCATCGTCTCGAAGCCGTGCCAGGGATCGGGGTCCTCGAGGGCCTCGGTGAGCACCGCGGCGATGCGGGCGAAGCGGTCCTCGGCGAGCGCGCTGATCAGCGCCTCCTTGTTGGGGAAGTGCCGGTAGACGGTCCCGACGCCGACGCCCGCCTGGCGCGCGATCTCCTCCATGCCGACCTCAACGCCGCGCGCCCCCATCAGCTCGCGGGCTGCCTCCAGGACGCGGGCGCGATTGCGAGCCGCGTCCGCGCGGAGGGGGCGGATGTCGACCGGGGTGGGGCTCATCGGTGGGGTGGTTGTCCCAATTGTCGCGCCTCAATCGTCCCTTATGTGACGGTCGCCACGCAAACGGAATCTCGATTCCGTATAGTACGGCGTCAACCGGAACCGGAATTCGGTTTCCGGATTATAGGCACATCCCCAATCTCCTCGGAGGACTCATGGCATCCGAACGTGACTTTCAGAGCAGGCGCTGGTTGGCCCTGGCCCTGCTCTGCGTGAGTCAGTTCATGGTCGTTCTGGACGCCGCGATCATGAACGTGGCGCTGCCGACGATCGGCGCGTCGCTCGACATCCCCCAGGCGAACATCGCCTGGGTCGTCAACGCGTACGTGCTGACCTTCGGCGGCTTTCTGCTGCTAGGCGGCCGCCTGGCGGACCTCGTCGGCCGCCGGCTGGTGTTCATGTCCGGCCTCGTGCTGTTCGCGCTCGCCTCGCTGGCGGGCGGGTTCGCGCAGACCGAGGGCGTGCTGATCGCCGCCCGCGCCGTCCAGGGCCTGGGCGCGGCGCTGCTCTCGCCGGCGGCCCTCTCGATCGTCACGACGATCTTCAAGGACGGCGCCGAGCGCAACAAGGCCCTCGGCGTGTGGGGCGCGGTCGCGGGCTCCGGAGGCGCCGTGGGCGTGCTCCTCGGCGGGGTGCTCACCGAGTACCTCGGCTGGGAGTGGGTCCTGTGGGTCAACGTGCCCATCGGCATCGGCGCCGCCCTCCTTGCCCCGACCCTGGTCCGCGAGAGCCGCGCGGACTCGGCGACCCGTCACTTTGACCTCGCGGGCGCGGTCAGCGTGACCGCGGGCCTCTCGCTCCTCGTCTACGCGTTCCTCGAGGCGCCGGACGCGGGCTGGGGCTCGGGCCAGACGATCGGCCTGCTCGCCGTCGCGGCCGGGCTGATCGGCGCGTTCGTCGCGATCGAGCTGCGCTCGGCCTCGCCGCTCGTGCCCTTCCGGATCTTCCGGAAGCGTACGCTGACGGGCGCGAACATCGTCGGGATCCTGACCGGCGCGTCCATGTTCAGCATGTTCTTCTTCATCTCGCTGTACATGCAGAACGTGCTGGGCTACAGCGCGATCAAGGCGGGGCTTTCGTACCTGCCGCTCTCGGCCGGGATCATCATCGCGGCGGGCGTGGCGTCGCAGCTCGTCACGCGGGTGGGCTTCAAGCCCGTGCTCGCGTTCGGGATGGCGCTGGTCTCCGGCGCGCTGCTCTGGTTCACCCAGATCTCGGCCGACGGTGGCTACGTCTCGGACATCCTCGGCCCCTCGCTCGTCGTCGCGGTCGGCCTCGGGTTCACGTTCGTGCCCCAGACGATCGCCGCGGTGGCGGGCGTCGAGCAGCGCGAGGCCGGCCTGGCGAGCGGGCTGATCAACACCTCGCAGCAGATCGGCGGCGCGCTCGGGCTGGCCGTGCTCGCCTCGGTCGCCTTCTCGACGGTCGGCGATTTGGCGCCGACGGGCCAGGTGACGCCCCAGGTCCTCACCGAGGGCTACGCGGACGCGTTCGCGTGGGGCGCCGGCATCGGCCTGGTCGGGCTGCTGGCCAGCCTCGTCCTGATCCGCGGGCGCGACAGCCGCGCCCACGCGGAGCTCGGCGCGGGCGAGCCGGCGAACGTCGCCGCCTGACCGCACCCGGCTCGCGCCGGGGCGAGGGGTCCGGGAAGGGCCTCTCGCCCCGGCGCTGGGCCCGTCCCCTCGGCAGCGCCGCGGGCGAGGCCTTCCCCTTCCGGGCCTCGCCCGCGGCTACTCCGGGGTAGGTTCACGAGCGGCGCAAGCCGGGTACCTTGAGCGTCCTCAAGGCGAGAGAGAGGGCCTTCATGACCGGGACGGCGAACGCCGCAACCGACACCATCGACCCCCCGGCGGAGACGCTGCGCGAGGTCGTCGAGCGCCTCGCGGCGATCGAGCGCGGGCCGTGTTCCCCTGGGGAGCGCGAGGCCGCCGAGTGGCTGGCGGAGCGGCTGCGCGCGAGCGGGGTGGAGGAGGTCGCCCTCGAGGACGAGCCGAGCTGGGGCACCTTCCCGCCGACCGCGACCGCCCTGAGCGCGCTCGGCGCGCTGGGCGCGGCGCTCACCCTGCGCGGCCGGCGCATCCTGGGCGGCGCGCTGGCCGCGGCGGCGCTGGGCGGGCTCATCGACGAGATCCACAACGGCCCGCGCTGGGTGCGGCGCGCGTTCCGCAAGCGGCGCACCACGGTGAACGTGGTCGCGCGCCTGGGCGACCCTAGGGCGGAGCGCACGCTGGTGGTGATGGCCCACCACGACGCGGCGCAGACCGGGATCCTCTTCGACCAGACGGCGGTCGCCGCGTTCCACGAGCGCTTCCCGACCGTGATCCCGCGCATCAAGACCCAGCCCCCGCAGTGGTGGGGGGCGCTCGCGGGCCCGATCATGGGCGTGCTCGCCGCGCTCACCGGGTGGCGGCCGCTGGGGCGCGGCGCGTTCGTGTTCGGCGCGGGCAGCACGGCCCTGCTGGGGGACATGTGGCGCAGCGAGGTCGTGCCGGGCGCGAACGACAACCTCACCGCGGTGGCGACGCTGGTGGCGTTCGCGGAGATGCTCCGCGAGCGGCCGCTCGAGGGCCTGCGGGTGTGGCTCGTCTCCGCGGGCGCCGAGGAGACGCTCCAGGACGGCATCCGCGCCTTCATGGACCGCCACCGCGGCGAGCTGCCGAAGGAGTCGACCTGGTTCCTCAACCTCGACACGATCGGCTCGCCGCGCCTGGTGATGCTCGAGGCCGAGGGGCCGGTGCGGATGGAGTACTTCGACGAGGAGTTCCGCGAGCTCGTCTGGGACGTCGCCCAGGAGCGCGGCCTGCGCCTCGAGCGCGGCTTCCGCGCCCGCGCCTCGACCGACGCGGTGATCCCCAACCGCGAGGGCTACCGCACGGTCAACGTGACCTCGCTCAACGACTACCACCACCTCACGCACTACCACCTGCCGAGCGACGTGCCCGAGAACGTCCACTTCGACACGGTCGAGGAGGGCACGCGGCTCGTCTACGCGGTGGCGGAGCGCCTGGCGCAGCGGTAGCCCGCCCGGGCCCGAAAGCGCCCGCGCCACCCCGAGCGAGGCCCGGCGCCCGC
>ERZ777003.2219-NODE-2219-length-23872-cov-17.922114_pt1 | contig 23872 bp, 20 predicted proteins | sample MGYA00374956_ERZ777003 | MGnify/ENA primary metagenome ERZ777003 (study PRJEB29302, sample SAMN06268252) | bioreactor metagenome | isolation source: Joint BioEnergy Institute, California, USA | place: USA:Joint BioEnergy Institute, California, USA | collected... | reverse complement strand
AGCGCAGCGGACGCAGGTCGCGACCGTGGGTGCCGCCTTTGCTGGCTTGCTGTCGCTGTTCAATATCCTCGGCCGATTCTTCTGGGCATCGCTGTCCGACTACATTGGACGTAAGTTGACCTATACGCTCTTCTTCGTGCTCGGCATGATGCTATATGTGTCTGCGCCGCTTGCAGGTCGCGCTGGCAGCGTCGCGTTCTTCGTGGCGATCTTCTGCGTGATTCTGACCATGTATGGTGGTGGCTTTGCGACGATCCCGGCATACCTGGCTGATCTCTTTGGCACTCAGCACGTCGGCGCTATTCATGGACGATTGCTCACGGCATGGTCCGCTGCCGGCATTCTCGGACCCGTTATCGTGAACTACATACGAGAGTATCAGTTGGCGCGTGGATTGCCTCCGCACGAGGCTTACAATGTGACCATGTACGTGCTCGCTGGCATGCTGCTCATCGGCCTGTGCTGCAACCTGGCGGTGAGACCGGTCGCCGAGAAGCATTACATGAAGGATGAGCAACTGCCGTCGGAACGGACCAGCCATCGGCCGGCGTACGACAGGAAGGGGCTGATGACGAGACCACGCTCGCGCATGAGCGTCCACCCCGCGCTTGCAACTCTTCCGTGGGTCCTAATAGGGGCTCCGCTGGCCTGGGGATTGTGGATCACGTTGAGTAAGGCATTGGTGTTGTTTCGATAGGCGAGAGGTACTGCTGAAGGGCCTCGAACGCGCCGCTGCGCACCGGGGCACGGGCGCCTGCCGATAGATACCTAACGAAGTGCAACGAAGGCTGTCTCGTCGCAGAGGTTGCCGGGGGCGTCATCCCTGTTCGGCTGTCGTTTCGTCCGCTAGCATCGCAACGGCGCGTGCGGCGATGTCGGTCAGGCCCGTTCCGCCCTCACGGTAGTAAGCGACGATGCGTGCGCGCATGCGCGGATCCCAGAAGCGTTTCAAATGAGTCAGCACGTTACGGGCTGCTTCTTCCTGCTCACCCGACTCGGCCGCGAAGAATCGGCTAATGTCATTGGCCATACGCACGAGATATTCGCTACGCATGTTACTCGGGCTTGAGTCTTGAGGAGTGGGTGTAGACGACATGTTGATGCTCGCGAGCAAAGCCGATGAGCGTTACGCCGGTCTGCTCCGCGAGCCTGATGGCAAAAGCGGTTGGAGCCGACACAGCGCACACCAGCGGCACGCCTACTGTAGCGGTTTTCTGAACCATCTCGTAGCTGGCACGGCTCGTGATGAGGAACCAGCCACTCGCAAAGTCTTCGTTCGCCCTGATCAGCGCGCCGATCACCTTGTCCAGCGCGTTGTGCCTGCCGACATCCTCTCGCACGATACGAATGCCTTCGCCAGGTACGACCCAAGCGGCGGCGTGCACGCTGCCGGTCTCACGATTGATGTGTTGATGGTTGTAAATTGCGCGCAGGGCATCGTGCAGCTCGCTCGTGCTGAGGGTCAGGCTGCTCGAGACACGCGGTGGGGTACGTATCGCATCCTCGAAGGTTGCTGCACCGCACAGCCCACAGCTCGTGCGCGCGCTCGTGTTTCTTTCACGGCGCAGCAGCTTGGCGAAGCGGTCAGCAGTGATGCCGATGCGCACCTCGAAAGTACCATCGTCGTGCCGCAGAGCCTCAAGGGAGAGGATCTCGCTCGGGCGCTCGACGATGCCTTCGCTCAGGGTGAATCCGGCAGCGAGATCTTCGAGATCCGCCGGCGTAGCCAGCATCACGACGTGCGCGATACCGTGGTAGGTCAGCGCGACGGGCACTTCCTCGGCAACTTGATCGACAACGCGCTCGAGCCGTCCGTCGCGCCACCGTTCGACGATGACTTGCGTGCTCGTTGGGGCCGAGGGCGAGGGGACGACGAGTTGTTGCTTGTGCTGCTGCATTCTGCTCGCTGCAAGCCCTGCGCAGAGCGCAAGGGAGGTTCGCTCTGCCGGTGCCGGCAGAGCGAACACGCTACTCGGTAGGGGCCTGCGGCGGGACTGGCACGCGGCCACCACCGGCCCGTCGCCGTTGAATGCGTTGCGCTGCGGTGATCTCGCGATGGCGCTGCCGCCATTCGGACGGCTGCGTGACCTTGACCACCTGCACCGCCGTGACCTTGTACTCCGGGCAATTGGTCGCCCAGTCGGAATTGTCGGTAGTGACCAGGTTCGCACCGGACTCGGGGAAGTGGAACGTGGTGTAGACGACACCCGGCGGGACGCGCTCGGTGACCAGCGCACGCATCACAGTCTCTCCCGCGCGGCTGGTGATACCGACCCAATCGCCATCGGAGATGCCGCGTGCTTCCGCATCGTCCGGATGAATCTCCAGGCGGTCCTCGCTGTGCCAGATGATGTTGTCCGTGCGACGTGTCTGCGCGCCCACGTTGTACTGCGTGAGGATGCGGCCGGTGGTGAGCAGCAGCGGAAAGCGCGAGCTCGTGCGCTCTTCGGTCGGCACGTACTCAGTCACGTAGAACCTGCCCTTGCCGCGCACGAACTGTTCGACGTGCATTGTCGGCGTACCTTCCGGCGCAGCGTCGTTGCAAGGCCATTGAATGCTCCCGAGGCGATCGAGCTTTTCGTAGCTCACACCTGCGAACGTCGGTGTAAGGCGGGCGATCTCGTCCATGATCTCGGACGGGTGCCGGTAATTCATCGGGTACCCGAGCGCGTTGGAGAGCAGCATCGTGATTTCCCAATCCTGATAGCCTGCAAGCGGCTTCATGACTTGGCGGACACGCGAGATACGGCGCTCTGCGTTGGTGAACGTGCCGTCCTTCTCGAGGAAGGATGAGCCCGGCAAGAAGACGTGCGCGTATTTGGCAGTCTCGTTCAGGAACAGGTCCTGCACGATGATGCACTCCATCGCCGATAGCGCGGCGACGACGTGCTGCGTATTCGGATCGGACTGCGCCAGGTCTTCGCCTTGAATATAGAGCGCCTTGAAGCTACCGTCGAGCGCAGCCTCGAACATGTTCGGGATGCGCAATCCCGGCTCCGACTCGAGCTGCACTCCCCAGGCCGACTCGAACAGCTTGCGCACGGCACTGTCCGACACGTGGCGATACCCGCTGAACTCGTGAGGGAATGAGCCCATGTCGCACGAGCCCTGGACGTTGTTCTGACCGCGCAGCGGGTTGACGCCGACGCCTTCGCGGCCGAGGTTACCGGTGGCCATGGCCAGATTCGCAATGCCCATGACCATCGTCGTGCCCTGGCTGTGCTCGGTCACGCCGAGACCGTAGTAGATCGCGGCATTGCCGCCGGTGGCATAGAGGCGCGCTGCACCGCGGACGAGCTGCGCCGGTACGCCCGTGACTGCTTCCATGGCTTCCGGAGAGTTCTTCGGATCGGAGACGAAGGCTTTCCAGCGCTCGTAAGACTCGATCTCGCAGCGTTCGGCCACGTAGTCGTCCTTCGTCAAGCCTTCTGTGACGATCACGTGCGCGAGCGCATTAATGATGGCGACGTTCGTGCCCGGACGCAGTTGCAAGTGATAATCCGCAGAAATGTGCGGTGCACGCACGAGCTCGATCTGACGCGGATCGATGACGATCAGCTTCGCACCTTGACGGAGGCGACGCTTGAGCTGCGAGCCGAACACAGGATGCGCCTCGGTTGGGTTCGCGCCGATCACCATGATCACGTCAGACTTCATGACCGACGCAAACTCTTGTGTGCCCGCCGATTCCCCGAGCGTGTGCTTGAGGCCATAACCCGTCGGCGAATGGCACACGCGTGCGCACGTATCGACATTGTTGTTGCCGAATGCAGCACGCACGAGCTTCTGTACGAGGAACGTCTCTTCGTTCGTGCAACGTGAGGAGGTGATGCCCCCGACGGAATACTTGCCGTACTTTGCCTGGATGCGCTTGATCTCGGAGGCGGCGTAGTTGATCGCCTCTTCCCAAGAGACCTCGCGCCACGGATCGGTGATCTTCTCGCGAATCATCGGCTTGATGATGCGATCCGGGTGCGTGGCGTAGCCGTACGCAAAACGGCCTTTCACGCAGGCGTGGCCCTGATTCGCTCGTCCGTCGCGATTCGGCACCATGCGCACGACGGTTTCGTTCTTGACCTCCGCGACCAGCGAGCAACCAACGCCGCAGTAACCACATGTCGTCGTGACGCTACGCTCTGGTCGTCCCATGGCGATGATCGACTTCTCGGTCAGCGCAGCGGTCGGGCAGGCTTCGACGCACGCACCGCAGGAGACGCATTCGGACTCGAGGAAGGGCTCGTTCTGGCTTGCGGCAACCTGCGAATCGAAGCCCCGTCCCTGGATCGTGAGCGCGAGCGTCCCTTGCACTTCATCGCACGCGCGCACGCATCGCGAGCAGACGATGCAAAGGTCCGGGTCGAATGCAAAGTAAGGATTGCTGGTGTCCTTCGGCATGTCGCGGTGCATGCGACCGCCGAGCGAGTAGCGGGACGTGGTGATGCCGTACAATTCGGCCATGTCCTGCAGCTCGCAGTGGCCGTCGCCGGGGCAGGTGTCGCAATCCAGCGGGTGATCGGAAACGTACAGCTCGAGCACGTTCTTGCGCAGCATGTGCAGCATGTCGCTCTGCGTGCGTACTTTCATGCCAGGCGCGACGGTGGTCGTGCACGAAGCAGGGTAACCCTTACGTCCCTCGATCTCGACGAGGCACAAACGGCACGAACCGAAAGGTTTGAGCGTCCCAGTCGCGCACAGCTTGGGAATGCGATTGCCTACCATCGCGGCAGCTCGCATCACGGAGGTGCCCTCCGGGACGGTGACGCTGACGCCGTCGATCTCGACTGTCACAAGCTGCGTTGAGGTACTCTCCGGCGTGCCCGGATCGATATAGTCCTGCGCGTACATAAGCCTGACCTGCCGTTTATCGCCGCTGCGGTGTATTAACGCGCCGATTGCCCCGGAAGTCACGCACCTACTGGACGGTTCTCATGAAATCTTCCGGAAAATGCTTGATCGCGCTCTGGACGGGGTAGGGCGTCATGCCGCCCAGCCCGCACAATGAGCCGTGCAGCATCGTGTCGCACAGCTCTTGCAGGAGTTGTAGGTTTTTCTCCCGCTCTACGTTCGCCATGATGCGATCGAGCAGCTCGACGCCGCGCGTGGAGCCAATGCGGCAGGGTGTGCACTTGCCACAGGACTCGATCGCGCAGAATTCCATTGCATAGCGCGCCATCCTCGCCATGTCGGTCGTATCGTCGAAGGCCACCACGCCGCCGTGACCCAACATTGCACCAATTGACGCCAGCGCCTCGTAGTCAATGGGCGTGTCGAACTGCGATGCAGGAATGTAGGCTCCCAATGGGCCGCCGACTTGCACGGCGCGAATCGGGCGGCCGCTCGCCGAGCCGCCGCCGAAGTCATAGAGCAGCTCGCGTAGCGTCAAGCCGAACGCACGCTCGTACAGACCGCCGCGCTTGATATTGCCGGCGACCTGCAGCGGGATGGTGCCTCGAGACTTGCCGACGCCGAAATCTCGATAGAACTCCGCGCCCTTGTGCAGGATGATCGGCACAGTCGCGAGTGAGATGACGTTGTTCACAACCGTCGGTTGCCCGAAGAGGCCTTTGATGGCGGGCAGGGGCGGGCGCACTCGCACTTCGCCACGGCGACCCTCGAGACTTTCCAGCATCGAGGTTTCCTCACCGCAGATGTATGCGCCTGCACCGAGGCGGACTTCCAAATCAAAGCTCTTGCCGGTGCCGAGTATGTCGCGTCCCAGATAACCGCGTTCGTAAGCGCGCGCGATCGCTTCCTCGAGCGTGCGATGGGCATGCGGGTACTCCACGCGCAAATAGATGAAGCCGCGGGTTGCGCCTACCGCGATGCCAGCGATGGTCATGCCTTCGATGAGCATGAAAGGATCGCCTTCCATGAGCATGCGATCGGCAAACGTGCCCGAGTCGCCTTCATCGGCGTTACAGGCGATGTATTTCTGCTTCGCCGGCTGATCGAGCACCGTCTTCCACTTGATTCCGGTGGGGAAGGCGGCGCCACCGCGGCCGCGCAAGCCCGAATCCGTGACTGCCTGGACGATATCGGCAGGGCTCATCTCGAGCGCTTTGCGCAGACCTGCATAGCCGTCGTGCGCCAGATAATCGTCGAGGTCGACCGGATCGATGACGCCGACGCGTGCGAACGTGAGCCTCTGTTGGCTCTTCAAGTAGGGGATCTCCTCCGTCAGCCCGAGGTGCAACGCATGGGGTGCGCCCTGCAGGAAGCCGCTCTCGAACAGGCTCGGGACGTCGCCGACGCCTACCGGCCCATACGCGACGCGCCCCTGCGGCGTCGTGACCTCGACGAGAGGCTCCAGCCATTGCAGCCCGCGGCTACCGTTACGGACCAGGCGGATCGAGACATTGCGACGTGCTGCCTCGGCCGCAATCGCCCGAGCGACGCTTTCGGCACCGACGGACAACGCAGCGGCATCGCGCGGCACGTAGACAGTCGTTGTCATGCGCGGGTCTTCTCCTCGATCAAAGCGTCGAACTTTTCCGGCGTCACGCGCCCATGCAGCTCATCGTCGATCATGATCGCCGGCGAGCAGGCGCAGTTACCCAGACAGTAAACGGGCTCGAGCGTGAATCGTCCGTCGGCCGTCGTTTCGTGGAAGCCGATGCCCAGGCGTTTCTTCGCGTGCTCAGTGAGCGCGTCGGTGCGCATCGCCTGGCATGACTCTGCTTGGCAGATCCGTACGATGTGAGTGCCAGGCGGTTGCCGGCGGAAGTAGTGATAGAACGTGATGACGCCGTGCACCTCGGCCCGTGACAGGTTGAGCGCCGAGGCGATGATCGGGACCGCCGCGTCTGGGATATAGCGCAAGCGCTGCTGGACGGCATGCAGCACTTGCAGCAGTGGACCAGGTTGCGACTGGTACTGCGCGAGCGCCAGATCGATCTGCTCGCGAGTGTAGGCGTCCAGAGTCTCAGGTCGTGCAGGTGTCGTGTTCACTTAAGAGCTGTTCGCCGAAGCGGTGGTGACTAGCCGGGCGCTCGTGCGCCGCGACTTGGTGGACAGGAATCTACTAAAGAAAAATTGAATCGAGAAATCGCGTCGCGTCAATCTCTTGGGTCTCGTGCTCTCCACTGGCTCGTGGGTAGCGCTGTCACAGTGATTAAGTGTTGCCCGAGCCGTGAGCGAGTCTCGGTAAATGCTCGATGGCGACGCGCAAGGCCGCGTCGCCATCGAGGTGTCCTATGCCGCCAACACGCCTTTCGCTTTCGCGTTGTGCGTCGCAATCATGTCCATGAGCTGCGGCGACAGGCAGTCGTAGGGCTCCAGTCCGAGCTCCTTCAGCCGTGCGCGAATCGCACCCATGCGGTCCGGAGGCGTGCCTGCCTCGATGACGGAAGATACGAACGCGGCAAACTCCGGGGGCGCCCAACCCTTCTGATCGGAGAGCTCGACGTGAACGAAGTCGAAGCCGTAGAAGGGGTGGTCCTTGTTCTCGATTCGTCCGTACATGTGCACACCGCAGCCCGTGCAGGCATAGCGTTGGATCACGGCGGACGGATCGACAACCTTCAGCTTGTCCGCGTTCTGCGTGACCTTCAGCTTGTCACGCGAGATGACCCCGACGATAGAGAAGAGCGCTCCCTCTGGCTTCCAGCACTTGGTGCAACCGCACGCGTGATTGAAAGCCACGTTGTCGCCGAGCTCGACGACGACCGGATTATCCTTACAGTGACACTTGAGCGTGCCGCCCTTGAAGTTGGGATCGCCCGGCTGGATTCCGTTGTCCACCATCGGATGAATCGAGATCGCGCTCATAGCAGGTCTCCGTACGTCTTGGTAAGTGGGGCCCTGCGCGCTCTCAATAGATCACGACGCTGCGAATCGATTCACCTTTGTGCATCAAATCGAAGGCATCGTTGATCTTCTCGAGCGGCATCGTATGGGTGATGAGATCGTCGATGTTGATCTTGCCTTGCATGTACCAGTCCACGATCTTCGGTACGTCGGTGCGTCCACGCGCACCACCGAACGCAGTGCCCTTCCACACGCGTCCGGTGACGAGCTGGAACGGGCGGGTTCTGATCTCTTGGCCTGCGCCCGCCACGCCGATGATTACGGAAACGCCCCAGCCGCGATGGCAGCACTCCAGAGCCTGACGCATCAGGTCGACGTTGCCCACGCACTCGAAGCTGTAGTCGGCACCGCCGTCGGTGAGACTGATGAGGTACGCGACCAAGTCCTCGCCGACTTCCTTCGGATTGACGAAATGCGTCATGCCGAACTTCTCGGCGAGCTCTTTGCGCTTCGGGTTGATGTCGACGCCGACAATCATGTCCGCGCCGACCATGCGCGCGCCCTGAATGACGTTCAGGCCGATGCCGCCCAAGCCAAAGACCACGACTTTCGAGCCGGGCTCAACCTTGGCGGTATTGATCACGGCACCGATACCGGTCGTGACGCCGCAGCCGATGTAGCAGACCTTGTCGAATGGCGCGTCCTCACGGATCTTCGCAACCGCGATTTCCGGCAGTACGGTGTAGTTCGAGAACGTCGAACAACCCATGTAGTGATAGATGACGTCCTTGCCGATGCGGAAGCGGCTCGTGCCGTCCGGCATGAGGCCCTTGCCTTGGGTGGCGCGAATCGCGGTACACAGATTAGTCTTCCGCGAAAGACAGGCCTTGCACTGGCGACATTCCGGCGTATAGAGCGGAATCACGTGGTCGCCCTTCTTGACGGAGGTGACGCCTGGTCCGACGTCGACGACGACACCGGCACCTTCGTGACCCAAGATGCAAGGGAAGATGCCCTCTGGATCCGCGCCGGATCGGGTGAACTCGTCCGTGTGGCATACGCCCGTCGCTTTGATCTCGACGAGCACTTCCCCAGCCTTCGGGCCGTCCAGCTCTACTTCTGTCACTTCCAACGGCTTACCGGGACCGAAGGCTACGGCTGCTTTGGTCTTCATTCGTCAGTTTCCTCAGTTGATTGCTAACTCGCACTGTCGCGCGACTGCGAGGTGAGCTGTCGCGCGTTGTCTGGTGAGCTCCCAGCGCGCACGGCGTCAGGTGCTCTGAAATCAGAAACCAGTTTCCCTTGCTCATCGAGCAAGGGAATGCCATACCCTATCAAAATCTCGTTGATCTTCGCTTGATTCGCCGCGATCCACTGGTCGAGCGTATCTTTCCATTCCTTTTCGCCGAAGCGTACTCCCATCGAAATCGCGTAGTCGAACTTGATCTGCGGATCGCGCTCGAACGCTACGGCACGCCATTCTGGTGTGCCCGAGTGTTTTCGTACGAGATGCGCTGCGATAGGTCCCCACACGATGGCAGCATCGATGTTCCCTGCGGTGAGCTCACGTTCGATGATGCTGTTGGGATTCTCGTTGGGATCGCCGCTTTGCGCTTGGTAAGGCACGGCTTGCTTGAGCATGTTATTGCGAATCAGCCAGTCGGCGCCGGGCGATTGCGAGAAGACGCCGATGCGGAGCTTGCTCAGGATCTCGTCGGGAAGCGACAGCAGGTCGTCGGGCTTGCGGATGCGTTCCAGTCCGCTCTTCACCGGAAAGACGAGCGCATACGTTGAGCGCATGTAAGGCTTCGTAGTCGCAGTGAGCTCGTAGCCGGCCGGCACGCCGATGATCACGTCGCACGCATACTCGCGCGTTACCGGGTCTTGCCTGCGCAGCGTGTTGCGAACAAAGCCAATTCGTTGCGGGAAGTAGGTGTACTCGAGCCGCCTGCCGAGGTCGCGAGCGAGCTCGTCCGCGATCTTGTTCTCGTAACCCTCACCGTTGCGGTGGGCAAGCGGTAGGTTGTTGGCGTCGGAGCACACCTTGAGAATGGCGCCGTGCGCGGCAGAAGTGTCACTGCCGGCCGGCGCCTGCGCCAAGGCGGTTGCTAGAAACGAGCTGCTCACGAGAGCGGCAATGCATAGACGGTGCCAGTATCTCGTGATCATGACAACCTGCCTCTATTGCTTGTCGATAGCGGTCAAGCGTCCGGGTTTGATCTTCCCGTCAGAACGACCTTTCAAATAAGCGTACAAGCCCTCCCAGTTCTTTTGCATCATCTGGCTCGTGTTGAACGGCGGCATTCCCTTCTCGATGCGGCCGTTCATCATAACCTCGTGGAACTCCTCCTTCGTGAGATACTTGAGCGATTCAAGAAGTGATGGCCCGACCAGTCCTTCTTGAGCAGCACCATGACAGCGCTCGCACGCAAGTGCGCGCCATGTCCTCCAGCCATTCAACGTCTTCTCATCGACCTGATTCCCGTCTTGAACCGTGTAGAGCGCTTCGTCTCCTTCTGTTGTCGCCGATGATGGCGCGGCCGCTTCGGAACAAACTCCGGTGGAAATGGCGAGCAAGCTCGCCAACAAAGGTAAGGAGCCCACGATGTGTCGCATTCGATCTCAACCTCGTCATTGAGGCGCGTGTGTCGACCGTCTAGTCGGAACACACGCGCCGTTTCTCTCTAATCACATATGACTTGGTAGCTCGTTGGCTCCAGAGGTTCCCTGTGTGCGTGCGCTAATGTCCTGCGGCTGCGGTCTGCGTGCCAGCGTCGTCGGGTAGCGCGAACACAAACAGCGAGCCACCCAGCGTCGTGTACTTGGCAAGGTCCTTATAGCCACCCACCGCGCCGAGACCCTCGGTTTCTCCGGTCAGTCCTGCGGCCATGCCGATGCCGGCCCAACCACCGATACCGGAGTACACGCCGACATACTGCTTGCCGTTGTACATGTACGTGAACACGTTACCGATGATTCCGGAAGGTGTCTTGAACTTCCACAGCTCCTTGCCGTCCTTGGTGCTCACGGCTTTCAGGTAGCCCTCGAGCGTACCGTAGAACACGATATCGCCGGCTGTGGTCAACGCGCCAGACCAAACCGAGAAGCGTTCCGGTATGGACCAGACGATCTTGCCGTTCACCGGATCCCACGCGATGAAGTTGCCCATGCCGCCGTGACTCTTCGGTGCCGGGTACATTGTCAGTGTTGCACCGACATACGGCTGGCCTGCGGTGTACTCCACTTGGAACGGCTCATACGTCATGCAGACGTGATTGGTCGGCACCATGAACAATCCCGTCTTGCGATCGAAGCTGGCGGGTTGTTGGTCTTTCGTGCCGAGCGCTGCCGGGCAAATATCCTTGACGTTGACATCCGGTCCATGGGTTGCCGGTGAATAACGCTTGTCCACCACGGGCCGACCCGTCTTCATGTCGATGTGCGTAGCCCAATTGACCACCGGATCGTACTTCTCTGCAACCAGTAGCTCGCCCGTTTCGCGGTTGAGCGTGTAGGCAAAGCCGTTGCGATCGAAATGCACGAGCGCCGGAACCTTCTTTCCTTTGAAGTCGAGGTCGACAAGTATGTTCTCGTTGACGCCGTCATAATCCCATTCGTCGTGCGGCGTCATCTGATAGGCCCAACGCGCCATGCCTGTATCCAGGTCGCGTGCGAAGATCGTCATCGACCACTTGTTGTCTCCCGGACGTTGCGCCGGATTCCAGGTACCAGGATTGCCGGTGCCGTAATAAACGAGATTGAGCTTCGGATCGTAGGAATACCAACCCCACGTCGTGCCACCACCGAGCTTCCACTGATCGCCTTCCCAGGTCTTCAGCGACGAGTCCTTGCCGACCGGCGCCATCTTGCCGTTCGTCCAAGTCATCGTCTTCTGCGGGTCGACCAGGATCTCGTCGTCCGGCCCGGTGCTCCACGCCGTCCACGCGCGCTTACCGGTCTTGATGTCGTACGCAATCAATCGTCCGCGTACGCCGAATTCACCACCGGAGATACCGGTGATCACCTTGTCCTTGAAGACATGCGGTGCGTTGGTGTTCGTCTCGCCGATCTTTGGGTCGCCGTTCTTAGCAGTCCAGATCACCTTGCCGGTGTTCGCATCGAGTGCCACCAAGGTCGTATCGGCCTGTTGGAGAAAGATCTTGCCGTCACCGAAGGCGAGCCCTCGATACACTGTGTCGCAGCACATGACAGGTACGACGCTCGCATCCTGCTTCGGCTCGTACTTCCACTTGAAGGAGAGGTCCTTCAAGTTGATCGCATACACATTGTTCGGGAACGGCGTGTGTATATACATGGTATCGCCGATGACCAGCGGTGAGCCTTCGTGGCCGCGCAGCACGCCAGTCGACATCGTCCAGGCGACCTGTAGTCGCGACACGTTGCTGGCGTTGATCTCTTTGAGCTCGCTATAGCGATGATTCGCGTAATCTCCGGCTTGAGCAGCCCAATAGGAAGGATTACTCATGGCCGATTCGAGATCGGGGGCTGCAGCAAGATTCGTTGCAGCGCCCGATAATGACGCTGTGATCGCGACTAGAATCAGACGACGATGAGAGTTCATACCCGTTTCCTCGTGCTCACGTGATAATGAAGCCGATGACACATCAAAGGAGACTGCGCATGACAATGCAATCCTTATGCCACGCGGGCGTCACCGTCCGGCTGCTGAGCGCGTCCCTGCTGTGCTCCGTGGCGCTCGCGGCGGCCGCCGCCGATCCGCCGACGAACGATTTCCCCACGAGCGCGCGAGTCGAATACGTCTACAGGTGCATGACACAATCGGGCGGAGAGCTTTCCACTCTCTATCAATGCTCGTGCGTGATAGACGAAATTGCTAAACAATTCAGTTACGACGAATACGTAGAGGCGTCGACGTTTTCGAACTACTCCTCTCTCGCGGGGGAGCGCGGCGCACTGTTCCGAGACCCAGAGGAAGGTCGCAAGAAGGCCAAGCACTTCGAGGACGTGCAGCGCGCGGCCCGGAAACGTTGCGGTGTACCCGAGAAGTGACACCTGGTAAGGCGACATCGTCTCGCCAATCAGCCAAATCGCAGCGAGTGGCTTGCCGATTGTGCATTGCGGCGTGCAAGAGAAGCGCTCTACCCGCAGAGGCGGGTAGAGCCAAGCGTCGCAACGGGAGGAAAGCGCCATGGAACGGATCGTCTCGGGCGACTATCAGAAGGATAGGTACGCACCGAGGTTGAAGTTGCTGCTGTCGTTCTCCAAGCCGTTGTGCGCTTCGGCCTTCACATCCGTGAATTCCGCCAGCAGCGTGAGGTTCTCAGTGAGAGAGTGATACACGCCGACCGTGTACTTCTTGTTGGTCTCGACCAGATCGGAGATCGCTTCGCCGGAAGCGCGATCCAAATTGCTCTCGCCGTAGTTGACCCCGATTTTCGTGTTTCCGAATTTGTATGTAATCTGTGCAAGGAATCCGTCGGAGTCGCGTTCGTTACCGGCACCGTCATCTCCTAATAGGAACAATGCTGTAGTGCCGATTCCCTCTCCTTGGTAATACCAGGCGAGAAACTCGAAGCCACCGAACGTCACCTTCCCGCCTACGTCGAATCCGAAGCTGTCGAAATCCTGCGCATCGGTCAGCCCTTCGTGCTTCTGGCTGATGAAGCTCGCGGAAAGGTAGACCGGCCCGTTCTCATACGACAGCTTGCCGTGAAAGCCAGGGCGTGACTCCGGCACTGCGCTCGTAGTCGGCGTGCCGACGGGCTCGAGCGGATCGAACACGCCAATCGTGAACTTGAAGCCAGAGAAATCGGGGGTCGTGTAATTAATCTGCGCGAGCCAGTCTGCGTAGACATACCCAAGTCCGATGGAGCCAAGGGAAGTATTCGAAGGCGTGGCGTAGTTGCCATTGCCAGCTCCAACACCGGGCAGCGTCATGTCGTTCAGAATCGCATCTGATCCGAACAGGCCGATGTTGCGACCCAGCAGGAACGTACCCATCCTGTCGTTACCGAAGGTCAGGAACACCTGACGCATATCGATTCCAGTGGTGCCGAGGGCCGTGTTCCGGCTCGCAGCGCCTTGCCCGAGGTTCGGGCTGCCGTCGTTTGTGCTGATGCCTGGGTAAAAGCCGAAAGTGACCGCAAGGTCGAAGCCATTCTGCGTCGTCGAGGCGCCGATCGCCAAAGCCGCTGGCAACAACCCGTTGCTGATCGAGGAGGTTTTGTCCTCGCCGCCGGCGCCGATACATGCCAGTCCGCCGGCAACGCCAGCAACGGTCTCCTTCTCGCAGCTGGAGTGGATGTAGTGGACGTTCACGTTGCCGCTGGCACTAAAGGTCCAGTCACCAGCGCTGATCTCGATAGCGTGGGCCGGCCGCAAAGGGAGACAAAGTGCGCCGAGGAATGCCCATGCACCCATGGTTGAGAAGTCAAGCCCGTACATCCGTGGTTTCGCCGTCATGGAACTGCTCTCCGAAGCAGTACCTGGACGTGTTGCGTGATCGCCAAACGCCAGGCACGTTGACGTGGAATATGGGCACAAGGATCGAAGCAAGGCGTATGCCAGCGTGCCTGTTGCGCGGCGCACACGACCGTGCGTGTCGGCACCTAGGGGAGAACGACGGCTCTGTGTGCGTGTCGTGCGCGTCAAACAATCTATTTCATGAGAACGGCTGGACGATGGGAGATGCGATTTGTGTTGTCATCTCGACACGAATCGTGTGGATGATGCGAATTGCGCTATGTACGGATGCCCCTCCTGACGGATACACGAGAGTCTTTGTTTATTGAGAAGTGCGCAATTCATAGGACACTGTCGCGCGACACCTGACACAGGTGATACAGTCAACAATGAGTGCACATCGTGTGTAGAATGCACACCGTCTCAGGAAGAGGGTCCCACGTGCATGGACCCGAAGGGCGAATGAAAAGAGGGCCAGGGGGATGCAGGAATCGACTGCGATACAGCACGCCGCGGAGGTCCTGCGCATCGTGCGCGGTCTCGACGCGCCCTTGACGCGAACGACGGTCAGCCCTGCGATCGCGAATTCTTGGCGACGCTGCATAGAACAGTATTCTCTCGATCCCGCACGCCGTCATCCTGCGAAAGTACTCGATGCGTGTACGCTGCGCAGCCTGCAGGAGCAGCATGAGGCGCTGGTTCACATTGCGGCGGCAGAGATCGATTGGCTCTACGAGCACATCGCCGGCTCTGGCTATGCGCTCCTGCTCACGGACGCGAATGGGATCATCCTCTACGAGAAGTCCGAGCCTACGCTAGTCAAGACATTTCATTCGGCGGGGTTGATGGCAGGAGCGGATTGGAGCGAACCGTCGCAGGGCACGAACGGCATGGGCACGTGCATCGTCGAGAAGCGCGCCGTGACGGTGCATCTGGATGAGCACTTCCACGGTTGTCATATTGGGCTGTCGTGCTCGGCTGCACCGATCTACGATCCATCGGGCGCGCTGCTCGCCGTGCTCGACGCGTCGACCATGGATGCGCGCAATACCAGCATTAGCCAGGCACACACGATGGCGCTGGTAAGCCTCTCGGCGCGTCTGATCGAAAAGTGCGTATTTCTGCAGCATTTCCGCGATACCTTGTTGTTACGGTTTCATGCAAGGCCGGAGCTGGTGAACTTGCAGCACGATGGCGCGCTTGCATTGGCAGGTGATGCCACGATTCTGTCGGCCGATGAGACGGCAGTTCGTCTGCTCGGAGCCAATCATCGGCGCGATTTGATCGGACGTCGCATCGACGAAGTCTTTGATGTGCATCCCGACGAGATTTTGGGTGCCCGTGGCGCGCGCGGCGGGCTGATAAGCATTCGCGACGCGTATCTGGGCAGACGCTTCTTTGCAAGCGTCGGTCAGAATACGAGCACTTCCGTGCGGCCCGTGAAGACGGCGCACTCGTCTGCTCCGCCTGTGTTGCAAGTGGCGGCAAGCTCGTGCCGCAAGACCAATACAGTTCTCGGGCTCGACGAGCTCGCAGGCACAGACCCGCAGATGCTGCGCAACGTGCGTAGCGCACGCCGCATTGCATCATCTCGGGTTCCAGTGATGATTCTCGGCCCGACGGGTGCCGGGAAAGAGGCGTTCGCTCGGGCCATACACGCGGCGAGCGATCGGGCCGATAAGCCGTTCGTAGCGCTGAATTGCGCCGCTATTCCCGAGTCGTTGATCGAAAGCGAGCTGTTCGGGTATCGGCCGGGAGCATTCACTGGAGCGCGTAAGGAAGGCCTCAAGGGGAAGATCCTGCAGTCGTCTGGCGGCACATTGTTTCTCGATGAGATCGGCGACATGCCGCTGTCGTTGCAGACGCGGCTCCTTCGGGTGCTCGAGGAACAGGAGGTGATGCCGCTCGGGGCCGAGACGCCGATCAAGGTCGATCTGCACGTGATCTGCGCGACGCATCAAAACCTCAGAGCGATGATTGCGCGCGGCGAGTTCCGCGAGGATCTTTACTATCGCTTGAATGGCATCACGCTCGAGTTGCCGCCGCTTGCGAAACGCGCCGATAAAGAGCAACTCATTCGCGCCTTCCTTGCTGCGGAAACCAGCGACGGTCGACCGGCAGCGATCGAGATGGATGCGTTTCAGTGCCTATTGAGCTATTCATGGCCCGGAAACATTCGCGAGCTGCGCAACGTCATCCGCACGGCGCTCGCGATCTGCGAAGGCGGGGTGGTGCGTCTGACGGACTTGCCGAGCGAGGTGAGAGAGCACCTGGACAATGGTAAGCAGTCTGAGGCTCAGACCGACAAGCGCGTGTCTGCTCTTCAGGAACGTCACGGCCCCTCGGGCTGCGGACCGAACTCATTACAGGCAGCCGAAAGGGAGGTTCTCCTTGCCGCCATTCGCGAATGCGGCGGCAACATGTCGCACGCGGCGGCAAAGCTCGGCATCAGTCGTAACACTCTGTACAGGCGCTGCAAGAGACTTGGGCTCGCCGTGCAACGCGAGCGCCCTGCATTCCTGAGCTGATCATCGACTAATCGCTGCGATGTGGATCAGGGCTGACTGACCGGATCAGCCCAGGCTGCCGCCGGTATCACTCCCATACATCACTACGACGGCTCGTCTACCTGCACGTGCGCCGGACGCTGGCTGCGTCATAGCGGGCTTTTGTGGGCTGTCATAGAGAATGAGCAGCGAGGATCCCCTTCGCTCTCCGGGCGCGTGATTGGCGGCCGACTCTGGCACGTAATCTGCTTGAGCACAGTCGGTCGATGAAGCTCATGAGCAAATGGAGCTCAAAGAGCTTCATGGTCACGCAGCTTGCGTGAGAGGAACGGCATGGCGGCAGAACGCGGCCGGCAGCGGAGCGGACGAGCCAGCGGCAAGAGAAGGCCCGCTCCGACCGTCAACGGCGTACGACTGGCAGCGGGTGTGCGGCTCGTTGCAACTGGGTCCAAGCACAAGGTTTCGGTACTGATATGCGCAGACGGCAAAGTCCAGCTGAATGAAGGTGCGGTGGCGATCCTCCGTTTATGCGACGGGTCACGGACACGCGAGCAGATCGTGCGCGAAGCGGCGCGGCGCGCCCCGCATGGCACGCTCGCAGCCGATATCGAAGCGTTTTTGAACGCTGCACGTGCACGCGGGTGGATCGTTTAGGTAGGGAATGGGGAATAGGGAATGGCATCCGCCCCCGTTGTCTTGAATTGACCGTCGGGTGCCGCGGATCGTTGACCGCGCGCCGGCTGCGATGAACGGCCACACCGTCTGTCAGCAGCTCATGAAAATCATGAATCGCGCGGGGGGGCGCTCGCTCGCCTTTCCGCACGATTATCATTGAGGACATGAGCAGCAGGTTCATTACAGCAAGCATCACACTCACGCTTGCCGGCAGCGCGCCGGCCGCGCTTGCGGCCGAGGCCGTGCATACGGTGGTCGTCACCGCAACGCGTACCGAGCAGGAGAGCTTCCATACCCCGGCGGCGATCGATGCCATCGGCGGCGACACCGTGCGCGCGCACAACTTGCGCGTGAACCTGTCAGAAAGTCTGGGCCGCGTACCGGGCGTTGTGGTGCAGAATCGTCACAACTACGCGCAGGACTTGCAGGTGTCCTCGCGCGGTTTCGGAGCGCGTGCATCGTTCGGGGTTCGAGGTGTGCGGCTCATGCAGGATGGCATCCCGCTCACGATGCCCGACGGACAGGGGCAAACGGGCTTGTTCGATCTCGACGGCGCGCAGCGGGTGGAAGTGCTGCGCGGACCGTTTGCAGCACTCTATGGCAATTCCTCCGGTGGTGTCATCCAGATCGTAACGGCGGAGCGAGTGGAGAAGCCATCCCTGGAGTTGAGCACGACCGTGGGCGAGTATGGGGTGCGTCGCTATGCATCGCAGTTCGGCGTGCGCCTCGGAACTGTCGATGTGCGTGGCAATCTCTCGCGCTTTACGACTGATGGATATCGAGAGCACAGCTCCGCTACCCGAGATATCGCGAATCTCAGATTGCACTATGCGCCTGACGATCGTTCCTCGTTGACCGCGATCGTCAACGTGCTCGATCAGCCGGATACCGAGGATCCGCTTGGGCTCACGCGAGCTCAGCTCGAGGAGAACCCGAGGCAGGCGGGCATGAACGCCATTGCGTTGAATACCCGCAAGTCGATCCGGCACAGACAAGGCGGGGCAGCATACACGCGCACGTTCGGCACAAGCCACCGAGTGCGGTTGATGGGGTACTACGGCGATCGCGACCTCGTCCAGTATCTTGCGAATCCGAGCACTGCCCTGACGGGATCGGGCGGGGTGGTGGACCTCGCACGCAAATTCGGCGGCGGCAGCCTGCAGTGGGATCACCAAGGTCAGCTCGCGGGTGGGCCGTACGAGCTGACGATCGGAATCGAATACGATCGCATGGAAGAGCGTCGACGGGGCTACGTGAACGCGAGCGGCGTACGTGGCGATTTGCGACGCGACGAGGACGACACCGTCTACAGCATCAACCAGTATCTCATTGCGCAATGGCGGCCGATATCGCGATGGGTCTTGTCAGGCGGGCTACGCCACAGCGAAGTGCGCTTCGACGTGGACGATTATTTCGTCGTCGGCGTCAATCCGGATGACAGCGGGCGTATCAGCTACGACAGCACGCAACCGGTGGTCGGCGCCTTGTTCGAGCTGACTCCACGCGTGAACGTGTTTGCCGCTGCCGGCCGCGCGTTCGAGACGCCGACGTTTGCCGAGCTCGCTTATCGACCGGATGGCTCGCCGGGACTCAACTTCGATCTCGACGCTGCTATTAGCACGAACTACGAGGCCGGCGTGAAAGCAATCGTCGGCGAGACGGGCCGTCTCACTGCCACGCTGTTTCGCTCCGACACCAAGGACGACATCGTGACCGGACCGCCGCCGTTCCCCGGGCGCAATACGTTCGTGAACGCGGCCAAGACGCGACGTGAAGGCGTGGAGCTCGCAGCGCAATATGTGTTCCGCGGCGGGTTCGACGTGGCGGCCGCCTACACATATACACGTGGGCGCTTCGAAAGCTTCGTGAACTTTGCCGGGCTTGATCTTAGCGGACGTCGCTTACCGGGTGTGCCGGAGCATTCGTTTTACGCAGACCTCAATTGGCAACATGCGCCCAGCGGCTTCTCAACCGGTATCGAAGCCCGCATCACGGGCAAGGTTTATGTCGACGACGCAAATACGGACTATGCCGACGAATACACGGTGCTCAACTGGCACGCGGGACTGCGCCGGGATATTGGCGACTGGACGTTGAGAGCGTTTCTGCGCGTGGACAACCTTACGGACGAGGACTATGTCGGCTCCGTCGTCGTGAACGGCGCCAACGATCGCTTCTTCGAGCCGGCCCCCGGTCGGACTTACTACGTCGGCTTCACGGCTGGCTTCTAACCTGGCTTCGGTCCTGGGTCTCGTGCGCTCGGCTCACGCGCTCTCATCGTGCGTGGGCGCTGATGGTGGACGGAGCGCACCAGTCAGGCGCGCTCTCAGCGTGTGCCGGTGAGGCTTTCCATCATGAGCCCAGTGCCGCCGTTCGAAACATGGGCGACGATCGCCGTCCGGCGGTGAATTTTCGTGACGACTCCGAGATTGATGGCGAATGCGAGCTGGACCGTGGTTCCTTTCTTCAGGCCAAGATCTTGGGTTTCGATGAAGACGCCATTAACGCTCAAATTGCGCGCTCGACACAACTTGCCGCCCCGTCGTCCCGGGATCGACACGTAAACGGCCGTGCGCGCACGATGACGTGTGTGTAAGCGTCGCTCCATCTTCAACCTCTCGACTCTTCGTTGTTGTTTAGCTCGAGTATCGATCGCTCTGGTACACGACGCGCGACATTATGCCGCGCTGCTGGTGAGTCGCGAAAGTAGCGTGAGCTCGCGTTATGTCGCAAACGTAAATACCGCTATCATTCGCGCGGACTAGTTTATCTGGAGCTCGTCTCGCGTGAATGCGTCGAGTCCTTTGACACTCGAAGAGATCCGAAGCGCAGCGAGCCTTCTTACTGGACGTGTGCTGACGACCCCGGTCGTTGCTCTTCATGGACCCGAGGTGGCGCGCGAGCTCGGTGAGAGCTCGCAGTGTTACCTCAAGCTCGAGCTTTTTCAGCTGACCGGGACATTCAAGGTGCGCGCTGCCTTGTTGAACGTGCTCGCGTTATCCGACGAGGCGCGCCGGCGCGGACTCGTCGCTGTGCAGGCAACCATGCCATCGCGGTGGCTTTCGCTGCGCAGCAGGTCGGCACGAGTGCCAAGGTGGTCATGATCGCGAGCGCCAACCCCCTGCGTGTCGAGCTGTGCAGAGCGTACGGAGCGGAGGTCGAGTTCGCGCCGGATGCCCACCGAGCTTTCGGGCGTGTGGAGGCCATCGTCCGTGAAGCGGGACGGACACTGATCCATCCGTTCGAAGGGCGGACGACTGCGCTCGGCACAGCGACTCTGGGGCTCGAGCTCTGCGAGCAGCTGCCCTCGCTCGATGCCGTCATCGTGCCAATCGGCGGAGGCGGCTTGTGCTCAGGTGTGTCCTCTGCGGTCAAGCTTCTCAATCCGTGCTGTGAGGTTTTCGGGGTCGAGCCCTACGGGGCGGACAGCATGTATCGCAGCTTCGCGGTTGGCGCGCCTGTTCGATCGAGCGAGTCTCGACCATCGCTGACAGCCTCGGCGCACCATATGCGTAGCCGATCTCGTTCGAGCTCTGCCGACGCAATGTTGATGAGCTCGTGCGTGTCTCGGATGACGAGCTACGTGCAGCCATGCGTTTCTTGCATCGAAACGCGAAGCTTGCCGTTGAGCCTGCGGGTGCCGCCGCCACCGCGGCGCTGCTCGGGCCGCTACGTGAGCGCCTGGGCGCGCGACGGGTGGCGCTGATCGTGTGCGGCAGCAACATAGACATAGAGACTTACAGCAAGTTGCTCGGATTTTGATCCGGCGGAGTGGACGTGACCAGGCAAGCAGAGGTGGACAAGGGGCCAGCCGATACGCGCCAGCGATCTGCAGCAACCGAACCGTCTGATCGTTCCTTGCCGATCGGGGTGTTCGATTCCGGCGTGGGCGGGTTGACGGTGCTGCGGGCTCTGCGCGAGCAGCTGCCCAACGAACGATTTGTGTACCTTGGCGATACGGCGCGCCTGCCGTATGGAACAAAGAGCCCGCAATCCGTGACGCGCTATTCGCTGCAGGCGGCCGACCTGCTCGTGCGACGGCGCATCAAGTATCTAGTCATCGCCTGCAACACGGCCTCTGCTGTGGCGCTCGATGCACTGCGAGAACGTTATGCACCGTTGCCGGTAATGGGGGTGATCGAGCCGGGCGCACATGCCGCGTGCGCTGCCTCGACAACTCGGCAGATTGGGGTCATCGCCACGGAGGGCACGATCCGCGGCGGAGCGTATCAAAGGGCGATCATGGCCCGCCTACCGGACGCGACCGTGATCGGGCAGCCCTGCTCGTTGTTTGTTGCCTTGGCAGAAGAGGGCTGGACGACCGGGCCGATCGTCGAAGCGATCGCACGACGCTACCTCGATGCAATGTTTGATCAGCATCCCGCCATCGACACGCTCTTGCTTGGCTGCACGCACTTCCCCGTCCTGACTGAGGCGCTCGGCAAGGTGCTACGCGAGGGCGTACGGCTGGTCGACTCTGCACACACGACGGCAGTGGCTTTGCAGCTGGCTCTTCAGGAACGGGGGCTCTTGCGCACCGATTCGCCGGGATCGGTTCAGCTGCTCGCGACGGACAACGCAGAGCGATTCGCGCGTGTGGGGAGCTTGTTCCTGGGAGAGCCTTTCGCTCGCGACGACGTGGAGATCGTGGATCTTGGTTGGTAGGCTGGAGGCAGTAGTGCCTCATACAGCACCCCTACCTCTACAGCCTACCGCCCTACAGTCTTTAGCCACACCTTCTGCCTCCGACCGAAGCGCGTCGGTTATCGGCGAGGTCTTCATAGCACTCGTAACGGTTGCGTCCGCAGAGCTTTGCTGCGTAAAGGGCGTGGTCGGCTGCCTCGAGCAGCTCCAGTGTGCTCGCGAAACGGTGCTTCATCGAACAGGTGGCAAGGCCGATAGAAGCGGTCACGCGGAGGTCCCCGGCGACTTCGCTGTGGTCGCACTCTGCCAGCGCGGTGAGCATCCGTTGTGCGACCTGCTTGGCGATATCGCCGGACGCTCCGGGGAGGACCACGATGAATTCCTCCCCGCTGTAACGGGCGACGAGATCGCTGCCGCGTACGCACGACTGCAACGCACGAGCGCAGTTACGCAAGACAGCATCGCCAACCTGGGTACCGAAACGATCATTGACGTTCTTGAAACGATCGAGGTCGACATGTGCGATGCTGAGATCGCGGCCGAAGACGATCGCTTGAGTGAACTCTCGATCTAGGACCCGATCCAGCCAAGCGCGGTTGAAAACCCCCGTCAAAGCGTCGCGACGACTCGAATCCTCGGCTTCCTCGGTCCTCGTCAGAAGGACGCTCGTGGTGGCCTGAAGCGCGCTGAGCTCCTGAAGCGCGTGCAGATTGCGGACGGCCAGGAGCTCGCGAGCTTCCGCCAGAAGATCCTCGGCTTCCTCCGCATCGAGGATGCTCGTCTCGTACAGTGCTTCGGTCTCGGGAATGAGACTCAGAATGCGTGCGACGACCTCGTTGAAGAGCTCGTGGCTCATGCCGAAGAACAACTGTGCGCGGCGGGCGAGCAGGCCGATCCGTGTGGAATATTCCGCGCACAGTACCGCCTCAGCCAGGTCGCCTCCGAGCGCAATGCAGCGGGCGTACTGTCCTTCTTCGGTCGTGCCCCGCAACGCTTGCGGCTTGTGACTGTGCTCGACCGCCTGACAGATGCGCTCGGGCAGGTTCCAAGAGCGCAGGAGCAGGGCAGTGTAGACCGCGTGGTCGCGTCCCAGATGCTGGATTTCGTACGCCGTCCAGTCGGCGTGTGTTGCACCTGCGGGCAGCCCGGCGTAGAAGTCGCGACAGACACGGTCGACCGCGAGCACGCCCAAGTCCTGTAGCAGACCGGCGAGGAAAATGTCCTCCGGCTGGCCGACTTTGGCCAGCTCGCTGAAGGCACGTGCGGCGGTCGCTGCGAGCAGGGAGCGACGCCAGAAGCGAGGGTAATCGATGCCAACCGTGCGTACGCCCCGGAACGGCTGCACGAGCGAGAAACTGAGCGCAAGCGTCAGGGCGGCATTGAGCCCGATGATGATGAGCGCTTGGCGTATGTTCTGGCTCGGGCGCCGCTGGGCATAGAAGGCCGAGTTCGCAATGCGCAGGATCTTGGCTGCAATGGCGGGGTCGCGGCTGACCGCCTGGGCAACCTTCGCCATCTCAATGTCGGGATCTCGAGCGAGCTCGATGATTTCCGCGGCGACACGGGATGGACTTGGGAAATCGACCTGTGCCTTGAGCCGAGTTTCGAATTCTTGGCAGTGCATCTCGTATGTGGGCAAACTCTTACGGCGGAACGCGTCTTTCATTAATATCGGCCCGCCAGCGAGGGTCTTGACCGGATCCTCGGCTTCCCCAAGGAGTCTGCTTCGGCCCGATTCTCGCGGCGAGCGTGCATCATCGCAGCGCCAGCCCGATGTTGACACTCGCTCGGCTCACAAAGACAATAGCCGGCTCTTATGTCCGCGGAGGGGTACCCAAGCGGCCAACGGGGGCAGA
>ERZ777003.2218-NODE-2218-length-23894-cov-15.465791_pt1 | contig 23894 bp, 21 predicted proteins | sample MGYA00374956_ERZ777003 | MGnify/ENA primary metagenome ERZ777003 (study PRJEB29302, sample SAMN06268252) | bioreactor metagenome | isolation source: Joint BioEnergy Institute, California, USA | place: USA:Joint BioEnergy Institute, California, USA | collected... | reverse complement strand
CGCAGCCGCGGAGCCGCGAAAGAAAATCGTGGAGGGCCTGCGGCCCTCCACGCCTCCCCGCGCTTACGCGAGCGACCTGCGGGACGATCGCGTAACCCCTGTGAACATAAGAAAACAATAAGAACACCCCCCAACTGTGATCTCGCTACATTGCTGCCGGGGGGAGGCTTTGGTATAATGTTGCCACATTATCCGAAGGCCGGTACAAGCTTCCTGATTGCCCCCTACCGACCCACCTTCTTCGAGGAGCGCGGCTCCTAGAACGAGAAGCAACTTATGGGTGACAACCGCTGGCTCAAGAACAGTTTCGTCTATCTGATTATCCTCGTCGCAGCGCTCGCGTTGTTCTTCAACTACTTCAACAACACGTCGGGTCAGGCTGAGACGAAGGGTATCTACGAAGTCCTCCACGACGCTCGCGCCGGGCGGATTGCCGAGATCCGCGCCCAGACCGGGAGCACCGAGATCCAGGTGTTCTACAAGGACAACCCCAAGCAGGCGTTCCGGTCGCGCATCGAGGCCAACGACAGCATCACTGACCTGCTGCTCCGGGCCGGCGTGCCGACCGACAGCGTCGATGTGCAGGTGGGGGCTGCGCCAGCGTGGGGTAGCCTGCTGAACATCTTCACCATCCTGCTGCCTGTGCTGCTGATGATTGGCTTCTTCATCTTCTTCATGCGCCAGGCGCAGGGCTCCAACAACCAGGCGCTCTCGTTCGGCAAGAGCCGAGCGCGCATGTTCAGCGGCGACAAGCCGACGGTGACGTTCGCGGACGTCGCCGGCCAGGAGGAGGCCAAGCAGGACCTGACCGAGGTGGTCGAGTTCCTGAAATTCCCCGACAAGTTCGCAGCCCTCGGCGCGCGCATCCCGCGCGGCGTGCTGATGGTCGGCCCGCCCGGAACCGGCAAGACGCTGCTCTCGCGCGCGGTGGCGGGCGAGGCGGGCGTGCCGTTCTTCTCGATCTCCGGCTCGGAGTTCGTCGAGATGTTCGTCGGCGTGGGCGCCTCGCGCGTGCGCGACCTGTTCGACCAGGCCAAGCGCAACGCGCCGTGCATCGTGTTCATCGACGAGATCGACGCGGTGGGCCGCCAGCGCGGCGCCGGCCTCGGCGGCTCGCACGACGAGCGCGAGCAGACCCTCAACCAGATCCTGGTTGAGATGGACGGCTTCGACACCAACACCAACGTGATCGTGATCGCCGCCACCAACCGGCCGGACGTGCTCGACCCGGCGCTGATCCGCCCGGGCCGCTTCGACCGCCAGGTGGTGCTGGACGCGCCGGACGTCAAGGGCCGCATCGAGGTGCTCAAGGTTCACACCAAGGGCAAGCCGCTGGCCGATGACGTCCAGTTCGAGGTCATCGCCCGCCAGACGCCGGGCTTCTCCGGCGCAGATCTGGCGAACGCTGTGAACGAGGCGGCCATCCTCGCCGCCCGCCGCTCGAAGAAGAAGATCGGCATGGCCGAGCTTCAGGACGCGATCGAGCGCGTGGCGATGGGCGGCCCCGAGCGCCGCAGCCGCATGATGACCGAGAAGGAGAAGCTGATCACGGCCTACCACGAGGCGGGCCACGCGATCGCGGGCGCGGGCATGCCGCGCGCCGATGCGGTGCAGAAGGTGACGATCATCCCGCGCGGGCGGGCGGGCGGCTACACGCTGTTCCTGCCGGACGAGGACCGCAACTACATGAGCCGCCTGCAGTTCGAGGCGCAGCTGGTGGTGGCCCTCGGCGGGCGCATCGCCGAGCAGCTGGTCTTCGGGCCGCACGAGATCACCACCGGCGCCTCCGGCGACATCCAGCAGGTCACGCGCATCGCGCGCGCCATGGTCACGCGCTACGGCATGAGCGAGCGGCTCGGCCCGATCGCCTTCGGCGAGAAGGAGGAGCTGATCTTCCTCGGGCGCGAGATCAGCGAGCAGCGCAACTACGGTGACGACGTAGCCCGCGCGATCGATGACGAGGTCCACCGGATCGTCTCGGAGGCCTACGCCCGCTGCGAGCGGCTGCTGCAGAACAACCGGGCGGTGCTCAACGACATGGCGAGCGCGCTGATCGAGTACGAGACGCTGGACGGCGAGCGGCTGCGCGAGCTGCTCAGCCGCGTCGTCCCGCTGGAGCTCGAGGGCATCCACACCAACGGCAAGGGCAACGGCGCGACGGCCGACATGCCGTCGATCGATATGCCGCGTCACGTCGACCCGGGCGTGGCGTAGGACCCGAGCGCCGATTCGGGCGTATCACGCGCCCAACGACGGCCCCTCGCTCCACATTGGGGCGGGGGGCCTCATCGTGCGCCGCCCCTCGAGACGCGACGCACGTGTTCGCCCGCGCCAGCGCCCCGCCGGGAAGCAAGAAGGACGCGCCCGCCACGGACGATTCTTATCTGCGACGGGGAGATGTGGCGGGCCAGGCGATCACGGACGTTGCGGCAGCGGGGAGGTTTGGAGGGCCTGCGGTCCCGAGGGCCTTTTTGCCCGCCGCACTGGGGCAGCGCTGCTGCAGAGCGGCGCATAAGGCACCTGGGGCCGCCACAGCTCGCGGGGCGCGGGGCTTCGCCCCATCTCGTAAGCCGTGAAATGATATAATACCCGGAGCATTCCAGAGACCCACAGGAGGCGCTGTATGTCCGGCCACTCAAAATGGCACTCGATCCGCCGCACCAAGGGCGTGCTCGACCAGCGGCGCGGACAGCTTTTCACCAAGCTCGCGCGTGACATCACGATCGCCGCACGCGAGGGCGGTGGCGACCCAGACGCGAACTTCCGCCTGCGGCTCGCCATCGACAAGGCGCGCGATAACAATATGCCGATGGAGAACATCCAGCGCGCGATCGACCGCGGCATCGGCAAGGGCTCCGACGCGACCGCGCTGGAGGAGATCTACTACGAGGGCTACGCCCCCGGCGGCATCGCGCTGCTGATCGAGGCGGCGACCGATAACCGGAACCGCACCAACGCCGAGGTGCGCGCGACGATCACCAAGGCCGGCGGCAGCCCCGGCGAGCCTGGGTCGGTGAGCTGGATGTTCGAGCAGAAGGGCCTGATCACGATCGACCTGACGCAGAAGCGGCTCGACTCCGACGAGGTGATGCTGCTGGCGATCGACGCCGGCGCCGACGACGTCGAGGTCAGCGATGATGCGATCGAGATCTACACCGACTTCAAGCAGCTGGCCGCGGTGCGCCAGAAGCTGCTCGACGCCGGCCTGCCGATCGCCAGCGCGGAGAAGACCATGCTGGCGAAGACGACCATCCAGCCCGACCCGGCCGACGCGCTCAAGGCCATGCGGCTCATGGAGAAGCTCGAGGACCTCGACGACGTGCAGAAGGTCTACAGCAACCTGGACGTGACCGACGAGCTGGCCGCGCAGTTCGCGAGCGAGTGATGAGAACGATCGGCATCGACCCCGGCACGGCCCGTATGGGCTGGGGCATCGTGGACGAGAGCGCCGGGACGCTCAGCCTGGTGACGTGCGGCGTGCTGGTGACTCCGGCCGGCATGCCACAGGCCGAGCGGCTGATGCGGCTGTACGACGAGCTGCGCCAGCTCCTGCGCGAGTTCAAGCCGGACGCGGCGGCGATCGAGGAGCTGTTCTTCGGCAAGAACGTCAACACTGCGATCACCGTCGGGCAGGCGCGCGGGGTGGCGCTGCTCGCGCTCGGCCAGGCGGGGCTGCCGATCCAGGAGTACAAGCCCACCGAGGTGAAGCAGGCGGTGGCCGGCTACGGCGGGGCGGACAAGCGCCAGATGCAGGAGATGGTCAAGATCACCCTCAATCTGGACAAGATCCCCAAGCCGGACGACGCGGCCGACGCAGTGGCGATCGCCATCTGCCACTCCTACGCCGCGCCGATGCTCAACCGCATGCGCAGCTCATGAGGTGCGGCGGGCCGTAGCGAGGCTTCCGCGGCCCCCACTGTGGGGCGAGGCCTCCGCGACACCGCCTTCGCAACGGATCGACGCGTTTCTGCTATAATGCGCGCCACGAGACCGCCCGCAAGAAGGAAGGCCCATGAAGCTGCTCGTGTTTGTGACTGAAGACAACGTCGCCGACGCCACCGTAGATGCGCTCGTCGAGCAGGGGTTCCGCGTCACCCGCCTCGCCTCTACTGGCGGCTTCCTGCGCAAGGGCAACACCACACTGCTCGTCGGTGTGGAGGACACCGCCACCGAGCGCGCCACGGAGATCGTGCGGCGCGCGGCGCCCGGGTCGCTGGCGATCACTCTTGACCTGGAGCGCTACGAGCGCGTGTGAGGGTCCTCTACATCGCCAGCGGCATCCCGGTCCCCGGCACGCTCGGCGGCTCCACGCACACCTACGAGGTCGCACGCGGGCTCGCGGCGCGCGGCCACGTCGTCCATGTTGTCGCGAGCGCCAGCCCCGGCTGGCACGGCCTGGCCCCCTTCGCCCGGCCGGTCTCAACCACTGACCACGGCTTCCACCTGCACCACCTGGATATCCCGAAGGCCGCGGCGCTGCTCAGCACGCCGGTGATCGCGCGGCTGGCGCGCGCGGTGCGCCCCGACATCGTGATGGAGCGCTACTACAACTTCGCCGGCGCCGGCATGATCGCCGCCAGGCGGCTCGGCATCCCCGCGCTCCTGGAGGTGAACGCCCTGATCGTCGACCCGCCGGCGGTGTTCAAGCGGCGCCTCGACGACGCCCTGGGCGCGGCGCTCGGCATGCGCGCCGGGCCGATGCGCCAGTGGGCGGTGACGCAGTGCCGCTGGGCGAGCCGGATCGTCACGCCGCTGCACACCACCGTGCCGCCGGAGATCCCGCGCGAGAAGATCGTCGAGCTGCCGTGGGGCGCCAACGTGGACCGCTTCGCGTCGATCGCGGACTGCAGGCGGGCCGGGGCGCGCCCCGAGGGCGGGGCACGCACCCCGGTGGTGGTGTTCCTCGGCTCGTTCCGCGCCTGGCACGGGGTGCTGGACTTCATGCGGGCGGCGGGGCTGCTGCTCGCGGAGGGGCGCGACTGCCGCTTCGTGCTGGTGGGCGACGGCCCGGAGCGCCAGGCGGCGGAGCGGCTGGCGGCGCAGTGGCCGGGGCGCTTCACCTTCACCGGGGCGGTGCCGTACGAGCGGGTGCCGGAGCTGCTGGCGCAGGCCGACGTGGGCGTGGCGCCATTCAACACCGCCCCGCACCCGGCGCTGCGCGCCGCCGGGTTCTTCTGGTCGCCGCTCAAGGTCTACGAGTACATGGCCGCCGGGCTGCCGGTGGTCACGGCCGATATCCACCCGCTCAACCAGGTGATCCGCGACGGCCTGGAGGGCGCGCTGTTCCGCGAGGGGGACGTGGCCGGGCTGGCGCGGGCGATCGGGCGGCTGCTGGCGGACCCGCAGGCGGCGCGGGCCATGGGGGAGCGGGCGCGGGCGCGGGTGGCGGAGCGCTACTCGTGGGCGCGGCACTGCGAGGCGCTCGAGCGCATCATGATCGAATGCACGAGCTAGACGTTCTCTTCCCGACGGATGTCTTCCCGCCGCGCTGCGGCGGCGCCGGCTGGAGCTCGCACGCCCTGGCGCTGGCGCTGCTCGAGCGCGGCCACCGTGTCACGGCGGTCGTCCCGCAGCAGGGCCGGCGGGGGGCCGAGCGCGGCGAGACGCTGGGGGTGCCGACCGTGCGCTTCGGCTACCGCGCGCCGGGCATCCCGTTCCTCAAGAACTACTTCCGCCACGAGCGGCTGTGGGGGCGGCTGGCGGACCAGATCGTGGCGCTCGCGGCCGACGGCGGGCGGCGCCAGATGGTCATCCACGCGCAGCACGTCCAGGTGGCGCCGGCGGCTGCGCTGGCCGGGGCGCGGCTGGGGGCGCCGGTGGTGGTGACGGTGCGCGACCACTGGCCGTGGGACTACTTCGCGACCGGGCTGCACGGCGGCCGGGTGCCCTACCCGCGGCAGACGCTCGCCTTGCTCGCCACCGATCTCCCGGCGCGCCTGGGGCCGCTGCGCGGGGCGGCCGGGCTGATCGCGATCCCGTACATCCTCGGGCACCTGCGGCGGCGGCAGGCCGCGCTGCGCCGCGCCGACGCGGTGATCGCGTGCAGCCGGTATATCGCTGCGCGGCTGGCGGAAGTCGTGCCGCCGGAGCGCATCTGCGTCATCCCGCACCTGGTGGACGCGGACGCGGTGGCGCGCACGGTGGCCGAGCCGCCGCAGAGCGTGGCCCCGGGCGAGCGCTTCCTGCTGTTCGCCGGGAAGCTGGAGCACAACAAGGGCGCGCACCTGCTGCTGGATATCTTCCGCGCGCTGGGGCGACTGCCGGCCGACGGCCAGTGGTCGCTGGTCATCGCGGGGGATGGCCCGCTGCGCGGGAGGCTCGAGCGCGGGCTGGCGCAGCTGGGGGTGCGGGCGCGCTTCCTGGACTGGGCGGACCACGACGAGACGCTGCGGTTGATGGCGCGCTGCGAGCTGCTGCTGTTTCCCTCGGCGTGGGGCGAGCCGCTGAGCCGGGTGCTGCTGGAGGCGAGCGCGTGCGGCGCCCCGATCCTGGCGATGCCGACCGGCGGGACGCCGGATATCGTCGAGGATGGCGTGAACGGGGCGCTGGCGGCCACGCCGGAGGCCTTCGCGCGGCGGCTGGCACAGCTGCTGGAGCAGCCGGAGCAGCGCCGGGCGCTCGGCGAGGGAGCCAAGCGGCGAGCCCGGCAGATGTTCGCGAAGGACGTCGTCGCCGGGCAGGTGGAGGACCTCTACCGCTCGCTGCTGCGCTAGGGGCGCAGGGCGGCCGAGACAGCATGTGTGGCGGGCGGCCCAGAGGGCATCTCGCCCGCCACTCCCCGTGAAGTGCCTGCTGCGGTGCCGGAGGTGGCATCGCCGCCCCCGGCACCCCTTCCATCTCACGCCTTCAACACCTCCCGATGTGGAAGGCGAGACCCCGCATCACGCCCTGCGCGACCGCAGCAGCGCGCCGGTGGCGAGCGCCAGCAGAGCGGCGAGCAGCGCGAGCGCGACCGGGAGCTCCCCGCCGGCCGTGCGCGGCAGCTCGGTGGGCGCCTGGGCCGGAGCGGCAGCGTCGCCGCCGGTGACCGTGATCATCCGCATCACGACGTTGCCATCGGCGTCGCGCACCGGCACATCGGCGCCGGGGAACTCGTAGGTGCCGACGGCGCCGGCGTCCACGTGCAGCATCGGCCAGAGCCCGGTGCCGGCCGCAACGTCCTCGCTGAGCGTCACCTGCACGTTCGGGTTGTCGCCGGCCCGCACCCCCGCGTAGCCGAGGACGCGCCCCGGCTGGCCGCCCTCGTCGAGGTGGATGACGATCCAGCCGTCGACGCTGGAGGTAACGTTGGCGACCGTCACGGTGCGGTTGGTGACCGCCTGGTCGGCGGCGTCCACCGAGCCGGTCGGCGCCGGCTGAGCTGCCGGGGCCTCCGGCTGGGCCGCGGGCGCGGCCGCCCCCGCCTCCATCACGACGATCGTCGCCTGCATGGTGTCGTGGAACGTGCAGACGTACTGGAAGGTGCCGGGGCTGTTGAACGTAAATGAGAACTGCTGGCCGTTGTCGAGCCGGCCCGAGTCGAACGAGCCGTCGCTGGCCGTGGCGGTGTGCGGCGCGGTGTCGTTGTTGGTCCAGACAACCGTGTCGCCGACATTGATTGTGAGCTCGGCCGGGTCGAACGCGAAGTCCCTGATGTTGACATTCACGGTCTCGGCCGCGCGTGGGGCAGCGCCGGCGACCGGCAGGAGCGCGAAGAGCGCGACGAGCGCGACCAGGAGTGCGGTGACGAACGGGCGTATGGCGTGTGTCATGTGCCTATCCTCCTTCTGAGCCACCAACGGACGACATGTGGTGAGGCACGAGCTCCGGGCGATGCCCGCTTGTTGCGCGCGGCGCGGGCAGCTGCGGCGGGCCGGTGCTCTGTGGCGGAAGAGGGGCATCGGGCGAGGCTCCCCGGTCCCACCGCCGCGCAACTCGTGTCACTGTATAGTTCGTACTGCGGGCGCTATATGAATCTGTCGCGGGGCACGAAGCGGCGCGTCGCCTCACCCGGGGCCGGGGTCGCGAACGGCGCGCCGCGGGGCGGCACAGGAGCGGCTCGCCTGGTATAATACGCGTCGTGAAGAAGAAAAATGCCGTTCCAAACCTGTACGACCTGTCGCTCGCTGAGCTGGAGGAGCTGCTGCGCAGCTGGGGGCAGCCGGCCTACCGGGCACGGCAGATCCACCGCCAGCTGTACGTCAACCTGGCGGACTCGCCGGCCGCGATGACCGACCTGCCGCTCGCGCTCCGCGAGCGCCTGGCGGCCGAGACGCGCCTCGACCCGGTCGAGCCGGCGCAGCAGCAGAGCGCCGACGGCGGCCTGACCTGCAAGGCGCTGTTTCGGCTGGACGGCGGCGTGGTGGTGGAGAGCGTGCTGATGGTCTACCCGGGCCGGGCGACGGTGTGCGTCTCGACGCAGGCCGGCTGCGCGATGGGGTGCGACTTCTGCGCCACGGGCCGGCTCGGCCTGCTGCGCAACCTGTCGCCGGGCGAGATCGTCGGGCAGGTGCTGTGGGGGGCGCGGACGCTGCGCAGGCTCGCCGCTGGCGGCCTGCAGCCGGCGCTGCATTCCGAGGGCGCCCTCGTGCAGGTGGGCGAAGAGGCCGGCGACGCCCTCGGGCGATCCTCCGGCGCGCGACGGCCGGCGGCCCAGGCGGATCTTTGGTGGACGCCGGCGGGCAACGGGGACGGCACCCCGGCGGCCGACGGCCGCTGGTCGCCCCCGGCGCGGATCACCAACGTGGTCTTCATGGGCATGGGCGAGCCGTTCGCGAACTACGACCGCTGGTGGCAGGCGGTGGAGCGGCTGCACGACGCGCAGGGCTTCAACCTGGGCGCGCGCAGCATGACCGTCTCGACGGTCGGGCTGGTGCCGGGCATCCGGCGGCTGGCGGGCGAGCGCCTGCCGATTAACCTGGCGATCTCGCTGCACGCGCCGAACGACGAGCTGCGCGGCGAGATGATGCCGGTCAACCGGCGCTACCCGCTCGCGGAGCTGATGGGCGCGACGCGCGAGTACCTGGAGCGGACCAACCGCCGCGTGTCGTTCGAGTACGTGCTGCTGCAGGGCCGCAACGATGAGCCGTCGCACGCCGCCGAGCTGGCGGGGCTGCTGCGCGGCGAGGGCGGCCAGGCAGGGCTTCCCCTACGGCTGGTGCACGTGAACCTGATCCCGTGGAACCCGGTGCCCGGCATGCCGCTCGGCCGCTCGGAGCGGCGGCGCGTGCTCGCGTTCCAGCGGGTGCTGCAGGAGCACGGCATCGCCTGCACGGTGCGCGTGGAGCGGGGCGTGGCGATCGCTGCGGCCTGCGGCCAGCTCGCCGGCGCAGTGTAACATTTCATTACAGCCCATCGTTATATTCTTGCGTTGGATGGCGCTCGCGCGGGCGCCATGGTTTCGTTTTACTTTGTTTTGTGGGGTTGGGTATGGTGAACACGCTTACCGTCGCACTGCTGGTCCTGCGGCGACTTACCGGTCTGGTGCTGCTGGCGATCGGCGTCCTCGGTCTGCTCCTGCCCATCCTCCCCGGCTGGCCGTTCATCATCCCGGCGGTGGTGCTGCTCGGGCGGCGCAACCGCATCGTGCGGATGCTGCACCTGATGATGCGCTACACGCTGCGGGCGCTGCGCCGATCGCGCAGCGCCCGCCTGCGGGCTCTCGGCTGGCGGCTGTCCAGCGAGTACGTCCGCGCGCGCCGGATGGTCATGCCAGCTATTAACGCGACCGAGCGCGCCTTCTCGGGCCGGTGGTTCGCGGCGTAGCGCGCCCGCGCCTCAGCGGATCACGAACGGGATCACCGTCTGCGTGCCGCTGTCGCGGCCGACCGCCACCATCTCCCAGCGCCCGGCGGGGACGTCGTGCGGCGCCAGCCAGCTGAAGTCGAGCCGGCCCTGGTCGATCTCGAGCCGCTCCGCCGTCACCGCCTGCACCCGGCCGTCGGGCCGGTTCACCCACAGCGCCACCGACTCGCCCTTGGCATAGCCCAGCGCGAAGAACATGAACAGCGTGCCGGGGCGGCCCTCGCCCGGGTAGACGTTGGCGCGCTCCCCGCCCTCCGGCTCGGCGGCCGCCTCGGCACCGATCGTGAATGTGATCACGTGCTCGACCCCGCTGTTCACGCCGTGCGCGACCATCTGGTACGTGCCGTCCGGCGTGCCCTCGGCGGGTGTCCAGAACCAGTTGACGCGCCCCTCGCGGGTCGCGCGCCGCAGCCCCACGGCCTCGATCTCAGTGACGCGCCCGTCCGGCGTGTTCAGCCAGACGGCGACGCGCTCGCCGCGCTGGAAGCCGGACGCCAAGAAGGCGAAGCGTGTGCCGGCCGGGCCGGACGGCGGGTAGACGGACGCCTGGCCGACGACCGTCTGGGCGGCGGCGGGCTGGACCGCGGCCACGAGCAGCGCGAGGGTCAGAAGAAAAGCGAAGCGATACCGCATCGATCTACCTCTACAATAGGGTTTCAGACGCTTCAGGCATCCGATGGCCTGAGCACCCTAATTGTAGCGCATGCGCCAGCGGGCCGCCTCGCACAAACGGAGGAAATGGCCGAGGGGTGCGGCGCGATCTGACTCCTGCTCGCCGCTAGAGGTTGTTCGGCCGGTAGCCCCAGGCCTGCACGACGCGCGGGATGCTGGCGACGGTGCGCTCGTCGTACACAAGCTCGTAGAGCTCGTCGAGCAGGCGATCCAGTTCGTCCACCGACGCCAGATCTTCGGCCAGGATGACATGCCTGACGTTCTCCAGCGTGACCGGGCTGATCAGCTTCACGTAGCTCTCGCTGCCGGCCGGCTGCACGACGTACATCCTCACCTGCTCGGCGCCGGCGTCGAGCAGCATCCCCGGCAGGCGCGGGCCGATGTGCGGGTCGCCGCCCCGGCGCAGCGCCGCCTGCGTGTAGAGCTCCACGTAGCGCCGGTAGGCCGCCGATTCGGGATAGCAGAACGACCCGCTGTAGTCGATATCCTCGACGATCAGGCGCCCGCCGGGGCGCAGCAGGCGCAGCATCCGCGCGAGCGCGCCGGCGGGATCTTTGAGGTGGGTGAGCAGAAAGCGGGCGTACACGACGTCGAACTCGGCCTCGCCCACGCTCCGGGCGATATCGGCCAGCTTAAAGGTGACGTTGCCGAGCCGGCGCTCTTCGGCCTCGCGCCCCGCCAGATCGAGCTTGGTCGCGTCGATGTCGATGCCAACCACCCTGCCCGTCGGCCCGACCAGGCGCGCCAGCTCGAAGGTCACATCGCCGCCGCCGCAGCCGGCGTCGAGGCAGACCATCCCCAGCTCAACCCCGGCGCGCCGCAGCAGACTGATGGTGGTCGGCTGCATGATGCGCCCGACGATGCGCAGGCGCTCGTGGCCCTCCAGGCCGCCGCGGATCAAATAGTGCTGCTGCAGCACCATATGGCCTCCATCTGCAATAGCTTCGCTAATGAGATCCTGGGTGGGCGTGTGGTGGCTCCGGCCTCACGCGGCGCCATCGAGCTTCGCCAGCGCGCGCCGGGCCACATCGCTCGCCGGGTTGATCGCCAGCGCGCGCTCCAGGCAGTAGCGCCGCTTGGCGGCATCCGTCAGCATGGCCGCGCACAGCAGCCAGTACACCTCGTCGGGCGAGTTGGTCAGGACGGCGTGCCGCAGCACCTGCGAGTCATAGGCCGCGGCGCGGATGGAGGCCTGACGCGCCACGGTCGCATCCTGGCGCGGGCGCTGGCCGCTGGCGACTTGGGCGGCCAGAGCGGCACACTCGCGCCACAGCGAGGCCATAAGCGACCGCATCCCAATGACCCGCGACCGATTGAGGGTTGCCATTGCTGTTCCTCCGCTCGGGTGTGGGCTGGAGCTCCGGGGAAAGGTCTGCGCTCCCCGGTCCCGCCCGTTACGGCGCGGCGCTTCGACCGCCGCTGTCGTCGAGCACGGCTGATGGTGCTCGTATGGCTGGCGTGCGTGGGGCGAGGGGCGCGCCCTCGCCCCACGCAGCAGTGGGCTGGCCTGCTTGATTGGGCTCCTAATCCTCCGGCGGGCTGTGCTCGGCGGTCACCTCCCGCAGAAACGCCACCAGATGCTCGATCGTCGCGAAGCCCTTGCGCGCTTCGTCGTCGGCGGCGCGCAGCGTCGCCCGCCAGGGCGCAGTCGCGCTTTCCCGCCACAGCGAGAGCAGGAAGGTGTAGCGCTGGGGCTGATCAGGCTCTTCGGTTGCTGTCATCGCGCACCTTCTGTGTCGAGCCGTCGGTAACGCCGCCAGCCTAGCGCACGTCTGCGACCGAACTATTGCCACGTGTGGTCACAGTTGCTACGAATCCCCCTGGCTGCGTCCACACGCGCCGCCCGCGCGGGCGCACAGGCGCGATTGGGACAAGGTCGCTCTACTTGCGACCGGGCGGCAGTTCGTCCATAATGGCAGGAGCTACGCGGTCGCGCTGACGGCCCTCCCTCGCGAGGAACGGAGGGCTGCACGTCCTCCACGGTCTCTTGTTTCCCGCCGCTCCGCGGCAGATCCCCAGGAGGTGCGGGGGCGACGCCACCGCACACGTCGTCGTTCGCAGGAGCTGCGCAGTCGCCGAGGATCGCATGGCCCAGCTCAGCATCAACCTGCTGGGTTCATTCCAGGTGCAGCGCGCCGGGGCGCCGGTCACGCGCTTCCGGGGCGACAAGGTGCGCGCGCTGCTGGCGTACCTGGCCGTCGAGCCGGAGCTGCCGGTGGCCCGCAGCGTGCTGGCGGGGCTGCTGTGGCCGGAGCAGCCCGAGGGCCAGGCGCTGCGCAACCTGAGCCAGGCGCTGGCCCGCTTGGGGGAGGCGCTCGGCGAGCCGCCGCTGCTGGTGACCAGGCAGGCGATCCAGTGGCGGCCCGGCGCCGCCGAGGTCGATGTGCGCGCGTTCACCCGGCTGGCGAGCAGCAGTGAGACAGCCGACCTGGCGCAGGCGGCGGCGCTCTACCGCGGCGAGCTGCTGGCCGGCTTCAGCCTGCCCGGCTGCGAAGCCTTCGAGGAGTGGCTGCTGCTGACCCGCGAGCGCCTCCAGCAGCAGGCGCTGTCCGTGCTGCACACCCTCACCGAGCAGCACCTCGCGGCCAGGCGCCTGAGCCACGCCGCCGCCAGCGCCCGCCGCCAGATCGAGCTCGACCCGTGGCGCGAGGAGGCCCACCGCCAGCTGATGCTCGCGCTCGCGCTGGGGGGCAACCGCGCCGCGGCGCTGGCGCAGTACGCGGCCTGCTGCCAGGTGCTGAAGGACGACCTGGGGGTCGAGTGCGATGACGAGACGCGCCTGCTGGCAGAGCGCATCCGCGCCGGTGAGTTTGCGCCGGCGGCGCCGGACACGCCGACGCCCGCTGGCGAGACGGGCATCCGCGCTGATGAGCCTGCGCCGCTGCCCGCCGCCCCAACTCCCACCCACAGCCTGCCGCTCCAGCTCACGCCGTTCGTCGGGCGCGAAGAAGAGCTGGCCGAGATCGCCGCGCGCCTGCGGCAGCCCGGCCTGCGGCTCCTGACGCTGGTCGGCGCGGGCGGGATGGGCAAGACGCGGCTGGCGCTCGAAGTCGCGTGGGCCCAGGTCGACCGGCTCGCGTCAGCAGCGCAGGGCGCGCCGGCGGAGGCGCCCGGAGATGTCTTCCCCGACGGGGTCTTCTTCGTCGCGCTCGCCCCGCTCAACTCGGCGACGCAGATCGTGCCGGCGGTCGCCGCGGCGGTCGGCCTGGCCCTGCGCGGCGACGACCCGAAGCAGGCGCTGCTTCAGTTTCTGCGCGACAAGCGCTGGCTGCTGGTGCTCGACAACTTCGAGCACGTGCTCGACGGCGTGGGGCTGGTGATGGAGCTGCTGCAGGCCGCGCCGCACCTGCAGATCGTCGTCACCTCGCGGGAGCGCCTCAACGTGCGCGGCGAGCAGCTCTACTTCGTCGAAGGGATGGACCGCGCGGCTGAGGATGTGGCCGTGTCCTCGGCGGTGCGGCTGTTCGTGCAGAGCGCGCGCCGCGCGCAGCCGGGCTTCAAGCTGAGCCCGGAGAACGCGCCGGCGGTGCTGCGGATCTGCGAGCTGGTGCAGGGGATGCCGCTCGGGATCGAGCTGGCGGCGGCCTGGAGCGAGACGCTGCCGCTCGATACGATCGCCGCGGAGATCGAGCGCAGCGCCGACTTCCTGGCGTTCGACTGGCGCGATGCGCCCGAGCGCCAGCGCAGCATGCGGGCCGTGTTCGACTGGTCGTGGCAGCTCCTGACCGAGGCCGAGCGCCAGGTCTACCGGAGGCTCGCGGTCTTCCGCGGCGGGTGGACGTACCAGGCGGCCCAGGTCGTGGCGGGCGCCACGCTGCGCGTGCTGACCGGGCTCGTCCACAAGTCGCTGCTGCGCTCGAGCCGGGGCCACGCGGGGGCGGGGCGCTACGAGATGCACGAGCTGCTGCGCCAGTTCGCCGCCGAGCAGCTCGAAGCTGCGCCCGACGAGCTGGCGATGGCGGAGGAGCGCCACAGCCGCTGCTACCTGGCGTTCGTGGTCGAGCGCGAGCAGCGGATGGCGCGCGGCGAGCCGCGCGAGGCGACGGACGAGCTCCGGGGCGAGATCGACAATATCCGCAAGGCGTGGGGGTGGGCCGCGCGCCAGCGCGCCATCGAGGACCTGGATGCCAGCGCCTACACCCTGTGGCAGTTCTACACCTTCTCGGGCCTCATCGCCGAGGGCGAGCGGGCCTTTCAGCTCGCCGCCGAGCAGCTCGGCGCCCACGAGCCGGCCCCGCCGCCCGGCAGCCAGCGCGTTCTGAGCAAACTGCTCGCCATCCGCGCGTCGCTGCTGATCTCGCAGAGCAAGCACGACCAGGCGCTGGCCCTGGCGGAGCAGGCGCTGGCCCTGGCGCAGGCGAGCGGCAGCGTCGAGGGCGAGGCGCTCGGCACCCTCGCCCGCGGCCAGGCGCTCCGCCGGAAAGGGCAGAATCTCGAGGCGCGCGCCCTGTTCGAGCAGGCGATCGCGTCGGCGCGGCGCCACCAGACGCCCGCTGCGCCGAACGAGCTCCTGTACGATGTCGAGTGGCTGGCGCACGTGTGGCTGGGGTCGATCGCCTCCAACCCGCTGCACGATTACGCCGCGGCCAGAGGCTATCTCGAACAGGCGATGCAGCTCTGCCAGCGGCTGGGGAAGATGCGCGGCGAGCTGATAACGCTCCACAACCTGGCGTCGCTCGACTACCTGACGCACAACTACGCGGCCGCCCGGCGCGGCACCGAGCAGGGGCTGGTCATCGCCCGTAAGCTCGGCTACCGGTGGGGAGAGGCCCTCTCGCTCGGGGATCTGAGCGACGTCGTCCGCATGCAGGGCGAGTACAGCCTGGCCTACGAGCTGGCCGAGCGCGCGCTGACGATGCTCGAGGCGCTCGGCGCGACGGTCGAGAGCGCCACCGCCCTGGTCCGCCTCGCCCATCTCAGCACGGTGCTCGGCGACTACGCGCAGGCGCAGGCGTGGTTCGACCAGTTCTTTCAGATCCTCCGCATCATCGAGTCGCCGGCGGGCGAGCTGCTGGACGGGCTGCTGCGGCTGGCGGTGTTCGCCCACTCCACGGGCGACCCCTCGCGCGCGCTGGCGTACGCCGCGCAGAGCCTGCAGATCGCCCAGGAGCAGCGCGACCCCTCGCGCCAGGCCCACGCGCTGATCGTCGAGGCGTACGTGCTCGCGGGCCTGGGGCGGCACGCCGAAGCGGCGCCGGCCTACCAGCGGGCGCTGGCGTTCGCCGGCGAGATCGATGACCCGGCGCTGCTCGCCGAAGCGCGAGCCGGCCTGGCCTCCGTCGCGCTCGCCCAGCGCGACCTGGCGGCCGCCCGGGCGCAGGTCGAAGCCCTGCTGGCTATCCTTGACGATTACCCGCGGGCTGGCCTGGACGAGCCGTTCTTCGCGTACCTGGTCTGCTACCGCGTCCTGGACGCGCTTCGCGACCCGCGCGCCGCGGCCGTGCTGGAGGCGGGGCAGCGGCTGCTCCGCGAGTACGCCGACAACATCGCCAGCCCCGCGCTGCGGCAGTCGTTCCTGGAGAACGTCGCGACGCACCGCGAGCTGCTCGCCGCCGGCCCGCGCTGAGTGCCGCCTCGCCGGATCACCACCGGCTCATTCACTCTGCGCTTGTGAGCCGGCCGCCGCCGCGTACGGGTACCACCAGCTCTTGCGCTCCATCGCGAAGTCCCAGTGGACGTGCTTGGTCTCCAGAAACGCCTCCAGGCCCTCCTCGCCGAGCTCGCGGGCGCCGCCCGAGAACTTCATGCCGCCGAACGGCCCGGCGTCGTTGTCCGTCAGCGGGTCGTTGACCCAGCAGGTGCCGGCCTTGACCTCCTCGTAGTACTGCTTGACCTTGTGCGGGTCCCGGGTGTACAGGTTAGCGCCCAGGCCGTAGTCGCTGTCGTTGGCCAGCGCGATCGCCTCATCGAAGCTGCGGTAGCTCATGATCGGGATGGTAGGGCCGAAGGTCTCCTCGCGCATGATGCGGAAGGAGTGGTCCACGCCGGTGAGGACCGTCGGCTCGTAGAAGAAGCCGCGCCTGAGCTGCGGCGGCCGCCTGCCGCCGGTCAGGATGCGGGCGCCCTTCTCGCGCGCCTCCTCGACGTGCGCCTCGACCTTGTTGCGGTAGCGATCGCCGACCAGCGGCCCGATGTCGGTCGCGGGGTCGAGGCCGTGGCCGAGCCTGAGCGTGCGGACGTAGTCCACCAGCCGGTCGGTGAACGGCTTCAGGATGCTTTCCTGGACGTAGACCCGCTCGGTGGAGGTGCAGACCTGGCCGGCGTTGAGCAGCGCGGCCCAGGCCACCCCCGGCACCGCCACGTCCAGGTCGGCGTCCTCGGCGACGATGAAGGCGTCCTTGCCGCCGAGCTCGAGGTGGGTCTTCTTGACGCGCTCGGCGGCCAGGCGGGCGATCTCGCGGCCGGTGGCGAACGAGCCGGTGAAGGCGATCATGTGCGTGTCCGGGCTCACCACCAGCTCGCGCCCGACCGTCGCGCCGAAGCCGGTGACGATGTTGACCACGCCGGGCGGCAGGTGGTCGAAGATCTCGGCGAAGCGCAGCGTGGTGAGCGGGGTCATCTCCGAGGGCTTGATCACCACCGTGTTGCCGGCGGCGAGCGCCGGGGCGACCTTCCAGGCCATCAGGAGGATCGGGTAGTTCCAGGGGACGATGGCGGCGACGACGCCGTAGGGCTCCTTGAGCACCATGGCGAGCTGCGAGGGCTCGACGGAGGGGATGACCCGGCCGCGGGTGTTGCGCTGCAGCTCGGCGTAGTAGTCGAAGCAGGCCGCCGCCCAGCCCATCTCGTCGCGGTTCTCGGTGAGCGGCTTGCCGCCCTCGCGGGTCAGCAGGGTGGCCAGCTCCTCGGTGCGCTCGCGGATCTTGCGCGCCACCTCGTGGAGCATGTGCGCCCGGTCGTGGGCGGTGACGCGGCGCCACTCGCGGAAGGCGGCGTTGGCGGCGGCCACCGCGCGGCGGGCGTCCTGCTCGTTGCCCATCGGCGCGTGGCCGATCACCTCCTCGGTGGCCGGGTCCTGCACCTCGAACGTCTCGCCGGTCACGCTCGGGACGTGCTCGCCGCCGATCCACATCTGCTCCGACATCGTCGTCTCCCCCTTATCGCGTGGCGCGTCGAGACGTGCGAATGCGCAGCGTGCTAACGCGCTACCGGACTCACAGCCACCTGGCGATATCCTCCCACAGCTCCGGCATGCCTAGCGTCTCGGCGAACTGCGCGGCCCAGAAGCGGACGCGCGCCACGTCGAGGCCGGGGTTCGCCTGGATGATGTTGTAGATGTCCTGGAGGTCCTGGTCGCGGTGGGACACCGCCTTGTAGACGATCAGGTCTTCCGGGGTGGGCAGGCGGACCTTCACCCCCTGCAGGTCGCGGACGGATGCGCGGGCGATGGCCTCGGCGTCGAACGGCATCGAGCTCAGCGACAGGTCGATCGCGATGCCGGTCGGCTCGTGCTGGAGCAGCAGGACGCGGCTCTGGCGCGCGAGCTCCACGGACTCCTCGATGTGCGGGGTGATGTTGAAGGCCGAGGCCGCGAGCACGAGCACGTGCAGGTCGCTCAGGTCCAGCAGGAGCGTGACATCGATGTCGCGGGTCAGCCGCGGCCTGCCGAGGATGCTCGCTGCGACGCCGCCGATCACCATGCCCTGGTCATCGAACTGCCGCAGCAGGAGGCGCACGGCGTCGAGCGCCGAGCGCAGGGCCGTGTCGTGGATGTCGTAGATCGGGCTGGGCCAGTCGCGCAGGGCGCGCGACCGGAGCGGCGCGGCGACACAGGGCTGGGCCGCGCGCAGCCGCACCCAGCGCGCGCGTGCCGCGTCCGCGCCATCTTCGTGGGGCGGCGGGCCGGGGGCACGGGCCCGGCCGATCAGGGCCTCCAGCTCACGGAGGCGCTGCGCAGGCGTTGTGGCGCGCAGCTCAGCGGCGCCGGCCGCCTCCGGCGCCCGCCGGCGCTCGCGGAGCGCGATCGGCTCCTCTACGGTGACCACAGGCTGGCTCATCGCGCCTCCGTATAGGGGCGGGCGCGGCGCGCGTCTACACCTCGCCGTACTCCTCGAGCAGCTCGCGCCACTCGCCCGCCAGCTCATCGCGCCGGGCGGCGTAGTAGATGTGGTCCACGCCGTCCTCGTCGCGGTACACCAGGTCCACCTGGCTGCGCATGGGGCGCAGGTAGCCGATATTGCCCCACCAGCGGACCTTCTCCTCGTCGAGCGGCGCATCCTGCAGCGCCATGCGGGCGGCGTACTGGCGCACCGTGCCCTCCTCGATGTCCTGCAGGCGCCAGGGCGCGCCGCTGACCTCGCCGGTGCGCAGGTTGCGGAAGACGAAGCGCTGCTCGCCGTTCTCGTCTGCGGTGACGCTCACCACCTCGATGCCGGTGCGCGGGCGCGGCACGCGGATCAGGTTGAGCCAGGCCTCGGTGAGCTTCTCGCGCGGGACGTTCGGGTACTCCTGGTACCCGACGCCCTCCTTGTCCTTCATCGCCAGGTCGAAGCGCGGCTGCCCGCTCTCGTCGCGCCAGATGCGCCACAGGCCGCCGCGGCCGCGCCAGCGGTAGCGGCGCTCGCCCCACGCGCCGTTGGCCGGCTCCTCGGCCGGCTGCTCCTGCGTGAGCATCGGCTCATCCTCGCGGAAGGCGCGCGGCTCGCTCTCGACCGGCTCGGCGCCCTTGTCGCTGAGCAGCGCCTGCCAGCTATCGCCGAGGCCCCAGTCCGAGACGCCGAAGAAGACGTGGTCGATGACGCCGTTCGCGTCGCGGTGGACGAGGTCGTACTTCGTGCGGTTGCCCTGGCGGTAGGCGCGCCACAGGCCGAGCCGGCCGCGCCACTTCACCTGGCTCTGGACGTCGAGGCGCCCCTCGCGCATGTCCTCGTAGCGGCTGATGGCGTAGGCCCACAGCCCCTGCGCGCGCTCGCGGGTCACGCCCGCCGTCGTGCGCAGGTCGCGCACCTCGTAGTACCAGGAGCCGCCGCGCTTCTGCGCGCCGACGATCTCGACGCCGCTGCGGGGCAGCTCGAGCTCCTCGCCGTTGTCGAGCGGCGAGGAGGCGCCCTCGGCGAGCGCGCGCCGGCAGAGCTGGATCACCTCGCCGCGGTCGGCGGGCACCGTCTCGCCGTCGCGGCGGACGTAGATCACGCCGTCCGAGCCCATGAACGGCGGCGGCTCGTGGGCGCGCACCTCGACGCGCATCAGGTCGCGGCCCTCGTAGTTCATCAGCTCGAGCGTCAGGTACGGCTGGGGCGCGATGTGCTCCTGGACGCTGCGCCGCAGCGCCTCGCTCACCTGGTCCGGCCGGGCGACGCCGGTGATCACGGTGCCCTCGCGGTCGCAGCCGATGAACAGCGTGCCGCCGCCGAGGTTGGCGAGCGCCGCGACGTCCTTCCAGAGCTCCTCGAGAACGGCCGGGTCGTCCGGGCGGAGCACCTGGCGCTCGTTGGGCGGGCCGAAGCGCAGCGTGTCCACCTCCCACTGCTTCTGGTCGCGCTTCGGCACGCGCACCCGGTCGAACTCCTGCGAGGTGAAGAGCGCCTTGAGCGCGGCGAAGGTCGGCTCGGGCAGCAGCAGCTCGACGTAGCGGTCGCCGATGCCGTGGCGGTGCCAGGCGTCCCCCTCGCCGGGCGGCATGCGCCGCAGGCGGTGCGCGTCCGAGCCCTGGATGCAGAACATGCGCCGCTCGTAGTGCTCGGTGCGGCCGTTGTAGAAGCCGGGCGAGGTGAACTTCTCGTGGTCGGTGTAGAAGTTGATGAACTCGAGCGCGTGCAGGTCGCGGTGCTGGGTGGCGGCGACGCGCGCCTGGCCGCTGGTGCCCATGCGCAGCGTCTCGGTGATCACGCCGTTCGGGCCGTTGACGTGCGGCGCGATCACGATCCCGCCGGCGCGGGCGATGATCTCGTAGGCCTCGGTGACGTGGCGCGTGTCAGCGATCGAGCATGCGCCCGCCTTGAGGACGTCGGGCGGGACGCCGAGCTGCAGCAGGGTGGCCTCGATCAGGCTGATCGGGCGGTCCGGCGCGAACAGGGCCAGGATGTGCGCGCCGTAGTGCGAGGTGAACTCGAAGCCGGGCAGCACGGTGATCTTGGACAGCAGGCGGCGGTACTCGCTCAGCCGCTCCTGCTCCTCGGGCGTGAGGCGCTGAGCGCGCTCCAGGGCCTCCAGGAAGTCGATCTCCTGGCGCATGCGCTCGTAGCCGTGAACCGTGTTGTGGTCGGTAAACCCGATGATCGAGAGTTCGCGCCGCTCGGCCTCCTGCAAGATCTCTAGGTAGCTTGCGTCCGGCTCGGCATAGTCCTCGGAAGCGGGCGTATGAATGTGTAAATCAGCTCGGAACCATCGCATCCCATCGCGTGCGCCATTTCCGTTGCTCGCCATGTTGTGTTGCTCCAATTACGCTCAATGACCAGAATCTCTTGGCCGCGCGATAATGCTCTCTCAATGTCTCTCCACGCGGCCGGTATACCGTCTCTTGTGCCGCCCCCGCCGGGGCGGCGGATCTCCTTTCTGTCCGCAAAGGTGGTGTGCTGAACTCGTGGCTGCTGGCTCTACGGCGCGCCTACGCCTCAAATCGCCCGCGCCGTGACGCTGTTAATGATACTCGAAAGCGCCCGTTCTCGCAAAGCTTGTGCGGCCTTCTCTGGCGCTCTCGCGAAGCCGGAAACGCGCGGCCCGCAGCCCTTCGCGCGCCCGCCCTCCCGCCGCGCCGGCGCCGCTGGGGGCGAAGCTCGGCGGGGCGAATTCTTCCCCCGAATCGCCTGCGCGTGGGCTCAGCACAGGCTATAATCCTGGCACACCGCCTGATGCGATCGCGGCGAGGAGGAGGATGCGATGAAGACCGAGCCTGAGCGGATCGGCGACCTCTACTTCGTGCCGAACGAAAACTACCCGTATCCGTTCAATGTCGAGCGGCCGCCGCACTTCTGGATGACCGAGCAGAGCGGCCGGCTGGAGGCCGCCGTCGAGGCCTACTTCAACGGCGAGAAGCTGAGCGGCGAGCAGCTCGATCTGATCAAGCAGTACCTGCGGCAGTACCTCGAGCGCGCGGTGCTCACGGCCGACGCGAACCGCGCCGCGCTGCTGCGCAAGATCGACAAGCTGCGCAGCACGCGCGACATCGAGCGCTTCGCCGACGAGATCGCCGAGTACGGGGTGGAGCCCTTCTAGCCCGGCGGTTGACAGAACCTCTCGCAATGGCTACAATAGGGTGCGTTCGGCGGGGCGTGGCGCAGACTGGTAGCGCACCTGAATGGGGTTCAGGAGGTCGCTGGTTCAAATCCAGTCGCCCCGACCAGCAGCAGACGAGGAGGGAGGTTGAGGCCGCCCTCCTCGTTTGTGTTATGGGCGCTCGCCCTTCGCCGCGTGTGCCGGGAGGCGGACCATGAGCGAGCCGGAGCTCGTGCCGGCGGTGCTGGTCGTGGCCGGCGCCCTGCTGGAGCTGAAGATGTCCCACGCCGAGCTGGGGCGCCTGCGCGCCGCGCTGGAGGGCGGCACGGGCCACGAGAAGTTCTCCGTGCGCTACCAGGGCGAGCGATACGTGCTGCGCCTGCGCCTGGCGGACATCAGCGCCCTCCTCGCGCCGCCTCCCCCCGCCCCCGGCTCGGTCTCGACGGCTCCCGGCCAGGTGGCGACGGCCCCGCGGCCGCTGTCTTAGCCCCCAATCCGCCCGCAGACCGAGGCGATCCGCACTTCCTTCTGCTACCCTCTGCGCACGGCCCTCCGCGGGAGGGGTAGAGTGAAAGCGAGGCATTGGTGAACTATCAGGCGTCGGTGCTTGTTCACATATCTGCACAGTGCGCCTGCGGATCGGGGAGCTAGCCGATCCTCTTCTCAACGTGTGTGCGATAGGGTCAGCAGCCTGCTGCGGCAGCCGCCGCGGCCTGGCTGGCCGCACCCAGCCGCACCAAAGAAGACGATGCCTCCGCCACGGGTGTGCTGCGCGCCCCGTGGCGTCTGCTTTTCAGCGCCGGGAGTGATGCTGTGCCTCCAACCAGCACCTCGCCACCGATGACATCTCGCTGACACGCTCCAGCGGTCTAGCGCCTGATCGCCAGCCACGGGGACGCCCCGTGGCTGGTTTTGTGTGCCGTTCCGCGCCGCCGGCGCGAGAGGCGGCGGCGCATAGACGCGATGGAGCACGACCTTGTCATTCTCATACTCCCGGCGCGCCCGCGGCCAGCGGCTGACGCGCCGCGACCGGACCCGCCAGGCCGAGCAGGGCTTCACCTGCCGCCACTGCAATATGTACGTCTCCTGCGCGCCGGAGCTCGCCGGCGTGCAGAACCGCAACCACTGCCCGCACTGCCTGTGGTCGCGCCACCTGGATGGCCGCGTGGCCGGCGACCGGCGGTCGGCCTGCCGGGCGGCGATGCGCCCGATCGGGCTGACGACCAAGCTGCGGCGCAACAAGTACGCCAGCGAGCGCGACGGCGAGCTGATGGTCATCCACCGCTGCACCGTGTGCGCCAAGGTCGCCGTGAACCGCATCGCGGCCGACGACAGCGCGGCGGCGCTGCTCGAGCTCTTCGCGGCCTCGTGCGGCCAGGCGGCCGAGCTGCAGGCCGAGCTGGCGGGCATGGGCATCCTCATGCTCACCGCCGACGACGGCGGGCTGGTGCGGCGGCGGCTCTTCGGGAACGCCGCAGCGCCTGATGTTTCCGGCGGCGCGCTCCCCGCGCCGGAGCTGGCGGTCCGCTGAAGGAGCGGAAGCGGCGCACGGGCGCGATTTCAGCCCGGCGCCGCTCTCCGTATGTGGGATGCAGGAGGGCAGCTAGCAGGAACGGCGGCCGCGCCGCTAGCGCCCGCGTTCCTGCTGCTGCATCGCCTTCTCCAGCAGCTGCGGGGCGGTCCGCTCGATCTGCTGGGCGGCCTGCTCCTCCTGCTGGAGGTTCTGCTGCAGCAGGCTCATCACCTGCTGGTTGCCCATCATCTGCGCGCCGGCCACCAGGCCGCGGTAGCTCGCCATCTCGTAGTGCTCGACCTTGGCGATGGCGCCGGCGATCATGCAGTCGCGGATCGGCCGCGACTGCGCCTCCTGCATCCCCTTCTGCCCCTCGCGCACCAGGCCGACGGCCGCGTCGCAGGTGATGCGCTGCGGCTGCTGGCCCAGCGCCTGGTACACCTGGTTGAGCACCTCGATCTGGCCCTGGGTCTGGGTGATGTGCTCCTGGATCATGCCCTTGAGCTTATCGTCGCTGGCCTGCTGCACCATCAGCCGCTGGGCCTCCAGGAAGCGGTGCTCGGCGTCGTAGATGTCCCCGAGCTCGTGGGTGAACTTCTCGTCCAGGTTTGTGATCGGCATTCCTCGCTCGCTCTCTAGCGCGGCCAGCACCGGCCGCGCAGACTGGGTTTCGGATACGGACTAACGCGGCATCTCGTTCAGCGCCCGCTGCACAACGCCGGGCTTGTTCGTCCCGTGCAGGCGCGGGTCGGCGGGCATGAGCTCGGGCACC